>Ga0224555_1002042_pt1 | contig 25079 bp, 23 predicted proteins | sample 714S23034metaG_FD_180687 | JGI IMG/M metagenome (GOLD analysis project Ga0224555, IMG submission 180687) | Peat soil microbial communities from Stordalen Mire, Sweden - 717 S2 30-34 | ecosystem: Environmental > Terrestrial > Soil > Wetlands > Peat | place: Sweden: Norrbotten County, Stordalen...
CCAGGCCGCCGCGGTTGAAATCGCCCACCACGGACGGCGGGCCGGAGTCTTTGCGGGCGTAAATTTTCAAGCCCAGCAGGCGCGGATATTTTTTCTTCATTTCGTCCGCCACCAATTGGGCGAAGGCGATTTTGGGAGTGTATTGCACGCTGGCGTCCACAAACGCGCACCGGGTGTCCGCCTTGCACCAGAAGCCGATCTTGCCGGAGACGAAGGTGGTGTCGTTGATGGCCAGGCCGTTGGTGGGCGCGCCGGCCCGCGCGGGCGGAATGACCAGTTTGCCGTCCAAATAACATCGGGTCGCGCTGCCGGAACATTCCACCCGCAATTCCCGCCAGACATTGGCGGGCACCGGGATTTTCACGCCCACCCCCAGCAGGTCGTAGGACTTGCCCTCCACCACGCGATACCACAGCAGGTTGCCCGCCGTGCTGGCGCGCACCACGTAATAATTGTTCTCATCCCGCGCGCGCAAGACCACCCCGGCCATCGGATCCACGCCCCCGGCGGAAATCCTGAACCGTGTTGTCAAGACGAAATCAGAAAAAAGCTCGTTGGTAAACAACAGCACCGGATCATGCCCCGGCCCCGCGTCCGGCGATTGCGCCGCCAGCACGGGCTGTTGGGCCACGGTCGCGCGGGCCTTGTCAAGTATCGGCGCCAGGATGGGCGGCACGGGTTCCTCCACCACCTTCCAATCCCCCGGTTGCCCCCGGCCCGTCACCAGGCTCACAAAGCCGGGCGGGATGCGCCCGGGTTTATCCTTGCTGAAATCGAAATGGATTTGCGCCGCCCGGGCTTCCGAAACCAGGCCGGCGGCAATCCACGCGAGGCAAAATATCCGCATAAAATCAGATCGTAGCAAAAAGCGCTCCGTTGGAAAGCGGCAAAGCGGCAAACAGGCGCTTGGCGTGATCAAATGCGGTTGCTTTGAGCAATACTTTGCGATGGGCGCTGGTGAAGGGCAGCTTTTTTATCTCCGCCGCCGTTTTCCATGCGGCCCCGGCCTTGGCGGAAGTTGTCCCGGCGGGAAGTTCGGCGCGGTAGGCCTCCAGCAGAATCCGGTGGCATGTGATGGAGTGCCGGACCCGCAGAAAAGGAGCGCGGGCGGCGAGTTTGAAAGGAGCGGCCAACGGCGCGAGCTTTTTCTCGTTGACACCCACCTCAACATTGGGAAATTCCCACAAGCCCCCGTTCACCGCGCCGGACGGGCGGCGGCGCACGAGCCAGCGTTGGCCGTCGCCCACAACCAGCGCGATGAAGCGGCGTTGGGTCACGCGCGCCTTGGGCGGCGGCGCGGGAAACTCCTCCACCCGTTTTCCGCGCCAGGCGAAGCAGTCCCGGCGCAACGGACAGGCCGGACATTTGGGCTGGCGCGGGAGACAAATCAACGCGCCCAATTCCATCATGCCCTGGTTCAACCGCGAAGGCTCGCCGGCGGCGGAAACCAGCTCTTGCGCCGCCCGCCAAAGTTTGGTATTGACAGCTTTGGAACGGGGATCGCCCGCGATGCCCAGGAGCCGGCTCAGGACCCGGATCACGTTGCCATCGAGAATGGGCGCGGGCTGGTTGAAAGCGATGCTGCAAATCGCGCCCGCCGTGTATCGCCCCACGCCGGGCAGAGCCAGAACTTCCTCGAACTTCGCTGGGAACCGTCCCGAGTGTTTCTCCATAATCACCCGGGCCGCCGCCTGCGCCAGGCGCGCCCGGCGATAATACCCCAGTCCTTCCCACAATTTAAGCACGCGCTCCGGCCGCGCCCGCGCGAAATGCGCCATCGTTGGCAACGCCCGCATCCAGCGCTCGTAGTAGGGGATGACCGTTTTAACCTGCGTCTGTTGCAGCATGATCTCGGAAATCCAGACGGCGTAGGGATCGCGCGTCCGACGCCAGGGCAAATCCCTTGCGTTGGCCGCATACCATTTAAGCAGGGCAGGAACTATTCGTTTGATTTTGGGCGTTTCCAATATGGGCAAATGTGACGGCCTTAGCTTGTTTGGTCAATACGTTACAATTATCCGAACAAATTGTAATTGTTGGACCATCATTTCGGGAGCTTAATGGCAAAACAATGCAGGATTCAGTCAAGACGAAGAAAAAACAACGAACGGATTTGCAATGGGCTTTGGCCTTAATTCTAATCATTTCAATCAGTGCCTTCGTAATGGACTATTTTGAGTATCGTTTAGCGTCAGGTGGGCTGGATTTTATCCGCCACGGCCCCCATTTTGCTGACAACAAGAATCAGGAAGAGCAGGCTCTCGGTGACTTTGAAGCCAATCAAGATATGGCTGTTGGAGGAATGGAAAGGCATTCAGTATTGGTTTTCGTTGCATTATTTAGTTTGTGGCGTCTTTCGCACAGAGATGTTGGCGGATTAACAGACGGCAAACAATAAAGCCGGGGCAATCCTGAAATAATCTTCTTTCCTCCTTCTTCCCTCTTACTTCATACTTTCCCCGTGCAACCGCTGACAAGCCATGCTTGCAAATTGTCCGACGCCCAGGCGGCGTCGCTGGAGAGGCATCTGCGCGAGAACGATTTTAAGTTCCGCCAGGTGCCTTACGCCCGTTTCGCGGCGGAGAAGGAGAAAACCAACGTCGTGTTTTATGAAAGCGGCAAACTGGTCGTGCAAGGCAAGGGCACGCAGGATTTTGTCGAGTTTGTCCTGGAACCGAAAATTCTCCAGGAAGTCAAACTGGGCTACGAAACCGTCTTGAACCCGGATTTGCTCGCCCCGCGCATCGGGGTGGACGAAAGCGGCAAGGGCGATTTCTTCGGGCCGCTGTGCGTCGCGGCCGTCTATGTGAACGAGACGATGCTCGCCGCCTGGAAAAACGCCGGCATCCGCGATTCCAAGAAGATCGGCAGCGACCGCCGCATCGCCGAGCTGGCGCAACTGATTCGCGGCACGCCCGGCTGCGTTTTCAGCGTCGTGCCCATAGGCAACGCGGCCTACAACCGGCTTTACGCCAAGATGAAGAGCGTCAACACTCTTCTGGCCTGGGGCCACGCCCGCGCCATCGAGAACATGATGGGGACCGGCAACCGCATGAATCCGCCGCCGGTGCGCGCCATCAGCGACCAATTTGCGCACGACAAAGGCGTCATTGCCAAGGCCCTCATGGCGCTGGGCCGGAGCATCGAATTGGTGCAACGGCACAAGGCCGAGGAAGACCTGGCCGTGGCCGCCGCCTCCATTTTGGCGCGCAACGAATTTGTGACCCGCCTGCGCGATTTGGGCCGCAAGTACGACATGGTGTTTCCCAAAGGCGCGGGCACAAACGTGGACGCGGTGGCCAAGGAATTTGTGGCCGGGCGCGGCGCGGCCGCGTTGGGGGAAGTGGCCAAGACGCATTTCCGCACCGCCCTGCGCGCCCAGGGCCTGCCCGAGCCGCCGAAGAAGGAATGGAAACGCCAACGGTCGTGACGTGTTCTTTTCATAATCTTAATCTTAATCGTAATCTTCCATAAGAATAGATTAGGATTAAGATTATGATTATGATTATGAGAAGAGAATTTAGATGAAAAACTTCGATTTTCTGGTGCTGGGCAGCGGCATCGCGGGGCTTTCTTTTGCCTTGAAAGTCGCGCCCGGCTCGCGCGTGGCCATTGTCACCAAGAAATCCCGCGCCGAGTCCAATACCAATTACGCCCAGGGCGGCATCGCCACTGTCATTAGCAAGGAGGATTCCTTTGACATTCACGTGCGCGACAGCCTGCAGGCCGGGGCGGGGCTTTGCCACGAGGACGTCGTGCGCACGATTGTGCAGGAAGGCCCGTCCCGCATCGCCGAATTGATGGAATTGGGCATGAAGTTTTCCGAGCGGGAGGTCAACGGCCTGCGGGAGTTGGACCTGGGCCGCGAAGGAGGCCATTCCAAGCGCCGCATCCTCCATGCCAAGGATGTCACCGGACGCGAGGTCGAACGCGCCTTGCTGGCCGCCGTGGCGGAGCACCCGAATATCGAGATTTTTGAGAATCATATCGCCATTGATCTCATCACCGCCCAGAAATTGCCGGGCCACGCCGGCGGGCCGAATCGCTGCCTGGGCGCTTACGTGCTGGACAAAAACAACAATTCCGTCGAGACCTTCGCCACCCGCGCCGTGGTGCTGGCGACCGGCGGCTGCGGCAAGGTTTATCTCTACACGACCAATCCCGACATCGCCACCGGCGACGGCGTGGCCATGGCCTACCGGGCCGGGGCGCGCATCGCCAACATGGAGTTCATTCAATTTCATCCCACCTGCCTGTATCATCCCAAGGCCAAGTCGTTTCTCATCAGCGAAGCGGTGCGCGGCGAGGGCGGCGTCTTGAAGGACCTGGCCGGCGTCCCGTTCATGGACAAATATCATCCGCTCAAATCGCTGGCGCCGCGCGACATCGTGGCGCGGGCCATTGACAGCGAGATGAAGAAAAGCGGGGCGGATTACGTTTTGCTGGACATCACCCACAAGCCGGCCGCCTTCACGCGCGAACGCTTCCCCAACATTTACGCCACCTGCCTGGAATACGGCATTGACATCACCCGGGAGCCGATCCCGGTGGTGCCGGCCGCGCATTATCAATGTGGCGGGGTGGTCACGACGGTGGACGGGCAGACGGACATTCCGGGCCTCTACGCGGTGGGGGAGGTGGCTTGCACCGGCTTGCACGGGGCCAACCGGCTGGCCAGCAATTCGCTGCTGGAGGCGCTGGTGCTGGCCCATCGCGCCGCCCAACGCGCGCGGGAGAACGTGGATCCGCCCAACGATTGGCTGCTGCCGCCCTGGCAATCAGGCCAGGCGCACAACGTGGATGAATTGGTCGTCATCCACCACAACTGGGATGAAATCCGGCGCGTCATGTGGGATTATGTCGGCATCGTGCGCACCAACAAACGGCTGCGGCGGGCGCGCGCGCGCATCGCCAATTTGCAGGGGGAAATCCAGGAGTATTACTGGGATTTCATCGTCACGAGCGATTTGCTGGAATTGCGCAACATCGCCACCGTGGCGGAATTGATCATCGCCTCCGCCCTGCAGCGCCCCGAAAGCCGCGGGCTGCATTACAACCTGGACTACCCCCAGTCCGACCCGGCCTGGGCGCAACGCGACACCATTTTGAGCAAGCCAGCGTGAGGAAGCGCTCTGGACGCAAATGGCGCCATGCGATTCAGGCTGAAGTCAAGATGCGCCAGACAGAGGACGCTTGCAAGAACTTGTTCAGGCTTGAACCTGCCAACACAAAATGGTATTGTGATCGCATGATTGACTCTTCCCTGATTGAGAGAATGTCGGTGGTTGAGCGGCTGCAGGCGATGGAGCAGCTTTGGGACGCGCTTGCATGCCAGGGTGGAGACATGCCCTCCCCGGAGTGGCACCGGGACATTTTGGCTGACCGGAAGGCGCGGGAGGAGCGGGGCGAAGCGAAGTTTCTGACCTTGGGCCAACTCAGGAGCCGCCTGCGAGGCTCGGAAACATGACTGTCGCTGTCCTGGAGGATGCGGCCGAGGACATGGTCGGTCAGAATTGGCACGTTTTGTGAAATCGTTTGCTCCATGTTTTATTTTTGCAGTCGTCGCTGAAGCATTGATCTACCGAGCAGCCGCAAGCGCATATTCGCCAGTGATACTCGCTCTGCTTACCACGGCCTGGGGATTTGGTTCACTGATTCTCGCGTGGTTCGAACCTCGGCCGCGAATTGCTTATTTCGGCTCCGTCGCTCTTTCGGCGCCAGCTATTTCGTACTTATTCGCGTTATGCGAAACCAGAATTCTGAAAGCTCCCACAAACAATGGCCAAGATTACAGCGCCTTGACTTCCGTCACCAATTCCTGCAGCGCTTTTTTCGCGTCGCCGAAGAGCATGCGGGTTTGGGGATTGTAAAACAGGGCGTTTTCTATGCCCGCGAATCCGGCGCCGCGTCCACGCTTGATGACAATCACATTCTTGGCCTTGTCCGCGTTGAGGATCGGCATGCCGTAGATCGGGCTGCCGGGGCTGGTGCGCGCGGCGGGGTTGACGACGTCGTTGGCCCCGATGATCAAGGCCACGTCGGCCTGCTCGAATTCCGGGTTGATCTCCTCCATGTCCAGCAGCTTGGGATAGGGCACGTCCGCCTCCGCCAGCAGCACGTTCATGTGGCCGGGCATGCGGCCCGCGACGGGGTGAATCGCGTATTTGACTTCGACGCCCCGTTTCTCCAGCAGTTCGTCCAATTCCTCCACCAAATGCTGGCCTTGCGCGACGGCCAGCCCGTAACCGGGAATGATAATCACCTTGCGCGCGTAGCCCATCATGATGGCGCATTCGGAGGCGGCAATCTCGCGCATGGATTGATCGCCTTGCGCGGCGGCGGCGGCCCCGGCGGGGGCCAGGCCGAAGGAGCCGAAAATCACTTTGGCCAGCGAGCGGTTCATGGCCTTGCACATGAGCACCGTCAGGAACGAACCGGCCGCGCCCACCAAGGTCCCGGCAATAATCATCGCCATGTTGTGCATGGCGAAACCGGTCACGGCCGCCGCCAGGCCGGTGCAGGAATTGAGCACCGAGATCACCACCGGCATGTCCGCGCCGCCAATGGGCGACACTTGCGCGACGCCCAGCAATAAGGCCGCCGCCACCGGAATGAGGATCCACATTTCATGTTGACTCGACGGCGCCGCCGCCGCCGAAGCCAGGAGGACCGCCAACAGGACAGCGTTGCCGGTTCTCTGCCACGGCCAGCGCAACGGTTTTTCACTAATCAGCCCTTGCAGCTTGCCGAAAGCCACCAGGCTGCCGGTAAAGCTCACGGCGCCAAAAGCAATGCCCAGCAGCATGGGCAGCGCCCGGGCTGGGTCGCGTCCGCTCGCGGGTTCGCCCAGCCATTCGCCCAGGGAAATGAAGAGCGCGCACGCGCCGCCCATGCCGTTGAACAGCGACACCATTTGTGGCATGGCCGTCATTTTGACACGCTTGGCCAGCAGCCATCCGGGCACGGCGCCGATGGCGATGGCCAGCGCCACCCATCCGAAATGGCCCATGTGCGGCAGCAGGAAGGTTCCGCCCAACGCCAGCGCCATGCCCAGGGCCGCCAGCATGTTGCCCGACCGCGCCGTGCGCGGCGAACTGAGGCGTTTCAAACCAAAGATAAACAGCAGCGAGGCGATCAGGAACGCGGCTTCGGGAACGGCGGCGGGGTTCATTTGTCCTGGTTGGTTTTGGCGGGCGGTTTGGCCTTGAACATCTCCAACATGCGATCCGTCACGACGAAGCCGCCGACGACGTTAAGCGTGCCGAGAATCACGGCGATGAAGCCCAGCACGCACAGCGCCGAGTTGTCTCCCGCCGTGCCCAGCAAAATGACGCCGCCGATGAGCACGATGCCGTGAATGGCGTTGGCCCCGGACATCAGCGGCGTGTGCAGCACCGTCGGCACGCGGCTGATGACCTCCACGCCCGTGAAGATGGCCAGGATGAAAATGTAAATCATGGCCAGTGTTCCGATGGTCATGCGGCCCTCCGTTTCGGGTTGGCCTCGCCGTTATGCGTAATGCAGGTCTGCGCGAAAATTTCGTTGTTCCAATCCATCGTGAATCCCTTTTCGTTGGTGATTTCCAAAATAAACGTGGCCAGATTGCGTCCGAACATCCGGCTGGCATCCAGAGGCAGGCTGGCCGGCAAATTGGTTGGTCCCACAATAAGGACGCCATGGAAGCGGACCACCTCGCCGGCCTTGGTCAATTCGCAATTGCCCCCCGACTCCGCCGCCAGGTCCACAATGACCGACCCCGGTTTCATGTCGGCCACCATTTCCTTGGTGATCAGGCGCGGGGCTGGTTTGCCGGGCACTTGCGCCGTGGAAATGATAAAATCAGCCATCTTGGCCCGCTCGTGCAGCAGCTTTTGTTGTTTTGCCAGCGTTTCCGCCGAGACTTCCTTGGCGTAGCCGCCCTTGTCTTCGAGATTTTCCGTGACGGGAATCTCCACAAACGCGGCCCCCAGGCTTTTGACCTGCTCCTTGACCGCCGGGCGGACATCAAACGCCTCCACGACCGCGCCCAGCCGGCGGGCCGTGGCGATGGCTTGCAGGCCGGCCACACCCGCGCCCAGGATCAGCCCCTGCGAGGGCCGGATGGTCCCCGCCGCCGTGGTCAACATGGGCAGGAATTTGGGCAAATGCGACGCCGCCAGCAGGACCGCGCGATAGCCGGCGATAGTCGCCATGCTCGAAAGGGTGTCCATGCTTTGGGCGCGCGAGATGCGCGGAATGGCGTCGAGGCTGAAACTGGTGACGCGGCGCTGGGCCAGCATTTGGACCAGTGCCGGATTGCGCAACGGCGCCAGGAACCCGATGAGCGCCTTGCCTTCCGGCACCGTCTTGGCGTCCTCGACGGAAACGGGGGCGACTTTCAACAGGCAATCCGCCTTGCTCAACAATTCCAGCGCGTCCGCCATGATGCGCGCGCCCGCCGCCTCAAATTGGGCGTCCGGGATGGAAGCGGCGGCGCCCGCTCCGCTCTGAACCAAGACCGTGTGCTTTTGCTTGAGCAACAGCTTGATGGAGTCAGGAACGAGAGCCACCCGCGTTTCCCCCGGCGCATCTTCGTTGAGAACGGCAAACTGCATTAGTTTAATTAGATTTGGAGGGCGATTATAAGTGGCGCTCGAACGAATGCAACCGAATTGAAATTTTTCTTTTGTGATGGTCGCGAAATCATCGGCGCGACCTGCCCCTTTGACCGGACTAAATGACGCTCGAAGGCAATGGACTTTTTTGTTGCCATTCTGGTGACGCTCTGCCAACCATGAACTACTGTTTGCAAACCGCCATGAATCGGAGACAATTTGTGCGCGCCGGATGCCTCGCCTCCGCGACGGCCCTTGCCGGCTGGCCACGGGCAGCCCACGCGGAGGAGAACAGCATCGTCTTTAACCTGGACCCGAGTGGCAAATATCCCCGCAACTCCGAGGGGTCGTTCGTCACGCTCAAGTCCGGGCGCGTTCTCTTCCTTTACACACAATTCCACGGCGGGGGGAACGATGAAAGTCCGGCCCGCATCGTTCGCATCCACTCGGATGACGGCGGACGCACCTGGAGCCGCGAACCGCTCGTGGTCGTGGAGAACGGCGCGGGAGCCAACGTCATGAGCGTCTCACTGCTCCGGCTGCAAAGCGGAGCCATCGCGCTGTTCTATCTGGCGAAAAACAACCTGCTCGATTGCCGCCCGATGATGCGCGTTTCCCAAGATGAGGCAGAGACGTGGTCCGAGGCGCGGCCGATGGTGGAAGCGCCGGGTTATTTCGTGCTCAACAATGACCGGGTCATCCAGCTCAAGAATGGCCGGTTGGTGACGCCGGTGGCATTTCATCGCGCCAAGAGCTATCGTTCGATGGATTATCGCGCGTTGGCGTTCTGGTATCTGTCGGACGACCAAGGCAAGACCTGGCAGGAGGCGCAGACTTGGTGGGCCTTGCCGGCGCCCACGGCCATGGGCTTGCAGGAACCGGGCGTGGTGGAACTGGCCGATGGCCGCCTGTTCAGTTGGATGCGCACCGACCAGGGCGCGCAGTTCGGCTGTTACAGCGCCGATGGCGGCCTGAACTGGCCCATGCCCGAAAAGACCGCGCTGCCATCCCCGGTCTCACCCGCCAGCATCAAGCGGCTGCCGGGTTCGGCCGATCTTCTGGCCATCTACAACGACCATTCCGGCCGCTTCGCCTTCCCGAAGGGCAAACGCACGCCTCTTGTAGCAGCCATCTCCAGTGACGGCGGCAAGAGCTGGCCCAGACGCAAGCTCATCGAGAAGGATCCAGATGGGTGTTACTGCTACACGGCGATCCATTTCACTGACGATGCTTTGTTGCTCGCCTATTGCGCCGGCGACTCCAAGGTGGGCGGCCTCAATCGCCTGCGCCTCCGGCGTCTGAGCTTGGACTGGCTGAATTTAGGAGCGGCATGAACGCAATGGGAAAGGCCGGATGTGGCAGCGGAATAATTGGCAGAATGATTGGCACGAATGGGGAAACGAACGCAGTGTGACAATGCACGGAACCCCATTTCCGGTCTGCCCCAAAAAACCGCAAGCCGTGTCCAAGTGAGATATACAATGGCGATTGTTGACAGCAGTATCAGCCGATGCCTTCCAGACGGTCAATATAGACGTTGACCAGTTTGTTGGTTCTGAGCAGCGATTCAATCTGCGGCCAGCGGCGGGCGAGCAAAGCGTGATATTCATTTCTGCCAAGATTGCCGAACCGCAGATGCACGACTCGCGGCGGCGGCGAACTCGTGATGATCCGATCCGAAAAATCCGCATGCTTGCTCACGATGACCAATTCATGCTTTCGGGCGAAATTCCAAATGTGCGAATCGGATGGATTCCGTCCTGCGCTGGACAAAGGGATCAGCGGAAGCTTTGGCGCAAACCGTAAACGCGACGGCACGTTACCATCGAATAGATAACCCTTCATGCCGTCCGGACCGGCGAGAAATGATTGCCCATGACGCGCGAAGCATAATCCAGGCACGCCTGCACGTCGGAGCAGGTCAGTTTCGGGTATTCCTCCAGAACTTCCTCGACCGAATCACCCGCGGCGAGGAATTCCAAAACCGTCTGCACCGTAATGCGTGTGCCGCGAACCACAGGCCGCCCGTTGCAAACATCCGGTTTGATTGAAATGCGTTCCGACATGCCCCTAAACTACCACAACCGCCCACGAATCCAAGAGGAAATGATATGTCATGAAGTCGAACGAATTGAACGTCAGAACAACCCGCCGCCCCCGCCCGGTCTTATTTGAGGCTGTACTTTGTCTTGATTGACTGTTGAAGAAATCCAGCATCGAAACTGAAGTATCAGAGAATGTTTCATGCGCTCGTGTTCCCATTGTAAGCCTTAAAAGTCAAGTTGTGTCTTGGTTCAGCGTGAAGAAAAGGGAAAAGGGGAAGGAGAATCATCGGGGTGTCGAGGTAGGGACACCCATTAGGGCGTTGTCAAACTATAGTTTTGGCTGTTCTTGCTGTCTTCGGTGTGTTTCTTGTTTGTCGTTCTGCAGATGTTGGCGGGTGACAAAAGCGGGTTGGCTTTGAACGGATTTCCCTTATCCTTTGGGTTCATGTTATGAATGGAGATTTATCCGCCGCCAAACCAAAACGGTTCAACGGCAGTTTCCTGCTGTTGCTGCTGCTTCTGGGAGGAACGCTGGCCGTGCTGTGCCGCCAGGGGTTCCACCCCTACCAGGTCTTCTGGGCCAATGATCTCCCTTTGGGCGCCTTGATGGAAAGTTCCACCCGGCTTCCCGGCGCTTTCTTTGCCTGCTGGGATGACTTTTATTGGATTGGCGGTCCGACCGTCGTCTCGCTGAATCTGTCCAATTTGTGCATGGGGCTGGTTTCACCGGTGCATCACCTCAAATTCTACGCCCCCGCCAGCATGTTGTTCCTGGGGTTCGGCGCGTGGTTTTTCTTCCGCCAATTGCGCTTCGCCCCGGTGGTCTGCGCCCTGGGCGGCCTTGGGGCGGGGTTGAACATGCACTTCCTCTCCAATGCCTGCTGGGGATTGGGCCAGTGGAATGTTTGCTGCGGCATGGTCCTCATCGCCCTGGGGATTCTGGCCAGTTCGGACATCCGTCCGCTGTGGCTCAAAGCCGTGCTGGCCGGCCTGTCCACCGGCATGGCGGTCATGGAAGGGTTCGACGTGGGGGCGATTATGAGCGTGTACGTGGGCCTCTTTCTCGCGTTTTTATATCTGACAGCGGAGGAGAAACCGGCCTTGCGCGCGGGCAAGACGCTGCTGGCGGGCGGGTTGGTGGTCCTGTCCGCCGTCCTGATCTCCTTGAGCACGATTTTCACCCTGGTCGTCACGCAGATCAAAGGGACCGGGGTGGAGGAAGCCGGCCACGCCGCGGAGCCGACCCCGGAGCAGAAGGAGGCGCGCTGGGAGTTTATCACGCAATGGAGCATTCCGAAGGTGGAATCGTTGCGCGTGATTATTCCCGGCCTGTTCGGCTATCGCATGCAGGAGTTTACCACCTCCACCAACAAAGCCGGCTCCTATTGGGGCAAGATCGCCGAAGACCCCCATATTCAGGTCTTGGAAAGCAGTGATTGGCGCGTTCGGACCAACGCGGCGGCGGCCTTGGGCATTCCGCAACGCATTCAAGACATTTTCGCCGGCGCCAACATGGTGGATCGTGAGGGTTATCTGAATTCGATCAAAGGCCAGTTGCAACGGCGGCACACCGGCAACGGCGAATACGCCGGGGTCCTGGTCTGTTTGCTGGCGGCCTTCGGACTGGCTGGCGCGGGGCGAAAAGCCGGTTCGTCTTACTCCGCCCAAGAGCGGCGGGCGGTTTGGTTTTGGAGCGGCGCGGCGCTGTTTTCCCTGCTGGCGGCCTGGGGCCGGTACGGCTTCGTCTATCGCCTGGTCTATGACCTGCCATTCCTGACCAACATACGAAGCCCGATGAAATTCATGCACCCGCTGAACATCAGCCTGATTATTCTTTCGGGTTACGGGTTGGAGGCGCTCTATCGCGGATGCCTCTCACAACCGTCCCCGCGCTCCGGTTCCCTTTTCCGGCATTGGCTCAACTGGTGGAAAAAAGCCTCCGGCTTTGAGACCAAATGGGTCGTTGGGTCGGGCGTGGCCTTGCTTGCGGCCGTGGCCGGTTTTTTCATCGTCCAAGCCTCCAGGCCTGATCTCGTGCGTTACCTCCAGCGCAATGGTTTTGACGGGGAGTTGGCCGGGCAAATCGCCCGCTTTTGCGGCGGCGAAGTGGGATGGTTCGCCATCTATCTTGCTCTGTCGTGCGGCGTGCTGATGATCATTCTCAGCGGCGCATGGTCCGGCCGGCGCGCCTTCTGGGCCTGCGGCTTTCTGGGCGCGATTATGATCTGCGATCTTTACCGTGCTGATGTGCCGTGGATCCGCTATTACAACTACAAGGAAAAACTCAGCCCCAACCCGGTGGTGGATTTTCTCCGGCAAAAGCCTTACGAACACCGGGTCGTTGCCCGTCTGTCGCCCACGGGGGTCTATGACCTTGGCGGCAGCAACGTCAATTTCAGCGGCTTGTGCCATTGGTGGCTGGAGAACGACTATCCGTTCAACGACATCGAATCGCTGGAAATTGACCAGGCCCCGCGCATGCCGATGATGGACAGCAGTTACCTGGGCAACTTCACGGGCAACTCCAGCACGAATCTGACGCCCGCCACGCGCCTGTGGCAATTGACCAACACCCGCTACATCTTCGCCGACGCGCAATTGGCGCCGGCGCTCAACAGCCTGGGAGCGCCGAAGAACAGTTTCCGCACGCTCATGCGCATGGATTTGGTCCCCAAACGCGACTACACCCAGGTTCAAGACGCGGGGGATTTGACCGTCCAGACCAACAGCCAGGGCGGGCTGGCGTTAATCGAGTTCACCCGCGCCCTGCCCCGGGCCAGGCTCTATGCCAACTGGCAGGTCATGGAGGATGCGGCCACGTTGCAAACCCTGGCCGCTTCCCAATTCGACCCGGAAATGACCGTCCTGGTGGCCAAGGATACGCCAGTGGCCCAGGTCCCGGGCCAACCCGGGTCCGACGCGGGCACGGTGGAAATCAGCCAATATGCCCCCAAGGACCTGCTTTTGCAGGCGGACGCCAGGAAACCGGCGGTTCTGCTCCTGAACAACCACACTGGCGACTACTGGAATGTCTGGCTGGATCAAAAACCCGCCGCCATGCTGCGGTGCAACTACATCATGCAAGGGGTGTTGGTCCCACCCGGCCGACACACGATTGAATTCCGTTACCAGCCGCCGCGGAAGATGCTTTACACCAGCCTGGCGGCCTTCGCCTTGGGGATTGTGCTTGGGGGATATGTGTTCGCCGCCCACTTCCTCCGCCGGCCAAAGGCCCCGTTGCCACCGGCCGGCTATGCAAGAAAACCGGGTTCCAAAACCCGATGATGCTCCCGAACGCAGCGCGGCGGGTTGAGTCAAGCGGTCTTGGCGCTCGCGCGGGATTTTGCGCGCCCCAAACGCCCCAGGCTCACACGGCCGGTCGCGCGCTTTTTGGAGCGGCTCAGGCTCTCTTTTTCCAGAATGTAGCTGGCCGAATTGTGCAGGCGGCGGCGGTATTTGAGTTTCTTGCGCATCCGTTCGCGGGCCGCGATGGTGTGTTTAAGACAGTACACGCCAATGGCGGGCGCGCCGCAGGTCAGGCATAAGCCGCGCGCTTTCTTGCGCAGCATGTGAATCTGCTGGCGGGACATGGGAGCTCCGTCGGCTTTCAACGTGCCTGTAAATTCATCCACTATCTTTTTTCTACTCCACTTTTTAACTTTCATAATGTGAATTCTCCAATTCTGCGTGTATTATACACCAATCCCCGGATTATGCGAGGGCTAGTGTCAATTATTTGCGCCGCGCCCCAATTTCACCCGTCCATCCCCGGCAAAAACCCCGCCAAGCTCGCGCCGGTCAGGTCGCCGGCACGAACCGTTGCAGCGCCAGCGCCAGCACGAACCACGCGGCAAAACACCCGATCCACGCCTCGTTGCCGCCGGCCACCGCCAGCAAATCCACCAGAACTATCCCCGCCAGCAAGCGGGACACCGTGTAACCGATGTTCGGCTCCAGCCGGCCGAGGCTGCGGCTCATGGCCCACCAAGTCCACGCCGCCAACACCAGCGAAAAGACCACCGCCTGCATCCAGCCGGAGCCGTCGTCAATCAAACCGGCAAACCCCACGGGCGCCGCCAGCAGCAGGCTGGGCCAGAAATTGACCAATCCGCGGCCGCTCTCCCCGCGCGCCAAATAGCTCAAACCCATGATGTATGCCGCCAGGGCCAGTCCCTTCCAAATCACTTCCCCCCCCCCCCCCACCCCGCCACCGAGGCCGCCAGCAAATAGAGGCCGAATCGGCACAGCCCCATCAAGAAAGGGCCGAAGGGCGTCCATTTGTGGACGGCGTTGTAGAATACAATGCAGACGCACAGGGCCGCCGCCCACAGCAGGGTCGTCACGCCCAGCCAGGCCGCGCTGGCCAGCCCAAGCCCCAACCACGCCAAACCCCACTGCCACGTCTCCCGCCGGCTGATCGCGCCCGAGGGAATGGGCCGCGCGCGCCGGTGGTGGTAATCAAACTCCGCGTCAAAGGCGTCGTTCAGGAACATCCCCCCCTCGTACAGGAAGCTGGCCGCCAGCGTCACCACGGCCAGGGCCGCCACGTTGCCATGACCTCCCAGGCACCACCCGGCCAGGCAATCGGACCAGACGGTGGGAATATTCGACACCCGTCCCAGGATCAGGAGGGCGCGCAACTTGGTTGGTCGCTTCAAAACATTCAACTTCCGTCCGCCAGTTTAGGCCACGCCGGGCGGCCCGCAAACTTTTAAGATGCGCCAAGACCACCCGCCCGCGCGACCGATGCGCCGCCCTTGCCGTCAATTTATGTCGTCCCAAAGTCTTGACGTTCTCTTGTTTCTCGTGGGATAATTCCACTATGTCTTTAACCGCAGATTCAAGGGGCCGCATCACCAGCCTGGAATTATTTCCACCTGGCGCGAGTTTTGAACCGGAGGTGGATGGCGTGCGCATCATTTTGAAGCGATTGGCGCATCAAGAGCCTAAACGTGTTCTGGGCAAACTGGTGCGGCGCAATGGCCGCCTCATGCTGGATGTTCACGGGGATATCACCGCGGAGGCCATCGCCAAGGCGGTTCGTGAAGAACGAGATTCGCGGGCATGAAAAAATACTACTGGGACAGCTCGGCGATCATTAACGCCGCCGTTTCAGATGCCGTGGCCGAGCGCCTCGAAACTGACGTTCACCTTGCTCGCGCCCATAATTTCTCTGAGTTCTTTGCGATTATGACGGGCCGGGGCATTGAGATTCCAGCATTGGGAGCGCGGGCTGTTTGGTCTCCCAAAGACGCATGTAAATGGCTGCGCGGTTTTGCATCTCAGGTCACGATGGTCGAAATATCGGCCCGGGAGTGGCTTGACGGTTTGGACGCGGCCAACTCGAAAGTGCAAGGTGCGCGCGTTTATGACTATGGCCACGCGCTGGCCGCCGTAAAGGCTGGCGCAGACGTGGTTCTGACGCGCAATCCGTCAGATTTCGAGGGCCTGACCGGAAAAGCCGTGATCGAACACCCGTGAAAAGGTCATCAAAGCGACGCGACGGCGACCGCAAACGGCCCGAAATCCAGTCTCTTGCAACCCAGGCCTCCACTACTTAAGTCTTTTCCACTGCGGACAGCTTGCCATCCGGGAGAATCCGGTAACGCCCGCCGCGCCACGTGATGCGGTTGCCGGCAAAGGCCCCGGCCCAGACCAGCACGTCCAGCAAATCCTTCACCGGCGGCATCCAGGCATAAGCCAGGCGCGCCGGGGATTGCGTCAGCCTGGATTGCTGCCGCAAGGCGGTGGCGATGCGAAACAGCACGCAGCCGCCGCCAACGGCCAACACCGCGGTTTGGCGCGCGCAGGCCAGCCACACCAACGGCCACAGGGTCGAATTATTCAGGATGCTCAGAAAATAGGGCCAAGGCTGGCAGACGCGGATGGTGCGCGCCCAGCGGGATTGATGCGCCCAAACCTGCCGCCAATTCATCGGCGCATCCCAACATTCCGCCACCACGGTGGCGAATTCGATTCGTTTGCCTTGGCGCGCCACCAACCGGCCCAGGTGGTAATCGTCGGCCAGAAAATCCCCCAGCGCGGCAAAGCCGCCCAAAGCCCTGAGCTGCGCGGCGGGCAGCGTCATGACGGCGCCCAGGGCGAAATCCACCGGCTTGAGGCAGCGCGATTGCAGCACTTGCGTCCAGAAATCCGCGTTGATGGCCGTCGCTTCCCATTGCATGGCGGGCGTGGAGGGATTAGCCAGGCGATAAAAACAGTTGACAAGCCCCGCGTCCGGCCCGGCCAGGCCGGCGGCCAGGTTGGCGGCAAAGTCGGCGGCCACCCGCACGTCGGCGTCGCTGAGCATGACCAGGGGCTGGCGGATGAGCGGCTCCAATTGGCGCAAGGTGGACATTTTGGCGTTGGCGCCCAGAGACTCCGGGCAGAGGACCAGCCGGGCGTCGGCCCGGGGGAATTCCGCCAGCACTTCCCGCGCCACGGGGCAGACCGGGTCCTCGGCGGAAGCCACGCCGAGGAGGATTTGCACGGGGCCGGGATAGGCCTGCCGGAACCAACTGCGCAGGCACTCCTGGGTTTCCCCGTCGCAGCCCTTGAGCGGCTTGAGCAACGTCAGGCCGGGCAGCGAGGCCGTGACGGCCATCCGGCGGTGAAGTGGGAAGCACAGGCTCGCAATCCAGCGCCAGAAAGTCAGCGCGAAACTGACGGCGGTTAAAATGGCCAGGCTGGTGGTCAGCACAGCTAAAGTTCGTCCACGGAAATGACGCGCAGGATTTCCTCCAGCGTGGTTTGGCCGGTCAAGGCCCGGCGCAAGCCGTGCTGCCACATGGTCACCATGCCTTCATCAATGGCCACTTGCTGCAAGATGCGCGTCGGCGCCTTGTTCATCACCGCTTCCCGCAACACTTGAGTAACCGTGAGAATCTCGCTGACGGAATGACGCCCGGCAAAACCGGTGTTCAAGCATTGATCGCATCCGGCTCCGCGACGGAATTGGGCGCTGTCCCGGTCCTCCAGCGGGACCAGTTTGAGCAAAACCGGGTCCGGCTCGTAGGGCATCGCGCAGCACGGGCAGTTTTTGCGGATGAGCCGCAGTCCCAGCACGCCGGACACGCTGGAGGCGAGCAAAAACGGTTCGATCTCCATATTCATCAGGCGCGCGAAGATCCCGGCCGTGCTGCCGCTGTGAATGGTGCTGATGATCAAGTGGCCCGTCAGCCCGGCTTGCACGGCGATGGCAGCCGTCTCTGGATCGCGAATTTCCCCGACCATGATCACTTGCGGGTCCTGGCGCATCAAAGAACGCAGAGCACGGGCATACGTGAACTCCTGGGCCAGGTTGACCTGCGCCTGCGCCACCATGGGCAGGTTAACTTCGACCGGATCTTCCACCGTCGTGATGCTGATGGTCGAGCCGGCCCGTTGCACCAGGGCGTAAAGGGCGGCGTAAATAGTGGTGGTTTTGCCCGAGGCAGTCGGTCCTGTCAATAATACCAAACCGCTCGGTTTGGTGATCAGCTTCAAAAACTCTTGCAGCACGGCGTCATCGAACCCCAGCGAAGCAAGATCGAAGCTCCGATTGCTGGGGTCGAAGATGCGCACCACAATCTTCTCGCCGCGCACGGTGGGAAAGATGGAGATGCGTTGTTCGACCCCGCCCAACTCGGGATCCGCCGGCACGTGGCCCTCCTGGGGCAGGCCGGTTTGGTAAGTCACCAGATTGGCCAGCACCTTGAAGCGGCCGGAAATCCTTTCCAACCACTCCAGCGGCAGATGCACCAATTCGGTCAGCACCCCGTTGAGGCGGATGCGCACGGCCAGCGAGCTTTCCCAGGGTTCGATATGGATATCGCTGGCGCGCGCTTTGGCGGCGTCCATCAGGAGACACTTGACCAGCGTGCCAATTTCCGGGACGGTCTCGGCCGACTCGGATTGCAACGATTGCAAATAGCGCAAAGTTTCACTCACGGCAGTCCAAGAAGTACGACCTTGGGCCGGTCTTGTCACCCACAAAAATCCGCCTTGCCGTTCCCGGTTGTAATTGTATTGTTCCCGTGGCTCCCGGAAAGGACACAAAAAACATGGCCCACACTGAAAAAGAGAATCTTCCCGCGCCTGCCGGCGGCGATCTGATTCTCTACCAAACCGAGGACGGTCAGACGCGGCTGCAGGTGCGGCTGGAAGGCGAGACGGTCTGGCTTTCGCTGAATCAGATGGCCGACCTATTCCAACGCGACAAGTCGGTTATTTCCAAGCACATCAAGAACGTGTTCGAGGAAAGGGAGCTTGCGCCGGATTCAACTGTTGCAAAATTTGCAACAGTTCAAAGTGAAGGTGGTCGCGAGGTCAGCCGGGAGATCGAGTTCTATAACTTGGACGTCATCATCTCCGTCGGCTACCGCGTAAAGTCGCATCGCGGCACGCAATTCCGCATCTGGGCCACACAGCGGTTGCGGGAGTATATCATCAAGGGTTTCACGATGGACGATGAGCGGCTCAAGCAAGCCGGGGGCGGCAATTATTTTGATGAGTTGCTGGCGCGCATCCGGGACATCCGGTCGTCGGAAAAGGCTTTCTGGCGCAAGGTGCTGGAGATTTACGCCACGAGGATTGATTACGATCCAAGCGTGGAGGCCTCGCGGCAGTTCTTTGCGACCGTGCAGAACAAGATGCACTGGGGCGCGCATGGACAGACGGCAGCCGAGATCATCCACGCCCGCGCCGACGCCGCCAAGCCCAACATGGGACTGACGTCCTGGACGGGCAGCCGCCCCCACAAGGCGGACGTGGCCGTGGCCAAGAATTACCTCACACTGGAAGAAATCGAGGCCCTCAACCTCATTGTTTCGATGTATCTCGACTTCGCCGAGCTTCAGGCCCGCAGCCGCAAGCCCATGTATATGCGCGACTGGATCGCCAAGCTGGATGATTTTCTCCGCGTCAGCGAGCGCTCGATATTGAGCCACGCCGGACGGGTCACTCACGAAGCCGCCTTGAGCCACGCGGAAGCCGAATTTGAGAAGTGGCGGCAGATCACGCTGTCCGAGCCGAGTCCGGTGGAAAAACATTTTCAGGACGCCATCGAGAAGGTCAAGCAGTTGAAAGCCGGGCAAGCTTCGAAACGGAAAAAGAAAGCATGAGCGCCGCCTTGGCTGATACATTTTTTCTGATGATCGGATGATTGGATTTTTGAACAAGCGCAACCGCTTCCACCTCGACACCGCCCGCCCCGTGACTTAGAATAAACTCGCATGAACGTGCCGGTTGTAGCGCCCGGAAAAAATTCGACAGAGACGGAGTCGCAAGCTCCGCCCGCCGCCGTCTCCATGCCCAGCGTTTATATCAAGACTTACGGCTGCCAGATGAATGAGCGCGACTCGGAAGCGGTCGCGGCCCAACTGGTGGCCAGGGGCTACTCCCTGGCCCCTTCCGAAGCGGTTGCGGACGTCGTCTTGTTGAACACGTGCAGCGTGCGCGACATGGCGGAACAAAAAGCCATCGGCAAAATGCAAAACATCGCCGCCGAGGTCCGGCGCAATCGGCCCAATGTCGTCCTGGGCTTCCTGGGGTGCATGGCCCAAAGCCGCGGCCAACGCCTCCTGGACCAACTGCCCGACGTGGACTTGGTCGTCGGCACCCAAAAATTCCACCACACCGCCGATTACCTTGGCGAAATTCTTTCCGGCCGCCGGGAAAAAATCGTCGAGACCGGGGACGAACCGGGCAGCGAATCCGCCATCAAGGAACACCTTCTCACCGGCCAGCGGCAGCATCCCGCCCGCGTCACGGCCTTTGTCAGCATCATGCAAGGCTGCAACCAGTATTGCACGTTTTGCATCGTCCCTTACACCCGCGGGGAGGAGCGCAGCCGGACGGTGGCCGACATTGTCGCCGAGTGCCGCGAGTTGGCGCTCGGAGGCGTCAAGGAAATCACTTTGCTGGGGCAGATCGTCACCAGCTTCGGCAAACACGGCCTGCCGGCGCGGGACGGACGCTCGGCCTTCGTCCAACTTCTGGAAGCCGTGCATGAGATTGACGGCCTGGAGCGCATCCGCTTTACCGCCCCCCATCCCAAGGGTTACGGCGCGGACCTGGTCGAAGCTTACGGGCGGCTGCCCAAACTTTGCCCCAGCGCCCACCTGCCCGCCCAGAGCGGCAGCGACCGCGTTCTCAAGGCCATGCACCGCGGCTACACGCGCGCCCGCTACCTGGAGTTGGTCCGGCAATTGCGCCGCGTCCAGCCGGCCATCGGCCTGACCACCGACCTCATCGTCGGCTTTCCCGGCGAGACGGAGGAGGATTTTGCGGAGACGCTCTCGCTGGTCAACGAGGCGCAGTTTGACAACGCCTATCTTTTCAAATACTCCCCGCGCCACGACACCCCCGCCGCCGCCATGCCGGGGCAATTGCCCGACGAAGTCAAAGAAGAGCGCCACGCGCGCGTGCTGGAACTGGTCAACGCCATCGGACGGCGGCGTTACGACGAACAGATCGGGCGGACCGTGGAAATCCTGGTGGAAGGGCCGAGCAAGAACAATCCCGCCCGCCTGACGGGCCGCACGCCGTGCAACAAAATCGTCCTATTGGAGGATGGACGGCGGCATCTCGGCCAGTTGATGGAGGTGAAAATCACCCGTGCCGGCGGCTTCACGCTTTACGGCGACCCGGCCACAAAGTCAGTTGAGAAGCTCGGCCTCACCCCGGCCGATCCATTGAAAAACCCGGCGCTGGATTGGCCGGACGCGCGGACATAAAATCAGAGCCGTGAACGGCTGTTCCTTCTCCCTGGGGGAGAAAGAGGATGAGGGCGGCCCAAAAAACGGGCTTCCCCATTTCACGGCCATTCGCTAAATTCCCGTCATGGCCGACATCGCACGCGCGCGCCAGTTTCGCAAAACCGAAACATGGGCGGAGAAACTTGTCTGGAGCTGGCTGCGTGACCGCCGCTTCAATGGCTATAAATTCCGCCGCCAGCATCCCGTCGGCATTTACTATCTGGATTTCTTTTGCCAGGAGGCGACCCTGAATATTGAGGTGGACGGCCGCCAGCATGGATTCCTTGAAGGGCAACATCACGATGCCGAGCGCGAGGCGTTTTTGAAATCGCGCGGCATCAAGACGCTGCGGTTCTGGAATTCCCATCTGCGGCGCAACGCGCAAAGCATCCGTGACACGATTTTCGGCGAATTGCAGGCGCGCGCGCCGCATCCATTGCCGGATTACACACGGCCGATGAACGCCACGGCTGAAAAGAAAGTCAGATAAAAGGCCCGACCTCACCCCGGCCCTCTCCTCGAAGGAGAGGGAGCATCATCCGCCGCTCAATCGAAAATCCCGCGGCTGAACTTGCCGGACACGCTTGCGCAAAACCTGAAGCGTGCGACCTGCCACAAATCGGCTGCCGTGGCCAGTGGAAATCGGATTTCAAAGTGGAAAGCCGGTGAATGCTGGAAACTGTTCACACACGTAAACCATTGGAAATCAATGGGCGAAGATTTGGCGGATGACCTCTTCAATGGGCACTTCCTGGATGTCCATGTCGTTGACCGGCACTTTGTCGAGCAATTCCTTGCAAACGGCGATGACCTGGTCGCGCTTGACCTTGAGCTGGATGCGGTTGGCGCTCTGTTCCACCAATTCCCCAAAACGGCTGAAATCCACGGCCGGAAAACTGGCCCCGGTTTGCCACGAAATGGTCAGAATTTTGAAATCGGCGAAACGATCTATGATTTCATCCAGGAAGCCATCGAAGGAAATCCTGCCCTTGTCAATAATGATGACGCGCCGGCATAATTCCTGGATGTCCGCCATGTAATGGCTGGTCAGCAGGATGGTGGTTTTCCGGCGGGCATTGTGCTGGCGAAGGAAGTCGCGCACGGTTTTTTGCGAGACAACGTCCAGGCCGATGGTCGGTTCGTCCAGGAAAAGCACCTTGGGCTGGTGCAACAGGGCGGCGATCAACTCCATCTTGGTCCGCTCGCCCAGGGAAAGTTCGCGCACCATCACGTCCAATTTGTCGCGCACGGCCAGCAGATCGGTCAATTCATCCAGCGTGCGGCGGAAGAGGGGGGCGGGCAGGCCGTAAATCTTGCCGTTTAATTCCAGCGATTCGCGGGCGGGCAGGTCCCACCAGAGCTGGTTTTTTTGGCCCAGCAACAGCGCGAATTGCCGCCGGTAGCCGTCCTGCCGCTCCCACGGCACAAAGCCCAGCACGCGGGCCGAGCCGCCGCTGGGATGCAACAGGCCGGAAAGCATCTTGAGGGTGGTCGTCTTGCCCGCGCCGTTGGGGCCGAGGAACCCGACCAACTCGCCTTCCTCGACCGTGAAACTGACCTGATCCACCGCCAGCGTCTGCTGGTAACGGCGGCGAAAGAGGCCGCGCACGGCGCCGCGAAATCCCGGCTCTTTCTTGTAGGTGCGGAAGGCCTTGCTCAGAGCCTGGACTTCGATCAAAGGCATTCCATTTGGGTCAGCGCAGGAGTTGTTTTTCCAGGTAATTCACAACCTGCCGCACGTGGGCGTCTATTTCCATGCGGTCTTTGACCAGGCGGCAGGCATGCAGGACAGTGCCGTGATCGCGTCCGCCGAAAGCCTCGCCGATGGTGTTGAGGGAGCTTTCGGTCATCTGCCGGGCCAAAAACATGGCGATCTGCCGGGGAAACGCGATGTTCTCCGGGCGGCGCTTGCTGGTCATGTCGGAGATGCGCAGGTCAAAATGTTCGGCCACCTTCTTTTGGATGATGTCTATGTTGACCGTGAAGCGGCCTTCCTCGTGCAGGACTTCGCGCAGCAGGCCCTCGACCGTCTGCAAAGTGACTTTCTTGCCCGTCAGCGAGGCGAAGGAGGCCACGCGAATCAACGCCCCTTCCAGACGCCGGATATTGGTGCGAATGCGGCTGGCCAAAAACGTGATAATCTCCTCGGGCAACTCCACCCCCATGGCCTTTTCCTTCTTGCGCAGGATAGCCATGCGGGTTTCGACGTCCGGCGGCTGCATCTCGGTGACCAGTCCCCATTCGAAGCGGGACACCAGCCGTTGCTCCAGGTTCTGGATTTCCGCCGCCGGGCGGTCGCAGGTCAGCACGATTTGCTTGCGGGACTCATGAAGGGCGTTGAAAGTGTGAAAAAACTCCTCCTGAATTCGCTCCTTGCCGGCCAGAAACTGCACGTCGTCAATCAAGAGAACGTCGGCCTGGCGGTATTTGCGGCGGAAACGGACCAGTTGATTGTTTTGAATGGCGTCAATGTATTCGTTGGTGAATTTCTCGGAGGAAAGATAGGTCACGCGCGTGGTCTTCCTGCTGGCGGCCACGTACTGGCCGATGGCTTGCAGCAAATGGGTCTTGCCCAACCCCACGCCGGCGAAAAGGAAGAGCGGGTTGTAGGCTTTGCCGGGCGCCTGGGCCACGGCCATGGCGGCGGCGTGGGCGTGGTTGTTGTTCTCCCCCACCACGAACGTCTCGAAGGTGTTCTTGGGGTTGAACGACAGTTCGCGCATGGCCTGGCCGTTGCGTTCCAGAGGCTCGGCTGGCGGTTTGGGCTTGCCTTTGCCCTCAGGGGCCGACAATCCATTGGCCCCGGCCGGGTTGACCAGGAATTTGACCTTGAGATTCTGGCCGGAGGCCTGCATCAGGACATCATGGATCAATCCCAGGTAATTATCCTTCAGCCAAACCTCGCAGAAATCGTTGGCGACCTCCAGCGTCAGCGTCTCCTCCTCCAGCGCCGTGGCTTTGACGGGCTGGAACCAGAGGTTGTAGATATCTGTGTTTAACATGGCGCGCAGTTGCTGCTGCGCCGCCCCCCAAACGATGTCGGCGGATAGTTGCATGTCAATACTCTGACAACAGTGGCAAACCCTTGATTCTCAACATTTATTCACCGGCCCCTTAAAACTTCGCTCCACGGGCGTTTCCCCCGGCGCCACGGACGCCTTCCTCTTCCCCAATCCGCGTTCCCAGGCGCTTCCCGGCCTCACGCCTCCAAAATCCCCCCGGAGTAAAGTTGTAAGTTCCTTATAATGAACAAATTGCATATCAAACGGCCTGTCAATTGTTTTCTTGTTTCGTGCCGATGCTGAAATTCTCTTTTCCATCGCCGGCTGGCAAGTGTGTTTTAACCAAACCCGCCCAGTCTGACGAGGAGAACATATTAACTCTTATTCACGACTTATTCACAATGGGATTAAACCCTTGAAAATCAGGCGGTTTCCCGCCCTTTGTCGCCCGGAAACCACCTGCTGGTTGTCATGTTACACGTCGTAGTACAAGTGCAGTTCGTAGGGGTGGGGGCGCAGGCGCAGGGCGTCGGCCTCTTTGCGCTTGTGGCTGACCCACATCTCCAAAAAGTCCACCGTAAACACGTCCCCTTTCAACAAAAACTCATGGTCCTTCTCCAGGCAGTCCAGCGCCTCCTCCAAACTGGCCGGCACCTGCGGCACCTTGGCCAGCTCCTCCGGCGGCAACTCATACATGTTCTT
>Ga0224555_1002044_pt1 | contig 25058 bp, 20 predicted proteins | sample 714S23034metaG_FD_180687 | JGI IMG/M metagenome (GOLD analysis project Ga0224555, IMG submission 180687) | Peat soil microbial communities from Stordalen Mire, Sweden - 717 S2 30-34 | ecosystem: Environmental > Terrestrial > Soil > Wetlands > Peat | place: Sweden: Norrbotten County, Stordalen...
TTGAGCGTTCCGAGCACTCTCAGCCAGCGCCTCTCTTCTGCTGTACGACGTGTGGATCTGATCATCCACCTTACGGTACACGAAACCGCGTCAATTGTCCAGCTTGTTTATCCGGCTACCCTAAGGAATGGAAGCCGGCCGCGGCGAGCGAAGAGTGCCTGTTCCTGAACATCTGGACACAGGGCGTCGCCGACGGCCGCAAGCGGCCCGTGATGTTTTACTCGCACGGCGGCGGCTTTGCGACCGGCAACGGAGGCGCGGAGGTCTGGCCGCAGTATCTCAATCACGACGGATCGGCTCTGGCCAAGAACTACGACGTCGTGGTAGTCACTCACAATCACCGGCTAGGGCTACTCGGCTACTTATACTTAGGCGATCTATTGGGAGAAGAGTATGCCGCATCCGGCGCGGCGGGGATGCTGGATATCGCAGCGGCGCTCGAGTGGGTGCGGGACAACATCGCAGCTTTCGGCGGCGATCCGGACAACGTGATGATCTGGGGCGAGTCAGGCGGCGGCGCCAAGACCGCTACGCTGACGGCGATGCCCCGCGCGCAGGGTATGTATCACAAGGCCAGCGTCGAGAGCGGACCGACGCTGCGGCTGACCCCTCGCGATGCGGCCACCGAATCGACCAGGAAGGTGCTATCCAAGCTCGGGCTGAGCGAGAAGCAAGCCAGAGACCTGATCAAGGTTCCCGAGGATCGCTTCCGCGCGCTGCAGGATCAGATGTCAGGCACAAACCCCATGCGATTTGGCCCGGTGGTGGATGGCCAGTACATTCCGAATCATCCTTACGACCCGGTGGCGCCGGCCATGTCGGCGAAGATTCCCATGATCATCGGCACCAATAAGGACGAGACCATTCTCTTCTTCCAGCGGGGCAGCCCGGAGGTGTTCTCGCTGGATGAAGCGGGCATGCGCAAGCGGCTGCACACCGCTCTGGGAGATAAGACGGACCGGATTGTCGATGTATACCACCACTCGCGGCCCAATGCCTCGCCCGCGGACATCTATATCGCCATCACCACCGCTCAATTCATGTGGAACAACGCGATCACCATGGCGGAACGGAAAGTGGCGCTCGACGCCGCGCCTGTCTACATGTACCTCTTCGCCTATGAATCCGAGGTGCCGGTGAGTCCGACCGTGCCTTACCCCCAGAAAGCGGCGCACGCCATGGAGATGGCTTTCAAGTTCGATCACCCGGACAACAACCCGGACGCGGGCAAGCGGCCCGAGCGGTACCAGGCGGCGAAGAACATGAGTGCGGCCTGGGCGGCGTTTGCCCGCTCCAGCAATCCGGGATGGCCTGCCTATACGCTGGCCGAGCGCGCCACTATGATCCTGGATGCGGAATGCAAAGTCGTGAACGATCCGTATCGCGAAGAGCGCCTGGCTTGGAAATCATAGGTCTGGCTCGCACAGCGGGAGTATACTGACCAAAGAGGCAGTGACCTGAGGGAGGTCCAATGATCCAACTGACCATAAACGGCAAACCCGCCCGCTTCGACGGCGATCCCGACATGCCGTTGCTCTGGTACCTGCGCGACGAACTCGCGCTAACCGGAACGAAATTCGGCTGCGGGATGGGCCTGTGCGGCGCATGCACCGTGCACGTGAACGGCGAGGCGGCGCGCAGTTGCCTGACTCCGATGCGGGAGGCCGCGGGCAAGCGCATCACCACCATCGAGGGGCTGAGCGCCGCGGGCGAACATCCACTGCAGAAAGCCTGGGAGGCCTGCAACGTGCCGCAATGCGGATATTGCCAGAGCGGCCAGATCATGCAGGCCGCCGCCATGTTGAAGTCGAAGCCTCATCCCACGGACCAGGATATCGACTCCAACATGGAGGGCAACATCTGCCGCTGCGGGACGTATCAGCGAATCCGCCAGGCGATCAAGATGGCGGCGGGGGTGCGAGCATGACACCCACAATCGAAAATGTTTCGCGCCGCGGATTCCTCGGCCAGATTTTCTCCGCTGGAGCGCTGGTCATCGCCGCGCCCCTGGCGCCGAAGCTGAAGGCTGCCGGGAACTGGCAGCCCAGCGTGTACCTCGGCATCGAGCCGGATGGCACGGTGAAGATCGTCGCGCACCGCTCCGAGATGGGCACCGGTTGCCGCACCGGACTGCCCATGATTGTGGCGGACGAACTGGAAGCGGACTGGACTCGTGTCCAGGTGGTGCAGGCGTTGGGCGACGCCAAGTACGGTTCCCAAAACACCGACGGCTCGTGCTCCGTGCGCGATTTCTACGACGTTCTGCGGGCAGCGGGAGCATCGGCGCGCACCATGCTCGAGAATGCCGCGGCGACCAAATGGGGAGTGCCCGCGGAAGAATGTCACGGGCAGAACCACTTTGTCGTGCACTCGAAGACCGACCGCAAACTGGCGTACGGCGAACTTGTCGCGCTGGCCTCGGCGGCCGCGGCTGCCGAACAAGGATCCATCCGCTTAAAGACGCCCGATCAGTTCCGCTACATCGGCAAAGACATTCCGATCGTCGATCTGAAGCCCATTGTGACGGGCAAAGCGATTTTCGGTATCGATGCGCAAATGCCGGGGATGGTCTATGCGGCGATCGAGCGGCCGCCGGTGATGGGCGCCGCGTTGAAATCCTGCGACGATGCGGCAGCCAAACAAGTGAAGGGCGTCGAGCAGGTCGTCATGCTGGACCTGGCCAAACCGCCACTCGGTTTCAAGCCGCTGGGCGGCGCGGCCGTGATCGCCAACAATAGTTGGACGGCGCTGCAGGGACGCAAGAAGCTGAAAGTCGAATGGGACTTGGGCGAGCACGCCGCTTACGATTCGGCTGCGTACAAGCAGGCCATGCTCGACACCGCGCGCAAACCCGGCCGCGTGGCCCGCGAGTTGGGCGATGTGGACGCGGAATTCACCAAAGGCGGCAACGGCGTCAAGATCGTGGAGGCGTCGTACTACACGCCCATGCTTGCGCATGCGGCCATGGAGCCGTTGGCCGCTGTCGCCGAATTCAAAGACGGCAAAGTGGTGACGTGGACGTGCACGCAGAATCCGCAGGCCGTGCAGGAAACCGTGGCGCGCGCGGTAGGCATCAAGAAAGAAGACGTGGTATGCCATGTGACGCTGCTGGGCGGCGGATTCGGGCGCAAGTCCAAGCCGGATTACGTGGCGGAAGCCGCGCTGCTTTCCAAGCAAGTGGGCAAGCCGGTCAAGATCGTCTGGAGCCGCGAGGACGACGTTCAGTTCGACTATTTCCATTCCCCGGCCGCGTTGTACATGAAGGCCGCGGTGGACGGCCAGGGCCATCCTACGGCGTGGCTGCAGCGCAGCGTGTTTCCGCCTATCGCCATGCAGGGGAATCCGAACGAGGAATACGGCGGCTTCCAACTCGGCATGGGATGGACGGACATCCCTTACCCGATCTCCAATCTGCGCGTGGAGAACGGCCCGGCCAAAGCGCATGTGCGCATCGGATGGTTGCGCTCGGTTTCGAACATTTACCATGCGTTCGGCGTGCAAACGTTTACCGATGAACTGGCCGCGGCGGCCGGACGCGATCGCGTCGAATACCTGCTCGAGTTGATCGGCCAGCCGCGCGTTATCGATTTCAGCAAGGAAGGCATGAAGCAGGGCGGCCCGAACAATCCGAAGTTTCCCTTCGATACGGCGCGGCTGCGGAATGTCATCGAAGTAGCCGCGCAGAAATCCGGCTGGGCGAACAAGAAACCTGCGCCCGGACGCGCGCTGGGCATCGCCGCGCATCGCAGCTTCTTGACTTACGTGGCTGCCGTGGTCGAGGTGGAAGTGCACGGCAGCGAGATCCGGATTCCGCGCGTGGACATCGCGGTGGATGCCGGGCGTATCATCAATCCGGACCGCGTGCGGTCTCAGTTTGAGGGCGCGGCGGTGTTTGGCACAAGTGTCGCGCTGATGGGCGAGATCACCGCCGCGGGCGGCCGCATCCAGCAGTCGAACTTCGACCGGTATCCGGTGGCGCGCATGAATGAGGCGCCCCTTGAGACGCACGTCCACATTGTGACTAACGACGCCGCGCCCGCAGGCGTGGGTGAGCCCGGTGTGCCGCCTATCGCGCCAGCGATCTGCAACGCAATCTTTGCGGCCACCGGAAAACGCATTCGCGAGTTGCCCGTCAAAGGGCAATTGAGTTGAGGGCCGCTCTCTTATCGATCGCGTTCGCTGCTCTTGCACAGGCCCAGCCCAACCCCGCCGCCGCGGCAGCGCACCAATGGCGCGCGGCGCACGAGCAGGCCATCCTCGCCGAGTTCATGGACCTGCTCGCCATTCCGAACCTGGCGAGCGACCAGCCCAACATTCGCCGCAATGCCGCGGCGGTGTCGGCGATTCTCGAAAAGCGCGGCGTGAAGACACAACTGCTGGAAGTGCCATTTGAAGCGACGACCGCGCCGCCGGTGGTGTACGGCGCAATCGAATCGCCCGGAGCCGCGCGCACCGTCATCTTCTACGCGCACTACGATGGCCAGCCGCTCGACCCGAAGGAATGGGTCACGCCTCCGTGGCATCCCGTGCTGCGGGACGGCCGCATTTACGCGCGGTCGGCCTCGGATGACAAGGCGCCGATCATCGCCATCGCCACAGCGCTCGATGCGCTGCGAGCCGCCGGTATTCCGCTGCGCTCCAATATCAAGTTCGTCTTCGAAGGCGAGGAAGAAGCCGGATCGCCGCACCTGGCGAGCATTCTCGCGAAATACAAAGACCTGCTGACGAGCGATGTCTGGCTGATTTGCGATGGCCCGGTGCACCAGAGCCGCCGCCAGCAGATCGTGTTCGGCGCGCGCGGCATCACCCAGCTCGATATTACCGTCTATGGCCCGAAGCGCGAGTTGCATAGCGGCCACTACGGCAACTGGGCGCCCAACCCCGCCATGATGCTCGCGCGGCTGCTGGCGTCCATGAAGGACGACGACGGCCGCGTCACCATCGATCGTTTTTACGACGGCATCGAGCCGCTGAGCGAGACCGAACGCCGTGCCGTAGCCGACGCGCCGGACGTGGATCGCGACCTGATGCGCGAGCTATGGCTGGGCAGCACCGAAGGCGGCGGCAAGAAGTTGGTGGAACTGTTGAACCTGCCATCGTTGAATATTCGCGGCATGAGCGCGGCGCGCACCGGCGCGCAGGCGAGCAACGTCATCCCCGCCACTGCCACGGCGACGATCGATATCCGTTTGGTGAAAGGCATCGACCACGATACCGCGGCCCGGCGGGTGGTCGAGCACATCCGCAAGCAAGGCTACTATGTCGTCGACCGCGATCCAGATCCGCAAACGCGGATGACGCACGCCAAAGTCGCCAAAGTTATTGTGGAGTCCGGTGGCTACAATGCGGCGCGCACGTCCATGGATCTGCCGATCTCGCAACTGGTGCTGCGCACGGCCGAATCCGCGCGCGGCCCGGTGGTCAAGCTGCCGACCATGGGCGGCAGCGTGCCGCTCTACATGATCGAAGAGACGCTGCATGCGCCCACCATCACCGTCCCCATCGCCAATCACGACAACAATCAGCACAGTTTCGACGAGAACATCCGGCTGGAGAATCTGTGGGACGGCATCGATCTGCTGGCCGCGCTGCTCGCGATGTAGCGCCTCTCACCGCGGCCCGAAAGCGATGCCATAGGACTGGCCGCCGAGCGGAATCTTCTTCGTCACCGTGCCGCTTGCGATATCGATCACCGAGGCCCACGTCGCCTGGTAGTCGCCCGCCCAAAGCTCGCTTCCGTCCGGAGTAACCGCCAGCATCCCGGGAACCGAACCCGCGGTTATGGTCAGGACCACTTTGTTCTGGGTAAGATCGACTTCGAATATCTTGTTATCCCCGCCATCGTCCGCGAATAACCGCGTGCCATCCGGCGTAACTGCGATGCCGCTGGTCGCAGGATCATTCGCGCCGTTGTATTCCAGCAGCAGGGAACCCGTGATCGTGTTCGAGGCGGTCGAGATAGTGTAAAGGTACGCCGATCCGCCCACGACATATACCTTCGTGCCATCCGGCGACACCGCCACGGCCATCGGATAAGGCACTCGAATCGAGTTCACCGCCGTGTTGGAACTGGTATCGATCACAAAGATGTAGCAAGGGGCATTCCCGAAATCCGGGGGTACATTGTTGCCCGCAACGTATACGTGTGTACCATCCGGCGAGATGGCGATGGAGGAGGGATAGCTGGAGTGCGGCATCGGGATTTGCTTTGCGGCGAATGATGCTGTTTCGATCGCGGTCACTGAGTTGGAAAACGAGTTGGCCACGTATGCTTTGCTCCCGTCCGGCGAGACCACCACTCCCACCGGAGAGGATCCCGTCGGAACGCTCCTCACCACCCGCTTTGACGCCGTATCGACCACGGATACATTGGACGAACTGTAATTGGTCACATAGGCGCGCGTGCCGTCAAGGCTGACCGCCGCGCCGCCGTACTCCAAGTAGAGCTGGTTGCCAGAATCCATGGCGCCTACGGGAATGCTCGCCAGTTCGCGCCCGCTGGACTGGGCGATCGCCTGCACATGCGAACTGCCGGAATTGGGAACCAGTAGAGTCGTTCCATCCGGACTGACGGCCAATCCGGCGACGCTGCCCAGCGTCTGAATCGCGGAGACCGCTTCCATCTTTGCGACGTTCACAACGTCCACGGTTGAGCCGTTGGCGGCCACGTAAGCGCGCGACCCATCCGGTGAAAACACCACCGCGCCCGGCGACGCTTCCGCCAGCAGAGTGATGGACCCCACTACCTGGTTCGTATTGGTCTGAATCACAGTGATGACGGACGTAACGGTGTTGTAAAGCGCGGATTCCCCAATCCACGCCATCGATCCGTCTGGCGAGATTTGAATCAACTCCGGGTTCAAATCTACGTTAAGCGTTATCGTCGCCACCACCGCATTCGACGAAGTGTCCACCACGGCCACGTTCGGATTGTAGGGGTTACCCGCCCCGAAGTTCGGCACGTAAGCAAACTTGCCGTCCGGTGTGACCGCGACACTGACCGCCGTCGTGATTGGAACCGTTGTCTTCACCGTGAGGAAAGCGGTATCCAAGACCAGCAGGCCGGGTTGCGCCGAGAACAGCGAGGGCACGTAGAGTGTCTTGCCGTCCGGCGAGATCGCCATTGGACCCAGAAATGCGGCGAAACCGACCTCCTGAGTCACTGCGAGGGTGACGGTATCAATCTCCACCAGGTGGCTTTCGTATGCGTAGTCGTAAGACTCGGCGAAAAGTTTGCCGCCGTCCGGGGTGATTGCCATCCGGCTTATGCCGTAACCTATCGGGATCGTGGCCAGGGTAGCCCCAGTGCTAACTTTTACAACTGTAACCGATTCCGAAACCGAGTTCGAGATGTAGGCTATCGATCCGTTCGGAGAAAAGACTGCGTCTGCCGCGCCGTTTCCGACGGTCCACTGCGCCTTCTGACGGCCGCTGGCGGTGCTGAAAACACCGACTGTCGATGGATTGTTGCAACAGTTAACGATGTAAGCGACGGACGCCTGCAACGGGCTTACGCACATCGCAAACAACGTAACTAAACTGTAAGAGAACGACGAAGAAAGGCTGAGCCGCATGCAGAACCTCCCGCGGCCATATCGTAGCACCGGGCAAGCGAAGCGGCGCACCGCGTCGCACTATTTCCACTCCGCCGTGAAGATATTAAACTCATACTTCTCTTTAGCGTCCCGGTCCGAACAGAACACCAGCGTCTTGCCGTCCGGCGAAAACTCCGGGAACGAAGTGAAGCCGCCGAAATCGGTGACCTGCTCCAACCCGCTGCCATCCAGGTTCATCATGTACAACTCAAAGCGGCGCGTATCGCAGGCGTGCTTGTTGGAGGCGAACAGGATCTTCTTGCCATCCGGCGTGAAAGTAGGCGCGAAACTGGCGCAGCCGAAATCGGTAATGGTGCTGGCATGGCTGCCGTCCGCGTCCGCCACCACGATCTCCATCTTCATGGGCGCCGTGGTGTTTGCGGCCAGCAGCGACTTGTACCGCGCCAGGTCTTCCGGCGTTTTGGGATAGCCCGCGCGCCACACCAGCTTTCGGCCATCGCGCGAGAATACCGCGCCGCCATCGTAACCCACCTTCCTGGTGATCTGCCGCTTGTGCGAGCCATCCGTTTTCATGGTCCACAGATCCAGGTCGCCGGAAGCCAGCGAGGTGTAAACCACTGTGCCGGTCTTCCAGTTAATGGTCGCCTCGGCATCGTATCCCGGCGCGTTCGTCAGTTGCTTCAGGATCTTTCCCGCGTCGGTCGCGAGATAGATGTCATAGCCGGCGAACACGCCCCACACATATCCGTGGCTGCGGTCGGGTGGCGTGGGACAAGCGTCCCCAGCGCCGTGCGTGGAGGCGTACACGATGTGTTTGTTGTCCTTCAAGAAGTAGCCGCAGGTGGTGCGCCCCTTGCCGGTCGAGACCATGTGCTGATCGGAGCCGTCGGCGTTCATGATATACATCTGGTCGCACTCGTTGGGCGGCCGCGTGGATTGGAAGATCAGGCGCTTGCCATCGGGCGCCCAATAAGCCTCGGCGTTCTGCCCTCCGTGAGTTAACTGAAGATAATTGCCGAGATGCGCGTCGGCGGCGAAAGCGGTTATGGCGGAAAACGCCGCGAGGGCGCACGAAAACTTGAACATCTGACCATTCTATACTGCGTGGGCCGACTATTCGAAATTACACAAATATTACGATTCGACAGCCGGAACGGCGCTAACAATAAGGTGAAGGGGCACTGAAACTCCTAAAATGCAAACCCATCCCAAAGGCGCCGAAGCCCGTATCTTGTTGTCCGCCGTTTTCGGCCCGTACGCACAAAACGACCGCTTCGGCAGCCGCGCCATGAACCCCATGGAGCTGTATCACAATCAGGTGACCCGTGAGCAGGGTCCCTTCTCGCTGCGCATGTTCCATCGCTCCTGGGGCATTATGATGATCCAGGAAAACATCCCGGCGCCGTGCACGGTTCTCGACTTCCCCACGCGCGAGGCATTCGAGCGCGAGCTCACCGAAAACGCCTACGACGTAGTGGGTATCTCGTCCATTATCGTGAACGTGGGCAAAGTCCGCGAGATGTGCCGCATCGCGCGGCGCCTGTCGCCCAACTCCACGATTGTGGTGGGCGGCCATGTGGCTGCCATTCCGGGACTGGACAAGATCGTCGATGCCGATCATATCGTGCGCGGCGACGGCATCTCCTGGATGCGCCGCTATCTGGGCGCCGACGAGAACGCGCCCATCAAACATCCGCATATCGTTTCCGGATACGGCCTCCGCACCATGGGCCTGCGCATCCCGGAGATGCCCGGGCAAGCCGCGGCGACGATCATTCCTTCCGTGGGATGCCCCATGGGCTGCAACTTCTGCACCACGTCGGCCTTCTTCGGCGGCAAGGGCAAGTTCCTGAATTTCTACGAAACCGGCGAAGAACTGTTTCAAACCATGTGCGAGATGGAATCCTCCATGAAAGTACACTCGTTCTTCATCATGGACGAGAACTTCCTGCTCTACAAGAAGCGCGCCATGGAACTGCTGGACCGCATGAAGGCTACGGGCAAGTCCTGGGCGCTGTATGTGTTTTCATCGGCCAACGCCATTCGCAAGTACACCATCAAGGAACTGGTGGAGTTGGGGATTTCGTGGATCTGGATGGGGCTGGAATCGCCGCAATCGACCTACGCCAAGCTGGAGGATACCGACACGCTGGCGCTCACCAAGGAACTGCGGGAGAACGGCATCAAGCTGCTCGGCTCGACCATCGTGGGGCTGGAGCATCACACGCCGGAGAACATCCGCGCCGAGATCGAGCACGCCGTGGAGCATGAAACCGATTTCCATCAATTCATGCTGTACACGCCGGTGCCCGGCACGCCGCTCTACCAGGAGATGCAGGAGCAGCACCGCATGCTGGGCGGGGTGGACCTGGCCGACATCCACGGGCAGGACAAATTCAATTTCCAGCACGCCGCCATTTCGCGGGACCAATCCAAGCAGTTTCTGGATTGGGCCTTCCGCCGCGATTTCGAGCGCAACGGACCGAGTCTGTTTCGCGTGTGGCGCACCACGCTGGCAGGCTGGAAACGCTATAAAGACCATCCGGACGCGCGCGTGCGGCAGCGTTTCGAGTACGAGGTGCGAGCCCTGAAGAGCGCGGCCAGCGGCCTGCTGTGGGCCATGGAGCACCAGTTGCGCAAGACCAACGAGAGCGTCAGCACGCAGATCCGGGCGCTGCGCAAGGATTTGGGCCGTGAATTCGGCCCGTTCACGCGGATGACCTCGGCGCTCGGTCCTGCGATGCTGTGGGCCAGCCGCCGCGAGCAGCGCCGCCAGGCGCGCGGGGTGACTTATGAGCCGGACACGGTGATCGAGCGGCGCAACTGGGTATCGGCTTAGCCGTTTCTCGCAAAGACGCAAAGGGTCCGCAAAGAACGCCAATCGGTAGGTCTCACCTTTCCGACCATCAATCCTTTCGTGGCTCTGCCGCCAGTACCTCTGTTTTGAATCCCTCCTCCGACCCTGAAACCTTAATAATGAGATTCCCAACAACGGCCTGTTTTTGGCCGTGTACCATCGCTGGTCGGAATTTCCATTTTCTGATCGACTCGATAGCGCCGGGAATGATGAGTGGGTGGCCTGAAATTGTCCAAATGCAGATTACATTCCCGTCTTTATCAGTTGCGACGTTGAAGGAAAGAACCGTATCTATGCTCAAGAAATGGGCGAGGCCGGGAGGCGATATGGGAGCTACATGGCGCAAGCGGGCTTTTGTCTGTCCCGCTGACAGAAGAGAAGTGCCAGCCTGTAAACAGTTGTCTGGAGATGCGTCAGCCGAGATGACATCGACCTGTGCAAACAAGCCGGTCTGACCAATCACGACGGCAAGTAGGCAGGCTGCTACGATTTGCATTCCTCACCCTGCAAAAACCTTCCCACCGGTACAGACACTTCCTGGAGTCAAGAAGTTCCCATGAAACGTCAACGTCACGCCAGGGGCCGCTGATTTGCTGATTCGATGGGAAGGAGCGTTCGGTTCACCATTCTACCTTTACCCGCCTGCCGTCGTCTGCGGTGAACTGAACGAATCGGGCACCAAACACGGCATCCCGTTTGCCGTCCCGACTATTCGCAGGGACGACGCACTCAGCACGGTCGCCGCCGACGCCAAACAGAGGAGTCGCTATGAATACAGAATCGCAACGTCGAATAGCTCCTTTGAAGCCCTCAGGAAGATGACCTGGGCCGGGTCCAAGCATCACGTATGTCTGTTTCTCGCCATTGTTGTTGCGGATCAAAACCATCGTCCGGTCGGCAGCAAGAGCGAAGAAGGCGCTACTTGATCTGAAAAGGCTCATTCCTCGATTGGCAACCCCATCAATCGTCAGTGTTGCGCCCTTAACCGGGACGAACCAGTCGAGATGCCTTTTGCACCATGATACTCCTATGGAGACGGCCAGGAACGTTGCCGCCACCCCGACCCACCACCCGATGATCTTCAACGCCCTTCGCATCGTCTACCGCCTCGACCGCCACACGATATGCTAACGCTAACATGTCTTTGACGATCACCATTCCGCCCGAAACCGTTTGCGGTCGTCTGCGGTGAATTCAACGGAGTCCGGTCCCGCCACAATGTTCCGTTCGGGCGGGTGAGGGTACACGCGGGAAACAGCGCTTACCTGCGGACTCTCTCGGGTACGGGCGATCCCATCCTCTGCGTCAGGAACCCGATTATCGCGCCGGTGATGAAGCCGGGCAGCATGATCTCCAGGTAATGCTCGTGCTGCATGAGCGCCACCAGAAACGCGAATAACAGCCCGAGCGCAGCGCCCAATACGATCCCCCATTTCGTGGATTGCACTCTGCGCGCAAACCACCCGCTAAGCAGGCCCACCAGCATGCCTTTAATCGACGACCCCATAAGGATGCCCCCGATCACGGAATGTGTTTCCGGATAGGCCCACGCTGTCGCGCCATCTAGCGCCCCCAGGATTAGCCCGCAAATCAGCCCAACCAAAATCTTGTTCATCGTTTCTTCCTCCCAATATGGTATTCCGCGCCGCGGGGAATTCCTTTAAAGGTTTCGCAGAAAAAACAGGAAAAACTTTGCGCCGGCATAAGCCGCCAGCAGCCAAAGCAGAACGGCGTTGCGGGATGCGAAGCGCCGCAATCGATGTCCCAGCGGCTCGGCCCAGGCCTCCACCGTCAGGCCTTCCTGGAAGCGCTCGAGGTCGGCGAGCAACGCCGGGACATCGGCATACCGGGCGTCCGGGTCCGCACGCATGGCTTTCGCCGCGATGGCGCGCAACGCGGGGGGCGCGGGGGAGGGAAGCATGAATTGCAACAGAGCGCCCAGCGCGTAAATGTCGGAGCGTCGATCCAGACGCGCCTCGGGGGCGCGAAACGCGGGCGTGCCCGCCACGGCTTCCACGCCCCAATCCATGACGTAGACTTCGCCGAACTCGCCCACCATCACATTCTGCGGCTTGAGGTCGCGATGAATGACGCCGCGCGTGTGGGCAAACGCCAGCGCCTCTCCGGCGCGCCGGATCACCCGCAGCCGCTCGCCTAGCGAAGGAGCGGCGGTGAGATAGTGGTCGAGGCGTGCGCCGGCTACCAGCTTCATCGCGTAGAACGCGCGCCCGTCGGGCAGCGTGCCGGTCTCATAGATGGGCACGATGGCGGGATGTTCCAGGCGCGCGATAAGCTGCGCTTCGCCGGCCAGCGTGGAATCCAGGACTTTGAGAGCCACTCGCCGGTTGAGCTCGCGGTCCCGCGCCGCATAGACCACGCCCATCCCGCCGCGCCCGATCTCGGCTTCCAATTCGTAGCGGGTGCCGGCGAGGTCGGGCAGCGCGGCTACGCGGCGCAAATGGTCGAGTAGGGCGTCGTTCACTTCCATAGGCGCCGCGTCTCATCGCGCAGGTCCCGCTCGCCCGCCGTCACGCCGCGCAGCCGTTCGGTGACAAACTGGCGCAGCATGCGGCGCGCCCAGGCGAGATAGTTGGTTACGGAGGTTTCCGCGACGCCGTGGCGCGCCGCCAGATCGGCGTAAGATGGCCGATCACCGGTGGCCAGGTCGTAGGCTTCGAAGATTTCGAATTGAACCAGCTTGCCGGATGCTTCGCAATGCGCGCGCAAGTCGTCGAGGGCCAGTGCGAACAACTGGCGCTGCCACTCGCGTTCGAAGACCTGTTCGGGCGATTCGGCGGTGGCCGCCCGCTGCTCGTCGAGTGGCTCGAACTCCACGCCGCCTCCCCGCTTTTGGCGGTTTTGGGCCGCATGCTGGCTGGCGGCGAAACGTTCGACCGCCATGCGGAGGTAGGTGCGGAACGACGCCTTCGCCGGGTCGAAGCGTGCGAAAAAGTCGCGCTCAGAGGCGGCGGCGAAGAAGCTCTGGGTCAGGTCCTTGGCGTCCTCGTTGTTCTTGCGAAACTTGACGCGGATGAAGCGGTAGACCGGTTTCCAATAAAGCGCGCTCACGCGTTCCAGCGCCTCGTTCGGCAAGCCTGCGCCGGAACTCGCAGCCTCCAGGAGTGAGAGTTGTGTCGACGGAAACTGGCCGTGCGAGCCGCCCATCGTAGTGTCCGGATCCAATCGCGCTCGCCCCCACGCATTATATCCAGCGATGATAGCTGAGTCGCGGTGGATACGGGTGCCTTCCGGGCCCGGCGTATTCAGAATTCGCACATAGGCCGCCTCGCCAGGCCCACAGTCAATAGCCGGCGGCCTTGGCTAAAGCCAGCATATCGTCGAGAAGCATCCTCAGATGGGGGCATCGTTCGTATGCTCGATTTGGATCGAGCTTGCCGAATAATGCGGAACCGTCTACCACCTTCTTGTATTCCCGGCCGTAGGTTCTGTAGACACGATGGAGTAGCTTCGCTGGAGGTTGCTGGAGGTTGACTGACTCTGGGCGAACCGCGAGGCCCATCAGGTGAAGCCCGATCGCAACTGGAAATATTTCGTGGTTGCTCAGCAGCCAAGCTTCCGTTTCGTGAACAGCGAAGTGCTGGCGGAAGCGCGAGTCGCCAACCTGGCGCTCCAGTTGGGCTTTGGCCCAAGTGCACTTCGCATCCGTGGTCAGGTTAGGCGGAAATTCCAGGCCGGCACGGTACAAATCGAGAAGGCCGATGACCGCAATCAGCCGGCTGGAGTTCAGATCCCTCTCGGCCCGCTGGGCGAAGCTCTTCCGGTAGTCGCCGCTCCCCGAGAATCGCACGGGGTCTATTCCGACCCCGCGCGAGAGTCTTGGATCGAGCCAGCGCTTGAGAAACGAAGATAGCGCTCGCTCGGTATAACCCTCGACGTAGAGCGCAAACTTCACAAGACTGCGGCGGCCTCGCCGGAGAAAATGAAACGACCGAGTGAATAATCCTCGACCCACGTCTTCAATTCCTCCGGGCCGACAGTCTTCAGTTCGGTGTGGTCTCCGGCCCAGTTGAAGACGGTGGTGGCCGGGAGCGTATCGCCGAAGGCATCCAGCATCTGCGGCGAGTGTGTGCTGAGGATAACTTGCGTCCGGGTGGCAGCCTGGGCGGCAAATTCGGCGATGATCGGAAGCATGGATGGATGCAGACCAGACTCAGGCTCGTCGATGGCTATGAGCGGCGGCGGATCGGGTGTGGCCAGGATCGTTAGCAGAAGCAGGAAACGCAGAGTACCGTCGGATAGGTCCGCGGCGCTGTCTTCGCGACGTCCGTGTTTCCGCCGGACATATAGTTGGATTCGGTTTGGCTCAGTCTGGGGAAAGGACAACTCGGCGTAGTCATCGGGAAAGGCCGCCGACATGCCGCTATCGATTGAGTCCTTGAAGTCGCCCGCGTATAGCGTTTTCAAAACAGGGATGAGGTTCTGCCCGTTATAAGAAATGCGCGTCTCTCGCCTAGAGACAGCGGACCGTCGAATTGGCGCGTCTTCATCCACTTGCAGGTCCTGGTAGATGGCCCATGCCCTGAGCTGTTGCTGAAACATATACGGCACCGGATCTGTCCAGAGCGCCGAAAGCAAGGATAGGTAAGTTTCCGTGTCTGGTAGCCGGTTGGCCGCCCCTTGTTCTACCGTCAGGGCATCCCCGTCCCTGAGAAAGACCGGCGCAGACTGGTCCGAGAGCTTCAGCGACTCCGCTTCGACCCTAAAACTCGCGGACTGAGGCACCTGTACCAAGCTGAGGCTGTATGCGTCTTGTTCTGCTGGCGGCTGACTGGGAGTAATACCACTGCCAATCCCGAACGCAACCTCTTGCGCCGTGCCGCCCCACAACAATCGCGGCAAACCGCCCTTGCTGAGCACGAAATCGCGCAAGTTGCCGGCGGCCGAAGCTCTAATCAGTTCCAAAGCTCGCAGCAGATTCGACTTGCCGGAACCGTTTGGGCCGATCAGCACGTTCAGACGTTCTGGATTCCAGACCACGTCCTTGAATGACATGAAGCCGGAAACCTTCAGCGACTGAACGTACATACCTAGCTATTGTACCAGCGCCGCCCTTCCTGCTCCCGCCGCATATACTCGAGCTCGAACGTGCCGCGATCCCGGTGGTCGGCCCGCAGGTGATAATCAAAGCGCGCACATCGGGATGCTCGAAGCGCAGTCGCGCCACCGCGTCGGCCAGTTCGATATCCACGCCGAGATCGTAGGAGTTGAGCTTGAGCTCGTAGCCGGGAACTACGGGAGACTCTTCAGCCCCCGCCAGCGTCAACGTGGCCAGCGGCGACGCTATGGCGCGACGCCCGCCGGAGCAACTCGGCCATAAGCCCATTGGACGGGGTTCTGGGATATCTGGCCGCCGGTCACAGCGCCCGCGCCGACGCCAGATAAACCGCGTTCAACAGGAACTTGAACGTCCCGAACGGCTGCCCCCGGAACTGCGGGCGGAACGCGAACAGCACCACGTGCCCGCTGCCGAAACGCGCGTCCACCAGCGCCGGTTTGCCCAGCACCGCCTTCTCTCCGCTGACGTAGCCGCTGGCCAACAGGTCCTTTGCGGCGAAGCGCGCCGCCACCCGCACTTCGCGGTCGCCCTGGTTGTAGCCGGGCGCCAGGTTGAGGTCGAAGGCCTCGCCGCCGGTCACAAACGCAATCGCATCCTTGGGCATGCCGAAAGCCAGCGGCTGCGACGTATCCACCGTGAGCCGCACCAGCGATCCGGGACACGAAAACGGCGCCCCGCCGACATTCAGCAGCGGCAGCGGAAAGAACTCCCGGGGCAGATCCGCAGCCGTATCCAGCGCGATCAGCGTGCCGCCCTCGCGCACGAACTTCTGCAACTCGACCACGCCCTCCGGACCGATGCCGCCGGTGTACTCGGGCCTCTGCACCATCGCCTCGGAAGTGGCGCCCTCCCGCCGGAACGACATCTCGCCGTTGCGCCAGCCGTTCAGGATCGACGTCACCGATTGCGATGCCAGGATCAGGCTGTCGAACCGCGCACGCAAGCCGCCCTTGCCGAAATCCGCGTTGTGCAGCAGCGTGTAAGGCACGTGATAGCGGTCCAGCAGCCACTCAGTCCAGCCTTCGTCGGAGTTGGCGGTCCAAGGCTGGTAGAGCCCCACGCGCGGCCGCCGCAATTCGTAGGCGGGGGTGGGCGCGGCATCGGCCAGCTTCACGCTCACGCTGAACTGCCGCGCGAAATTGTCCGCGCGCGCGCCATTTTCGGTGTACGCGCTGTCCACCACGATGGTGCCGTCAGCCGCCCAACGCACGGCGCCCTCGCGATCCATGAAGAACGCCGTGGCCAGGAACGCGTCGTTCTCGCGATGATCCAGCAGCAGCACCGCGCCCTTGCCGGCCACCGATCCGCGCGCGCGAAACTCGCTCACCGGGTCGAGCGACGCGTCGAAATGCTCGTCGATGCGTTCCACGCTCAAGCCCATCTGCATGGGCAGCGTCCAGCCGGTAATGTCGTAGGGCTTCTCCTTCAGGTTCGGATAGTGCTGCGGTTCCAGCAAGTCGACCAGGTAGGGGCGAAAGGGTTGCGACGCGGGAATCACCAGCGTGCCTGCGGCGTACTGCTTTCCATGCGCGTGAAACTCCGCGCGCGCCCGCCGCACCTCGATGCCCGCCAGCGACAGCCGTTCCAGAAAGTCCCACGCGGTGGGCCAGTCCCATTGCTTCTCCGCAATTACGTACGCGTACGGCTTGCCCTCCGCGCCCGCGGCGATGGCCTGACGCGCCATTTGATAACTCTTCAGCAGATAGTCGCTGCGGCGCGTGGCGGCCTCGGTCAGCAGGGCCATGTCCGCCGTCAGCATGTATTCAATGGCGTCCCGCAGTCCCCATTTGCCGCCCATCCACGGGCGTTCGTAGAACATCGAGGGCTCGCGGGTGGCTGCGCCGTTGGCGAAAGCCGCCTGCAGATCGCCGGCCGTGTAGGTCTTGGGCGTGGCGTAAGCATAGCCGGCGGTTTCCGTCAGAATGCCGTGCATGTTGTGGAACGCGGGCGCGGAGCGCAAGCCGCCGTTCCACCAGGCGTCGAAGCCGAAATAGGAGAGCACACCCGGCTTGTCCTCGCGCGCGAAGCGTTCCCGCATGGCCGCACCCAGTTTGTTGATGCCTTCCATCACGGCCGCCGGAATATCGGGATTCAACGGTTCTGCATAAGGCGGCACGAAGATGCGCGCCGGAAAGGGCGGCGCCTGGTGCTGGTTGTAAACGATGTGCGGAAACCACTCGCGAAATAGCAGGCGCGACACGGCGCGGGTCTCTTCCAGGTTGAGCATGAACCAGTCGCGGTTGTTATCGTGCCCGGCATACTTCTGAAAGAGCCACGGCATGGGGGCGGTTTCGTAGGGCGTGCCCACGTTCTGCCGGTACCAATGCGCGATCATGTCCAGCCCATCGGGATTGATCACCGGCACCTGCATCAGGATCACGTTGCGCCGCACCATCTCCACTTCGGCGCTGTCGTCGGTAAGCATCTTGTAGGCGAGCAGCGGCGCTTGCTGTGCAGGCGCGACTTCGCTGGCGTGCAGGCCGGAGTCGATCCACACCACCGCGCGGCCCTCTTCGGCCAGCGCGCGCGCCTCCTCCGCGCTGGCCTGCCCCAGCGCCAAACGCGCGCCGATCTGGCGATAGTGGTCCAGCTTCTTCAGGTTGTCGGGCGCGGAGATGAACGCGACGTACATGGGCCGCCCTTCCGAGCTGCGCCCGAACTCCTCCAGCCGGATGCGGTCGCTCGACGCGGCGAGCGCCTGGAAATAAGTGAAGATCGCGGTGGTATCGGCCAGTTTGTAGTCGTCCCCGGGAGTGTAGCCGAAGTGCGCCGCCGGAGTGGGCACCGCCGCGTAGCAAACTGCTGTCAGTGCGATCAGCGAGCACCAGCCACCAGCCACCGCCCACCAGTAACGGCGCGCGACGCGCGCCCCGCTACCCATGCTTGGCCCGAATCACGTCCACCAATTCCTGCACAGCCGCCGCGCTCTTCTGCAGCATGGCCTGCTCTTCCGGCTGAAGCTTCACCTGGTAGATCTGCTCGATGCCGCGCGCCCCAAGTTTCACCGGCACTCCTACGAACAGGCCGTTGATCCCGTATTCGCCTTCCAGGTAAGCGGCGCAAGGCAGAACCTTCTTCTTGTCCTTCAGGATCGACTCGGCCATCTCGACCGCCGCGGCCGACGGCGCGTAATAGGCGCTACCGGTCTTGAGATATTTCACAATCTCGGCGCCGCCATTGCGCGTGCGGGTCACAATGGCATCGATAGTGGCCTGGTCCATCAGCTCGGTGAGCGGAATCCCCGCGACGCCCGATAAGCGAACTACCGGGACCATGGTGTCGCCGTGGCCGCCCATCACCACCGCGGTCACGTTCTCCACCGATACCTTCAGCTCTTGCGCGATGAACGTGCGGAAGCGCGCGCTGTCCAGAATGCCGGCCATTCCGATCACCCGGTTCTTGCTGAATTTCGAAACCATGTAAGCGGTCTGGCACATGGCATCCAGCGGGTTGGTGACCACAATCAGGATGGAATTGGGCGAATACTTCACGATCTGCTCGGTGGCGGTGCGCACCACGTCATAGTTAGCCAGCAGCAGATCGTCGCGGCTCATGCCGGGCTTGCGCGGGAAGCCGGCGGTCAGGATCACGATATCGGAATTGGCGGTGGGTTCGTAATCGTTGGCGCCGGTCAGCGTCACGTCAAAGCCTTGCACGGGTCCGGATTGCAGCAGGTCGAGCGACTTGCCTTGCGGGACGCCTTCAATGACGTCCACCAGCACCACATCCGCCAGTTCCTTATCGGCAACGCGGAGGGCGCAATTAGCGCCGACATTGCCGGCGCCTACAACGGTAATCTTTTTTCGCAATGGAAGCTCCTTTTCGAGAGTATTGAAACCGGATTATATCGTCATTCGCGAAGCGCATATAATGGGGAGTAAGATGCAGTCGCAACCGGCCACCGCCGCGGATCTATCCGGACTCTACGGCGAAGATTTCTTCGAATGGACCCGGCGCAACGCGCAACTGCTGCGTGCGAGCCGATTCGACCAGGCCGATATGGAGCACATCGCCGAAGCCGTCGAGGACCTCGGCAAACAGGATCTCAAGGAACTGCACCGCCGCTCGCGGGCGCTGCTGGCGCATCTGTTAGTCGGGCAGTTGCAGCCGGCGAAGCACCCGCACTGGCGGCTTGGGGCTGTCACGGAGGAGCGTATCTGGCTAGACGGCCTTCTAAAGTATAGTCCGAGCCTGAAGATCAGACTTGCGAACGAACTGCCGGTATATTACGCAGAGGCGGTGCGGCTCGCCATGGCCATGGCCCGGACCACCATTGATCGCGAACGGTTTCCCGCCGGGTGTCCGTTTACCGTCGATCAGATCCTCGATCCCGAGTTTCTGCCCCGGGTACAATGAAGAGGCCCGTATGCAATCGCAACTTGACCAAACCGCGGTAGGCCAATCGGGCCTGTACGACGAAGACTTCTTCGAGTGGACCCGCCACAACGCGGAGCTGTTGCGCAGCGGGCGATTCGAGCAGGCCGACATCGAACACATCGCGGAAGAAATCGAGGACATGGGCAAGCGCAATCTACATGAGATGAACAGCCGCGTGCGGGTGCTGCTAAGCCACCTGATGAAATGGCAGTTGCAGCCCGGGAAGAAATCGCGGTCGTGGGAGCGCACCATAGCCAGCCAGCGTACCGAACTCGGCCAGCTTCTAGAAGACAGCCCCAGCCTTCGGGTAAGTATCCAACCCAACCTGCGCCACATTTACCAGAAATCCGTACAACTCGCCGTCCTTGATACGGGCTTGCCCAATAGTCAGTTCCCGTCCGAATGCCCGTTCACGGTCGAGCAGATCCTCGACCCGGAGTTCCTTCCGTAGATGTTTCACGCCCTCGAAAAACAGGTTCAGCGCGCCTTTCACGATCACATCCAGGCGCGCTATGGCATCGATCTCGCGGTGGCCGTCGAGCAGCCCAAGCAGAGCGATTTCGGCGAGATGGCCGTGCCGGCCGCCTTCCAGTTGGCCAAGCTATTGAAGCAGCCGCCGCGCAAGATTGCCGCAGAGCTGGCGGCCGGGATCGGCGCGATTCCGGGTGTCTCGGCGCTGGAAGTGGCCGGCAGCGGATACATCAACATCCGTTTCGATCGTGCCGCATATGGGCAGGGATTGCTCACTCCCGCAGCCGCGGAAACAGCCGCGGCAAGCGGCAAGGTCATCGTCGAGCACACCAACATCAATCCCAACAAAGCGGCGCACATCGGGCATCTGCGCAATGCCGCCCTGGGCGATACGTTCGTGCGCATGCTGCGCGCGCGCGGCGAGCGCGTGGAAGTGCAGAACTACATCGACAACACCGGCGTGCAAGTGGCCGATGTGGTGGTGGGCTTTCATTACCTGGAACACAAAACGCCCGCCGAGGTCCGGCAGCTTACCGAAGACCCCGCCGTGCGCTTCGACTATCTTTGCTGGGACTTATACGCCCGCACTTCGGCGTATTACAGTGAGGCGCCCGAATCGCGCGCGTGGCGCAGCGAGACGTTGCACGCCATCGAAGCCGGCGGCGGCGCGCAGGGCGAAATGGCGCACATCGTGGCCGACGCGATCGTCGAGCGGCACCTGGCCACCATGCTGCGGCTGGGCGTGGAGTACGACGTACTGCCGCGCGAAAGCGAGATCCTGCACTTGCAGTTCTGGGCTTCGGCGTTCGATCTGCTGAAGCAGCGCCAGGCCATCTACCTGGAGACCGAGGGCAAAAACACCGGATGCTGGGTGATGCCCGCCGCGGCCTTCGCGGGCGATTCCGGCACGGAAGACAGCAAGGTGATCGTGCGTTCCGACGGCACGGTCACGTATGTCGGCAAGGACATCGCCTATCAGCTCTGGAAATTCGGCCTGCTGGGCAAGGATTTCCACTATCGCCCGTTCCTGCGCTACGCCGATGGCCGCGAGTTGTGGGTCTCCACCGATGGGCCCGATGGCGGTGGTGCGGCGCCGCCGTCGTTTGGCCGCGGCACGCGTGTTTACAATGTCATCGACGTCCGGCAATCGTACCTGCAGGATGTGGTGGTGGCCGGGCTGAAGGCACTGGGCTATGCGGAGCAGGCCGCGCAATCCGTGCACTTTTCGTATGAAATGGTGGCGCTGTCGCCGCGCTGCTGCGCCGAGTTGGGTATCGCGCTTTCCGAAGAGGACCGCCGGCGGCCGTACGTTGAAGTCTCGGGCCGCAAGGGCCTGGGCGTGAAAGCGGACGACTTGATCGACACGCTGATCTCGAAGGCGCTGGACGAAGTGGCCGCGCGCCACGCCGAAGCCACGCCCGCCGAACAGCGTGCCATCGCCTCCCAGATTGCCATCGGCGCGCTGCGCTATTTCCTGCTGAAGTACACGCGCAATTCGGTGATCGCGTTCGATTTTCAGGAGGCGTTGAGTTTCGAGGGCGAGACCGGGCCCTACGTGCAATACGCCGCCGTGCGCGCGCGGAACATTCTCCGCAAGCTGGAGGAGAAGGGCGAGCGTCTGCCCGATTTCGGTGCGGAGCTGACGCGCGCCGAACTCGGCCACCAGCTTGCGAGCGAAGACTTCTGGCAGTTGCTGCTGGCCGCCTCCAAAGCGGATGCGGCGGTGGAGCGCGCCGTAACCGCGGGAGAGCCGGCCCACGTGGCCAAGTACGCGTTTCAGCTCGCGCAAACGTTCAACAACTTTTACCATTTGTATCCGATCATCCACGAGGAGAACCGGGAGAAGAAGGTGTTCCTGCTGTGGATGACGGATTTCTTCCGGCGGCAGTTGGAATGGACGCTGGACATTCTGGGGATTCCAGTGCCAGATTATATGTAATGCCCGCCGCGACGTGTCACGCCGCTGGCAAGCGATCGCTCGAGTTGCGCTGCGCCGTCTGCGTTTGCTGCATCGGGCGACGACGCTCGACGACGTGAGGGTTCCACCGGGCAATCGGCTGGAAGCCCTCAAGGGGGACCGAGCCGGGCAGTACAGTATTCGCGTGAACGACCGATATCGAATCTGCTTTCGTTGGGATCGCGGTGATGCGCGCGACGTGGAACTCACCGACTACCACTAGGAAGATATCCGAATGAAGAGCAAGCGAATCAGACTGGCACCGCTCCACCCCGGTGAAATCCTGCGGGAAGATTTCCTCAAGCCTTTGGGACTGTCGATTAACGCTCTGGCGCGCGAACTCCACGTGCCGGCGAATCATGTCTCTGGCATCGTCAACGAAAGCGCGGCATCAGCGCGTTGATGGCGCTGCGGCTCGCGCGATATTTCGGCACATCCCCCGACCTTTGGCTCGGCTTGCAGCAGGATTACGAATTGGATGTGGCTCGGGACACCGCCGCCGCTAGGATTGAGATCGAGGTGCTCCCGCGGGCCAGCTAGTCGCGCGCGGAACATTCTGCGCAGGCTGGAGGAGAAGGGCGAGCATCGGCCAGATTTCGGCGCGGAGCTGACGCGCGATGCGCTAAGCCGGCGGCTTGCCAGCGAAGACTTCTGGCAGTTGCTGCTGGCCGCCTCCAAGGCGGATGGGGCGATGGAGCGGGCAGTGACGGCGGGAGAACCGGCGCACGTGGCCCGGCGGGCCACCAAATGTGATGAAGACCCAGTTGTTCAACCTGGAACATCGGTGACAGTTGTGGGACGGACAATCTTAAGGAACCTCAGCTCTTGCCGCCTGAAAGGCGGCTGCGGGCAAGATTGCCCGCCCTCCAGCGACGACATCGTGCTATCAACACCGGCTATCCTTCTTTCTTCATCTGCTCGACGAAGCTCAGGATATCGAACTGCTTGATGGCGCGGTCCGGGAAGAAGCTGTTCACGGCGTCCTGCTCGTCGGTAAACAAGTCGAACACCGTGGCGAGCTTGGTCATCACCAGGAGTTCGATATTGCGCCGGTTCAGGTTCTCCAGCTTCAGCGCGCCGCCTGCTTTGCGCTGGCTCGTTGCGCACATGACCAGCGCACCCAATCCGGTGCTGTCGATGTAGTCCACGTGGAGCAGGTTGAGGATGATGTTCTTCGAACCGGCGGCTGTCACGGCCGCCACCTTCTCGCGCAACGCGCTGGCCTCCGGGCCGACGGTGATGCGGCCCTTGAAATCCAAAATCACGATACCTTCGTGCTCGCGCTGCTGAATTTCGTGGCTCATATCAGACCGTCATCCGGAAGCCGATCGCCGCTTCCACTTCCTCGATGGGAACCATTTCGATAGCGTCCCACGGGCAGCCGTCCAGAAAGGCGCCGTCCGGCCCCTTGCTAGTGCACTTCTTGCAGCCGATGCAGAGCACCGGGTCCACCTCGATGTGGCCGAAGGGCGGATGCTCCTCATCGGGCACCCAATACATGCAATCGGCCACCGGACAATACGGCACGCACGCCGGCGAGCCGGCGCAACCCGTGCAGCATTCGGTAATGATGGCCAGTTCCTTGGGCCGCTTCTTGCGCGGCGTGGCGATGCCCTCCGACTTGGGCTCCAGCTTGACGACAGCAACGGCGGACATGCAAAGGATTATGACATAAACGGAGGGCGGATGGGCGAACCAGGCGGGCTCGCCGCGCCTCATCTTCGGTCTGTGGCCCGCAGTGCGCAGGCGCCGGCTGCGCTTTGTCCTCATCCCATCCGTCTGGAAACTTGTTCTGGTCATTGATGTTTCCTCCTTCTGCGCCGGCAATACGCCGCCAGGCGTTCCCCGTCAGGTCGTAGGCCGCGATCGAGAACGCACGGTGCGGATGGTTGTCCGGGACATAGATCCTCACCTGGTTGCTCGAACGGTGCGCACCCGGTCGCAGGATCTATGCAGAATCGGGCTCAGTGCGGAAAGACGCGACGGCTGCGAGTATGCTGGCAACCGATCCGGAACCAGCAATTCTCGCGGGAGGGTACGCAGCGTCTGAAGTTCTGGTACACTGGTTGTTTCACCGGCGAAGCGCGGAATGTACAGGTGCGTCGCCGTAAGTCTGGACGGGTGGCCGAGCGGTTAATGGCAACAGGCTGTAAACCTGTCGCCCCTTGCGGGCTACGGAGGTTCGAATCCTCCCCCGTCCACCAAAACACTTTAAAGGGCCGTTGTAGCTCAGTTGGTAGAGCGCGTCCTTGGTAAGGACGAGGTCACCAGTTCAATCCTGGTCAACGGCTCCAGCAATTCCTGTAGCGAATCCGTACAGAAGGCTAACTCAAAATGGCAAAGGAAAAATTCGATCGCAGCAAGCCGCACGTCAACATCGGGACGATCGGGCACATCGATCACGGCAAGACCACGCTGACGGCGGCCATCACCAAAGTGTTGGGGAAGAACAACCCCAAGGTGAAGTTCCGCAGTTTCGACTCCATCGACAACGCGCCGGAAGAGAAGGCCCGCGGGATCACCATCGCTGTGGCGCACGTGGAGTACGAGACCCCCAACCGGCACTACGCGCACGTGGATTGCCCGGGCCATGCCGACTATATCAAGAACATGATCACCGGCGCGGCGCAGATGGATGGCGCCATTCTGGTAGTCGCGGCCACCGACGGACCCATGCCGCAGACGCGCGAGCACTTGCTGCTGGCGCGGCAGGTGGGCGTGCCGTACATCGTGGTGTGCCTGAACAAGGTGGACATGGTGGAC
>Ga0224555_1002046_pt1 | contig 25020 bp, 23 predicted proteins | sample 714S23034metaG_FD_180687 | JGI IMG/M metagenome (GOLD analysis project Ga0224555, IMG submission 180687) | Peat soil microbial communities from Stordalen Mire, Sweden - 717 S2 30-34 | ecosystem: Environmental > Terrestrial > Soil > Wetlands > Peat | place: Sweden: Norrbotten County, Stordalen...
TAATTTCGATTTGCGATTTGCGATTGACGATTTAGTTTGTCGGTCCAATCCGCTCGTAAATCATAAATCGTATATCGTAAATGGCTTATCAGGTCATCGCCCTCAAATACCGCCCGCAACGCTTCAACGATGTGGTCGGCCAGGAGCACGTCACCCGGACCCTCACGCACGCCGTCGAGCAGAACCGCATCGCCCACGCCTATCTGTTTTGCGGCCCCCGCGGCACGGGCAAAACAACCATCGCCCGCATCTTTGCCAAATGCCTGAATTGCACCGGCGGTCCGAAAGCCGACTTCGATGACAACGATCCCCGGTGCAGGGAAATCGCCGAAGGCCGGTCGCTGGACGTCATGGAAATCGACGGCGCGAGCAACAACGGCGTCGAGCAGGTCCGCGATCTGCGGGACACGTGCCGCTACGCTCCCGCCTCCTCGAAGTTCAAGATCTACATCATCGACGAAGTGCATATGCTTTCGACAGCGGCCTTCAATGCCCTGCTCAAGACGCTCGAAGAGCCGCCCGAGCATGTGAAATTCATGTTCGCGACGACCGAACCGGAGAAGGTCCTGCCGACCATTCTCTCCCGCTGCCAGCGGTTCGACCTCCGCCGCATCCCCGCGGCGCTCATCGTCCAGCACCTCGCGCATGTGGCAAAGCTGGAGAAGGTGAAAGTGGATGATGCCGCGCTCCACGCCATCGCGCGCGGGGCCGAGGGCGGCATGCGCGACGCCGAATCCACACTCGACCAGCTCATCAGCTTTTGCGGCGACCGCATCGAGGAGGCCGACGTGCTGTCGATGTTCGGCCTCACGGCGCAAAGCCAGATTCTCGATCTGACCCGCGCCGTCCTGAACGGTGAAGTGGAACCCGCGCTGCGCCAGCTCGATTCACTCTCCAGACACGGCAAGGATCTGGGCCGCTTGCTGTCCGATTTGCTGAACCAGTTCCGCAACCTCCTCATTTTTCAGGTCTCCCGCGGCGACTTGAACCTCCTTGAAGTTTCCGAATCCGAAGCCACCGCCCTCCGCGAGCAATCGGCCGGCGCCACCCCCGAAACGCTGACGCGTATCATGGACGTCCTGACCAACGCGGAGATCCGGCTGCGCGATGCCGCGTCGAAAAAGATCCTGCTCGAGGTGGCACTGCTGAAATCCATCGAAGCGCGCAAAGCCGCCAGCCTCGAGTCCGTCCTCAAGCGACTGCAGGAGCTTCGCGGCGAAGCGGGGGCCGGCGAAGACGCGCCGCCGGCGACGTCTGCTCCCGTGAAGACGACAATGAATCCGCCGCCGATCTCCCGATCCTCCGCGCCGGCCGCCGTGGATCCCGCGGCGAACACCGATCTGGAGGTTCTCTGGGCCAAAGTGCTTGAATCGGTGGGCCGCGCGAGCCCGTTTGCGCGGTCTTATCTGCTCGAGGCCCACCCCGTTTCCTTCGCCAGGCACCTGTTCACCATCGGCTTTGATCCGGAATTTGAAGACCATATTGCTTTGGTTGACAACGCGCGAAATCACGCGCTCCTCCAAACGAAGCTATCCGAACTCGGGCATCCGAACACGCAGTTCAAGTTCATCAAGGCCGAAGCGCCGGCAAAGCGCCCGACCCCGGTCGTCGAGTCTGCGCCGCCGCAGGCGGCAATTCAAAAGGCGGCCCCCGTGAAGGCGGTTTCGCCCAACCCCGATTCCCCCGCCGCGAAGCCGCCGACAAAGGCAAAGACCTCTCCCGTGCCTTTCAACAAGGACGATTTCAAAAACGATCCGCTGATTCAGAAGGCCCTGGAGGTCTTCAAGGGGCAGATCGTCGAAGTTCGCGCCTGAAGCCGGCCCCGCAGTCCGGCGAACCTAACGGGCCGGTTCAACCGGCGGCACAAGCTGTTCGGACATTTGTTCAGCGGACGGTACAAGGCGTTGAGCTGGCGTTCTGGAACACCAAGTGATTCCGGTTTGAATTTTCGAGCGGCCACCTTTGAACCCTCTCATAAACCGGCAACCTCTTGCCTATTTATGAGATGGGTTCTAAACTGTCCGCATGTCGAGCATTGGAAAACTCATGAAACAGGCTGCGCGCATGCAGCAGCAGATGGAACAAATACAGTCCCAACTCGCGCAACGGACTGTCGAGGCCACCAGCGGCGGCGGCGCCGTCAAAGTGGTCGCCCGGTGCGACGGCTCGATCGCTTCCATCAAGATCGATCCCCAGGCGATCAATCCCGGAGATGCGCAATTGATCGAGGACATGATTCTGACCGCCGCGAACCAGGCTCTCGGCCAGGCAAAAGATATTTCCAACACCGAAATGGGGAGGGTCACGTCGGCTTTTAATCTGCCGGGATTGGGATGACCCAGATGCAAAATTCAATGCCGGCTCTTCGTGAGGAGCAGGATTCAGTTCCGCATTCTTCATTCTGTCTTCTGAGTTCGTAACCGGATGTCCTCCCTTCCAGAATCCCTGACCCAGCTCATCGCGGCGCTGAACGGGCTGCCGGGCATCGGACCACGCTCCGCCGAACGAATCGCGCTGCATCTGGTCCAGTCCGATACCGGCGGGGTCAGGCAATTGGCCGAAGCAATCCTTCGCGCCCGGGAACGGATCCAGTTCTGCTCCCTGTGCGGGGCACTGACGGAGACATCGCCCTGCGGCATCTGCGGTGATTCGCGCCGGGACGCGTCGCTGGTGTGCGTCGTGGAACAGCCCGTGGACATTCTCAGCATTGAAAAGTCCGGCGTCTTTCATGGAAAATACCATGTGCTGGGGGGAAAAATCTCGCCGCTGGACGGTGTCGAGCCGGAGGACCTGCGCATCGCGGACCTGGAAACACGGCTGACCCGCGAGCCCATCCGGGAGCTCGTCATTGCTCTGGGAACCGACGTGGAAGGCGATGCCACCGGCTTTTACCTGGCCAAAAGACTGGCCCGGCAGGGATTGAAAATCACCCGCATCGCACATGGTCTGCCGGCCGGCAGCGGGCTGGAATTTGCCGACGAGCTCACCCTGAGCCGCGCCCTGGAAGGCCGCCGCGAGATGACGTGATGGACCTGGCGAACGGAATGGTACAGTTCACACCGGACGCGGCGCGGCTCACGAGCCGCCCGCAACATGGCTCTTGATTCGCGACGAATTGCTTATGCCCCGACCCTCACTGATTGTCTTCGACCTGGGCAAGGTCCTTGTGGATTTCGATTATTCCATCGCTGCGCGCCAGATCGCCGCGCGCTCCAACCCGCAATTGAGCCGCGACCGGCTTTTCTCGGATCATGCGCCCCTGCTCTTCCGCTATGAAGTTGGACAGATCACCACGGAACAATTCTTCGAGGAAATGCGCGCGATCACCGGCTTCTCGGGAAGCCTCGGCGACTTTGCCGAGCCGTTCGCCGATATTTTCACGGCGATCCCGCCGATGGTCGAACTGCATTCGGTGATGAGGAAGCAAGGGTTTCGCACCTGGATCTTTTCCAATACGAACCCTCTGGCGGTCTCGCATATCCGCCACCATTTCCCGTTCTTCAAGGACTTCGACGGCTACATTTATTCCTATGAGCACGGAGCCATGAAGCCGGACACGAAGCTGTATGAAGTCCTCGAACGGACCACGAAATGCAGCGGGGAAGAGATTGTGTACATCGACGACCGGCCGGAGAACGTCGCGGCGGGCGCCGGACGCGGCTGGCGGGTGGTGTTGCACGAGTCACCCGACAGGACCCGCTCCGCACTCAGAGCAATGGGTTTGCTGAACGATCCTCGGTGTCGGTCGGTTTACTCCGAACCCGAGAGGGATTCCCCCTGATCCAGGCTCAGCAATGTCCCGAGCGGGTAATCCGGGTCGCTGATCGAGAAAAGCCGGTCTGCGATGTCATTTAATGCCAGGCGCGTCGTTTCGAAGCGTTCCGACAGGGTGTTGAAAATGGGCGCCAGTTCATACCGCTGCGCGAGCCGATGATCCCTCGCCGCGCGATACTGGGCGCGCCCCATCTCTTCGTAATACTTCAGATCCGGAAACCCGCGCCTTTCCGCGCGAAAGCGAATCCGGTCCGGAAAGACACCCGACAGGAACAGGGAATAATTCCCGATGTGGGCGCGGATGTGGAAGCTGGTCCGGTCGTCCGCTGTCTGGAGCGCCGTCAACATCTCGAAAAAGTAATCCAGCGGCTTGTCGCGGCCCGGCACGATGCATCGGGCCCGCTCAGCCTGGGCAAATTCCGCCAGCACTTCGGCCACATAATCGGCCACCGCACGATCCTGGATGCCGGAGCGCCGGAAAACCTTCCGCACAAGAATGTAGAAGTAAAACCGACTTGAGACACGCAGGCAACCCCGACGCTCGAGCAGCGCGCGGAACAACGCTTCATCGTCCAGAATCAAGTCGCGCGACCTCTCGTCCGACAGCAATCGTACCAGGCATTCGCCATCGCCAATCCTGCGGCCGAGGATGGATAGGATAAAATCCACGTCCTCAGCGGCGAACTGGACCCGACAGTTGGGTTGAATCATTTTCATCCGCCGGCATTAGTCATTCGACGAATCCACCGATCGCGCTCTTGCGCCTGCGTTTGTGGCCGGCCTTCCGGGCATGATCCAAGATAGAGCAGAAAGAGTTCCAGACAACTTCCCTCACTCGCCGGCGCTATGGCGCCGCGGGTGGATGGGCCATTTCATCCCCATATCATTCATAGCCAGCTTGTTGAGATGATCGCTGGGACAATGAACCCGCGCGAAAGGAACGCCGGCTTTAGCCGCAGGGGTGTTGGGGCTGGCTCTGCCGCATGAATGCGGCGTTCCTGCCCTGCGGTTCATGGGGAGGTTCTTGCTCCCTCGGAGGTGCTCACCGCCCGTGAAACCGGGTCGGGACGCGCTGCTGCGTCCAGGCCGACCGCAGGTTCAGCCCCACCCGGTTCCTGGAAAGTTGCGTCTGCTTTCGAAATGCAGCATGTTTCGGGCGGCACCGACCGCGCGCCGCGCGAACTGCTGTGACTCAATCCATCGAATCCGCAACCGCTCGAATTCCCGTGCGTTCGAAGCGCCAGACCCTGGACTGGAGCCTGATGCTCCTGAGCCAGGAGATCGAAAGCAGCATCGACCATTCTGAATTGGCAGGCTGGGGATTGACCGTCGCGACACAACATCACGGCCACGCGCTAGAGTTGATCCGGCAATATCGGCTCGAAAACCTTGGGTGGCCGTGGCGTCGAAAAATCCGCCGCAACGTCCTGTTTGATTGGGGCAGCGTGGCATGGGTCTTTCTCCTTGTTGCATTCTTCTGGATCCAAGGGAATCGAAGCGGCGTGGCAGCTGCGGGAATGATGGATGCCGCAGCGGTGACGCGCGGCGAATGGTGGCGGTTGTTCACGGCGATTTTCCTCCATGCCGACATCGGCCATCTGGTCGCCAATGCCGGTTTCGGTCTGGTTCTGCTCGGCCTTGCGATGGGCGCGTATGGAACCGGCGTGGGTCTGCTCTCCGCCTATCTCGCAGGCGTCGGAGGCAACGTGCTGGCGTGGCTGATCGATCCGAACCATTTGAGTTTGGGCGCCTCGGGAATGGTCATGGGCTGCGTGGGTTTGCTTGCCGCACAGGCCGTTTCCCTGTCACGCGACAGGCCGCGCCTGCCAAAACCCATGCTCGCGGGATTGGCCGCCGGGGTGATGTTGTTTCTGTTGCTGGGCTCGAGTTCGAGTCCGCAGACGGACCTGGTCGCCCATGCAGGAGGGTTCATCACCGGGGTTCTATTGGGAACCCTGTTGACACTGACACCCCGCGTCACCTCACACCCTGCGGTCAACCTCCTGGCTGGGGCCTTGTTCTCTCTGCTGGTGATCCTGGCGTGGCGGTCAGCGCTGTGGCAAAGCCGGTGACACCGTGGCGTCGGGGCGGGACGCGCTGCAGACTGTGCAGATGGGTTTTGTCCTCTGAGCCTGATGGGTGGAACCCGCGATATTGGCGAAGACTTCATGTTCTCAATGACTTAGGAATCGCATTTCGATGCCTTAAGCCGGGTTAATAATCTTGACCTGTCCGCTTTCCGGCTCTTACCTTGAGGGCTTGTTAGGCAAGTTCATGTTTGCGCAAGTCAAAACCCTGTTTTCCAACGATATTGGGATAGACCTGGGGACGGCAAATTCCCTCGTTTATGTACGCGACCGGGGCATCGTATTACGCGAGCCGTCGGTTGTGGCCATTCAGGCGGGCACCACAAACGTCCTGGCGGTTGGCGAAGAAGCCAAACGGATGCTGGGACGCACGCCGGGAAATATCGTGGCGATCCGCCCGATGAAGGACGGTGTGATCGCGGACTTCGAGATCACCGAAGCCATGCTCCGCCATTTCATTCAAAAGGTGCATCATCGAAAGCTGATCGCGCCGCGAGTTGTCGTGGCCGTGCCTTCAGGCATCACCGAAGTTGAAAAACGGGCCGTCAAAGACTCCGCGACTCATGCCGGAGCGCGGGAGGTATATTTGATCGAACAACCGATGGCTTCGGCCATTGGCGTCGGTTTGCCGGTGCATGAACCGGCGGGCAACATGATCGTGGACATCGGCGGGGGAACATGCGAGATCGCAATCATCTCCCTGGCCGGCATCGTCTTCAGCCGGAGCCTGAGGGTAGGCGGAGACGAATTTGACGAAACGATTGTTGCGCACATGAAACGGGCCTATAACCTGATGATAGGCGAACGCACAGCGGAAGAAATCAAGATACGCATTGGCTCTGCCTTTCCGCTGGAGCAGGAATTAACCATGGAAGTAAAAGGCCGCGATCTGAGCGCCGGACTGCCGAAGACGCTGACGATCCGCTCGGAAGAGATTCGCGAGGCCCTGCAGGAGCCGCTTTCTCAGATACTGGAGTCCGTCCGCATCACCCTCGAACGCTGCCCACCCGAACTGTCCGCGGATCTCATCGACCGCGGCATCGTGATGGCGGGAGGCGGGTCTTTGCTGCGAGGTATCGACCGTCTTGTGGCCGAGGAAACCGGCTTGCCGGTCCACATCGCGGACGATCCGATGAGCGCCGTGGCCGAAGGCACCGGCCGGGTGTTGCAGGAACTCCAATTTCTCAAGCGCGTCTCTTCCAATTCCAAGTAGTTCCGTTTCGCCATCATCACAGCCTGGAACCCAACTGGGTCTGCCAGTCGAACTGTGAATAATTGTCGTCCGCTTAAAGCGATTTCAAAAATCGACCGGGGCTCATTGCTGCGTCTCCAGCCGACCGGCAAGCCGGCGCCGACGGAATCCCGAACGATCCCAACCCATCGATGTTAAAGCGGTCACACTACATAGCCCTTGCACTGGCGGTGCTGGTGACACTGATCCTGCTGAATCTGCCGGGCCAGACCGCAGTCCGGCTCAAACTGGCGATCGGAAGCCTGTTCCTTCCCTTGTTCGGGCTGGCCAATTCCACCCATCAACTCGCCGACAATGCGGGTGAGGCGATCGTCCCGCGAAAGGATCTGCTGAAGCAAAACGATTCCTTGCGCCGCGAAAACCAGGAATTCGGCTTGCGGGAATTGCAGGAGGCCGAAAGCCGGCGCGAAAACAACCGTCTCCGGCATCTCATCGGCTGGCAACAAAAGGCCCCCTGGAAACTCAAACTCGCGAATGTCGTCCTGCGCGAGCCGGCCAATTGGTGGCGCACCGTCCAAATCGACCTCGGGAGCCGGGACGGCGTCCAGGTCAACCTGCCGGTGCTCACGCCCGAGGGGCTGGTCGGAAAGATCCTCACCGTCGGCCTGACCCGCTCGCAAGTCGTCCTGCTCGGCGACCCCAACTGCAAGATCTCCGCGCTGGTGGAAAACGACACGCGCAACATGGGAATCATCGAATCCGCCGGCCCGTTCGATGGTTCGTTGCTGACCCTCGATTACCTGTCCAAGGACGCAACCCTTAAGCCCGGCGAAAACGTCGTTTCCAGCGGCCTGGGCGGCATCTTCCCGAAAGGGATCCCGATTGGAAAAATCGTGGATTCACGCCAGGTCGAGGACGGACTTTACACCGAAGCCCGGGTCCGGCTGGCCGCCAATCTCAGCGGGCTGGAGGAGGTATGGGTGCTGTTTCCATGAACCCCCTCAATTCCATCCTGCTCCTCCTCGCGACCTTCCTGGCCGTGTTCTGGGAGGGAGCATTCAACGGCATCCGCCATCTCTTCGGCGCGCAGATCGACCTGTTGCCCGCCCTCGTTGTCTATGCCGGCCTGTGCGGCGGGTTGACCACCATGACCCTGGTGGCGGTGATGGGAGGATTGCTGTTCGACACCCTTTCGGCCAATCCGCCGGGCGTCACCGTGCTCCCGTTGTTTGTGTCGGGCTTCGTGCTGCACAGCCAGCGGGAACTGGTGCTTCGCGACCAGCTTTTTGCGCAATTCGTCCTCGGGCTGGCCGCGAGCGCGGCAGTCCCGGTGCTGACGCTCCTGCTGCTGCTCACCTCCGGCCATACCCCGATGCTGGGCTGGGGCTCGCTCTGGCAATGGATCGTGATGACCCTGGGCGGCGGGGTGGCGACGCCGGTGGTGTTTCAGTTGTTCGACCTGTTCGACCGCGCGCTGAATTATCGCCGCACGACGGAAACCAGTTTTCGCCTCGACCGCCAGATACGGCGGGGCAGGAATTAATGAGTCCAAAGTCTAAAATCCAAAGTCCGAAGCTTCGATGCTGATTTTCGACCAATTGAAGCGGAACGACCCGCAACTGCGCCTGCTCACCTTCGTGGTATTGGGCGGCATGGCCGCGCTGCTGGCGTCGCTTTGGTGGATCCAGGTGGTTTCGGCGCGCGATTACCAGGAAAACCTGGAAACACAATCCTACCGCACCGTGCGCATCCCGGCGGTGCGCGGAAAAATTCTGGACCGCAACGGCAGCGTGCTCGCGGACAACCAGCCCAGTTACAATGTGAGCCTCTACCTCGAGGAACTCCGCGTGCCGTTCGAGGCCGCCTACACGGCCGAGGCGATCCAAATCAGGAGCCGGCTCGCCGGACAACTCCACCAGAAGGAAAAGCTGCTCGGACACAAGCTGAGTTCAAAAGAAAGAAAAGCGTTCACCCTCGATGTCCAGCAGAGGAACCGGATACAGGAGCAAACGCATTATGAAGTCGCCAGCAACGTCGTGCAACAGGTGAGCCGGCGACTGGGCCAGCCGCTCACGCTCGATTACACCAACTTCGAACGACACTATGAAGAGCGCCTCGCCCTGCCCTACCCCGTCGCCCGGAGGCTCGATCCGGTCCAAATCGCGCGGTTTGAAGAACAAGCCAACAGCCCGATGGGCGTTGACCTGGAAATCCAGTCCCTGCGCATGTATCCCTATGGCAACACCGCGGCACACCTGCTCGGCTATCTCCATCGCGACGACCGTTCGGTGGAAGGCGAGGATGCCTTCTTTTCCTACCGGTTGCCCGACTACCGGGGAGCCATCGGCATCGAAGCCGGCTACGACTTGCAGCTCCATGGCCGGGCCGGGGAGGCATCCGTGCTGGTCAACAACCTGGGTTACCGCCAGGCGGAAAACATCTGGACACCAGCGGAACCCGGCCGGAACGTCGTGCTGACCATTGACGTGCGTCTCCAACAGGCGGCCGAACGCGCGCTGCAGGTTTACGGCCCGACCACGCGTGGCGCTGCGGTGGTCATGGACGTTCACACCGGAGATCTCCTCGTCCTGGCGTCCTCGCCTGTGTTCGACCCGAATGATTTCGTCCGGGGCTTTCCGCCGGGCGAGTACGAGCGAATGCAGGCGCTCGGCGCCGAAAAAAACCGGGCCACCTTCGAAAATTACGCGCCCGGCTCGATCTTCAAACCCGTCGTCGGCCTCGCGTGCCTCGAAGCCGGGATGGACCCGAACGCCATCATTTATAATCCCGGCTACATCTATGTGGGACGCCGCCGCATTCGCGATCTGGCCAGCCCGGGCCAGTACGATTTCCGGCGCGCCGTCATGTTCTCCAGCAACACCTATTTCATCACAAACGGCATGAAGGCGGGAATTGAAAACATCCTGAGACTGTCGCGGCGCCTGCACCTGGGCGAGCGCGCCGGCCTGCCCACGCGCCAGGACACGCCCGGCATCCTGCCCGGTTTGAAGCGGATTCGATCGAACTGGTTTGACGGCGACACGGCCAACATCTGCATCGGCCAGGGGGAAATAGCGGTCACTCCGCTGCAGATGGCTGTGATGACCGCCGCGCTGGCCAACGGCGGCAAGGTGCTGTGGCCGCGCCTGGTGGACCGCATCGAATCCCAGGACCCAACCTCAGGCGAGCCGCCGACGGTGTTGCCCAGCGGACGCGTCCGCGATGAATTGGGAGTCAGCCCGCGCAGTCTTCAGATCCTTCGGGACGCCATGCGGGATGAAGTGGAGGACGCCGGCACCGGCGCGCGCGCCGTGGTGCCCGGTCTGCGCATTTGCGGCAAGACCGGCACGGCCCAGGTGACCAACGAACACAATCAGGAGGTGGACCGAACCACGTGGTTCATCTCGTTTGCGCCTTACGAAAAGCCCCGCTATGCCGTGGTCGTCATGGTCGAAAGCGGCAATTTTGGCAGCACGACCTGCGCGCCGATCGCCGCCAAAATCTATGAAGCCATTCTGGAAGGCGAGCGGGACAACGCGCAGAAGACCCTGGCGCAGGCACCATGAACAGGAAGTTTGAAACCAAGGTTTGGACTGCCGGAACGTCGGGCTGTTGCGTCTCCCGCCGGTCCAGCGCTCAGCCGTTCCTTGTCATTTGCCGCCATGTTTGAAGATACCCTCAACGAACGCCAGTCGCGGATCGACAAGCTTCAGATGGCTGGACTGTTCGGCCTGATGTTGCTGGGGGCGGCCTTCGTTTACAGCGCCACCATGGTCGGTGAATCCGCCGGCGCAGCGTCCTGGTACAGCCAGAGCTGGTTCAAACAGATCGTGTGGTATGTCCTTGGGACAGGGCTGGCCGTCGGGATTTGTTGCGTGGATTATCACACGCTGTCCCGCTGGTCGTTCATCGCCTATTGGACGGCGATACTCCTGCTGGTCGTGGTGTTGATTCCCCACATCGGCAGCACGCATGGCTGGGGAGCGCGGCGGTGGATCGACCTGGGGCCGTTCCAGGGCCAGCCTTCCGAGTTCGCGAAGATCTCGTTCATTCTGGCCCTGGCCAACTTTCTGAGCCGGCCGGTGGAAGAATTGAGTCATCCGCTGAACTTCTGGAAGGCCATCGGGCTGATGCTGCTGCCGTTCCTGCTCATCTTGAAGGAGCCGGACCTGGGTTCCGCGCTGGTGTTGCTGCCGACGGGGCTGGCGATGTTGTTTGCGGCCGGCACGCCCCGGCGTTTCCTGGCGCGGCTTTTTGGCGGCGTGGGAATCCTGGCCGCATTGTTTCTGGTGGACGTGTTGTTCGCTCCACCGAATTGGCAAATCAAACTGGAAGACTACCAACGGCGTCGGTTGCTGGTGTACTTCAGCAAAGACTACACTCCATCTTCTCATGCGTCGAAGATGGAAGTGGACCGCCTGCGCAAGCAACAATTCGATGATTCACACAATGTGCGACAGGCATTGATATCCGTGGGCTCCGGCGGGCTCGCGGGCAAGGGGTGGCGACAGGGAACCCAGAATGCCCTGGGTTATCTGCCGCGAAAGGTGGCGCATAATGACTTCATCTTCTCCGTCATTGCCGAGGAGGAGGGATTTGTCGGAAGCGTGATCGTGATCACGCTGTATTCGGTGGTCCTGTTCACCGGAATCAGGATTGCCGGCCAGGCGCGCGATCGCCTGGGCAGAGTGCTGGCGGTGGGCGTCGTGACGCTCCTGTTCAGCCATGTCTTCATCAATATCGGCATGAATGTTCGGATCATGCCCGTGACGGGCGTGCCACTGCCGCTGCTTTCTTACGGCGGATCTTCAGTGCTCGGCTCGTTGATCGCCATGGGCATGCTGCAAAATGTGTATCTCTATCGAAAGGCCTACTAAAACTATGAGTGACAGAAATTTCTCCCGGCGCCGGCGCGGCGGAATGCGTTTCCGCCCCAGCGGCGGGCTCGGCCATTCCTCCCAAAAACCGGACCGGGAAGCAACCGAAGCCCGCGCGGAGGCGACGGGCATCCCCGGGGCCAATGAAAAAGTGTACGATCGCCGACACGCGCAGGAAATCGACCGTGCCGAGAACATTGCCGCCGGGCTGCCGCCCGAGGGAATGGCTCCGCATCCGGCGGCCGATGCCCCCGCACCGAAGGGAGTTTTTCGCGAGCCCCATCCCGAAACTCCCGCGCAGGTGGAGGAGGAAAAAGCCTTCGAGCCGGTGAGGGTCCAGGAATCCCCCAAAGGCATCATGGAAACCTTGCGGGTCGCCGCCACCACGCTCGTCAAAAAAGTCCAGCGCCTGATCAAGCCGGTCAAGAAGGTCCACAAGGAAGTCCTCATCAACGCGGAAACACTCGAAACCCGTGTGGCGGTCTCCGAGGACGGCCGCCTGGAAGAGTTCAACATCGAACGCACCACCGAGGAGCGCCTGGTCGGCAGCATCTTCAAAGGCAAGGTTCGCAACCTCGAAGACGGCTTGAAAGCCGCCTTTGTGGACATCGGTTTCGAAAAGAACGCGTTCCTCCACTACTGGGACATCGTGCCCAGCAGCTTCGACAGTGGCGTGGAAATCGTCGAGCGCGAGGGTCGTCGCCGCGACAAGCCGAAGATCACCCAGAAGGATATTCCCCGGGTGTATCCACCCGGCAGCGACATCATCGTGCAGGTGACGAAGGGTCCGATTGGCACCAAGGGCCCGCGCGTCACGACCAATCTGGTCGTGCCCGGGCGCTACCTCGTCCTCCTGCCCAATTCGGACCAGAGCGGCATCTCCCGGAAAATCGAGAACCAGCAGGAGCGCCAGCGATTGAAGAAAATCCTGCGCGAACTCTCGATTCCGGATGGGATGGGTGTGATCATGCGCACCGCCGGTGAAGGGCAGCAGAAGCGGTATTTCGTGCGGGATATGGCGTTGCTCCTCGAAGAATGGCGCGCGGTCCAGGAGCGCATCAAGAGCCATCCCCCAGCCACCTGCGTCTTTCAGGAGCCGGATTTGATCGAGCGCACGGTGCGCGACTTCCTCACCGAAGACGTGGAACGCATCGTCGTGGACAGTCCCAAGGCGTACGACCGCATGCGGGAAATGATTTCGAAAATATCGAAGCGATCCGCCAACAAGGTCAAGGTGTACGCCGACCCGCAGCCGATCTTCGATCGTTTCAACATCACCAAACAACTGGAGAACGCGTTCTCGCGACAGGTGCACCTCAAGAGCGGCGGCTATATCGTCATCGACGAAACCGAAGCCCTGGTCGCCATCGACGTGAACACCGGTCGTCACAAGGGAGGCAGGGACCAGGAAGCCTCGATCCTCAAGGTCAACCTGGAGGCCGCCGAGGAAATCTGCCGGCAGCTTCGCCTGCGCAACATGGGAGGGCTGATCGTGCTCGACTTCATCGATATGAAAGGGCGCCGCGACCAGCAGTCCGTTTATCAGCGCGTGAAGGAGGGTCTGCGCCGGGACAAGGCCAAGACGCACATCCTGCCGATTTCACAACTGGGCTTGATGGAAATGACCCGGCAACGCCATTCGGAAAGCGTGCGCGCGGCCGTCTATGATGACTGCCCCTACTGCAAAGGCCGCGGCAAGGTCAAGAGCGCTCTGACCATGAGCGTCGAGATCCAGCGCAAGCTCGGCGAGATCCTTAAAAAACGGCCGCGCGATGAATCCGACTTCCAACTGCGCGTCGTCGTTCATCCCACCGTGCTCGAACGCCTGCGGAACGAGGACGAAAAGCATGTGATCGAACTGGAGAAACGCTACTTCGGCAAACTCTACTTCCGGGCCGACCCGGCCATGCACGCGGAACAATTCAAAATTGTGAATGAGGCGAACAATGAGGAGCTGGCCAGCGTCGGCACTTAGGAAAATCGCCATCCACCCTTTCCGGATCCGCCCGGACCGAAATGGATTTCCGGCACAACGTCCGGAAATTCCGAGAACAAAAGCATCCCGCGCCGGAACGCGGGGCGCTTTGCATCGAAGATTGCCTCACTCGACCCGCTTGAGGACGACGAGCCATCCCGTCGAATCCGGGGCATTGCCCCCCAACACAAGCGTTTCGCCCCTGGACAGTGGTTGGATCCTCTTCAGAACTGGCTCGCCCTTCCCGATCAGGGAGACTTCGACGTGCCGGCCATCGACATCCGTGACGCCGATTTTGCATTTGTCGCTCAAGGTCACCTTTTCAGCGCCGCCTCTGGGAACGATAAAGTGTTCCCGTCTCACCTCGAAGTAATTCTTCCACCTGAGTGGCAATTCCCTGAGTTTCTTCAGGACCTCGGCGTCCACCGGTTTATGGTTGTGGTCGGGGGATTTCTCGGCGTCGGTCGCCCAGACGAGCAAGGCCTGGAACTTCAAGTCCTTTGCCGGGGCGGCGATGCCGGTGAATGTCATCAAAAAGCACAGCGCCGCCAGCCAGCCGGGGCAGACAGATAGGGGCTTTTTGAATCTCATTTTGCCGCGGAGCCTATCAATGAACCGCCTTCTCCGCAAACCCGCTTTCCGCCGGATACGAGAGCCAAACCAGCGTCGTCCCGTTGGCGTCATCCTGATACGTAAATGCGGCGGAGTCGGGCGAAGTCATTTCCGTTTCCGGCCGCGCCAACACTCCCGGTCTGCCGAGCTCCAGGACGGCGACAGCCGCAACGATCACCAGCGCCGCCACCGCGCCGGTGGGCACGAGAAACCGTCGCAATCGGCCAAAAAAGGACACGGATGGGGCCGTCGCCGGGGCGGGTTCCAGGCGCTGGATCAACCGTTCAATCCTGGACCAGTAGCACTCGCGCGATTCCGGAACTTTCAAACCGGGCTCGAATCCGGCCAGCGCCCGGCGCGTATTGCGCAATTCAGCGACGAGATCTGCGGCTTCGGCATCGCGCGCCACAAGTGCGGCCGCGTCACGCGCCTCTTTTTCGGGCAATTCGCCGTCGAGAAAGGCCTGCAATTTGAGTTGTTGCTCCGAGGTCATGATCATGATTCACCCGAAACCACCGATGCACACGGATCGAGACGGATAACAAACATATCCGCGAATTTCACGAATTCCCGCGAATCAGAACCAAGACGAGTCCATTCGCGATCATTCGTGTAATCATTAGCGGATGAATTCGCTTGTCTGTATCCGTGTTCATCTGTGTTCATCCGTGTTCATCCGCGGTTAAATTTCCGCTTTCAAATCCGCCAGCCGGGCCGCCAGTTTCCGGCGCGCGTAAAACAGCCGCGACATCACCGTGCCGATCGAACAGCCCATGGTCCTGGCGATCTCTTTGTATTCCATTTCCTCAAATTCATGCAACACGAGCACGGTTCGGTGCTCGTAGGAAAGCAGGTCCATGGCGCGATCGATTCTCTGCCTCAACTCGCCGCGCTCGAGTCGTTCGGTCGGATTCACCGTCACCACCGGCATCTGCCGCTCGACGCCGCCCGATTCCTCGTCCATCTCCTCGATGGAGTCGGTCCGCTGCCGCTTTTGCTTGCGGAGTTCGTCCAGGCACAGATTGATCACAATCCGCGTCATCCAGGTGCTGAAGCTGGATTCACCCTGGAATTGCTTCAGCCGATGCCAGCCTTTCACCCAGGCTTCCTGAGAAAGATCAAGTGCCTCATCCTCATTCCTCACCATGCTGTAGGCCCGGGCGTAAATTTTGTCGCGATGCCGGGCCACCAGTTCCTCAAACGCCCCCGTGTCCCCCGCCCGCGCGGCCCGCACCAACGTCGCGTCTTCGGCGGAAGAATGATCAGTTTCAGCCATGCTTTGGACGGGGGATCAACCGGATTTATTCAAGGCATTTACAGTCTCCCCTTGGTGCTGGGGAGCCGTCCGGAAATCCGCGGATCGCGCCGGCAGGCGGCGTCCACGGCCTTGGCAAAAGCCTTGAAGAGGGACTCCGCAATGTGGTGGGGTTCGTCCCCGTAAAGCAGTTCCAGGTGGAGGTTGCAGCGCGCTTCATTGGCAAACGCCTGAAAAAACTCCCGGGCCAGTCCGAAACGGAACGCGCTGGACATGTCCTGGCTTCGTTCGGACCGGGTGATTGCCTTGTGCGCCAACGCGTTCAAACCGCGCCAGACCAGAAAGGGCCGCCCGCTGAAATCCACCACGCATCGCGCAAGGCACTCGTCCATGGGCACATAGGCCTCGCCCGTGAACGGGTTTTTTGGATGAAACCCGGCGCCATATCGGCGGATGCCCCGTTTGTCCCCGAGCGCCTTCGCGAAGGCTTGGCCCAAAGCAATGCCGCAATCCTCGACGGTGTGATGCGCGTCCACATCCAAATCGCCCTCGCAGCGGAGCTTCAGGTCCACAATCGCGTGCCGCGCAAACAGGGTCAACATGTGGTCGAAAAATGGAATCCCGGTATCGATCGCGGACGTGCCCGAGCCGTCGAGGTTCAGGCGGATCGAGATGCGGGTTTCCTTGGTGGAACGACTGATTTGTGAGCGCCGACTCTTCATTTCGGGTGTTATTAAAGCAAATCAACAGAAGAAACAATGTCGATTCGCGCACGGCGTCCCCATGCGGGGGCAGCATGGTGCGTTTGTAATGATGTGAGGGCCTGTTGCCCAAACCGGGCGAAGCGCGGACAGCCTTGCCCGCGCAAATCCTGAATGCATGAGGATGGGAGGAATTCCCCCGAGATATCCCAATGCGCGGACTCAGCGGTCCGCGCTCCAAATCTTTGGGCAACACGCCCTCAGGAAGCGCCCGTTGGGCTTGCCTTCACAAAGGTGTCCGGAATGGCCGGCCGGATTGGAACATTTTCAGGAGTTCGCCCGCTTCCGCGACGGCGTCCTTTTCACCGGCGGCGGCGGCGGCATCCCGGGCCGTTTGGGCCATGGCGATGGCCTCGGGAAATCGCCCGGTCTCGGCGTAAGCCGCGGCGAGCGTTGACAGGCAATCAGCCCGCTTGTTTCCTGTCAGCTCGCACGCCTGACGCGCTAGCTTCACCGCCTCATCCCCGTCGCGGAGTTTCGGGTCCGGTTCCGAGGACAAAATCCTGGCAAGCCGGTTGAGCGCTTCGGGAAAATCGGATTTCAAGCGCAGCGCGGCGCGGAACTGGGCAATGGCTTCTTTGGATTTGCGCTGCTGCTCCAGCGCCAATGCAAGCCGGTAATGGGTCGCGGCATCGTCGCGTCCCAACTGAAGAGCCCGGGCGAATTGCTCCTCCGCGTCTGACGGCTTGTTTTGCTCCAAAAGCGCAAGGCCGAAGTTGAAGCGGTATTCGGCGTTGGTTGGATCCCGATGCACGGCTTCGGCAAATTGCGGCAGGACTTCGTCAAGGTACGGTTGAGCCTGGCTGTTCCGGCCTGCGTTGACCAGGGCAAGCGCCAGATTGAAACGCGCCATCACATAGTCAGGCTGCAGCCGGAGAGCCTTGGTGAATTGTTCGATTGCCTCGTCGTACTTGGCCAGGTTCAGGAACACGGTCCCGAGGTTGAAATAGGCTCCGGGATTGTCCGGATCGGCCTGAATCGCCTGGGCGAAATGATGTCCTGCCTCGGCCCAGCGGCCTTGTTTCACCAACACAACACCCATGTTGTCGTGCGCCATGCCATATCCGGGGCTGTCCTGGAGGGCGAGGGCAAGGTGGCGCGCGGCTTCGTCCAACCGACCGCGGGTCAATAAGGCGGTGCCCAGATTGAATTGCCCGGCTGGATAATGCGGATCCAGCCTCACCGATTCGAAATAGGAATCCAAAGCTTCCTCGCTCCGGCCCTGGTCTTCCAATGCTTTGCCGAGGAAGTTCTGAGCGATGGAGTTGGCCGGCGCCAACCGGACAGCCCGTTGGAAAAGACTGACTCCATCCCGCCAGAACTGCAATTGAAACTCTGTGACGGCCAGGCATCCGGCCAATACCAGCGCTCCGGCAGCGGCGAGCACGGGCCGCTTGAACTTCCAGGAGCCCACCAAATCGTCCAGCCCCCAAACCAGGACGATGAAGAGTCCAATGCCGGGAAGGTACATGTATCGATCGGCCATGGATTGCGGTCCCACCTGCACGAAACCAATCGTGGGAACGAGCGTTCCAAGAAACCAAAACCAGCCGACCGGCAGGTAAGGATGGCGCTTCGCCAGGAAGAGGAACAAGCCGCTCAGGGCTGTCAGCACGAACGCCAGGACGATGGTTTCAGCCACCGGCCAGGGTGCATGCGGGTAAGGATAGGTCGGGGACAGATTCGCCGGCCACACTGTTTTGGAAAGATAGCCGCCGTATGCGAGAATCGCGTTGGCGATCCGCCAGCGGAACCCGAGGTTCTGAAGTGATTGCACGGCCCCTCCGGCTTTCTGGGCCGAATACGTCACGATGCTCGCAGCCAGCGACAGCGTGAGGAAGGGAATCTTCTCGCGCACCCACCCGGCCACGGACCCGGCGCGCTGCAGCGGCCAGAAATCCATCAGGAGAAGAACAAAGGGCAGTGTTACCAGCATCGGTTTGCACATCAGGCCGAGCGTGAACAGCAGCCAGGCAAGCCCATAGCGAGCGCGGCCCGGCCGCCTCACGTATTGCGAGTAAGCCAGCAGGGTGAGCATCCAGAAAAACGCGCTCAGCACATCCTTGCGCTCGGACGCCCAGGCGACGGATTCCACGTGCAACGGATGCCACGCGAACAACGCCGCCACGAAAGCGCTGCGCCACAAGGCTCCCGTTGTTTGCTTCAACAACACGAACAGCAGCAATGTATTGGCAATATGGAAAAGCAGACCCATCAAGTGGTGACCGGCGGGATCGAGGCCGAACAGGCTGCAGTCCAGCATGTGCGATATCCAGGTCAGCGGATGCCAGTTGCTGGCGTAATCCGTGCTGAATGCCCAAGCCATTCCGGTCCAGGTCAACCCTTGCGTGACATGGAAGTTCTCGACGATATATTGCTGATCGTCCAGGTTGATGAAGTGGTGGCGGGTGGCCGGCCAATAGCAGACCAGAGTCACGAGCGCGAGCGCGAGGCAGATTCCGGTGAACTGTTTCACGCCGGGTTCAGGGTCAGTGTGACGAAAGGGCGCCGGCCCGGGGCAGTCGTTGTTTGATTTCATCGATCTGCTTTTGAAGCTGCAAAGGAGCGGGCGAAACCCTCTTGGCCATTTCAAGATATTCCACCGCGCGGTCCAGATTTCCCTCCTGCTCTTCCAGGTGAGCGAGGTGCACTGTGATCTGATCCAACGAGTAATTGTCGGGCATGCCCTTCCCCGACTCCTGCTTCTGCCACAATCGCAAGGCGGCCAGCCAGACGTTCCGGGCGCGGCCCGCATCATGGCGGTTGTCGTAATAAAGGTTACCCAGTTCGAATAGCAGTTCGTAGCTGTCCGGGTTGGCGCGCAGGCCCTCGCGCAGAAACTGTTCGGCTTCATCAACCTTCCCCAGATGCTTACGCATCCAATAGGAGGCGACGGTGTAGGCCTCGATACGGTGTGGATCCAGCTCCGCCGAAATGCGGAGCCATGGCAGGATCTCGCGGATATTTCCGCCTTGCAAATGCGTGTGCAGGGTCGGGCGAAAGTGCCGGCCGAAGCGATCGATCCAATCGGTTGGCGGCCCAAGAAAACCGCCTTCCGATTTGGGTTCCTCTTTCTCGTCGGGATGGGAGACATCGTTGTCGTTCTCCTCCGCCTGCCGGGCCTCATCAAAAATGGACGGGTAATAGCCGCTGTGGAAGGAGATGTCTGCTTTCACGAAAAAGTGATTCGCGAACAACTGGCGGCTTTCGCCGAACAGGAGTGCCAGCATGCTTTCCGACGGTGAGCGATGGGTCCAGCGCGGTGTACGAAGCTGGAGCACTGTCCCGAGTGAAAACGCAACAGCCAGCAGCGACAGCAAAATCAAAATGGCCCGGGACGACTTCACGTGGCGAGCACTTTGCGCCGGAAAACAAGCCAGGCGGCGAACAGGAACACCACCACGTAAACCGCGGCGTACAACGTGGCAAGGAGACAATCGAGCCATGGGATCCGAGGCCAGTCATAAATGATGATGTCGCGCACGTCGAACCATTCCAGGTGCGGAATCAAAAAATAAAGCGTGTAAAGCATCGTCCGCGCCGGCTCCTTTTGCCCAAGCGCCACCGTATTCAAATGGCCGCCGAGCAGAAGAATTCCGAGCACGGCGAAAAAGCAGATGGTGACGTTTTCCGCCGGTGACGTGAAGATGACCGAGCCGAACAGCACCAGGGCAATCACGACCGCCAGCATCGTCCATTGCAACCAGAGCGCCTGAAAATACTTCAAGACCGGCCATGCGTGCTCGCGCGAGCCGCTGATGACGCCGAAGAACAGGTAAAAAACCGCCAGAGCCACAGCGACGGCCAGCCAGCAGCCGAGAAACTTTCCGGTGATGACCTGGGCACGCGTGACCGGTTTCGCCAGGAGCGGGAAGATGGTGCGGTTCTCGCGCTCGGCGGGGATCTGGCGCGCCGTGGTGGTGATGGCGATGACGAGCGCCGAAATCCAGATGAGCAGCAGGCAGATTTCCTTGAGGTAACGCGCAATCCGGTCGTCGTGGAAAAAATTGACGCTTCCGAGCAGCAACGTGATCAGGGCCGTGAGCACAAACAGCACGTAAAAGTCCTTGCGCCGATACAGTTCTTTGATCACGACTCCAGCGATCGCAAGAATCTTGTTCATATCAGGGTTGAGGCTGGTATTCGACAACCTTCAGGAACACCTGCTCCAGGTTGCAGTGATACCGGGCCATGAGATCATCCACACGTCCTTCCACCTTCAGTTCGCCCTGGTGCAGAATGGCGACGCGATCGCAGATGGTTTCCACTTCACCCAGTTCGTGCGAAGAGAAGAAGACGGTTTTGCCTTCCTCCTTCAGGCGCCGGATGATTTCGCGCACCTTCATCCGGCCCAGCGGATCGAGACCGCTGGTGGGTTCGTCCAGGAGCAGCAGATCGGGATTATTGATGAGCGCCTGGGCCAGGCCGGCGCGCTGCTGCATGCCCTTGGAGTAGGTGCGGATGGGCTGACGGCGCGCGTGTTCGAGTTCAACCAGTTTCAACAAGCGGTCAATTCTGGATTCGGCCTCGAGTTTTGGAATTTCAAACAGGCTCGCGTAGAAACGCAGCAGCTCCTCGACCGTCAGGAATTTGTAGTAATAGGTCAGTTCAGGCAGATAGCCGATCCGCTGCCGCGCAATCGGCTCCCGCACGTCAACGTCGAACAGGTGCGCCGTCCCTTCGGTGGGCTTCACATAGCCGAGCAGCACGTTCATGGTCGTCGTCTTACCCGCGCCATTGGGACCGAGGAATCCGAACACCTCGCCCGCGGAAACATTCAAATTCAGACCCTTCAACGCCAGGTTGACGGTTTGCTTCAAATCGCGGCTGCGGTACTCAACGCGCAGGTCTTCTGTCCTGAGGATCGAGCTCATCGTTCTTTAAAGAACATACGAGAAAGGTTGAAGAGATCGAGAGAAAATTCGGCGGACGCCATCCATAAGCAAAAAAGCCCGGAGCACGAATGCTCCAGGCTCTGAAATGCTTGGGTTGAATTAATTACGGCAGGTTGTGACCATAGGTTGAACCCGAAAGAGAACAAGTCGGGGAAACGGTGACGTTGACCCCTGGGCTGTAAGTACCTTGAGCCGGACACGCGGGCAGGTTCCCGGTAGAAGTCAACTTCACATAATTAGTAAGGTTGGCCATGACGTATGTGGCTGACGACGCAAGACTGTTTTCCAGCGCATACTGCTGCATCGCGGCGTCATATTGCCGGAGGTTGTTGATGCAGGCGTTCTTTTGCGATGTCGTACGGGCTCTCACGAAGTTCGGAATCGCGATTGCCGCCAACAGGCCGATGATGGCCACGACGATCATGATTTCAACGAGTGTAAATCCCGCCATGCGAGAAGTCTTAATGTTCATATTACTTTACCTTTCTGTTCTAATTTGCGGCGTGAACGCGGCAACAGGCGGGTTTTCAATTAGTGCTGTTTTCGTTCACGTATTGCCTATTGCCACCGCGGGATTGAAGTCAGCAGACGCAGTGCCAACTTCAACCCTGCATTTCCTGGATAAACACCTTACGGGGCATCTGGTTTCGATTAAAGAAAAACCTCGCTCCTCGATTCCTGAATGGGGCTGTTTGCCCGATCCTGGCGTCCATATGCGGACTTTTGTCTCATTCCCGGATTAATGTGCCTGAAATCAGGACACCCTGGGATTCGACCGAAATTGAGGGTGGTTTCGGTGAGCGCCGCAGTGATGTTTTTGTCGCTTCTGCCACCCGCTCCGATTATCTTGCAATCACGAAAAGCGAACTGAAAGAGAAGCACCCATTCTCCGGATGATCCTGTTGCCAAGCACATGAGGAACCTCGTCCAAAGGTGGGTTTGTGTTGCGGCCGTCGCGCTTGCGCTGCTCGCGGCCGCGTGCGTCCGCGCGCGCGCGAACGATTCGCTCTCCTGGAATACAAACCAGGGCCGGGTCACCGCCGACATCCGGTCGCTGAATGTTGAGCACCTTCTCGGGCGTGTGGCCGCGGCAACGGGTTGGCAGGTGTATCTTGAACCCGGAACAACCCGTGACGTCTCCGCGAAATTCAAAGACCTTCCTCCCGGCGATGCGCTGCGCCTGCTGCTGGGCGATCTGAATTTCGCCCTCGTTCCCCGGACCAACGCCGGTCCCCGGCTCTATGTGTTTCGCACTACGCTGGGCAACGCCACGCGACTCATCCGTCCCGCCAACGCGAAAGGCGGGGTCCGGAATACCAGGGCGATCCCAAACGAACTTGTCGTCCGGCTCAAGCCCGGGGCAAAAATCGAAGACATCGCCCGCTTGCTTGGCGCGAAGGTGATTGGCCGCATCGACGGACTCAACGCATACCGACTGCAATTCCAGGATGAAGCCGCGACGGATGCCGCGAGCGCGCAATTGGCCGGAAACTCCGATGTCACCGGCATCGAGTCCAATTACATCGTCGATGCCCCTCCTTCCGCTGTCCAGGTCGATCCGACCGGCGTCCCGCCGGTGCAGTTGAAGCTGGATCCGCCCGGGAGTTCGGGCCGGGTGGTTGTCGGACTGGTTGACACCGCCGTGCAATCGCTGGGCAATGACCTTGATTCGTTCCTGCTCAAGTCGATTTCCGTCGCCGGCGACGCGAATCCCGATCCCAATTCTCCAACTCATGGCACGTCGATGTTTGAAAACATGCTGCGCTCCATCGCAGCGGCGACCGGCGGCAATTCGTCGGTGCAGGTTCTGAGCGTGGACGTTTACGGGCCGAATCCGACGACGAGCACATTTGATGTGGCAGCCGGAATTGTCCAGGCCGTGAACAACGGGGCGAATCCGATCAACCTCAGTCTGGGCAGTCCGGCCGACAGCCAGATTCTGCACGATATCATCGATCAGGCGACTCAGAAGGGCATTGTCGTGGTTGCCGCGGCGGGAAACAACGCTTCCGCGGCGCCATTCTATCCCGCGGCCTACCAGCCTGAAGTTCTCTCGGTCACTGCGAGCGCCGGGAACCAATTGGCGTCCTATGCCGACTATGGCTCCTATGTGGACTCGATAGCGCCTGGGACGGCTCTGGTCGTTTTTGGGAATTCCGCCTATCTCGTGAGCGGCACTTCGTCGTCCGCCTCGTTTGTTTCAGGCCTGACAGCCGCCATTGCCAACTCACAACACATGAGTGTGAGCGCTGCCTCCACGACGGTGTTGAACACCCCCGGTTTGCAATTCAAAGCCCCGAAGTAACGCCTCCACTTGCGGCTTGCGCGCGTCGGGCATCCGGCTAACCTGCCAGCGTGTGGTTTACTGACCAGGACCAACATCTCGACCGCCACTGTTTCCTGCTGGCCGTGGTCATTTATGGGTTTAGTTTGTTTTACTCGGTGTTCCTGTGGCGCAAAGGGTTCCGCCAGGATAACCTGGTGAATTATCTTTTGCTGCTCCTGGCTTGCGCCCTCCATACCGCCGCAATGATGCTTCGCGGTTTCCGTCTCGACCAATGTCCGGTCAACAATCTTTATGAAGCCACCATTTTTATCACCTGGACGATCGTGGTCGCCTATCTCGCCCTGGGCCTCTGGCCGCGGCTGCGATTCCTGGGCGCGTTTGCATCACCCGTGTTGTTTGCCATCGGTGTGTTTGCCTTGATGCCCGCGCTGGATCCGCCGCACGGGCCGAAGCCGGAATTCTCCGGCGTCGGAACCAGCCTGCATGCAACGCTGATTCTGCTCGCTTACGGCGCCTTCGGCCTGGCGGCTGTGGCCGGGGTGATGTTTCTAACCCAGGAGCACGACCTGAAATTCCACAAACTGCGCGCGGTGTTGTCGCTGTTTCCACCCATCCAGCGATTGGAAATGATCACGAGCCGGCTCGTGCTCGCGGGGTTCGTTTTGCTGACCATCGGACTGGCTGTCGGCGGACACCTGCCGCGTCCTCCGGGAGTGCATTTTTATGAAGATCCGAAGGTCGTTTGGTCGGCATTTCTCTGGGTGCTTTACTTGGGCTTGCTCGTGTCCCGCTGGCGGTTTGCACAATCCGGACGGCGCTTTGCGGTGGGTGTCATCGGCGCATTCGCCTTTCTCGTCCTGACCTTTTGGGGAACCACCCTGCTTTCACCCCTTCATAACCCATGAACCGGATAGGTCGAGAATCGAGGGGTAAGAATCCGGGATTCTGTCGCGCGAAAGCACTCGCCGGAAGCGCGCCCCGACTCAGGCGCCATGAGTCACCCGTCACAGGCCGCCGAGAACTTCGGACTTCGGACTTCGGACATCACTAACCATGCCCATTGTCCTCATCGGCTTGAGCCATCATTCGTCTCCCGTCGCTGTGCGCGAACGGTTTGCTTTTGAGGAGGCGCGGATTCCCGCCGCCATCCGATCGCTGCGGGAGCAAGGCATTGCCGACGAAGCCGTCATCCTTTCCACCTGTAACCGGGTGGAAATCTACGCCGCCACCTCGCTTGAGCCTGCGGCCGCTTTTGCCGAGTTGAAGAGGTTTCTGGCGACCCGCCATGATTGCCGCGATTCGCTC
>Ga0224555_1002048_pt1 | contig 24999 bp, 20 predicted proteins | sample 714S23034metaG_FD_180687 | JGI IMG/M metagenome (GOLD analysis project Ga0224555, IMG submission 180687) | Peat soil microbial communities from Stordalen Mire, Sweden - 717 S2 30-34 | ecosystem: Environmental > Terrestrial > Soil > Wetlands > Peat | place: Sweden: Norrbotten County, Stordalen...
CGCAGATTCGCCACGCGATACGAAAAATCAAAAGCCTGCTTCAAAGCTCTCGTCGCCCTCGCCTGCGCATGGTTGCACCTGAAACTATATGTCGATACGGCCTAGTATAGGTGTGCGATCCCCCTGGCAGTAGACTGTAAACATCATCTCTGCTAACTGAGAACTTGCAACCTGCAACTCACAACTGTCTTATGAAGATCGCTCTTGCCCAGATCAACCCGACCGTTGGGGACTTTGCCGGAAATGCGCGGCTGATTCTCGACTTCGCCGCGCGTGCCGGAGAGTCTGGCGCGGACCTGGCGGTATTTCCTGAGCTCTGCGTCTGCGGATACCCTCCGGCCGACCTGCTGGAGAAGAGGTCCTTTCTCGACCGCTCGCGCGAGACGCTGGATGAGATTGCAACCCACACCGCCAATGGCCCGGCGATTCTGTGCGGCGCCGCCCTGTCCGCCGGCCCGGTCGATGGCAGCCGCTGCGAAGGGAAGCACGCGCGCAATGTTGCCGCGCTGCTCTCTGGCGGTCGGGTCAGCTTCGTGCAGCACAAGATGTTGCTTCCCTTTTACGACATCTTCGACGAGCAGCGCTACTTTGAACCTGCCGCGGAGCAGACCCTGACCTTGCTGAACGGGCAGCCGCTGGCCATCACCATCTGCGAAGACGCGTGGAACGATAAGGGCTTCTGGGAGCGCCGTCTCTACCCGATAGACCCGGTCGACGAACTGATGCGGCAGTGGCGGGCGCTGCCCGATCCGCTGGCCGTACACCCGCGCCTGGTGCTGAACATCTCGGCCTCGCCCTTCTGGTGCGGCAAGCCGCTGTTGCGGCGCAAGATGCTCTCCGTGCTGGCGCGCCGGCACAATGCGATAGTGGCGATGGTCAACCAGGTGGGGGGAAACGACTCGCTGGTCTTCGACGGATCGTCGATTGCGATTGCGCCCAATGGCGAGGTTGTGGCGCAGGCCGCATCCTTCCGCGAAGACCTGATCGTCTTCGATACAGGAGAATTGCAGTCGATGGCGACGAACTTGACTCAAACTAAATCCGCATCCCAAACTGAATCTGCATCTGCTGTCGTTTCCACCTCACAGTCCTGCGACGCCGGCGAACCCGCAGACACGTGGAACGCTCTTGTTCTGGGGACGCGCGACTATGTGCGGAAGTGCGGATTCTCGAAGGCGCTGGTGGGACTGTCGGGCGGCATCGACTCGGCGTTGGTGGCGGCCATCGCGGTGGAGGCGCTGGGCGCGGAGAATGTGCTGGGCGTGGGAATGCCCAGCGAGTTCTCCTCGGCAGGCTCGATCGACGACGCTCGCGCGCTGACGGTGAACCTTGGCATCCGCTACGAGCTGGTTGCGATTCACGATGTGTTTGCGCAATATCAGAGCACGCTGGAGCCGCTGTTCGCGGGGACGCCCTTTGGACTGGCGGAGGAGAACCTGCAGTCGCGCATCCGCGGCGGGCTGCTGATGGCGCTGTCGAACAAGCGCGGCGCGCTGGTGCTGACCACCGGCAACAAGAGCGAGATGTCCACCGGCTACTGCACACTCTACGGAGACATGGTGGGCGCGCTGGCGGTGATTGGCGACGTCTTGAAGACGCGGGTCTATGCGCTGAGCCGCTACGCCAACCGCGAGCGCGAGGTGATTCCGCGAGCAACGATCGAGAAGCCGCCCTCGGCGGAGCTGCGTCCCGGCCAGCGCGACACCGACTCGCTGCCGCCGTACGAGGTCCTCGACCCAATTCTGGAGGCCTATGTGGAGCGCTACGCCTCCGCCGAGCAGATCGTCGAAGAGATGAAAACCGCCGGCCACCCGGTGGATCTCACACTCGTCCGCCGCGTTCTTCAGCTGGTGGAGCGCAGCGAGTACAAGCGCCAGCAGGCTGCGCCGGTGCTCAAGGTGACGCCAAAGTCGTTCGGCAGCGGGCGGCGCTTTCCCATCGCCGTGAAGGTCGAACTATAACCCCCGCAGGGGAAGCGCAGTCAAAGAAGAACCGGACGAGGCGTGCATTGCAACCTACGGGCTGTTCCCGGTAGAATTAACAGGAACCGCGCAAAGAACATGCTATTGCAGAGGAAGGAAACCACATTGAAGAGCACCGATTCAGCTATGCAGTCAGTTTCGGGATGGGTCCCGGCAGTAGCGCTCGCCATCACCCTGAGCATGGGAACAGCTGTCGCATTTGCCCAAGCCCCAGCGCAACAGGCCCCAGCGACCACGCCCTCCGCTCCCGCAGCGAAGGCGCCGTATCTTGCTCCGCCCCCCGTGCCCGTCGTGCCCGCCGATCCGCTGCCTCCGGCCAATCCGAAGGCCTTTACCGCTGCATCGCCCACGGTCGAGACTGTGAACTCCTTTCTCAACCAGGTATGGGGTTTTGATACCAAGCGGGTGTGGCGCGTGATGGCTATCGAGCCGACGGTCGCGCCCAACGTCTCCAAGGTGCTGGTCTACATTACGACCAAGGACCCGGACGCAAAGCCCCAGGCCGCTGTCTTCTTCGTCACGCCGGACGGCAATCACATCATTCAGGGTTCCAGCATCATTTACTTCAGCGCAACTCCCTTTGCCGTCACTCGCGATCTGCTGAAAGCAAAGGCCACTGGAGCTGCTCGCGGCGCTGCCAGCAAGGACCTAATGCTGGTGGAGTTCTCCGATCTGCAGTGCCCGTCCTGCAAGGTGGCCCAGGCCACGATGGACCAGATCGTCAAGGACTTTCCCGCCGCGCGCGTGGTCTTCCAGCAACTCCCGCTGGTAGACAAGCATCCCTCGGCCTTCAAGGCCGCGGCCTATGGCGTCTGCGTCCAGAAGCAGTCGGACGAGGCCTTCTTCAAGTACGCGGCGGGCGTCTTCGGGACGCAGGAAGCGCTGACTCCAGCCACGGATGATACGCTGCTGAGGGCTGCCGTCCAGCGTGCCGGACTCGATAGCGTGGCCGTCTCCGCCTGCGCAAATACGCAGGCCACCAAGGATGCCATCAACGCAGGCATCAAACTGGCCAATGACGCGGGGATCACGGTGACTCCGTCGCTGGTGATCAACGGTCGCGTGATTCCCCTGAACACTCCCTACGACACGATCAAGCAGATCATCGTCTACCAGGCCAAGCTGGATGGAGTCGCCACCGGGGCCGCGGCCGATATTCTGGCTCCTGCGCCACCCGCGCCGCCCTCGCTGAACGGCCTTCCCAAGTAGACGCGACGCTGCACTCTGCCAACGCGATCACGAACCGCATCCGCCTGCGAGCCGCTCACGGAAGATTGTGAGCGGCCAAGGGAGACGCGTGGATTTGCGTAGCGGAATGGACGGGGGACCGCGGCATTGCGCGTGCGTGATATCCATCACTAAGTCATTTTGTATCTACATCGAAAGAGTTATAGGACGATTTCCGGCACGCGGCTAATCTGGGTGCATCATGCGCGTTCTGAAATCAATTATGCTGTGGTTCTTTGCCATGCAGGCAATTCCATTGCTTCTGATGGCAGTTTTCTCACTGCTCAAGCCAAGGCATGCAACGCACGCCATCTCACTGGAAAGCCAAATCTTTACCTGCGCAGGTTTTCTAGTATTTTCTCTGCCATTTGTGATGGCGTGGTGGACCACCCGCAAACCGAGCGCGAATCGAAACGCATGGGCCATTCTTGCAAGCCTCATATTCATCGCAGAGGGCATCCTAATACTTTGGTTCATGCATAAATTCCCCGCCTTATCGCATGGAGCCTCCGCCAGGGATGGGCTGTACTTTGCCGTCATTGGCGTGGCAGGAGTCGTTCTGTTCTCGCTGCGAGAGTCCGTGCCTGCGTCAGAGGTTGCGGCTGTAAAACGCACGCCTATCGCCGGCGACCGGACCCACCCATTGGTGTATCGCGCATTTACCGCGCTGTCGGTTGTATTGCAGATCGCGTGCATGGTTCTCTGCGGGCACTGGGCGCGTTCCCACGGCCTGCTGTACAGCGGGCGAATACCCTGGCTGGTTCTGTTCACCGTCGCCGTCCTTGCCACCGCGGTGCTGCATGAGTGCGGTCATGCGCTGATTGCGTGGGGCTTCCACATGAAGCTGCTGGGCTTCAACGCGGGGCCGGTGCAATGGCAGAAGCGCGAGGGCAGATGGAAGTTCAAGTTTGTGCCGGCGGGGTTCATCAACCTGGGCGGGTCGGTGCGCGTGGTCCCCACCGATGCGAGGCAGCCTCGCGTCCACGACCTGTGGATGATCGCCGCCGGTCCGCTCTCCAATATCTTCTTCGGGTCGGTCGCTCTCTACCTGTTGCTGTGCGCCCACTGGCCGTATTACGAGCAGACGTGGAGGCTGATCGCCTATACGGCGTCGTTCTGCTACATCGCAGGCATCACAAACCTGCTGCCGTTCATGACCGAGGACGGCAGCTACTCCGATGGCGCGCGCATCCTGCAGATCCTTACCAACAGCCCGCTGGAGGACTACCACCGCACCATGAACAGCCTTGCCTCCACGCTGGTGACAGAACGGCGCTACAGGGACCTGGACATCGACGCGATCCAACGCGCGGCCAGTCAGTTCCCGGAGGAGCAGCGGGGGTTGTTCCTGCAACTCTGCGCTTCAAACTATTACCTGGACACCGGACGCATCCGCGAGGCGCGCTCCGCGCTGGACACCGCCGAGGCGATCTACAACAACAATTCCATCGATCTACCCGGTCCGCTGCATACACCCTTCGTCATCGGCCATGCGTATTTGAACCACAACGCCGCGGCCGCGCGCACCTGGTGGGAGCGGATGGAGGCCAAGAAGTTTGAGCGCAACAATGTCGACTACTGGCTCGCGCAGACCGCGCTCTTCTGGATCGAAGGACGACAGAAAGAGGCCGAGGAATCATGGCGGAAGGCAGATGCAGCGGCGCAAAAGCTGCCGCAGATCGGCGGCGCTTACGAGTTCGACCGGATGCGCTGCGCCCTTCTGCGCACGGAACTCGATCACCCATCGACAGAGCCAGTCGTGCCGGTTGCGCCGGTCTTCCGCGTCGCCTCAACACCAGTCGCACCGGCTGCACCGGTCTTCCGAGAGGCACCAACTCCAGCCGTGCCGGTTGCCCCGTTCACCCCGTTTGCCCCAGTCTTCCGGGTTGCCCCAACGCCAGCCGCATCCGTTGCCCGGGACGTGCCATTCGCGCCGGTCGCACCATTCGCGCCGGTCGCCGCGGTGCTGCCAGCAACTGCGGAAGACAATGCGCGTTTTGATCCGCTACAGTTCCTGCGAGCTGCCGCGATAGAGAATTTGCGCAGTTGATCCGCCGTGGCGGGCAAGAAGGCAGCGCCGAAGGAACTATCGAGTTGCGTCAAGAATGTTCTTTCTTCCCTTCGACCTGAGTGGGATAGCTACCGCTTATGTGTGCATGCCCAGCTCTGCGCCGAGTGGCCGGAGTTCCGGCAGTTGATCTGTGAACTTACGCGCCCCGTGCTTGCGTCTCCACGTTAAGGAAGGTCTGCACAAGCGTTCGAGATTTCCCCGGCGGCTAAAGCCACGTTCAAAACAGGCGGTTTGCGGCGGGACTAAAGTCCCGCCCTTTCAAAACGTGGACTTGCGCAGAGATTTCTTAGAGATTCCCTAAGCAGGTTGCTGCTGTTGGTGGGGCTGCGGGGCTTTCGCAGGACTGCTTCCATCGCTGTGCTGCTGAACACGGCTGCGCCGGGCATCCATTTGTGCGCCCGGCCTGTCTGTGCGCCTACTTCCCATTCCGGGACGGAATTCGCAAGGGAATAATGCGAGCCGGACCACGCGTCGAACTCATGCTTTTGCCATTTCATCCGATAGAAGAATCAGAGCTCGCATCAACTGAGAGTGGTTGGACGACACTCGCGGAATCGGGGCCTATATGCAGAACCTCAGGAGAAAAATCAAAATGAAAAACATCAAGCATGTGTTTGCCTCCTTCGTGAAGGACGAGTCGGGCCAGGACCTGATCGAATACGCGTTGGTTGCGGGTTTGATCGGTCTGGGCGCGGTTATCGCCATGACCGGACTCTCGGGCAAGATCAGCAACGCCTTCAACGCGGTTGGCAGCAGTCTGACCAACGCAATGGCATAACCAGCAATCAGTCTGTAGAAAGACTCGGAGACGGAGATTGCGAGCGGTGATGCGGCACGGATCGGCGTGTTGCCTCACCACTTACCACCAATATTGGTTTACGCCAGTGTGGGAGGGGTCTGTCTGTTCGCCGCGTCGCGACCTGGTTCGCATGACACGCACGGGTGTTTCCCATGGATGTTCTCGATCAGCAACTGATGTTTCTTGGAGGCTCGTTGCTGTGCGCCGGCATAGGCTCCGTCACGGACGTCCGAGAGCGCAGGATTCCAAACTATGTGACCGGTCCGGCGATCGTCGCCGGCCTACTGCTGCACGCGATCAGCGGCGGCTGGCGAGGATTGGGAGGCGCGGCGCTTGCCGGAGCGATCGCCGGAGGCATCTTTCTTATCTTTTTTCTGGCCGGGGGCATGGGCGCGGGCGATGTCAAGCTGATGACGGCGGTGGGATGCTTTTCCGGGCTCTCCGCGCTGCCTCTGATAGTGATCTCCACGGCCATAGCGGGCGCGTTGTTTGCGCTGGCCATCGGCATCTATAACCGGCGGTTGGGCGAGACGCTGCGCAACGTCGTCGATCTGCTCGATCATCACGGACGGCACGGTCTGCAGCCGCATCCGGAGCTGAGACTGAGCAACGCGCGCACGCTTCGCCTGCCCTTTGCGCTGCCTATTGCGGCTGGATGCCTGTACACACTCTGCAGCGTGGCGTGGGAGGCGCGTCCATGAACTCAAAGCGCATCCTGATCGCACTTACTCTCGCTCTGATCGTCTCCGGCCTGTGTACATGGCTTGTATCCAGAAAATTGACCGCGACGCCCACGGTGCAGAAGCATCCGGAGGTCATGTACGCGGCGCCATCGCGTGCTCTGCAGGCGGGCGAAGTGCTGAAGGCCGAGGACATGGAGGTTGTGGCATGGCCGGGCAACGATCCCCTTGAAGGGGCGTTTTCGCAGACCGCCGAGGCGATTGGCCGCGAGGTCCTATTTCCGCTGGCCAAAGGGCAGCCCATTCTGGACAGCGACCTGTCTGCCGCAGGATCCGGCACCGGCCTGGCCAGCAAGATTCCGGACGGCATGCGCGCCATCGCGCTGCGCTCCGACGAGGTGGTTGGGGTCGCCGGATTTCTGGTTCCCGGCTCGCATCTCGACGTGCTGGTGACCTACCACTCGGAGATCTCGCCTGAGCCTGTGACGGCGACCGTATTACAGAACACCGTTGTGCTGGCCGCCGGGCACCAACTGGAACCCGACCCCACGGGCAAGACAGCGGACGTTACGGTGGTGACTCTGTTGCTGACTCCGGAGCAGGCGGAGCGCGCCGTTCTGGCAAGCACTCAGGGCGCGATCCACTTTGTACTGCGCAACGGAGCGGACACAAGCCGTAGCGGAGACACACCGATGATGCTGTCGCAACTCACCGGTCAGGCGCCCGCCGCAGCGCACATCGTACCCCGTCCGGCTGCACCGGCAACTGCGGCAGCCCCGCGACAACACGAGATCGAAACCATTCTTGGCGGCACCGGCGATACGCAGCCGACAGGAACGCCGAATGGAGGAGCCAGACCATGAACCTTCGCACCTCACAGACGGCCAAGCGGGGTCCAGCCAATCCGGATTCGATCCACATGGGACGAGCCAAGCCGGACCTCGTCTGCGCGCTTGCGTTCCTGCTGCTGCTCGGCTTTGGTGCGTTGCATGGGGCCATCGCGCAGAGCCGCGCCCTTCCGATTAAGCTGCATGCCCAGACGCAGAATGCGGCATTTGTATCGCCTGCCATTCACTCCGCGGGCGCCAGCGATATGCTTCATATGACCGTGGGACGCTCTGTAATGCTAACCTCGGCCACGCCTCTGCGCCGCATCTACGTCGGCAACCCGGCGGTGCTACAGACCTACACCTCGGGAACCAGCGAGATCGTTCTTACCGCGAAGACGGCGGGGGTCAGCAGCATGGTGTTGTGGGACGAGGCAGGCGGCCATCGCCTGTACACGGTCTCCGCGGACCTGGATCCCAATGCTCTGCGCGCCTCGTTCGATGCGGCATTTCCCGGCTCGTCCATCCACGTCGAGACCGGCGAAGGCAAGGTATTTCTTACCGGAACGGTTGCCACCGACGCTGCGTCCGACGCTGCATTCAAGATGGCTTCGCTGTATACGAAGGACGTTGTCAACTCGCTGGTTGTGGTTCCCGTGCATGGCAAGCAGGTGCAGTTGAAGCTGCGCATTGTGGAGGTGGACCGCACCCGCCTGGACCAACTGGGCGTCAACCTCTTCGCGGGAGGCCGCACCGCCATTGGGACCTCAACCCAGCAGTTCAGCTCCACCGCTACCGGCAGCGGTTCGACGCTCTCCGTCAGCGATCCGCTCAACATTTTTCTATACAACTCCAAACTTAACGTCGGGCTCACGGTGCAGGACCTGGAACAGAAGCAGATTCTGCAAGTGCTGGCCGAGCCGACACTGACCACGCTGAGCGGTCTGCCCGCGCGCTTCCTCTCCGGCGGCGAATTTCCATTTCCCGTGGTGCAGGGCGGGACCGGCAACACGACGGCGATCTCCATCGAGTTCCGTCCGTACGGCGTGAAGGTCGACTTCACGCCGACGGTCAATCCCGACGGCTCCATTCGCATCAAACTCTCGCCCGAGGTGAGCACGCTGGACTATACCAACGCCGTCACCATCTCCGGGTTTACCATTCCCGCGCTCTCCACGCGGCAGACCGAGACCGAGGTGGAGATCCAGAATGGTCAGAGCTTCGTCGTCTCCGGCCTGCTGGACCACCGCACCACGGAGATCATGAGCAAGATGCCGGGGATTTCGAGCATACCGATTCTGGGTGATCTCTTCCGCTCGAAGAACTTCAACCACTCCGTGGTGGAACTGGTCATCATCGTCACCGCGACGGTGGTTGATCCTCTGACGCTGCCACCGCAGGCGGTGCCGGAGCAGCCGAAGATGTCGGTGCCCAACCTCGAACCCAACGCTTTTGACGGACGGGCGCACGACCTGCCCAAGGCCGGCATCTCCGCGTTAGCGCCGCAATCGCAACCGCCAGCGCAATCGGCGCCTCCAGCGCAAGCTCAGACGCAACCGCAACGCTCAGCGCAACCCCAAACGCAGCAACCTGCGCCCCAGGCGCGAACGGACCTTCCATGAACCGTATGACGAACACCTCGGAGCATTCCACACAGGCCATCTTCAGCGTCTGCGCGGATGCGGACGTGGTCCAAGTGGCGACCTCGGCCGCATCCAATATCTCCGGCGCTCACTTCGCGGGTGAGTTTCACGACTACATCACCGCCGAGAGACGTCCTCAGTTCTCTCCGGAGTTGAAAAACGCCTCCTCCTGCGTCGCGCTCATTGATTTCGATCGCGACCCTGAACTGGCGATTGAGACCACCGAGCGCCTGCATCAGATATTTCTCAAGAATATCGGCATCATCGGGGTTGGCTCCGAGCTCGATGCGGGCATTCTGCTGCGCGCCGTTCGCAACGGATGCACCGAGTTCCTGACCAAGCCGGTCAGCCTGATGGAACTGACCGCATCGCTCAACCGCTACAACGACGTCCTGGCCGTCGATCCCAACGCGCAGAGCAGCCTTGGGCGCGTCATCTCCTTCTTTGGGGCCAAGGGCGGCGTCGGGACCACGATGCTGGCGGTCCATCTGGCCATATTTCTGGTTCGCCAGCACGGCAAGAAGGTACTGCTGATCGACCACAAGCAGCAGCTTGGCCACGTCGCCTTGTACCTGGGCCTGAAGGACACGCAGTACCACTTTGAAGAGCTGCTGCACAACGCCGACCGGCTCGACTCGGAGCTTCTGAAAGGCTTTGTCATCCGCCACCGGAGCGGCCTGGACGTCATCGCGTCGCCGGAGTTGTCGGGAAGTCCGCACGAGGCCACGAGCCTTGAGTTTGAACGCGTGATGGACTTTTTGCGCCGCGAATACGACTACGTTCTGATCGACTCCTCGGTTGCGTACCAGGAGTCCAAGAACGCACTGATCGAACAGTCCGACGAGGTCTTCATCGTCTCAACGCCGGACGTGGCCGCGTTGCGCGACCTGGCCCGGCTGGTGGAAAACCTGTCGCTCAGTGAGTCCTCCACAAACAAGCTGCGTCTGGTGGTAAACCGCTCCACGGCAACCGACTCCATCACTCCCGAGCAGATTGAGAAGACCGTACGGTTCCCCATCTCCGTTGCTGTTCCCAACAACTACTTCGAGCTGCTTCGCGCGATCAACGATGGGGAGCCGATTTCGCCGCAGCGCCGCTCTGAGTTCAACCAGGCGCTCTCGCGATGGGCCAACCAGATTGTGAACGGATTAGACGCTGCGGAACCTCCCACGGCAAAGAAGAAGCTCTTCTCATTTTTGCACTCATAGCGGATTGAGGAACGGTCCTGCAAATATTTCGAGGTGCTTGCAATGGCTGAAGTATCGATGTACATGACTCCGTCCGTCCGCCCCGCTGTTGCCACCGAGGTGCGCGTCACCACGGTGCTGGACGATCGCGCGCGCCAGGCGCTGAAGACCGCCGTGCATCACGAACTGATCCGGCGCATGGACCTGGAAAAGCTCTCCGCCATCCAGTCCGACGAGACCGGGGGACGGCAGCGCCTGCTCAGCATAATACTGCAACTGATTGGCGAACAGAGCGCCCCGCTGAGCACGCTGGACCGCGACCATCTGGCGCAGGACATCCTGGACGAGGTCTTCGGCCTCGGCCCGCTGGAGCCGCTGCTGCACGATCCCACGGTGAGCGACATTCTGGTGAACACCTACAAGCACGTCTACGTGGAACGGCGCGGCGTGATCGAGAAGACCGACATCTCCTTCAAGGATGAGGCCCACCTGATGCACATCATCGACAAGATCGTCTCCGCGGTTGGTCGCCGGATCGATGAGTCGTCGCCCATGGTGGACGCGCGCCTGCTGGACGGCTCGCGCGTGAACATTGTGATTCCGCCGCTTGCGGTGGACGGCCCTCTGCTGTCGATACGGCGGTTCGGGTCCACGCCGCTTACCGCCGACGATCTGCTGCGCCACCGCACGCTCACTCCGCAGATGCTGGAAACCCTGCGCGGTGCGGTGCGCGCGCGGCTGAACATTGTCATCTCCGGGGGCACCGGCTCGGGCAAGACGACTCTGCTCAACGTTCTCTCGGGCTACATCAGCGACGCCGAGCGGATCGTGACCATCGAGGACTCCGCTGAACTACAGATCAAACAGGAGCACGTTGCCCGCCTGGAGTGCCGCCCACCGAATCTGGAGGGCAAGGGCGCGATCCGCCAGCGCGAGCTGGTGATCAACGCGCTGCGCATGCGCCCCGACCGCATCATCCTGGGCGAGGTGCGCGGGGAAGAGGCGCTGGACATGCTGCAGGCCATGAACACCGGCCATGACGGGTCCATTACCACCATTCACGCCAACAATCCGCGGGATGCCATCGCGCGCATCGAGACCATGGCGATGATGGGCTCGATCACGCTGCCCGTAGCAGCCATCCGCGCCCAGATCGCCTCCGCCGTCGATATTATTGTGCAGGTCTCGCGCATGAGCGACGGATCGCGCCGCGTCACCCACATCAGCGAGATCACCGGGACTAGCGGAGACATCATCAGCCTGCAGGACATCTACCTGTTCGAGAAGCTGGGACTTGGGCCGAGCGGAAATGTCAAAGGGCGGTTCCACTCCACCGGCATCGTGCCCAAGTTCGGCGAACGGCTGAAGGCCGCCGGAATCCCGCTTGGCCTCAACCTTCTGGACCATTCGGTCGAAGTATAGAGGAGAGGCAGAGAGGGAGCGCCGACCATGGTACTGCTGACACTTACATTTCTGCTTGCGCTGGCGCTCAGCTTCACCATCCTCATGCTTGGGACGCGCGCAACGGCGTCAAGCAAGTCCGCCCAAGTGCGCCTGACAACCATCCGGCATTCCATTCAGGCGCAACAGTCCGGCACCAGAGGAGCTGAGCTGGAGTCAGCCGGGGAGGAGGATTCTGTCGCCCGCCTCGGCATCTTCCTGGAGCGCTATCCAATTGGAAATAAGCTCAAGGTGCTGCTGATCCACGCCAACAGCAGCATGAGCCTGGGCGGTATCGTTCTGGTCAGCGCGGGTTCGGCACTGGCCTGCGGCCTGCTCTGCTTCCTCTTTCTGCATGTGGTTCTGCTTGCCTTAGCCGTTAGCTTTGCCGGAGCAGTTCTGCCCTACGTTCTGCTGCGGATGAAACGCGATCGCCGGCTCAAGGCGTTCAACACCGCTCTGCCCGACGCCATCGATCTGATGGCCCGAGCGCTGCGCGCCGGCCACTCGATGAACTCGTCGATAGAGATGATCGCCGAACAGGCGCCCGAGCCGCTCGCCTCCGAGTTCGTACAGGTCTACAAGCAGCAGAGGCTGGGTCTGCACTTTCGCGAGGCACTGCTGCAGATGGGCACGCGCATTCCATCGAAAGACCTGCAATTCCTGATTACCGCGATTCTGGTGCAGAAGGAGACGGGGGGCGACCTGACGGAGATCCTCGACCGAACCACGCACGTCATACGCGACCGCATCCGCATCGAAGGCGAGGTGCGCACCCACACCGCGCAGGGGCGGCTGACCGGCTGGATCCTCGGCCTGCTCCCGATCATCATGCTGGTGCTGATCAACATCGCCAGCCCCGGCTACTCTTCGGTCCTCTTCCACGATCCCACCGGGCAGAAGCTGCTCTATGCCGGCGGGGCACTGATACTTCTCGGCGGCCTCATCATCCGCAAGATCGTCGATGTCGAGGTCTGACTGCCCGCTATGACTCCTCTCTTTACCCTCACCTTCGGCGCGACAATCTTTTTCGCTCTTGCGCTTGCCGTGGTTTTCTTCTTCACCCGCACCTCGCGCGCCGCGCTACAGCGGATCCGCGAGATCACCTACCGCGGCAGACGCTTTCGGCGAAGCGTTCCAGTGGGCAGCAACGCAGGGCGCCAGTTCATGGCGTTCATTCATTGGGCGCGTGCGCATCTCGGCCTGGCCGCGGACGTGGACCTGCCCGAGCGCCTGGCCAACGCCGGAACCAAGGGCACGCTGTCAGCCGATATCTACACCACGTCGCGCATCCTCTGTCCGCTGCTGGCGCTGGTTGCCGGCTCCTTCATCCCGTACAGCCGTTTGTTCTGGATGATCGCGCTTCCCGCCGCCGCCTTCATTGCGCCCAACATCGCGCTGACGCGGCTGATCAAGCGCCGCCGCGAAAAGATCCGCAAGAGCATTCCCGACGCCGTCGACCTGCTGGTGATCTGCGTCGATGCCGGGCTGGGCCTCGATCAGGCCCTGCTGCGCGTCGGGCAGGAACTGGGCAACAGCCATCCCCAGATCACTGAAGAACTGCTGCAGATCAACCGCGAGCAACGCGCCGGAAAGCCACGCATCCAGGCCTGGGCCGATATGGCTAAGCGCAGCGAACTGCCCGACATCGATGCCTTCGCCGGAATGCTGGTGCAGACCGAGCGCTTCGGTACGCCCATCGCGCGCGCCCTGAGCGGCTTCGCCGACAACATCCGGCTCAAACGCCGTCAACTGGCCGAAGAGATGGCCGCAAAGACCACCGTGAAGATCATCTTCCCGCTGGTACTGTTCATCTTTCCCAGCATGTTCCTTGTCCTGCTCGGCCCCGCCGTGCTCAGCATTATGCGCGGCATGTCCCACATGGGCCAGTGACAACTCCCATTCCGCAGCCGTACCTGGCACCATTGAGGTCGAGCGTGTCGCGCAAGGCCCAGAGAAGAGGCGTGTCGTGGAGGAGGAGTTGTTACAATCTGAGTCTGGGCAGAAAGAGTTTGGACTGAGAGAGATAAATGCTGCGATTTTCAACTGCGGGAGAGAGCCACGGAGAGGCGCTGGTGGCGATGGTGAGCGGGCTGCCGGCGGGCGTGCCGGTGGAGCAGGAGTTCCTCGACCGTGAGATGGCTCGTAGGCAGAAGGGCTATGGACGCGGCGGGAGAATGCGCATCGAGCAGGACAGGGCGCACATCCTGAGCGGCGTGCGGCACGGCAAGACGATCGGGTCGCCCGTGGCGATGACGATTGCCAATGCGGACTGGAAGAACTGGGAGGAGATTCTGCCGGTCTTCGTTGGGGAGGGCGCGGGCGACGTGGCGAAGCACAAGGCGGTGGCGTCGCCGCGACCGGGGCACGCGGACCTGGCGGGAAGCCTGAAGTACGACTTTGCGGACGCGCGCTACGTTCTGGAGCGGTCGAGCGCGCGGGAGACGGCTGCGCGGGTGGCTTGCGGTGCGATGGCGAAGATGCTGCTGAGGGAGCTGAATGTTTCGGTGGCAAGCCATGTGGTGCGCGTGGGCAAGGCGGAGCTGCGGCGCGAGGCGACGTGGGAGGAGATTGTCGCGCTGGCGGCGAAGGATGAGGTGTTGCTGAACTGCGTGGACGCGGAGGACGAGGCGCGGATGAAGGCCGAGGTGGATGCGGCGCTGAGAACGGGCGATACGATTGGCGGCGTCTTCGAGGTGGTGGTGCATGGGCTTCCGCCGGGCGTGGGGACGCATGCGAACTGGGACGAGCGGCTGGATGGGTTGCTGGCGCAGGCGGTGATGAGTCTACAGGCGGTGAAGGCGGTGGAGATCGGGCGCGGAGTGACGGCGGCGGAGTCGCTGGGTAGCGTGGTGCATGACGAGATTGGATACGCGGGCGCGGGGGATGGGAAGGATGGGGACTTCACGAAGTTCTCGCGCGAGCAGAACAATGCGGGCGGGATCGAGGGCGGGATCTCGAATGGCGAGGATGTGGTGGTGCGGGGCTATCTGAAGCCCATATCGACACTGCGAAGGCCACTGGGCTCGGTGAGTTTTGCGACCCGCGAACCGGTCAAAGCATCGTATGAGAGAAGCGATGTGTGCGTGGTTCCGGCGGCGGGCGTCGTCGCTGAGTCGATGGTTGCGCTGACGATTGCCCGGTTGTCGATCGAGAAGTTTGGCGGCGACTCGCTGGGCGAGATGCTGCGGAACTACAAGGGATATTGCGAGCAGATTCGGGCGTATTGAAGACGGTTGTTGGTTGTTAGTTGTTGGTTGTCAGTAAAAGCAAGGGCAAAGGCAGAGACGAAATACGGAGATTCTGGCTGCGCCAGAATGACGAACAAAAGCTGGAATGACGAACTGAGTCAGGGACGACGATGGCGACGACGGCGACGATGATGGCGGCGAAGGAAGCGTTGAAGATTCACGAGATCGTGAAGTATCCGGACCCGGTGCTGGCGAAGATGTGCGCGCCGGTGACGGTCTTCGACGCGGCGCTGCGGACGCTGGTGGAGGAGATGTTCGAGAGCATGTATGTGGCGCAGGGGATCGGGTTGGCGGCGCCGCAGATCGGACTGCTGCATCGGCTTACGGTGATCGATGTCAGCTACAAGAAGAACGCGAAGGAGAAGCTAGTGCTGATCAACCCGGAGGTGGTGGAGACCCGGGGCAAGCAGGTGGAGGAAGAGGGATGCCTGAGCCTGCCTGAGATCCGCGAGAAGGTGAGGCGGGCGGCATGGGTGAAGATCCGGGCGCAGAACGAGCGCGGCGAGTGGTTCGAGGTGGAGGGCGAGGAGCTGCTGGCGCGCGCGATTCTGCACGAGATCGACCACCTGAACGGGGTGCTGTTCATCGACCTCATCAGCCGGCTGAAGCGCGAGTTGGTGCTGCGCAAGATCAAGAAGATGCAGAAGAACGGCGAGTGGTAGCACTTCGTGCCGTTCTCGACCGCTTCGCGGTGGCTTCGCGTGGTGGTGCGGTCAGCTATGCTCTCCGTGGGATTGCTCGATGAGCGATTATATTGATGTGGTGATTCGATGAAGCTGGTTTTTTGTGGGACGCCGGAGTTCGCGGTGGGTACGCTGGAGGCGGTGATCCGTGCGGGGCACGAGGTGGCGCTGGCGGTGACACAGCCGGACCGCGCGGCTGGGCGCGGGATGGAGTTGCAGGCCCCGCCGGTGAAGAGGGCTGCGGCGGCGCATGGGATTGCGGTGGTGCAGCCGGAGAAGATCCGGAACAATGAGGAGTTTAGCGAGCGGCTGGAAGGGGTGCGGCCGGATGCGATTGTGGTGGTGGCGTATGGGCGGATGATTCAGCAGTGGATGCTGGAGTTGCCACGGCTGGGGTGTATCAATCTGCATGGGTCGTTGCTGCCGAAGTACCGCGGGGCCGCGCCGATCCAGTGGGCCGTGGCCAACGGCGAGAGGGTGACGGGCGTGACGACGATGCGGCTCGACGAAGGGCTGGACACGGGCCCGATGCTGCTGGCGCGGGAGGTGGCGATTGGGGCCCAGGAGACGGCGGTCGATGTGTTTCGGTCGCTGGCGGTGGTGGGCGCGGAGTTGATGGTGGAGACGCTGGCGGGGCTCGCGGAGGGGACGTTGGTGGGGCGGAAGCAGGACGAGGCGCAAGCTACGCTGGCTCCGATCCTGACACGCGAGGATGGGGCGATTGATTTTTCTCGGACGGCGCGACAGATCTACGACCGCTGGCGTGGATTTCAGCCCTGGCCGGGAGCGCATACGCGGCTGCGCGGGAAGAAGCTGATTGTGCATCGCATGCATGTGGGCGCGGAGAGCGGGATTGAGGCTGGTGTGTTGCGGGTTGTGGGGGACGAGATGGTGGCGGGATGCGGCGAGCGCTGCTCGGTGGTCTTCGACGAGGTGCAGCTGGAAGGCAAGCGGCGGATGAGCGCGGCGGAGTTTCTGCACGGGTTTCAGGTTAAGAGCGGCGAGAGGTTGGGGGATTGAGCGATGCGCGGCGCGACGGTGCAGTAAAGCGTGGAGTGCGGGCGCGGCCACGGTCGGCTGGGCCGACGGCATCGGCGGCGGAGGCGATTGCGAAGATTGCTCCTGCACGGGCTGTGGCGTTCGAGATCCTGACACTGGTGGGCGAGGGCAAGGGACATAGCGATGAACTGCTGCACTCGGCGCGGACCGATGAGCTGACGGCGGAGGACCGCAACCTGACGACGGCGCTGGTGATGGGCGTGCTGCGCTGGCAGATTGCGCTGGACGCGCGTGTGGCGAAGCTGCTGGCGCGGCCCGAGCAGAGGCTGGCGGAGCCGGTGGCGCTGGCGCTGCGCATGGGTGCGTTTCAACTGCTGCAGATGGACCGGATTCCGGCGCACGCGGTGCTGAACGAGAGCGTGGAGATGTGTCGCGCGGCGGGGCAGCCCCATGCGGCGGGGATGGTGAATGCGGTGCTGCGCAAGCTGGCGGCTAAACCCATATCTCAAAATCGAGATGTGGGGCACCCGCTGCGGAGCGTTCCATTGTTCGAGTCGGCGGCGGCGTTTGCGGAGCGGTTGGGACATCCTCTGTGGCTGGTGGAGCGATGGGCGGCGGCGTATGGGCGCGATGCCGCGCTGGCGATCTGCGAGTATGGACAGAGAGAGCCGCTGGCAGGATCACTCTTTGTTGAGGCGAAGGGCGGTGGCGCGGCTTCCGCGGAAGAGGCACCGCAGATGGACGATGGATCGCGGTTGGTGGCGGAGATTACGGCGGCTGCGATGCCGGTGGTTGCAGGACGCGTGGCGCGAGTGTGGGACTGCTGCGCCGCACCGGGAGGAAAGACGCTGATGTTGGCGATGCGGCTGAACCCACATCTCAAGAATGAGATCTCGGGCTCCCACGACGCGGAGATTCTGGCGACGGACGTGAGCGCGAAGCGGATGGCACTGATGACAGCGCGTCTGCGGCGTTATGCGTATGCCGAGCGCGTGCGGTGCGCTGTGGCGGATGCTTCGGTCGTTGCGGGCGATGCGGAGGAGAAGTTCGATCTGATTTTGTGCGATGTGCCGTGCAGCGGGACGGGGACGCTGGCGCGCAATCCGGAGATACGTCATCGTTTGCGCGTGGAGGAGTTGGCGCGGCAATCTGCGCGGCAGCGGGCGATCCTGACGGGAGCACTGGGGCGGCTGGCACCAGGCGGGCGACTGGTGTACTCCACCTGCTCGCTGGAACCGGAGGAGAATGAGCTGGTGGTGGAGACAGTGGCGAATGAGGCTGGAGTGCGGCGGATTCCGGTGGAGACGCTGATGGCAAAGCTGGCTGAGACAGGGGTGCTTAAGCAGGAGGTTGCCGCTGGGCTGATTGGTTCGGCGGTGAGGGATGGCACGCTGCGCACTCTGCCCGGTGTGTGCGGGTGCGACGGATTTTTTGCGGTGGTTCTGGAGCGGGGATAAGAGGCAGCGGGAACATCTGTGGCTGAACGGAAACGCTGACCACAGGGGCTAAAGCCCCATCGCCAATGCAGCACTTATGGCACGGGTAAACCTGTACCCTTAAGCAAAACAGGGGTATTCACAGCTCCGCGATGGGCGGAGAAGCATGTTGATACCCCTGCGACCCCTGTATTCTAGAGAGGGGGCACTGGCGCACCTGCTGGAACGAACTTTCAAACCAACTATGACCACATCGCCTACATTCCTCGATCTGCTGAAGCAACGCGTGCTGGTCTACGACGGTGCGATGGGCACGTCGATCCAGAACTACGCGCTCACCGTGGAAGGCGACTTTGCGGGCAAGGAGAACTGCTCGGAGATACTGGTCGTCACGCGGCCCGACGTGATCCGCGAGATCCACGCCAGCTATCTCGAAGTTGGAGCAGATGTCATCGAGACCGACTCGTTTGGCGCATCGTCTCTGGTGCTGTCGGAGTTCGGGATTGCAGATCGCGCGCGGGAGCTGAATATTGCCGCAGCGCGGCTGGCGAAGGATGTGGCGCGCGAGTTTTCCACGGCGGAGAAGCCGCGCTTCGTTGCGGGGTCGATGGGGCCGACGACCAAGCTGCCGTCGCTGGGGCACATCGGATATGACGCGATGCTGGCCAGCTATGTGGAGCAGGCGGAGGCGCTGATCGAGGGCGGCGTGGACGTGCTGCTGGTCGAGACCTGTCAGGACCTGCTGCAGGTCAAGATCGCCATCGCAGCCTGCCACGACGCGATGAAGAAGACCGGCGTGACTCTGCCGCTTCAGGTGCAGATCACGATGGAGGCGACGGGCACGATGCTGCTGGGCAGCGAGATTGGCGCTGCGCTGGCGGTGATCGAGTGCTTCCGGCCGGATGTTGTTGGGATGAACTGCGCGACCGGGCCGGCGGAGATGAACGACGCTGTGCGCTTCCTGTGCCAGAACGCGACGATGGCGGTGAGCGTGTTGCCCAACGCAGGGCTGCCGCAGAACGTGGGTGGGCGCGCCGTCTACAAGCTGACTCCGGCGGAGTTTGCGGAACACCATCGGCGGTTTGTGAGTGAGTACGGCGTGAATGTGGTTGGCGGCTGCTGCGGGACAACGCCGGCGCACATCAAGGCGGCGGCGGAGGCTGTGGCTGGGCTGAGGCCGCTGGCGCGCGCGAATAAGCCGCAGTCGGTGGCCGCGAGCGCGTTTTCGGTGGTGCCGCTGGAGGTGGATGGGCAGCCGGCGATTATCGCGGAGGAGATGAACGCCACGACGCGCGTCACGCACTTCAAAGACATGGTGCGAAAGGGCGACTACGACGGCATCTTCACACTGGCAAAGCGGCTGGTGAACGAGGGGTCGCAACTGCTGGACATCTGCTGCGCGGTGGTGGGCGAGGACGAGGTCGCATACATGAACGGCGTGATGGAGAAGATTGCCACGCGCGTGCCTGCGCCGATCCTGATCGATTCGACCGAGGCCAATGTGATCGAGGAGGCGCTGAAGCGGATTCCGGGCAAGCCGATCATTAATTCGATCAACCTGGAGGACGGCGAGAAGCGGACGAGCCAGGTGCTGCCAATGGCGCGGCGCTACGGGGCGGCGGTGATCGCGCTGACGATCGACGAAGATGGGATGGCACTGACCGCCGACAAGAAGCTGGCCGTCGCGCACCGCATCCACAAGCTGGCCACGGAGAAGTACGGGCTGCGCGCACAGGACCTGATCTTCGACGCGCTGACGCTGCCCATCACGACGGGGCAGGAGGACTACCGCACGGCGGGAATCGAGACACTGGAGGCGGTGCGGCGGATCAAGCTGGAACTGCCGGAGTGCCGGACGACGCTTGGCGTTTCGAACATCAGCTTCGGGCTGAACGCGTACGCGCGACGTGTGCTGAACTCGGTGTTTCTGGCCGAGGCGGTTGCGCGTGGTCTGGATACGGCGATTGTGAACTACAGCAAGATCTATCCGCTGTTCAAGATTCCCGAGGCGGAGGTGGAGCTGGCACGCAACCTGATCTTCCGCAATGTGCAGACGGAACAGGACCCGTTGCAGGTCTACATGCAGTACTTTACCGGGCTGACGAAGGGCGCGGGCGTTGAGGAGGAGACGGCGGCTTCGACCGACGATATGACGGACGAGGAGAAGCTGAAGCACCTGATCATCAATGGAGAGCGCGGGCTGGGACAGGGCGAGAGGAAGCAGTCGCTGGAGGAGATTATCGAGTCGGCGCTCGCGCGCTACACGCCGCTGGAGCTGATCAATACGGTGCTGCTGGACGGGATGAAGACGGTGGGCGAGCTGTTTGGCGCACGCAAGATGCAACTGCCTTCGGTGCTGGATTCGGCGGCGACGATGAAGGCCGCGGTGGCGTATCTGGAGCCGAAGATGGAGAAGTCCGAGGGCAACCAGCGAGGGACTCTGGTGCTGGCGACGGTGAAGGGAGACGTCCACGACATTGGCAAGAACCTGGTGGACATTATTTTGTCCAACAACGGCTACAAGGTGGTGAACCTGGGAATCAAACAGCCTGCCGGGGCGATCATCGAGGCTGCGAAGCTGCATAATGCGGACGCGATTGGGCTGTCTGGGCTGCTGGTGAAATCGACGCTGGAGATGAAGTATGTGATCCAGGACCTGCAACTGATTCAGTCGCAGATTCCAGTGATCTGCGGCGGCGCGGCGCTGACGCGCAAATATGTGGAGGACGATCTGCGCAAGGAGTATAGCTCGGCGGTCTTCTATGCCGAGGATGCGTTCGCCGGGCTGCATGTGATGAGCGACCTGACCGACGCCGATGAGAGCGTCCGCGTTAGCCGCCTCAGCGATGGGGCCACGCGTCGCGAGTTCAACCGGCCCGGAGTGGCGGAGCATCTGGCTTCGCTGCCGGCCGCGACTACGGAGCGATCGAGCATTGTGAAGGATGTGGAGGAGATTCCCATACCGCCGTTCCTGGGCGTGCGCACGCGGCGCGACTTCGACCTGAATGAGCTGTACAAGTACATCAACGAGACGGCGCTCTTCAAGAACCAGTGGCAACTGAAGACGGCCTCAGCCACCGACTATCTGCGTCTGGTGGAGGAGAAGTTCCGCCCGATCCTGAAGGAGCTGGAGCAAGAGGTGATTGCGAACGACTGGTTCGATCCGAAGACGGTCTACGGATGGTTTCCCGCGCAGAGCGAGGGCAACGAGGTGATCGTCTACGATCCCGAAGGCAGCAGCGGGGATCCGGAAGGGCAGAGCAGGGAGTTGCTGCGGATCAATTTTCCGCGGCAAAGGGAGGGACGGCTGCTGTCGATTGCGGACTTCTTCTCGCCGAAGAAATCCGGGCGGATGGATGTGATCGGCTTCTCGGTGGTGACGATCGGAAGCAGAGCAAGCGAGGCGACGCAGAAGCTCTTCGAGGGCGGCGACTTCACAAAATATCTCTACCTGCATGGGCTCTCGGTGGAGACGGCCGAGGCGCTGGCGGAGTATATGCACGTGGTGATGCGCAAGGAGCTGGGCATCGACGGCGAAGACGCGCCGGACGTGCGCGATCTGTTCCACCAGAAGTACCGTGGCTCGCGCTACTCGTTCGGCTATCCGGCGTGCCCCAATCTGGAGGACCAGGCGAAGATCTTCTCGCTGCTGAAGCCGGAGGAGAAGATCAACGTGCGCCTGACCGAGGGGTACCACATCGAGCCCGAGCAGAGCACAAATGCGCTGGTGGTGCATCATCCGCAGGCGAAGTACTTCGTGGTGTAGCGGCGATCCCCGAAGGCGTATTGCTGATCCGAAAGACAACTACAGGGATTCTGAGCTTCGCTCAGAATGACGACTCTAAGGGATGCTTCGCCAGAATGACGACTCTCAAGGGAGCTTCGCTCAGAATGACAATTATTTTGTTCCCTTTGCCTACAGGAAATAATTCTTAGAGTTTGCTGAGGTAGTCGATGATCTCGGGGCTGGTCCAGTCCTGGGCGGAGACGAACTTGCGGCGGAGGATGCCGCGCGAGTCGATGATGTAGGTTTCGGGGAGCTTGACGGTGCCGTAGAGGTGTGGGACGCGGGCGGAGGGGTCGCGCAGGGTAAGGAAGTCGACGTGGTTGTCGAGCAGAAAGGCGCGATAAGCGGCGGGGTCTTCGTCCTGGCTGATGGCGAGCACGGTGACCTGCGGGAGGCGGCGCTGGAGAGCCATGAGGCTGGGCATCTCCACCACGCAGGGCGCGCACCAGGAGGCCCAGAAGTGGAGGACGACGATGTGGCCGCGGAGGCGTGCGAGGTCGACGTTCTGCGCGCCGTCGGCGAGGGTGAACTGGGGTGCGGGGGAGCCGATGCGTGCGGGGTGGTCGCCGCGGTCGCAGGAGGTGATAGAGAGCGCGCAGAGGGCGAGGAGAAGAATTCCGCTGCGAAGAGTTGGTCTGGCTTTGCGCACGTCACGCTCCTGCTTCCTATAATACGAATCTGTGAGCGATGCGGGCGATGGGATGGCAACGAGCGGAGTGGCGGAGGCGGATTCGGCTGCGGTTGCGGCGTCTGCGGAGACGCGGTTGCGGCTGTCGGTGGTAGTGCCGGCGCGCAATGAGGCGGCGGTGCTGGGGGAGTGCCTGCGGTCGCTGGTGGAGCAGTCGGAGGCGGGGTTTGAGCTGGGCGTGGAGTGGGAGCTGATTGTCGTCGATGACGATTCGACGGATGGGACGCGGGAGATTGCGCGGGAGGTGGAAGGCGAGGGCGTGGTGGTGATCCCGGCGCCGGCGCTGGACCAGAGCGAGCGGGGCGGATTTACCGGGAAGACGAATGCTTGCTGGGCGGGGGCGCAGTGTGCCTTGTCGCATGGGAACGGCGAGTGGCTGCTGTTTACCGATGCGGACACGGTGCATGAGCCGGGAGATTTGTCGCGGGCGCTGCACGAGGCGAAGAAGTATGGGGCGGTGCTGCTGTCGTATTCGCCGCGGCAGATTGTGACGGGCTTCTGGCAGCGGGCGGTGATGCCGCTGGTCTTCTCGGAGCTGGCGAGCGTCTACCCGCCGAAGCGGGTGAGCGATCCGGCGAGCCGAGTGGCGGCGGCGAATGGGCAATTTCTATTAGTCGAGCGCGAGGCTTACTTCTCGGTGGGCGGACATCGCGTGGTGGGGCAGGAGATTCTGGAGGACGTGGCGCTGGCGCGCAAGATCAAGCGGGCGCGGCACGGGATCCGCTTCCGCTACGCGCCGGACGCGCTGGCGGCGCGGATGTATCGCACGCTGCCGGAGATGGTGGAGGGCTGGACGAAGAACCTTGCGCTGCTGTTTCCGCGGCCACTGGGACTGGCGGCGTGGCGCGCGCTGGACCTGCTGCTGTTCTTCGGGTTGCCGGTGCTGGCGCTGATGCTGCCGGTGGTGGCGATGGGGCTGTCTGCGTCGCGGCTGATGTTGGCCACGGCGTTGCTCTGGCTGCTGTGGCTGCGCACGCTGTTTCGGTTCTATGGGCGGGTGGCGCGGTCGAACTTTCCGGCGGCGGATGTGGCGATCTCGATTCTCGGGGTCCCGATGTTCTGCTGGCTGCTGGTGCGGAGCCATCTTCACCATCGGGTGAGTAAGTCGGTGGATTGGAAGGGGCGGAGATACAAGGTTGGGCGGTAGACTTCGTGGAACGGATTTGCGACGCATCAAAGCAGTTGTTGCTACATCTAATGGAGTGGTTGGTCGAGAGAACTGGCAAGAGCAACAGCAGATTCCTCCGCTTCGCTGCGGAATGACAAACAAATTGCTGCGGCATGACAAACAAACGGACAAGTAACGGCGACATGGCTGGACGGGCGCAATCATGATTCTTCTGACACGGAAGGCGGAGTTTTCTTCGGCGCACTACTACTGGAATGAGGCGTGGACGAAGGAGGAGAACGAGCGCGTCTTTGGGCGGTGCGCCAATCGCAATGGGCACGGGCACAACTACACGTTGGAGGTTACGGTGGCGGGCGAGGTGGATGCGGTGTCGGGGTTTGTGGTGGACCTGAAGGAGCTGAAGGAGATACTGGAGCGCGAGGTGGTCAGCGTATACGACCATCGGCATCTCAATCTGGAGGTTGCGGAGTTTGCGGCAGGGACAGGAGTGGTTCCGACGACGGAGAACATTGCGATTGCGATCTGGCGTCGGCTGGAGGGGAAGATCCCTGGAGCGAAGCTGCAGCGGGTACGCGTGTATGAGATGAACGATCTATTCGCGGACTACTACGGGGAGCGTTGAATGGCGGCCGGCGAGCTTCAAGAGACGCGGCAGAGTGCGGGGTCGAGGGCTTATCTGTCGCGACGATACCGGGTGAGCGCGTCGCACCGGCTGCACTCGGAGGCGTACAGCGCGGAGGAGAACCGTGCGGTCTACGGGAAGTGCAACAACCCGCATGGGCACGGGCATAACTATGTGGTGGAGGTGACGGTAGGCGGGCCGGTGAACGCGGAGACGGGGATGGTCTGCGATCTGGGCGAGCTGGATGAGTTTGCGCGGGTGCAGCTGATCGAGCGATTCGATGGGATGAACCTGAATACGCTGGATGAGTTTCGCGAACTTGTGCCGACGACGGAGAACTTTACGGCTGAGGTCTACCGGAACTTTCAGGGATTTTGCGGCGGGCGGGTTGCGCGAGTGAGGATAGAAGAGACGGGGAACAATTCGTTCGAGATTGGCGATGAGTTTGGGAGAGGTTGAATCGATATGAGCACACGGACAGTTTTGCAAGAGGGAACGGCTGCGGCAGAAGCGAGAGCAGCCGCGGCACTGACGACCGAGGAGCTTTA
>Ga0224555_1002051_pt1 | contig 24964 bp, 20 predicted proteins | sample 714S23034metaG_FD_180687 | JGI IMG/M metagenome (GOLD analysis project Ga0224555, IMG submission 180687) | Peat soil microbial communities from Stordalen Mire, Sweden - 717 S2 30-34 | ecosystem: Environmental > Terrestrial > Soil > Wetlands > Peat | place: Sweden: Norrbotten County, Stordalen...
GATATGGGTCAGTCCTAACAATTGACAATTTCGCGTCTGACAAACGTGTGAAACTTCTTTTCGAAGCCGCCGGGTCCTTCAATGCCGTCCCGTCACCTTCAAGTGGGTGATGCGGAAATTGGCACCTTTGGGCTCGTTGGAAAGGCACTCGATCTCCCATCCGTGCGCCAAAACGATCTGCTGGACGATGGCCAGGCCCAATCCCGTGCCCTTCTGCTGGGTGGTGAAGTACGGTTTGAAGATTTCTGTCCGGCGATCGGCCGGAACGCCGGGCCCATTGTCCTTGACCTCGATCGAAGCCTCGGACGCGCTGAGTCTCTGCGCGAGGATTTGAATCTCACCACCTTCGCCCACGGCCTGGGTGGCGTTCAACACCAGATTGAACAGCACCTGGCGAAGCAGTTGCTCGTCCGCCTCGATCGACAGCATTTCTCCCTTGATCTCGACCTGAATGTTTTTCTCCTCGATATCGTAGTTCAAGGCGCGGACGACTTCGGTAACGACCGAGTTGAGCGCCAGCACGGAGCGGCGCAGTTCCCGAGGCCGGGAGTAGTTGATGAACTCGTTCAATTGAGCCGTCACCTTGTCCGTTTCGTCGATGATTTCGCGCGATTTGTTTCGAATCTCCGGCGGAGCGTCGGGCCGTTTCGAGATCATTTGCGCCAAGCCCCGGACAATATTGAGGGGGTTGCGGGTTTCGTGAGCCAGTCCGGCGGCTGCGAGATTCATCTCCTTGAGGTGCGTGTTCATCTCGCTGGCTCGAACGAGGCGGATCTGGAGTTCCGATGTCTCGGCCAGATTGCGCCAGGCCACACCGGCGCCGACGGCGGAGATGCCGGCAAAAAAGGCGATGATACACCGCAGCCAAAGATCATGACGGGAGACGGCCCGAAGCGTGTCCGTGGACATGACCAGGACCAATCCATGCAGCTCCCTCTTTGCGATCAGGGATTCGTAGGCCTGCTCGTCCATCCAGCGCAGCCAGGGCGGTCGTCTGGGCCGGCTTTCTCCCTCCCGACGGCGCTCGGCGTGGTTGTTGACATTGGTGCCGTTGATGCCGGGGCTTTCGGGGCGCGGCTCGGGACCGGGGCCGCCGGGCGGCGGTTCGGGCGGCGAATGCCCGGGCTCCGGTTCCCGATTCAGAGGTTCTGCTGTTCCCTGATGCAGGCTGTTGGTAAACTCGCGCGGGGAAGGCAGGATCACCGTGGCGTTGGTGGCCCCTTGCGGCCTTGCGCTGGCGCCTTCCACCAGGTTCACAAACCCGACCTGCGCGGGCCACCAATGTTCCCCGTCCTGGATGATGTCCTTGATGTCTTTCGGGTCGATTGGCCTGCCGACGGAGACCACCGGTTCGCCCGCGGTGTTCAAGAGCGCAATCGAGAGCAGTTCGCCGACATTGCCTGGTGCGTTGGTGCGCTCGTTGACGAGTTCGTCCAGCACCGGTTCCAGTCGTTCCTGGACGATGGCGCCCCGAAAGCGCTGTCCCCGGATCACGGCGCTCAGAAAATTCGCGATGACGGTCGAGCGGGTTCTCAGTTCCGTCTTAGCGGCGTCCTTGACCCGAACATGTTCTTCCACCTGCCAGGCCACCACCAGCACCCAGACGCCCAGCAGGAGTCCATACACCCACAGATTTCGACGTTTCAATTCCACATTCTATTTTTGTTTTTTCACCGGCACCCGCTCCAGAAAACGGTCCAGTTCCTCCTCCGAAAAGGAAGTCGGCATAAACTCCGACTGTCTCTTCTCCTTGTCGGACATGGATGCCAGTTGTATCGGCGCCGGGACGATATGCGGCGTGAGGAAAATGAGCAATTCCTGTTTGGTATTGCTGTTGGACTTGTGCTTGAAGAGGTTGCCCAGAATCGGAATGTCGCCCAAGAACGGGATCTTGCTGTCGCTGGACGCTTTGTCGTTTTCCATCAACCCGCCGATGACCACCGTTTGCGCGTCCGGCGTCACCACTACCGTGTCGGCGGAGCGCACATCCAGATACGGGGCGGTCACGCCGGGGGAAATGGTCTGTGTCAGGGTGGGATCCACCGATGAGATCTGGGGCGAGAGGATCATTTCCACGGTGCCGCTCGCGGAAATAAACGGCGTCACTTTCAGGATGATGCCCACGTCGGTGTAAGTGATGTTGTTGACGGGAGTGTTAGCCAAACCGGAGTAACTGACCGAGGTGACCAACGGGACGGATTGGCCGACGACGATGGTGGCGGGCTGGCCGTCGCGCGCGAGGATGGAGGGGCGCGAGAGCAGTTCGGCTTTGCCGGCCTGGGCAATAGCGCGCAATGTCGCCTGAAAATCACTGCCGATAACCTGGTAGAATCCCGCCCCCGACCCCGAGGCCGGAGACAATGCCGGCGACGAGGCCGCGCCGAGCGCGTTGAAGTTGGTCACCACCGAATTCAGTCCGGACAATCCGAAGACATTGGCTGCGTTGCCGCTCATTGAATTGCCGATGCCTTTGGTGAAACCGCCCTCGATGCCCAGGTCCAGCGAGTTGTTATGCTGGACTTCCAGGAAGACGACCTTGATGAGCACCTGCGGTTTGGGACGATCCAGGTTGTTGATGACCTGCCGGATCTGGTCGGCCGTCTCCTCGTCGGCGATGACAACGATGTTGTGCGAGTCCGGATCCACGGAGATCGTCGCGCTGCCGACCGTGCCGTTGTTATTGTATTGGCTGCTGGAGGCGCTCGTGTTGCGGTTTCCACCGCCGAACCCGCCGAACCCGCCGAATCCACCAAACCCACCGCCGCCGGTGCCGCGTTGTTGCGCGTGAATTTCAGGGGTGGCGAAAAACAGGCAAACCAAAATGCCGCACAGGTATTTTTCAAAATGTCGCGTCTTCATAATTTTTTGTTGTATTAAACGTTTCACAAAAGTCCGGTTAGAACCCGCCACCTGCCCCGCCTGGGCGCGCGCTCCCGCCGCCAATGCCGGTGCCAGTGCCGGTGGTGGTGGTGGAGGAACTGCCGATCGTGGCGGCATTTTGGGTTTCGCGGTTTGCCAACGCGCTGCTCGAACTGGACGAGCTCGTGCCGCTGCGGGAGGTGCTGTTGTTCTGGAACATGTTTTGCAACACCGTCAGCGCTTGCTGCGGGTCTCCGTTGTCCATGTGATACACAAAAACCCTCTGATCCCGGGTCGAAGTCACATCCAATTGTTCCATCATCCCGGCGATTTCCGTCATTAAATCCTTGGAAGCGGTCACCACGACGGAGGACGTGCGCAGGTCGGCCACGGCGATGACCTGCGACTGCTTTTGGACCCGGGAGTTTTGACTGTTGCCCGTGTTCCCAGCGGCGTTCGCGGCCATCATTCGCTGGAAGAATCCGCCCGGACCGCCGCCCCCGCCGCCGAACCGGATGGGTGACTGGTTATTCCCCGTGCCGTTGCTCGACGGGAAAATCTGACTCAGCTCGTTGGCCACGTCGGTCGGACTGGCGTGGGTCAGATGGAACACGCGAATCTCCGTCTCCCCCTCGGCGCTGCTGTCGATTGCCTTGATGATCTCAACCAGATGCCGGATGTTCGACTGCGTGTCGGTGACCACAATCGAGTTGCCGGCTTCGTTCGCCACAATGGTCGCCTGGGAGGAAACGAACGGCGACAGATCCGTCACCAGTTGCCTGGCTTCCACAAATCGAATCGGGATGATCTGGGTGACGATCTCGTCGTTCTTAGGGATGCTGCCCGGGTCGTTGCTAACCTTGACTGGAATATCGCGCGTCTTCGCGTCGTTCTTGTCCAGAATCGTCAAAGTTCGTCCGTTGCGAATTGCCGCATAACCATTCTTGTTCAACACGGAATTGAGCAAATCCACGGCTTCATCCCCGGTCATGGGATGGCTGCTGATCACGCTCACATTGCCTCTCACCGGGGTGTCCAGCTCGATAATGAACCCGGCGGCGTCACTGAGATAATTCAGCACGAGGTCGATCGGCGCGTTGCGGAAATTCAGCCGCAGGCCGTTCGTGCCGGTCCCTTCCGTGCCAATGGAGGCGGTTTCGTTCGCCGGCACCACTGGCGCCTGGATCTCGCCGGCCTCAACGGAGGCAGCCGCCGCCGCGGGGGTCACCGCGGCCGGGGCGGGCGCGGAGGTGTCCGGCGCCGCCGGACGGACCGCCTGGGCCGGCGCGGTCAGGGTTCCGGCGGCCAAGACTGCGGCGAGCAAGAGGGCTCCCCTGCGTGGAACGGGCTGAGCCCACCCGAGCAAACGGGAACGGTCGGCTGCATCGGCATTACGCGACGCTGACGAAGGGGTAGATGGCTGATTGGTATTCATGATTGGGATTGCTGTTCGCGTTTCCATTCTCGTTTCAATTATCGTTCCCGTTCTGGGTTCCATTGGTGCTTCCGCCGGTCTCCTGAAGCCGTCGCGCCATCATTCGCGCCACCGGGTCGTTCGGGTCACTGCTCGTGGCTTCCGGTGGAGGCGGGGCGCCCGCATCCGGTGCGTCATCCACCAGGACTGCCGCCGACTGGTCGCCCGTCGAAGCCCCCGAATGAGACTCGATCCGGGAACCGGCTTGAGCCGGATTCGAATTCAAAGACCGCCGGCCCGACCCTCTCTGCCGGGAAGTCGAGGCGTACGAACCTCCGGACGATTCCCCCTGCTCGCCAACGGACCATCGGCCGTCCTCGTTGCGGCGCATCTGCATTCCAACCGACAGTTCCAGTTCATTGGTGCCGGATGCGAGCTTTGCGGTTTCCTGCCGGATCTCCTTGACGGTGTAACCGGCAATGGCGCCGCCGGTCTGAAGCACCTTGCGATATTCCGAACTCGTCCCGTCAAACACGGCAAAGAGGCCCTTTTGGTAACTCATCGTGCCGACCAGCGTGAAAGAATCCACAATCGTCGCCGCCGTTCCCGAAGCCACCATCGGACGCCGGTTCGGGTCGAAAATATTGCGGTCGATGATGATTTTGAAAGCCGAGAAATCTCCTGGGGCGGTCTGATTGGTGCCTTGCGCCGGCGCAGAAAAACCTCCCGCCACGACCAGCGTTACGAACGCACAACAGGATGCCACGAAGCAAAAGAACCCCCGCCAGGACCCGGGTTGCGCCGAAGCCGGGGCGTTCTCCCTTTCCTGGCACCGCGATATGAAAGCGGCGCCGGCGCGCGGCAGCGCGTTCCTGCCGGGTTCACGACCTCCCTGCATGCCGAAAACGTGATCGCGGCTTCCCAGGCTGAATGGCGGTAATATTCCTGATTTCATTTTCCCTTCGGTGTGAGAACGAGCCCGTTGACCTGCAAGCCGAGCGTCAGTTGCTGGCCCTGGTTGTCATGCGAACTGAGGTCCACCGATTCGACTTTCAGGGCCATCGGACCCTTTTCGATGTCGTAGAGGAAGCGGCTCAGCGTCCAGAGCGAGCCGGAGGCGTCCACGCGGCAGATAAGGGTTTTGTATTCGTCCGTATCGTTCTTCCATTGGGGGGTCGTGCCATTGATGCTCACGCCGCTCTCCTGCGACCAGCTTACGAGCGCCTTCAGGACCTGCTCCTGGCCCAGGGATTGGTTGTTTGGCAGCATGCTCGTGCGCATCTCGTCCCACTGGGTGCGGATCGCCTGTTCGCGTTTCATCAACGAGGCGCCGTCCGATACCTGCGTCCGGAGCCGGGCGATTTCCTTTGAGCGCCCGGTCCACGCGCGAGTCAGCGGTGTGAAGACCAGCTTGTCCGCGGCCAGGAGTGCCACGGCGGCGATGGTGAGAACAATCAAGATTTGCTGGCGGTTCTCAATTTTCATTCATGCCTCCGCCGTTCAGGTGAAAATCGAACGTGAACTGGATTGGTGTCTTCCCGCGAGTCGGTACGTTCAGCTCCGTAACCCCCTGGATCGCCCCGAGCTGGTGCACGGTCCTTTGCAGCGCCGAATAGCTGGCCGCATTGCCGGAACAGCTTACCACGCTCACGTCGCGCGCCTCGGGCAGCTCGCGGATTTCCAGGGTTTTCGCGGTGACCGAGCCGTCTTCCGGAAACGCGGTGGTCAAGGCCTTGAGAATGCCCAGGTAGCGGAATGATTTATCGAACCAGGGACGATACTTCTGGATTTGATCCTGCACGTCGCCGAGTTCCTTGACTTTGGCCGACATGCCGGCCCATTGCGAGCGCAGGCGGGTGAGTTGCCACTGCTGGAACGCGAAGGCACCCCCAAACACGACGAGCACTGCCGCGGCCGCGATGGCCGCCGTTCGCAGCTTTCCGGACGCATATTTCGAGGTCATCTGCTGCCAGGCGGAAACCTTGGGCGGCAGAAACTCGAACAGGGGGCCATGGCCGGCCAGATACCTTGCCGCCAGGCTGAACGCAGCGGACACGGGCGTCTCCGGCGGAATCGTCCGGCCGAATTCATTCGGCGGGTATGCCGGGACCGCCTCGACGCTCAGGCCGCCGGGTTCAAAGCGCGCGCGGATTTCGTCGGCGAGATGTTGCGCCTGCGCCCGGGAGCCGAAGACGCGGATCCGTTTCACCGGATCACGCAAGCCGGCCGGCAGTTGTCCGAGTGTGATCCTGGCTTCGCGTGCGATGAGGTCGCCATGCAGCACCGGCTGGTCGCTCTCCGTTTCCACCGCGCCTTCGAGCGCGCGCAATGCCGCCACGCCTCCTCCGCATGAAATCTGCAGCCCGATCTGGTTGTCGTCGATCACGAGCGCCATCACGCCGTTGGATTCCCCGGTCTCCGGCGGTTGGAGAGCCGTGATGCCCAGGGAAAAACTGAGCGGCTTCAACCGGGCCGCGCGCAACGCCTGCCCCAGTCGCTCGACGTGGCTTCTCGGGATGCCGACGAGGGTCGCATGTTGTTCGCCCGAAGCCGAAACCAGACGCGAGGTGGCCACCTGAAGGGCGGTCACATCCGTGGGAAACCCGCGTTCCGCTTCGATCTGCAGAAAGCCGGCAACGTCGGCTTCCGCCAGTGTGGGCAGCGTGACATGGGCCGCCAGCGCCCACTTCAGCGGCAGGGCGACCACGCAGCGGCGCTCGCGCACACCGGCGGCCTGCAGATGATTGAGAATTTCACGCCCGGCCAGTTCGACGTCGTCGGTCAACGGATCCAGCGTCAGGGTCGCCGTAAACCGCTGAGTCACCTGCAGGGAGCCGTTGTGCCGTTTCAACACAACGCCCTCTAGCCGGTCTCCTTCCAGCGCGAGCCCCAAAAGGCCCGACGGAGTCCCCCGCTTCAAAAAATCGATGTTGAGGATATTGGTCATCGTGTGTTTTGTGCCACCCAGGTTTCCCGGGTCTTGCCTCCAAGCGCCCAGCCGAGCCGGCTCAGGTCCTGGCGATAAATGATTTCCGGCATACCCTCGCTGATGTCGAATACAAATTTCACGCGGCGGTAACCGCGTCCGTATGCGCCCGTGGCGGCAATGTCCGCCGTGAATTGAAAACTGTGTGTGGTGATGTAATCGCCGCGCCGCAATGCCTGAATCACCGTGCCGCTCCTGCCGAGCGCGTCAACGATCCAGGCGACGGACGTGAGGTTGTTCGGATTTTGCTGGCGGTAGGTGATGAGCGACTGCGCGGCGCCCGACGCGGTGCTTTGATCGACGCCGAGGCCTGTGAACAGCGCGGTGAGCGCTGGGGCCGTTCCGGTGTTGATGTTCAGGCGGCCGCGGGTGTAATGCGCGTTGGTGACGTCGATGCTATTGAAGATTTGCACAAATTGCTGCTCGGTCATGCCCGCTGAACTCGCCCGGAGATAAAAATCGAGCAGGCTCGGGTAACCCGCCGGCGCCGGCGTCGCGGCAACGATCTCGCTCGCGATGGACGGGAAGTTCGCCCGCAACAACGCCCGAAGCTGGGCCGCAGTGTTCACATTGGTCAAAGTGGTGCCATCCGAGTGAAAGTTCGGTTCGCGGCTGCAGACGGTCACGTATTCAAAAAGGCCGGGGGTTGGGGTGGTGCCGCCATTGAGGCTCTTTTCGTTTGCGTCGAGCACTCCGTTGCGGTTGAGGTCGTCGCCGGCCAGCAGGTCAACCGTCGCTCCATACACCAGCCGTAATTCGTCCACGGTCTCAAACGGAAGGTTTTTGTCCCCGTAACCCAGTTGCGAGTAATTCATCGCGTAGGTTCCGACGCCGTTGGTGCTTCGCCAATCCGCGATGGCGTCCGCAAAATCAAGCGTCATGTTGGGCAAATATGAAAGCGTGTTCGTATTGGCGGTGTTCACATTCAATTTTGACCCTTCATCAATGAGGCTGAAATACGGCTCGGAGGACGGCGTCCCCGATGGGTCGCGGCCGATAATCCAGAAATGCGCGTTTTGTTCGGGTGCGGTCGCGTTGCCCACCGGCACGGCCTCGGCCTGGTACTCGGTGAGGTCGGGCACCGCGCCGTTGGTCGCATACAGGGTGAGGACATAGCCGACGTAACGCGCCGCTCCTTCGATGGCCTGGTCCGCCGACAATCCGGACATGCGATTATCCGAAGCCCGCAATTCCATCGACATCGAATTTGCGAAATAGAGCGCGATGCTGATCAGTCCGAAGGAGATGAGCATGACAATCACGAGCACCGAACCGCTTGTCCGCGCAATGGCTTTTGGACTGCGCTGGTTCATGGAAAGCTTCCACGATTCCGAAATCGCTCCTTGAGCCCATGAACCCTTTTCGCGAAGGAGCGCGGACAGCCTTGTCCGCGCGAACCCAATCGGCTGACCTCGCGGACATGGCTGTCCGCACTCCGGCTGAAGGTTCATGGAGAGCCCCTTGTTCCTTTCGGACCTGCTCACCGCCCTTGAACGCGATAGGGACGCGCTGCCGCGCGTCCAGGCCGACCAGCAGGTCGGCCCTACCAGGTTTGTGGGCGGGTGATTGAAATTGCCCAATTTCATTTCAACTTCCAGTCACGGGCGCGCCTGCCGTGTTGGTGCGCGACTGCGAATCAATCGGCACGACGATTTCGAGCGGCTGCCCGTTTCCAGGGCCGCCGTTGTTGCCGGCCAGTTGAATCCGCACCCGAACGGCCGTCGGCAAATTCGTGTCACTGCCCGTCGTATCCCAGTTATCGCGCCACTGCGTCCCGTCGTAGCAGGAATACTCGATGCTTTCGACTCCGCCCATCAGCCACTGGTCGTCCGGCTGGGGAGGGATGGTGGCCAGCAGGTTCCGGGTGACGCTGCGGATGAGGTCCTTGCCGGGGGTGGACCGGTCGGTGGGCAGCCTCAATTCGTAAGTGACCCTCTGCACCTCGCCCCAGGGCTCGTTCGCGTGCAGCGCGCCGGTCGTCGTATAAAGCTCGATGTCCACCGGCTGATTGAGGCCGAGGCTGGTCACACCGCCGACCTTGAAATCGCCGGAAAAGACTCCATTGGTGGTCGGGGACATCGCACATGCCAGATCACGCCGCAGCGAGTCACAGGCCTGCTGCACCGGGAGCGACCCGTCCACCGCCTCCGTGACGCTCTCGCGCAGGTGCATCGCGCTAAAAAAGATGCCGTTGATCGCCACCAGCACGATGGCCGTGATCCCTATCGCGAGCATCAACTCAATGAGAGTGAAGGCGCGCAAGCGGCGCCTGGGTGGAACGGGCGACCCGCCCGTTCCGGTCGGCGACTCGCCGACCGGAAGAGCCGGATTATGGATGACGCTTTGGCTTGAATTTCGAGGTCGGACGCCTGTTTCCATTCCGTCCGGCGGGTCGCCGGACGGCATGGGCCAATGGCCCGTGCTACCCATTCGCCGCGTATCCGATCGGATCTGCGGATCGCGCGGGCGATTATGCATTGAGAAGCTCAAGTTCATTGCGCGACCCCCATCGTCGTTCCCAGCGTCAGGGGATTCTCCAGCGTGCTCAGACGCACTGAAAACGTCCTGCCTTGCGCCGAAAAGTCCACTTCGGCCGTCACCAGATCCATTCCCGAATCGGCCGACCAGGTTTCGTTGCGCAAGCTCCATTGAAAGGTGTGGCCATTCTGCATCACCGTGCCGGTTGCTGCCTGGTTCCAATTGGTCGTCACGATGTTCTCATTCAAAATGGCGTCGGCGACGCGCGCCGCCTCGGCTTTGCGCACCGCGACTTCGCCGGAAACGCCGGCGACGTGCAGCGCCTCCACCGCCACCGGAATGACGATGGCCATGAACATCAGCGCCGCCAGCACTTCGGCGAGCGTGAACGCCGATTCAGGCCGGGATCTATTATTTGTCGGTGTTGCGAATTTCATAACCCGGATGGTTGACCGACCGGACCAGCCAGAGCGTCTCGCCGCTCGGAGCCGTCATGCGCACCGTGAACGCGCTGCCCTCGTCGATCGTGCCGTCCGGCACGAAACGAATCGCCGGCAGGCTCCGGCCGTTCACCGGCAGGGGCGAAGCCCCGACGGCTTCGATCTGCAATTTCTCGTCGAAGGCAAACTCCTCCGCCTTAGGATCGCCGTTCTGGGAACTGGCCTCCTCCACAACTCCATAGTCATGGCCTTGAGAATCGATCCAGAGCAGCATCGGAAACCCCTCGGACACCGCGCGGCTCTGCGCTGCATGCGTGAGCGACAGAAGCTGGCGGGCTTCCGAATCCAGGGCGCGTCCGCGGAAAAAGCTTGAAAGCGACGGCGCCGCGAGCGATGTCAGAATGGCGAGCAGCGTCAGCACCAGTATCAGCTCGATCAGCGTGAAACCGTGTCGCCGGGCGGCGCCCACAGACCGCAGCAACCTTCTCGCGCCGGCGGGTGAGGAGCCGGTGAAAGGGGCCGACAAGCAGCCGGGATAAGGTTGGACAAGGTTCATCACACGCACCCCGGATATCTCACCTCAGCGTCCAGTTACAAATGTCGTCGTCCGTGCCCATCTGGCCATCCGGGCCGGCGGACGAGACGTCGTAGGAGCTGGGATTATGTTTGCCGGGGCAGACATAGACATATTCGTTGCCCCACGGATCCTTTGGAATCGCGTCGCTGTCGAGATAGGGTCCATGCCAGTTTTGGGCGCCGGTGCTGCGCGGCTGCTGGATCAGCTCCAGGAGGCTCTTGGGGTAATAGCCCATGTCCACCTCGAAGGCGTTCAACGCCGTCTTGAAGGTGGAAATCTGCGTTTGCGTCGCCGTGATGCGCGAGCGTTGTGTGGTGCCGGTAAATTTTGGCAGGACGATCGCCGCGAGCGTGCCAAGGATGACCAGCACCAGCAGCAATTCAACCAGCGTGAATGCGCGTTGCGTCCGACGAGCGGCGCGAGGGGTCGTGGAGATATGGATTTTGGTTTTCATGTTAAATCGCAGCCCGGTTCACTTGATGTATTGTTGCAGGGTGAAGATCGGCAGCAGCATGCCGATGAAAATGGTTCCGATGAAACCCGCGATCAAAAAGAGCATGAGCGGCTCGGCAAACGCCACCGCCGTCTTCAATTGGCGGTCCAGGTCGCCCTCGGTCACATTCGCGATCCGGACCAGCTCGCCATCCAGCCGGCCGCTTTCTTCCGCCACCGACACCATCTCGAGGATCGAGCCCGGAAACAACCCCTTGCAATCCGCCAGGCTTTGACCCAGCCGCGCGCCTTCCTGAACGCGCCCGATGGAGTGCGAAACGGCGTCCACGAGAATCTGGTTTCCGATGGATTTGCGGGCCACGTTGAGGCCCTGGACGAGCGGCACGCCGGCGCCGAGGAGGGTGCCGAGCATCCGGCAAAACCGGGCCATGGCAAATTGGGCGACCAGCGGACCCACCAGCGGTGCGCGCAACACCAACCCTTCCCAGACGCGCTTGCCCTTTTCCGAGGCGAACCAGTTGCGGAGCAGAAATCCGCCAAGGACAAGGCCGGCGGCGACGAAGAATCCATAGGAACGCACGACGTTGCTGATGCCGATGATGATCTGGGTGATCAGCGGGAGGGAACCGCCGAAGCCGGTGAAAAGCTTTTGAAACCGCGGAATGAAGAACACGAGCAGGAAGGTCAGCACGCCCAGCGCGAGCACAAACAGGATGCAGGGATACAGCATGGCGCTCGTGACCTTCGAGCGCAGCTCCTTTTCGCGCGACTGAAAATCCGCGATTTGCGAGAGCACCACGTCGAGAAATCCGCCGGTCTCGCCCGCCTGTACCATCGCCGTGTAAACCCGGGGAAACGTGTCGGGGAATTTGGCCATCGCATCGGCCAGTGACATGCCGTCGATCACCAGATCGTGGATGGCCTTCCATTTGGCGCCGACGGCGGGTTTGGAGGCTTCCCTGTAAAGTATCACCAGCGCGCGGCTCAAGGGCACGCCCGCGGCCAGCAGACTCGAAAGCAGCCGGGTGAAATTTTCGAGGTCCCTGGCGGAAACCTTCTCGCGGTTGAATCTGACTGAGATCTTGCCCAGCTCACCCCAGCGGGTCGCCGGGCTGGAGCCGTTCTTGGAGGTCGCGTCCGCCCGTTCCGAGAGGCTGACCGGACGCAAACCCAGTCCTTCCATCTGACGGAACGCCTCCGGGCGACCCGAGGCGTCCAGCACCCCTTCGGCCATCGAGCCGTCCGCTTGCAGTGCCTTGTATTGGAACGTGGGCATGTGATCAGGGGAAAAACATTCAACATCCAACAGCCAACAACCAACATCCAATCCGACGAAACCAGATCTCGCGATCATTGGATGTTCGGCGTTGGATGTTGGTTGTTGGAGGTTTGTTCTTCATGTCATTTTCGCGCGACCGCCGTGCTGGCCGGGGTCTGGGCCTCGGTCGTTCCATCCAAAGTTTCGTTCCGGGTCGTCCGCGCGACTTCTTTTGCCGTGGTCACGCTCAATACCTCCTCCACCGTGGTGATGCCCAGTCGCACCAGCCGCCAGCCGTCTTCTGCCAGCGTGCGCATCCCCGCGCGCTGCGCCGCGTCCCGGATCTGGTCCGACGAAGAGTTTTTGAGGATGAGCTGGCGGATTTCGTTGTCGCTGTCCATCCACTCGAAAATGGCGTGCCGTCCGTAAAAGCCCGTGTTGCGGCATTCGCGGCAGCCCACCGAGCGGTAGAGGGTCGTGCCCGTGGGGATGCCGAGTTGCTTCTTGAGCACCTGCGTGGTGGGGGATTGGTCCGGCTGCTTGCAGTGTTTGCAAAGCACGCGCACCAGACGCTGGGCGAGCACCGCTTCGAGGGAAGAGGCGACCAGGTAGGGCTCGACGCCCATGTCCACCAGGCGGGTCAAGGCTCCGGGCGCGTCGTTGGTGTGCAGCGTCGAGAAAACGAGGTGACCGGTGAGCGACGCCTGGACCGCGATCTGCGCCGTTTCCTGGTCGCGGATTTCGCCGATCAGAATCACGTCCGGGTCGTGGCGCAAAATGGAACGCAGCCCGCGCGCGAACGTCAACCCGGCTTTTTCGGAAACCTGGATTTGATTGACGCCTTTGAGCTGGTATTCGACAGGGTCTTCAATCGTAATGATTTTGCGGACGGAATCGTTGATTTCGTTGAGGGCGGTGTAAAGGGTTGAGGTCTTGCCGCTACCGGTCGGGCCGGTGACCAGGATGATTCCGTGCGGCATCTGGAGCACGCGCCGGAAACAATCCAGTTCGCGCTGGTCCATGCCGAGTTCCTGCATGCCGCGCAACGTGGAGTTCTGCCGCAGCAAACGCATCACGACCGCTTCGCCGTGCAACATGGGAATGACCGAAACGCGGATGTCCACTTCGGCGGCGTCGAGCCGGATCTTGATGCGCCCGTCCTGGGGAAGCCGCTTTTCCGCGATATTAAGGTGGCTCAGAATCTTGACGCGGGAAACGATTGCCGGCTGAAAGCGCTTGAGCTGCGCCGGCACGGAAACGTCCTGCAACACGCCGTCGATGCGGTAACGGATGCGGAATTCGTCCTCGAACGGCTCCAGATGAATGTCCGATGCGCGCAGCTCGATGGCGTCCTTCAACACCTGGTTCACGAAGCGAATGATGGACGCGTCCTCAGCGGCATTGTCGAGGTCGGTGTCGTCGGCGTTTTCATCGACGACTTCAAAGCCCTTTTCTTCGTCGAGCGTGTCGATCGTGTCGGCGCCGACGCCGAGACGTTTTTTCATTTCGCGCTGAATCGCCTCGCTGGAGGCGAGCACGGGTTTGAGGTTCAGGCCGGTCAGGGTCTTCAGCGCATCGAGGCCCTGGGTTGCGAACAGCCTGCTGGTGGCGATCTCGACCGTGCCATTGAGACGTTTGAGCGGAAGCAATTCCTCTTTCAGGAGGATCCGTGCCGGGAACAGGGATAGAAGCTGGCGGTCCGGATCCACGTCGTCGAGGGTGGTGTAGGTCAGGCCGTATTCTTTCGCCAGCCAACGCAGCACGTCTTCTTCGGTCTTCGCCGTGGTGCGGGGCTTCTGGCCAAGCAAAATCTCCATATCCGCGGCGGAGAGTTGCTTGGCGCCGACCATCTTGTCCAACAACACCTTCAATTCCGGATCCTGTTTAACGGCTGTATTCATCGCTCTAAAGCAGAGGCCGGGGGCGGCGGATGGAACCGCCGCCTGCGGCGTTACTCAATTCAATTCAGCAATCCGAGAGACACGGCCACTGCTTCCTGTTTGACAGTGAGAATGCTCTTCAAATCCTGCTGCGCCTTTTCCAGAGCGGCCTCCTTCGCCTTGCGCGCCGCGCGATATTTATCCATCGCCGCTTTGAGCTGTTCGGTGGGGACGTTGCTGTCGATCGCGTTGTTCAGCGCCTCCAATTCGGGCATGGACGTGCCGCCGAACATGCCGCCGCGGCGTCCGCCGCCGCCGCCGTTGTTGTCGCCCTGACGCCCGCGGAACATCCGGCCGAACCCGGGCGGACCCGCATCACGGCGCGCCTCGAAAACCTTTTGAACGCGGGTCTCGAGGACCTGCCATTCGTCATTGTTCGTCACGCCCATCTGGTCCCGGACGTTGTCCATCATCCGCTGTTGCATCTGTGCGGGGTCAAAATTCCCGGCGCCGCGGCGTCGGCCGGCGCCGCCAGCGTCTCCGCCGTTGTCCTGCTGGGCCATCACGCCATTGCCTGCCGTACACAGCATGGCGGTGAGCCCACCCGTCACTAGTAATCTATTCAAGTTCATGTCGTTTTCCTTGCGTTTGTTGGTTCGATTTTGCGCTCGTTGCAAACACACGATTGTGCTTCCTGGAGCCACGACCGGTTGTCATGCAGAAGACGTGCCGTCCGCTAAAAGCCCGGTTTTAAGCCTTCTTCAGGTTTCCCGACGCGCAATTGCTGCTCAGCCGGCTCCGCACCGCGCAGTTTTTGCGCAAGTGTCAATCCGCCCGGTTTCCGGTTAAAAATGCGCGTGAAATCCCTGACGGAACACCGGGACTGTGAGACACAAGGGATGTGCCATCTCCTTTGCGCGGGATGGGGTCGAGGGTTCCTTGCGGATTAAATCGACGGGACCAGTTCGGGGGAATTCTCAGTGATCCGTTCGGTGCCGGGCGGATGGGGAACTCGACGATGAACGTGGCGCCTTTGCCGGAGACCGCGCTCCCACCTCATCCACCCTCGGAAGCCAGCCGCCGGAGACCGCGGCGTCGCGTGCGGAGTGGGACCCAGCCCTGTGACAATGGAAAAGCCGTTCCGGAGGCCGGAGCGGCCGGTTTCAATCATTCCCTCTCTCAGAGGCGAACCACACCACGCATCGCGAGCCGCCGCCGGGATCACTTCTTCTTCGACGGTTTCGCGGCCTTGGCGGCTTCCTGTTCCAGCGCAGCCTGCGCGGCCGCGAGACGGGCGACCGGCACGCGAAACGGAGAGCAACTGACATAGGTGAGACCGATGCGATGACAGAACTTCACCGAGTCCGGGTCGCCGCCGTGTTCGCCGCAAATGCCGAGCTTGATGTCGGGACGCGTGCTCCGGCCTTTTTCCACGGCCATCTTCATGAGCTGCCCGACGCCCACCTGATCGATCGTGGCAAACGGATTCCTCTTCACGATTTCCAGCTCGGTGTACGGCGGCAGGAACGAGCCGGAATCGTCGCGGCTCATGCCCAGGCAGGTCTGGGTGAGGTCGTTGGTGCCGAAGCTGAAGAACTGCGCGGTCTGGGCGATCTCATCCGCCGTCAACGCGCCGCGCGGCACTTCGATCATCGTGCCGACCATATAGTCCAACTTCACCTTCTTTTCCGCCATGACTTCCTTCGCGACGCGGTGGACGACCTCGACCTGCAGATCGAGTTCCCGCTTGAAGCCGACAAGAGGAATCATGACTTCCGGTTTCACTTTGATCCCCGCCTTTTGCACTTCGGCGGCGGCCTCGAAAATGGCGCGGGATTGCATCTCGGAAATCTCCGAATAGACGATGCCCAGGCGGCAGCCGCGGAAGCCAAGCATCGGGTTGAACTCATGAAGTTCCTTCACGCGCTGTTTGATTTTCGCGACGGGCACGCCCATTTTCTTCGCCAGATCCTGCTGCGCGGCGTCCTCGTGCGGGAGGAATTCGTGCAGCGGCGGATCGAGAAAGCGAATCGTCGCCGGCAGCCCTTTCAATTCCTTGAAGATCCCGATGAAATCCTGTTTCTGGTAGGGCAGGATCAGCGCCAGCGCTTTCTTGCGGTCTTCGACGTTGTCGGCCAGGATCATTTCGCGCATGGCATCGATGCGATTCCCCTCGAAGAACATGTGCTCGGTCCGGCACAGGCCGATGCCCGTGGCGCCGAACGCGACGGCGTTGGCCGTTTGTTCCGGCGTGTCGGCATTGGTGCGGACCTGGAGCCGGGTGACCTTCGAGCACCAGTCCATCAGCTTCTTGAACATCTGGTAGGTGGCGCTCTCCTTTCCATCGAGCGATTTCTCCACGAGCACCTGGACGATCTCGGCCGCGGCAGTCTTGATCTCGCCCGGATACACTTCGCCGACGGTACCACTGATGGAGAGGAAGTCGCCCTCGTTGTAGCTGGACCCATCCACGGTCATGGTCTTGGCGTTGTAATCGATCTGGAGCGCGCTGGCGCCGCAGACGCATACCTTGCCCATCTGACGCGCGACGAGCGCCGCGTGCGAGCTGACGCCCCCCTTCGCGGTCAGGATGCCCTCGGCGGCGATCATGCCGCGCAGGTCTTCCGGCGACGTTTCATTGCGGACGAGCAGCACCTTTTCGCCCTTCGCCGCGGCCGCCGCCGCGCGGTCGGCATTCAGATACATCTTGCCGGAAGCGGCGCCGGGGCCGGCCGGCAGTCCCCTGGCGATGCACTTGGCGGCTTTGACCGCCTGGCGGTCGAAAATCGGCGCGAGCACCTGGTCCAACTGGTCCGCCGGGACCCGGCGAATGGCCGTCTTCCAGTCAATCAACTTCTCCTTCTCCATCTCGATGGCGAAGCGGACGGCGGCCAGGCCGGTGCGTTTGCCGTTGCGGGTCTGGAGCATGAACAGCTTGCCGTCCTGGATGGTGAATTCGAAGTCCTGGACGTCTTTGAAGTGCGATTCGAGCGTTTTGCGGACTGTTTCGAGCTCGGCGAAAGCCTCGGGCAAATGGTTCTTGAGTTGCGCCACCGGTTCGGGCGTGCGCACTCCGGCAACGACGTCCTCGCCCTGAGCGTTGATCAGGAATTCACCGTAGAACACCTTTTCGCCCGTCGCCGGATCGCGGGTGAACGCGACACCGGAACCGGACTTGTCGCCCGTGTTTCCATACACCATGGCCTGGACATTGACAGCCGTTCCCCACTCCGACGGAATGCCGTATTTGCGGCGGTAGACCATCGCGCGATCGTTCATCCAGGAGCCAAACACCGCGCCGACGGCGCCCCAAAGTTGCTTCCATGGGTTCTGCGGAAACTCGCTGCCCGTGTGTTCCTTGATCAGGGCCTTGAAGCGGTTGACCAACTCCTTGAGATCGGCCACGGTCATCTTCGTGTCTTCGATGTCGGCATGATGGCGATCGTGTTTGAGGGTGTGGATGACAACTTCAAAAGGCTCGTGATCTTCGTTCGGGCGCTTTTGCACGCCCATGACCACATCGCCGTACATCTGGATGAACCGGCGGTAACAGTCCCAGGCAAATCGTTCGTTGTGAGTCGCCTTGACGAGCGCCAGCACAGTTTCGTCGTTCAGCCCCAGGTTGAGAATCGTGTCCATCATCCCAGGCATCGAATCGCGCGCGCCGGAACGAACGGACACCAGGAGCGGCATGGCGTTCTTGTCTCCAAACTTTGTCCCCATGATGTTCTCGATGAACGCGACGCCCTCTTTGGCCTGCGGATCCAAGGTCTTGGGATAGGACTTCTTGTTCGCGTAATAATGGGTGCATACCTCGGTCGTGACCGTAAACCCGGGAGGCACGGGCAACCCGATCCGGCTCATCTCGGCCAGATTCGCGCCTTTGCCCCCCAACAAGGGTTTCATCGAGCCGTCTCCGTCGGCCTTCTTGTTGCCGAAGAGATAAACGTATTTCGCTGATTTCAATGCTTTAGCCATACTAAATGTCCACTCTTAAAAAGTTAGTGATCGAATTCGCCGTTTTCGTCGGAAGAAACTCCGCAGAAATGCGGTGTGACTCTAACAAAGGCCGGAGGGGTGTCAACGGATGAATGGCCGGGAACCGAGAAAAAGCCAATAAAAGCTATGTCAAAGCCAAAAAGTGGTCGTCGGCTGTCTTCCGTCGCCAGACCACGCCCCACCCGATTCTCTTCCCATGAACCTTCACCCGGGGCGCGGACAGCCTTGTCCGCGCGAACCCACCCGGCTGACCTCGCGGACATGGCTGTCCGCGCTCCTTTCGCCAGCAGGGTCCATGGTCCCAATGCACAATTTCGGAACCGAAGGGGCTCTTCCCATGAACCGAGCCTTCGTAGCCGCCGTTGTGAAACGGCGGAGATTGGCGCTGCGGAACGGATCCGCCAATTCACATTGGCGGCTCCAATCCAGGACATGGCTTGATTCGGAATCCGTTCACCGCGGCGCGCCGGGCCGGGTTTTTACCTGGCTGAAATACTGATTTCGATCGGAGAGAGCAGTCCTTGCCCGAATTGATCCAGATAGGCCTTCCAGGCCTTGGACGTCGTAATCGGTCCGGCCTTGTCCCACGCAAAACCGGCCCAGTAGGAAATCGAATTGTCGGCACCCGGTTTCACCAGCAGCAGATGGTTCAATTTGTCCTCCGCCTGTTTTTCAAAGGCCTTGGGGTCCACGACGACCGCCACGCCTTGCATTCCCATGTTCTTCTCCATCGGTTCCCAGATGGCCATGCAACCCTCCTGCGCGTCGAATTGTATCTGGTCGCCTTTGACCTTCTTGAGTCCGATCGCCGCGACCAGCGGCTCGCCGCTTTGCGTCCTGTAAAAACTCTGGAAATGATCCAACTGGCTTCCGGCGTCGAGTGTGATGCGTTTGACCTCGGAAACCTTCGTCCCATTCACATCAAACGGCTCGTAAACCAGCTCGAACATGACCCGGATCGGCCCGTTGGCCAGCACCCTGGAATCCACGAAATTTCGCGAGACCCACAGCCGGTTGGCCGCCCACAGTCCCGTCCCGCCGCAACCGCGGCTCGTGCCCGCGGAATAGTCATCGCAGCCTTCGCCGGTATCGACGTGGTAATTGTCCACCCGGTACCATTCGTCGATGACCATGCGCGGCACGCGCTTGGACCAGATGTCGATCGCGCTGCTCGTCAACGGCTCGCCCTTCCAGGTTTCCAGGGCTTTTCCGTACGTGCGATGCGCGATCCGGTCATTTTCCCAGGCAAAGTCATCAAACCGCTCCCTCACAAATCTTCCGTAGGCTTTGAAATCCTCGCTGGTGTATTCATGCTTCCCGCCTGCGGTCACTGTAAAGATCCTGGTTTCGCCGGGGGCAAAGCCGGCCTGGAACACCACCCTGTCGGGCTTGTGATACTCGTCGGAATCGCCGTTCACGGCCTGGCACAGCAATTCCCTGCCCAAGGCGTCGCTGACATGAATCCTGTTCAGATCCGCCTCGCCAAGCGGTGCGAGGTCCCTGGCCGCGAGTTCGAGGGTCTGGCCCAGGCGCTCGATCTGGAGTTGATTGACCGCCCTGACCTCAAGCTGGTTCGCGGCGAGACATAGCGCCGGGGCGGTGAAAGCCAGTGTGGCGATAAAAAAGATTCTGGTCTTGCTCATTGCTCATAAGAGGAGGGTCGGGCCGGCTCACTTGGCCGGCCCCGAAACCTCGAGCCTGGTTTTGCTCCGGATATCGCGCGAGGAACTCCCGATCAGGATTTCATACGCGCCCGGCTCCACCACAAACCCGTGGGTCTTCACGTCGTAATAGGCGAGTTGTTCCCCGCTCAGCATCAGAGCAACCTTTTTGGACTCTCCGGGTTTCAGGCTGACGCGTTCGAACCCGCGCAATTCCTTGGGAGGTTGGGGCACACTGCTTTGGGTCGGGTGGATGTAGAGCTGGACCACTTCGTCGCCGGCAACTTTGCCGGTGTTCTTCACCTCGATGCTCACCGTCGCCCGTCCGCCGGGCGCAATGATCTTCGGAGCCACTTCCGCTTTGCCGTAATGATACTCGGCATAACTCAGGCCATGACCGAAACAGAACTGCGGTTCAACCTTCTTTTCATCGTAGCCGCGGTAACCGACAAAGATGCCTTCGGTGTAGGGAGTCTTGTGGTCGTCGCTCAGATGATAGTAGGGGTAGGTGGGGTTGTCCTCGGCCCGCCTCTCGAAGGTCGCGGGAAGTTTTCCGGACGGATTCACGTCCCCGAACAGGATCTCAGCCACCGCGCGGCCGATTTCCTGTCCTGAATACCACGCCTGGAGCACGGCCGGCACCTGGTCGAGCCAGCCCGCCCACGCCACGCCACCGCCGGAGTTGATGACGACGATGGTGCGCGGATTCGCGACGGCGACGGCGCGAATCAGATCGGCCTGGCCAGCCGGCAATTCAAATGACCGGTCGTGTCCCTCCCCTTCCGTCAAACCGGCGTTGCGTTCATGCTCCCGACCCCTGGGACGCTGGTTGAATCCGACGCAGACCACGGCGACATTCGCCTGCCGGGCGAGTTGCGCGGCTTCCTCCGCGTTCGTGCTGTGCAGCACGGTCACCGCGGGCCCCGCGATTTGGCGGATGCCCTCCAGGATGCTGATGGCGTGGAACACGGTGGTGAACGCGCTGCCGCCGCCGCAGTAAACCGCCGGATCCGCGTTGGGCCCGACCACGGCGATCGATTTGACGCGGCTGCGGTCCACGGGAAGCGCGTGCCTGCTGTTCTTGAGCAGGACGATGGACTCTCGCGCACCCTCCAGCGCCGCACGCGCATTGTCCGGATTGTTGAGCGGGAGGTCCTTCCGAAGCTGAGGGCGGTCAAAAAAACCGGCGGCGATCACGGTGTTCAGAATCCTCCGCACCTTGTCGTCGATGACGGATTCCTTGACGCGCCCGTCCTGGACTGCGGGCAGGAGATTGGCGAGGTTCATGAATTTGGCGTCCGGCATTTCGAGATCGAGGCCCGCGTTGGCGGCGGCTACGCCATCATAGGTGGACGCCCAGTCCGACATGACGAAGCCCTTGAAGCCCCACGTGCCCTTGAGGGTCTGGCTGATCAGAAGATCGTTTTGGGAGCAATGCACGCCGTTGACAAGGTTGTAGGCCGTCATGACGCAGCCCACCCCGCCCTGCTCCACCGCAGCCTTGAACGCCGGCAGGTAGATCTCGTTCAAAGTGCGTTCGTCCACTTCCGAACTGATGTGATGACGGTCCCATTCCTGGTTGTTGCAGGCAAAGTGTTTGACCGTGGCGAGCACTTGTTGCGATTGAATGCCCCGGATCATCGGCGCCGCCATCTGGCCGGCCAGAAAGGGATCTTCACCCATGTATTCGAAATTGCGCCCGCACAGCGGCGAGCGATAGATATTCACCGCCGGAGCGAGCAGAATATTCACGCCGCGCGCCCGACAATCGCGCCCCAAACTCTCCCCGATTCTTTCGGCCATCTGACGGTCCCACGTGGCCGTCAGCGCAATACCTCCCGGGTAACACGTCGTGGGGCCGTCGTTGCGGCTGCCCATCGGCCCATCCGACATTTTGATGGCCGGGACCCCGAGCCGCTCGATGGCGCGGATGTAAAACCCCTTCGTGCCGCCGATGTAATTGATTTTCTCCTCGAGCGTCATGCGCGGGAGCAAGTCATCCACCCGCTTTTCCACAGGCTGGGCCGGATCGAGATACAATGGCGGTGTGGCGTTGGTTTCAATCATGGCGTCGGTCGGCGTCATCTGCCCCGCGCACGGCAGCACCGTGGCGCAGGCAACAACGATCCAGGCGATTCGGCAGGCGGGGTTCTTTGGTTTCATGGGGCGGAAGAAAAAGGCGGCAATGAATGGAGACTCGTGCACTGATGGGGCTTAAAGACAAGATGTGCCGCAGGCAGTCAATCAAAATCTTGGCGGTGAAATCTTGGCGTCGAATTGAAAATGCCGCGACGGCCTTCGAACGGTGCAACTTCCAATCGCACCCCCTCCGAAGCCGGTGCTTGGCACCCGATACGGGGCGCTTCTATATTTGCCAGGTGATTGACACAACGCAAAAGCTCGAGGCATTCCTGCCGCAAGTCCGCGCGGCAGCGTGGCTGGCGGTGGACACCGAGGCGGACAGCCTTCATTCGTATCCCGAGAAGGTTTGTTTGATCCAGATCAGCATGGCGGCGGGCGATGAACTGGTCGATCCCCTGGCGCCAATCCATTTGGAGGCGCTGCTGGACGCGCTCAGCGGCCGCGAGCTGACCATGCACGGCGCGGACTACGACCTGCGCATGCTGCTCAAGCACCACGCATTCATCCCCAATGCGATTTTTGACACCATGCTCGCCGCGCGTCTCCTGGGCGAGCGCCAGTTCGGGCTCGGCAACCTGGTCGAGAAGTACCTCGGCGTGAAGCTGGAAAAAGGGCCCCAGAAGGCAAACTGGGCGATGCGCCCGCTGACGGAACGCATGGAACGCTATGCCCGAAACGACACGCATTATCTCAAACCGCTCGAAAACAGACTGAAGCCGGAACTTCAAACCAAGAGCCGGCTGGGATGGCACCAGGAAACGTGCGCCCGGTTGGTCCAGGAATGCACGCGACCGGGTTTCGTGGACACGGATTCGGTGTGGCGCATCAAGGGGAGTTCCCTGCTCGGCCGACCGGGGCTGGCGGTTCTTCGCGAGCTCTGGCAGTGGCGCGAGACCGAAGCCCTCGCGGCCAGGCGTCCCCCGTATTTCGTGCTGAGCCACGAAGCGATGGTGGAAATCGCGGCCGCAGCCTCGACGCGGCAACCCATCGGGCCGTCGCTGCCAAGGCACCTTTCCGAACACCGGCGCGCGGGTCTCACCCGGGCGGTGGCGCAGGGTGCGGCGGTCCCGCCCGAACATCAGCCTCGCCTTCCCGAGCGCAGCCACTATCGTCCGACGGAAGCGGAGCGAAAGCGCGTTCTCGAACTGCAGAGGCGGCGCGACGCGCGCGCGGTGGAGCTGGACATCGATCCCACGCTGATTGCCAGCCGCGCCACGCTATCAGCCCTGGCGCGGGACTGGGACAAGCACGCGGGCGAGTTGATGAACTGGCAGCGGGACTTGATGAAGCCGTAGCCGAGATCTTTAGATCCCGCGGCCCGATCCCAAGCTCTGCGCAGTCCCACGCACAACCGCAACTTGAAAGTTGCGACTACAAAGTGCGAAACTGGAGGACATCACCGCACGAGCTCGAACGCAAACCCCTTCAGGTATTCCGTTTCGGGAATCATCGGAATGACCGGATGATCGGGGGACTGCGTGTAAGTGGCGATCCGGCGCAGGACTTTCCGTGTGTCAAAGGCGGCCGATAGAACGGTGTCCTGGAACAGACCGGCGTCCACGTGATGCGAACAGCAAAAGGTGGCCAGTGTGCCGCCCGGCTTGAGCAGCTTGAGCGCGCGCAGGTGGATCTCCTTGTAACCGCGCAACGCGTCCGGCACGGAAGCGCGATTGCGCGTGAACGATGGAGGGTCGAGAACGATCAGATCGAACTTCGGCACGAGCTTCTCGTTCGGGCCGGTCTGGGTCTGCGCCTTGAGAAAGTCAAACACGTTCGCGGTTTCAAACGAGCATCGATCCGACAAACCATTGGCCGCCGCGTTTCGCGTCGCGGCGGCGATGGCCTCCGCGCTCTGGTCGATCATGTGGACGTGCACAGCCCCCGCGCGCGCGGCGTGCAGGCCGAATCCGCCGAGGAAGCTGAAACAGTCCAGCATCCGCGCGCCCTTCGCCAACTCCGCCACACGCCGATAGTTGACCTGCTGGTCGAGATACAGGCCGGTTTTGTGCCCGGTGGAGAGGTCGGTTTCAAACTGGAGCCCGTTCAGCTTCACCGTGACAGAAGGAGCGCGGACAGCCTTGTCCGCGTTTCCCCCAGCAACCGAACTCGCGGATATGGCTGTCCGCGCTCCGGCCGCGCCCGGTTCGCCGGCCAGGATTCCGTTCACCTCCGCCAGGCCTTCAAACTTGCGGGATGCCACATCGCTGCGCTCGAAAATCGCGCGCGGCGAAAAGATTTTCTGAAGCGCGCCCACAATCATCGGCTTGCGCTGATCCATTCCCAGCGATGAGATCTGGACCACCAGCACGTCTTCGTATTTGTCCACGATCAAGCCGCTGAGGAAATCGCTCTCGGCGTTCACAACACGAAAGGACGTGGCGTCCGGCAGGTGCCTCTGCCGGACGGCCAGGGCAGCTCGAATGCGCTCTTCGAAAAACGGCTCGTCGATATCGGCGCGCTCCGCGGACAGGACGCGCACATTGATTTTCGATTTCGAATTGTAAAACCCGACTCCCAGGAACCGCTGGCGATGGTCCTTGACCTGCACGAGCGCACCATCGTCGGCGGGTTGGGTGAGGCGAAGAATGGCGCCGCGATAAATCCATGGATGGCCCGCCACAATGCGGTCGGCTTCCCCGGGTTTCAGCAAAACAGTCGGCAATGAGTCCATAGTTTGTAATAACATGCCTGTTTATTGGCAAAAGTATAGGGGTCGGTTCTTATAATTGACAATCACGGCGCTCGCATAAAGGAGTCAGCGAACCTCGTTCACGGCCTTACCAGCAGGTACGACACGTAGCTGGCACTGCCGATGAG
>Ga0224555_1002052_pt1 | contig 24951 bp, 20 predicted proteins | sample 714S23034metaG_FD_180687 | JGI IMG/M metagenome (GOLD analysis project Ga0224555, IMG submission 180687) | Peat soil microbial communities from Stordalen Mire, Sweden - 717 S2 30-34 | ecosystem: Environmental > Terrestrial > Soil > Wetlands > Peat | place: Sweden: Norrbotten County, Stordalen...
TCAAAGCGGTCGCAGGCTCCGGCGTCGGGCAGGTCGCGCCCAATCGAGAGCCGCTTCAGGCGGTCGAGCCCCTGCTTGACCTGGGTGAACGGCAGGAGCACTGTGCCATCGTCCCCAACATGGACCACGTAGTGAGGCGCCAAGGGGTATCCCGGCTCGACGGTCTTGAGCGCCGCTTCTCCCACCGCACGCAGGCAGAAGATGACGCCGGGCGGGATCAGGGCCTCTCCGACGTTCTGCGTGGTTGTGACAGCAAAGGTGCCGAACGGCAGGCCCTCCAGTTTGCCGGGGTGCTCCTTCAAGAAGCCGGCTAGATCGATGCGGAAATCGTTCAGGGTTAGGTCGGCGATAGAGACGCCGCTGCTGAGGTCCTCCAGATCGATGACAGCTTCCTGGAGCTTGAGCAGTTGATTGCGTCGGTATTCCAGGTCGTTCATCTGGTCGCCGGACTGGTATTCGATGATGTTCTCTTCGCCCGTGGCGGAGATGTCGAGGAGCACCATCCGGCCGCTCACCCGCTGCTCCAGGTTGATGTACTCTTCCAGCTCCAAGTTGGGCCAGAAATTGATGAGCTGGATGCGCTCGTTGGTCGAACCGAGACGGTCGATGCGGCCGAACCGTTGGATGATCCGGACCGGGTTCCAGTGAATGTCGTAGTTGACCACCGTATCGCAATCCTGGAGATTCTGGCCCTCACTGACGCAGTCGGTGGCAATGAGCAAGTCGATCTCACCATCGGCGGCAAGGTCTTCAGGGCGCTCCTTCGAGCGGGGAGAGAACGCCGTGATGATGCTGACAAAATCCTTTCGCAGGTTGCGCAGAGTCGTCTGGTTGTGGCCGGTGCCAGTGACAAGGGCCGCGTGCAGCCCGAACTCCTTCAGCGCCCATTCGGCCAGCTCCTTGTAAAGGTAATGAGCGGTATCGGCGAAGGCGGTGAAGACGAGGAGCTTGCGGTTGCCGGGATTGAGTGGCGCGCGGCATTTCTGCTCAATGACCTCGCGCAGGGCCTTGAGCTTGGCGTCCCGCGCTGAGTTCACCTGCTTTGCCGCCGAGAGCAACGTGGCAAGGCGGTTGCGGTCTTCGATGAGATCCTGCCGCCATTTGATGCGATCCACATCCTGGAGCAGTACCTTGACCTTGCGCCCGACGAGAAGGCTCTCGAACGCCGGGTCGTCGGCGTCTACGTCTGCAATGTCGATTTCTTCAAGGGCCTCTGCCTGGGCTTCGATTCGCGCCAAGGTGGCCTCAACGTCCGCGAGTTGCCGCTGCACGGTGAGAGAGAAAGAGGTGACCGAGCTTTCCATCCGCTTTAGGACGTTCACGCGAAGCAGGTGAACCAGGCTCTCCTCACGGTCCACCTGTCGGAAGAAGCTCTCCCCGCCGCGAATTTTCGTGCTGTACTTGGCGTCGTAGGCAGCCTGCTTGTGCGGCAAAACGTAGCGAAGCGGCGCATACGCCGCAAGTGTCAGGCGGCGAATCTCGTTGTTGATCTCCCGGATAGAACGGAACTCCCCGGTGAGGTCCACTTCGCGCTTTATGTTGATGGGTTTCAACCGCTCCGGGAAACGGCCCGTCTCCTTGGTGCCGTAGTATTTCTCGATGTGCTTGCGGGAGCGGGCGATGGTCAGCAGGTCCAGCAGCCTGAAATAATCGAATCCGAGCATTTCAAGCAGATGTGCCGGACGGCGCTCCCGATCTTCCAGAGTCATCCAACGATTGAATTGGAGTTGCGCCTGCCGAACCGTCGCCTCGATACTCGGAATCCCGTGCTCGTTGAGTGCCGTGTCGTTCGCCTCGGTCACGAAGGCAATCTGGTTCTTGAGATCCGCCAGCCGGTTGTTGACTGGCGTAGCCGAAAGCATAAGGACGCGGGTCTTCACTCCGGCTTTGATGATGCGCTGCATGAGGCGGTCGTACCGGGTCTCGCGGGAGTTGTGGGTTGCCTTGTTGCGGAAGTTGTGAGATTCATCGATGACGACCAGGTCATAGTTGCCCCAGTTCACGTGGGCGAGGTCGATGTCGCCGGAAATACCCCCGTCACGGGAGAGGTCGGTGTGGTTCAGAACGTCGTAACTGAAACGGTCGGAGGCCAGGAAGTTGCGGCGGTCATTCGCCTTGTACAGGGTCCAATTGTCGCGCAGGCGCTTCGGCACAAGCACAAGTACGCGGTCATTGCGCAGCTCGTAGTATTTGATGATTGCGAGCGCCTCAAACGTCTTGCCAAGTCCGACGGAATCGGCAATAATGCAACCGCCGAGGCGTTCAAGCTTGTCGATGGCTCCAATGACGCCGTCGCGCTGGAACCTGTACAGCTTCTTCCAGACCGTTGTGTTCCGGATGCCCGTGGCAGACTTGACGATTCGCTCCTCGTCGAGTTCGTCCCCCATGTCCTTGAAAACCTGGAACAGCGTCAGATAGTAGACCAGCGACGGCGCCTTCGAGTCGGCCAGTTCTTGAAGAAGTGAGAGAAAGGCGGTCTTCTGCTGATCTGAGGCTGGCAAGGCACTCCACAGACTGGTGAACCATGAACCCAGGACGGCGGACTCCTCAGGCTTCTCCGAACACTGGATTAGGCCGAATTGATTGCCCGGAGTGATCCCTAGCCCCTCGGTTGTAAAGGCGCAGTTTCCCGTGATGACACGCTGCTTCTCTGACTCGGGTACCCCTCCGATCAAGATTGATTGCGGCAGCCTGCCAGAAGCTATGCGCAACTCGGCCTTCCTCCGAATCCAAGTACCACACTCACGGGCCAGCCACCGGAGTTGAAGGCGATTCCGAAATGCACGGTCGGCATTTGACCCGGTCAGCCCAAGCGCCTCTCTTTCGGCATTTGGGAGGACAATGCGGCAGGCTTCGAGCTTCTCCAGCAAGTCACGCAGTTCTGCGTATGCGAATAGCGAGAATTCGGGCGAGGCGAGGTCGAGGGAGGACGGGGGTACCAGAAAGCTTCTCAATTCGTCGATCACTCGGTCTGAACCAGTGTTCTTGATCAGTTTCATGGCGCACCTAATCCTGTTCCAATCGTCATCGGCAAGCCGCAATGACCACCGAGCAGATGGAGATCAGCCGTCTGCAGGCCGAGTTGGCTCTGGTGACGATGGAGCGCGACATGCCTCGACCCTTTCTTCAAGGTCCTGAAAGAGTGTGGACAAAGATACGCCCAAGTTAGTTGCCACCTTGAAAATATTTTGGAAGCTCAAGTTGCTCTCGCCGCGTTCGATTGTCCCCATAAACGTCCGGTGGACACCGCACTTGTCGGCGAAAGCCTCCTGTGAATAGCCCTGTTCCGTCCGCAACTCTCTGATTCTTTGGCCCAAAGCTTTCAGGAGCAGATTGGTAAATCCCTCTTTCATGCAGGAAAGTCTTCTCGATTTGACCCTTTTGCGTCTACACTAGTTGCATAGCCACTATATAAATAGTATTCTTTATTCAATAAAGGCGGTTCTTTCGGAACCAGAGAGGAGGCCCAGAATGAAGAGTCAGAAAGCCTTGACTGGCGGTGGCGGCGGGGGCGGCGGTTGACGGTAACCCCACATTCAATGGCCGGGTTCATGGCAAGCCCGCGCCTTGCAATGCAGATTTGCTCCAACACACATGCAATATTCTCTGGAGTCCCTCGTTGCCCTGGCAACCATCGTGGGGACAGCAACCAGCATCTTTGCAGTAATACAATCCCGTTCTTGGCTTGTCTTCACGAGCCTGCTTTTCGTGTGCCTCTCGATCATTTTTGGTCTATACGCCCGCAAGAAGCGCCTCGCTCTCAACGCTGCTTCGACCGAGATCGAAGGTCACAGCATAGATTCCCTAAACATCGCGAACCTCAAGCGGCGTGTGAACCGGACCCTTGTCATTCAAGAGGTACATCACACGGCACGAATCGAAGGCGAGGATCTGGAAATCACTTGGCAGTACTCAGGGTACTGCAAAGCGGACCGCGAGACTTCTATCGCTTTCAGCATCGACTCGGACGACAGCACCGCATTTGAGAATCTTGATTGCATTGCGTTTGATCTTGTCCATGATCCCGAAATGGTCCGGCCAATTCGACCGCTCCTTGTGGGCTCCGAAGGCATTTCCCGAAAGCTCTCGGTACCGTTTCTCGAACCGCTCAACGCACACGATTCTTTCGCGGTGCTTTTGAAATGTGCTTTGCCTGGGTGCATAAAGACGGGGTTTGATTACTACACTTCGACGCTCTCTTTCACTCAGGATCGTGTCCGCCGATGCGAGGTGCACCTGATATTTGCAGGTTCCGCACCAAGTTGGCTGCGCGTCTACGAATGTTCGGCGCAGCGCCGGCCTGTGTTGCTGAAGGCGCTGGCGCCCGTCCGGCAGACAACCGATTTTTGCGAGTATCTCGATGTTGAAGAGGAGAGGCCGGGACAATCGGCGAGGATAGCCAATTCTTGTGAATACGTCGATGTTGAAAAGGAACGGCCAGGGCAATCGGCGAGAATATACGTCTTCTGGCGTGACGCTAACGGGGATGGCGGCGTATAACCGCTCGAAACAAATTGCCCTCAGTGTCGTTCACAAACTCAATTGAAGGGTATTCGCGCAAAGCTCTCAGAATGCCCGTTCCCAAGCCACGATAGGGAAGGAGTTTTGTCGCAAAGGACGCGAGGATTGGGTTTCGGATATTGGAATTGCCTGCTTGGATATTCGCGACTGTCAAATTGTTAGGAAGGTGCCCAGGACTGATAATTTCTACGCGATCGTCGAAGACGAATACCCGTATCGGCGCGGAAACAAAATAATCGCGATGTATGAGCGCGTTGGCAAGAAGTTCTTCAAGAACAATGCGCGGAATCTCTAATTCTCCGGTGGTGTTTACCCCCTGGCCGCCTTGATCTCTGTGAAGGTTTCGCGCAATGAAGCCGAGTGCGTCATCAAACTCCGTTTGAAGTTTTCCTAAAATATCCACGCTATCCAGATAGGTTGTGACGTGGATGTCGTTGCCGGGATAGCATACAGCCTTGACAAGGAACACGGGTAGGAAGTTCTGCGGCTCACGTGCAAAAAGCAAAACTCCAGTCACAGTCAAAACGCCTGAGCTGACAAGCCGCATGTTGGCTAGAAGCTGCCCTAACGATAGCTCCTGCTGATCCAATTCCTGCTCATAGCTGACGCTATAAAACCTTCGGAAATAGTCTAGGTCTATATCGGCTATGGATGATCCCGGCACAGGAACTTCATCGGCATGCACGAGCTGGGCTGCTTGGAACATGCGCTGCATTTCTTCGCGCGCTGTTACTCGTCGTTTGTCGCTCCCGCTCTTAACCCAGATGGCACCCGTGTTGTCCATGTATGGCTTAGCGACACCGTCAGGGATCGTCACGACGACGACGACACCCGTTGCCACCGGCACATTCTCAGTGACCGGATTGATTGCCGGGCGCATATTACTGGACGCAGCATTGCCAATGAGTTGGTTTATTCGGTGAACATCAGGTCCATTGAGCGCCTGAATAGTTCCGTCATCGTCCACCCCAACAAAGATCATCCCTCCGCCAGAATTTGCGAAGGCTACCATTTCACTTGCGAGAGAAACTGCATTGGTCGCATCAGCTTTAAACTGATGTCGGCTGTCCTCTCCACGTCCGACAATTTCAAGAAGCTCTACCGTTTCCAAATCTCGTAAATCTCCTTTCGGCGCTGGAAAGCTTCGCTGCCTCCCTCCATGATGCTGACAATGGCTTCTTGCAGCGCTGGAGAATCAATGCTTCCGGCATTCGGCTGAATTGAGTCCTCGGAGTAGCTGCAGGCAATTATTTGCTCCGCATCGCCCAGAACCGGAATATTCGGGTTATGGGTTGCAAAGATGAACTGCGTTTTCGGCTTCAACTTCTTAACCAGCTTAATGACATCTTCGTAAATGGTCTGGTTGTCGAGATCGTCTTCCGGTTGATCGATGATGATTACGTCGTTTTCCCGTTGGCTTAGCACAAAGAGGATCAGGGCCGAAGCACGTTGCCCGAGTGAGTGGTTCTTCAGGTGCTTGCCGTGATACTTGATGGCATACGCGTTGGGCACTTGCCAAGTCAATAGGGCGCTCAAATTATCGTGAAGGTATTCCTCGAATATTCCAGCAGAACCTCCCAAGGAGACTTTCACTTTGTCCAATTCGCGGTACATTGCCGCACCATCGGCAAACGAATTCGCTAAATCCGTTAATGTCGTTTCTCGTAGCTTGCTACCATGAAAGATGTCTTTCAGGTAGCGAACAAGCGCCGTTTTGTCGCCCTTGTAGTCGATTTCAATCTGAAGCGCGGTCTCCTGCGCATTAATCTTATCCAACTCCTGTTTGATCAACCTGAACTCCTGGTGCCATTGATCATTGAGCAAGGTCAACGCAGAAAAAAGCTGCGTTTGAAGCACCGTCTGCTGCTCCCTCTCCTTACCAAGTGCTTTGAGAATTTGCGCAGCGTTTTCGACTGCTTGTCTGAGTCGCAAGAATTCATCAGGCTTGATTGCCGTAGCACCGCTGGATTTCAATTCTTCGGAAAGCTTTCTTGCGATTTCCGCGAATTCCTCCTTCAACGTGCTTTTCAAGATTTCAAACTGCTTAACCTTGGCTTTCAACTCGGTCGATGCTGCTTTTGCCTGGCTCACAGCCTTTTTAAGCTCGCCGAATCCGTTTGCCACGCGGTCAAGTATCGCGAAAACCTCTGTAAAAAATGCTTGGTTCTGTTTTGAGCTGTATTTGTGGCGGCTGACAAACTCGTCGGAGTATCTTGCTATAACGTCGTCGAGTTCTTGTATGTACCCCGCAACGAATTCGCTGAGGTCTTTAATGGCACGGTCATCCTGCTCGAAATCGACCTGCTTCTGAAGTTTTTCTTCAATGCCGTGCTGCTTGAAGACTTTGAGGCGGAACTCGGCGTCTTGCTTCTTGGCCTCGTACTCCTTCTGCTTTTCTCCGACATCAGAGAGCTTCTGTAGACGATGTGTGAGTTCAACGACCGCCTGCCGCTGCACAGCGATGCTTTGCCGGATGTCTGCAAGTTTGTCTCCGACCAACTTTTCAACAAGGTCGTTTTCAAACCCTGCTCCTGTGTTGGAGAGGTCCTTCTGGCCGAAATAGATGGGCTTGTGGAGCACCGTTTCGCGGATGTTGATGCCGGGTTGCAGTTTTCCGTTTACATAGACATCTGGTTGTTCGCCGATGATACGCCTCACTTCATATTTCTGGCCATGCCGGTCGATGGCCGACAATGTAATTTTGCCGCCGCTACCCAAAGCGAATTTAGCCGATTGTTCCTTATATTCGCGATCCGCAGCATTCTTACCGAAGGGAATATCCAAGGCATATCTAATGGCTTCGATGATCGTAGATTTCCCGCTCCCTCGAATGCCGATGAACGTATTCAGTTCGGCCGAAAAATCAACTATCTTTCCGTCGAGTTTGTCACCTTGAAATTCAACGCTCATTATGAAGGAGTTCTCTTGTTTCGGCGGCTCCGCCGCAACACGGTTAGCGCAATCCAGAAGTGCAAACTTTACCGCCTCAAAGGTGAAGGCTCCGATCTTTATGTAGGTGTGCTTGCCTTTGCCAATGTCATTGATTGATTTGGAGTCACAGCCCTCGACTTCGGCAGGATACCAATCGGCTAACCATTGCTTAACCTCGGTTCGCTTGTCGTGGGTTGAGACTTTCTGGAAAGCGGCGCAACGCTGCCGGAAAAGCTCGGACTTGCCTATTTCAGTGATACGACCGCCGGAGAGACCGCCCCAGAGCCCATTGCTGGCCTCAACATGGGCGCAGATGAGGAAGTAATCTTTGCCAAATTTGTCGAGCTCGCGGATTGTCTCCGTGAGATCGTGGTTCGATCTGCCGTTTTCGTGCTCGAAATTAGGTTGACCCGCGAAGGTGACATTTAGAAAGCTTTGGATGTAGTTGACACTCTCTATGTTTGAAATCCATTCGTTGCTAAAAATCACGAGGACGTGAATTCCGTTTGATCCGTCCTTGACGGACAATTCAAGGCCGGGCAGCAGGTGAATCTCTTCCCTCTTTGCGAATTTCGCCAAGGCTTTGAAATCGTCGCGGTCAAATTTGTTGTGGTTCGTGATGGCAGCAACACGAATCTTCGCTTTTTTTAGTGCCTCAACGTATTCCGAGACAAAATAATTCGGGTCGCCACTGTAAGCGAATTCCTTGTCAGCGGCGGTGTGCATATGGAAGTCGGCGCGAACCCAAGTTGAACCATGGGTAAAGAGCTCTGGGGTGACGGCAGGGTTACTCATGATTGGCCCCTCTTATTTTGCCTGTCGCATTGGGCTGCCCAGCGACATACATCTCAGCCGCCGCGCGCACCACCCAGGCGAGAGACACTCTCTTCTCTTTGGCGAGATTCTCAAGGGTGCGGTATAGCTTTGGAGGAAACGTAATGGACGCGCGGGGTTGACGCGTTGCCCTTTTGCCTTCCATTCCAAGCCTCCTTTCCCGCATTCTAAAAAGCCTCTTCTCTTTGCACCACCCTACACCGTCGCGGTGCATAACGCAATGAGGCTGGAGGAGTTGCGCCATCATCAGAAATTGATGATCACAATGGAGGTAAAAGGTGTTAGAGGTCGCTGAAGAGCCGAACCAGATCAATATTTGAAGTCACAATCGTGCTTGGGCGCTTTGTCCAAATGGGCTCGATGATCTTACGTTGGGCGGCGTCCAAAGCTGCGGTACCGCTTGCATGGACGCGCACAGCGACCGGGCACATTCGATGCACGTTCGCTCCGACCCGATCTGTTCCCATACGGAGTACTCAAATGTAGTCAGCACAAAAAAGGAGCCTGCTCAATGCCGGCTCCATATGAATTCGATGGATGGTTCAGGCCGCAGCGCGCTTCTTTGTGCCTTTCGCGGTCGGCTTAGGCGCGGCCGTCTTTGCGGCCTTTGCCTTGTCCTTCGTGGAAAATTCTTGCTTCACCTTGATTGTGATGGCCCCAACGTCCACCTTGTAGAACTCGGCGGCTTCGCGCAGGGCTTTGCTGGATTCGTTGGGCGAAGCTGATTGGAGTACGGCCACCTCGACCAACAGGCGGCCCAGGGTGCCCTCGTCTGCCTTGCGGAGGAATGCTGAGAGCAGCTTGACTGGGGCATCGCTGGCCCCGTTCGGCTTGCCGAGGTTGTGCTGTCTCAGGATGATGGCGAGACGGCGTTCGTCCAAGACGGCGCTGAGCCGCTCGGAGACAAAGAGCAGATCCCGCTTCATCAAGCGAACCGGAACCGCCTCGGTGATGGCGCTGAGGACGCGCAAGCCCGTAACCTGGGCTATGGCTTCCTCGCGCCGGCGCTTCTCCTGTTCTGCCTTAGTTGCGGCATCGGTTCCGGGTTTTGTTTTGCGGGCATGGTGAATTTGGCATTCGGGATTGGCGCAGACACGCCGGATCTCCCCCTTTTCACTGCCTTCGGTGACGATGGCTTCCGCGGTGAACTTGCAGGTCTTGTACTCCGGCCAGCTCGCCTGCGCCTTCTTGGTCGGCTTTTCTTGCCGGATTTCGACGTAGCGATTCCGCGGAATTACGGAACTTCCCTCCTTTTGCGCGCTGTAAGCGGTGCTGATTTGAACCAACTTGGGTTTTGCAGCGATTGTCTGGCGCACATGCGCTTCGATCTTCGCCGCGTAGCACTGCGGATCGGAGCATGAATCGTTCTTGGGCTCCACGCCGTCGAATAAGAGCTTGTTGTGCCCTGTTCGCTTCGAGCAATTGAGACAGGCGCCAGCCTCCGGAACCAGTTCGGCGTCGTCTTTGGAGAACGGCGCAGAGGCGAGCTCCAGGAAGATGTTGTGCTCGATCCATTGCTGGAGGTGGCGAACCGGAAGCAGGATGCGTTTCGCCTTGTTGCCGTTGCCGTATTGCTCCTGATAGCAGGCGTTGAGGGCTTCGAGCTGCTGCTCCGGCTGGAGTTTGGCCAGCAAGAGAGCATGTCCGACGCCGATTTCGTCTTTGGCAAAGGCTTCGACGACTTCGGCTGCAAGCTCCGTCAGCCGGAGCCGTGCAGCGACGTATGCGGGACTTTTCCCGCATTTGGCGCTGACTTGTTCGATGCTGTACTTCGGCTCTTCGAGTCGCATCAGGGCGGCAAAGCCCTGTGCTTCGTCGAGTGGATGTACGTCCCGTCGTTGCAGGTTTTCAACGATGCTGGCCTCAAGAGCCTGGGCATCGCTGAGTTCGACAATGCGAACCGGCGCGGTTTCCAATCCGACAATCTGCGCGGCCCGGTAACGCCTGGCTCCCGCGACAATCTCGAAGTGCCGGCCGACAGGGCGCACTACTAGGGGCGCGAGGATCCCCTGTGTTCTGATGCTTTCGGCCAACTCATTGAGTGCTGCCTCATCGAATCCGCGGCGCGGGTTGTTTGCCGACTCTGCGAGGCTTTCTAGTGGAAGATCGCGATACTCCGATGCGGTGATCATGTGAGATTCTCCTTTTCAGGCGAGATGGGTTGAGGAGGCGGGCACGGATTCCCGGACCCGCTTCAATGGGGATCAACTGGCCTTGGCCAGCGAGAGGCAATCGGTTGAGTTCGTGCAGGCTAAAAAGGCTCCTAGTTTCGCAGTCGCTCTGAACTGTGGAACCGGGTCCAATTCCTTGAATGCAGACGTAAACGCGTTCGAGAGGCTCCAAAACGTTCGTGGCGAAAATTCTGGATACTTCGGGTCGAAGTAGTGCTCATGAACGAGCCGGGCAAGGTGCTTCGGCGCTTCAAGGCAATCCTCGATAAACGCGCGATAGATCACGAGCTTTGCTGCATTGTCAGTGAGCTGAAGGCCCTTCCAGGACTCCACTTGACGCCGCATTGGCTCAAAATTGCGCTGTATTCGGTCAATGCCAACGGCCAGGGCATCTTGCAGGTTGAAATGCTTCGAGTGCTTGGCGAGCACCGGCGTAAAGTCGCCGTAGAACGCCATGTTGTCACACACAAAAACCCGAAAGCCCACTGTGAGTGCAAGGCGCATGGATTTGTCGTTCGCGTTGCGGATTCCGAGAGAGAAACGCGCCTCATCAAAGGTGGTTTCCAGGTCAAGAACGCCGAACAGCTTCATGCCATCGTCAGAGACGGCATATTCGTCGCGAACTACGTTGATGTGCCGATAGGAAAGCCCGTCGAGCACGTTGCGAATCAGTTCCGCGTGAGAGATTGGCTTGAATGTCTCAGTTGGTTCCGGAGGCAGAATGGTGGTGAGTTGATCGCGCGAAAGCTTCGACGCTCCCGCATGAGCGCACAGTTGCTCCATGTGACTTCTCCTTGATTGATTTGGGAATGTGCTACGAGGACGCTTTCAAACGTCCTGGTCGGTCCTGCTGCTGAACAGCAAGGACCGGCCAGGAGGTTCGAATAGTCGAAGGTCAGCGGGAGTGTTTTGTGCGGGGCTGCTGTCGTCTGGAAGAGCCGGTCTCAGAGCGCGGTCTCTTGTCGTGATCGACGCAATAGAGAGAATTCCGGTCGCTGATCCAACCGCAGCCTTTATTGGTACACATAAATAAGGTGCTTTTGCGAGTTCCAGCTATACGATTTCGGATTGCCTTTGAGACCATATATGGTGCTAATGATTGCCTGGCGCGAAGTGGATCGGCTTTTCCCAATACGCTGATTGCGACCCTGTCACTATAACGAATCCGCAAAAAAGCGCAAGTGCGACTCTCTTTGGTGATGGATCGGTTTATATCCCACCCCAAAGTCCCTGTAAACGCCCTCAACCTCTTACTTCTGTAAGTATCAAAGTGGATTGGTCAGGATAGTTATAGATGGATCGTGCTCTTCCCATTTATCTATGGTCCACTGACCATCGTCAGGATTTAGGAACATTTTGACAGTTGCGGTTCCTTCGCCGGAAAAAGAAACAATTGGAACAAGCGGATCGATTCTGTAACTGAAGGTGCCCGCAAATACTTTCACGTTACCCCTACCCGGGACGGGTGTTTCATATCGATTACTGAAGGTCCATTTTGTAAGAATCCTTCGCCCGACTGGGATATCTAATCCATTGTGTACATTTTCACCCGGACTGGAAGAAAGATACTTGCCTACGCTGTCATTTACAACTGTACATCCATAAGTCGTAGCAGTTCTAAATCCATCACTACCATACAATCCTGTAGCATTTTGGGCTTCCTCTCTTGGGTAACGGATATGATAGTTTTCGTACTGTATAATCCGATTGTTAGATAACCATGTAGCCAAGATCCCTGGGTCAAAGTTATAACCAGCAATATAAGCGTTAATTCCAGAATGGTTGCCCGATCCATCCTCAAGATTAACGCACGGTGAGAAAGCCGTTAGCACACCAAACTCACTATCACTGACGCCATTTAAAGACTTTAATCTCTGAGCTTGCGAAAAGTCATCCGGATCAATATGCAATACGATCGGGTTGGCGAATGGTGGGTTTGATAAAGCGGCAGCTTCATCAGCGCTGCCAAAAGGATTGCTTACGGATTCATGATTGTCGGATGTCGCATTTGATTGATAATTGCGGACTACATCCACAACAGCTATAGCAAGTATGGCTACGGCAGCAACCACGACTGCAGCAACGGCAAAAACAATTATCCCGCGACTGCTTCTCCGCATCGCAGCTGTGAATCTGCCCGCGTGCGCCAGCATTTGCTGAGAGCCCCACAGCGGCGGCGAGGCGGGCATCCCGCCCGGCGGGCCAATCGCGTAATTATTGCTCGGAGAGCCAGAAGCTGAAAACGGAGGTGTGGCGGGCGGCGGAACGGGAGGCGGAATGAAAGGTGCGGGAGCAGCTCCTGCAACAGGGCCGGGAGGCGCTGCGGATGAGCCAGGATCATAACGCGGCTGGGGTGCTGGTGCGGTGATGATTTCAGCCCGCGGCGGAACCACTCCGGTCCCGCAGTGGCCACAAAAGCCCCATCCAACCTGGAGCGGCTTACCACAGTTACCGCAGAATCTTGCCATGGTCGTACCTGCTGGAGTATCCCTACATGCGAACGAGTTGTGAGATCGCAGCCCGACAGCACCCATTGGCGCCTGGCTAAGGCGCTTGCTTCACCACATAACGGAAGGCCCAGTGGAACGTGCGGAATAATACCATTGTGCGCTGGGTGTTTCAACCGGGATTTCCATCTGGGTGATGTCAAGGTGCTTGACGTCACTGCGCTTTATTCACTCTTGACAGCGGTTTACCCTCTTGCATACCATGCTTCGTCCTCTCATCGGCCATGACTACCTTCCCCAATCTCGGGAAGGGAGTGTCTTGTGCTTGGTTTGAAGTCTGTTAATCGACGACTCGTCCAGAGAGTTAATATGTCCAATTATTCGACGTTAACGCATTGAAGGGAAATGAGTTATGAATTGTTCTGCCTGCGGCAAGTTCAATGAAGATGGACTTTCTTTCTGTGTGTTTTGTGGAACGAAGATGCAGTCTGGAGCGGCTTCAAACAACGCGCCAGCAGCGGCTCAGCCTACGCCTGCCCAGCCTGCCGCCCCCCCGCAGAATGCGCCAATGAGCGCTGTTCAGACGGTAGTATCCGAACCTGCGAAGCCGGTTTCTCTGCGTAGAAAACTTGCCTACGCGCTCGCTGCGGTTCTGCTGGCGGTTCTGGGCGGGGTGGCGTGGTGGTGGTTCCATCGGCCGATTCCGGCCTACGTGGTAGAGGACCCTGGGATTTATCCCCTTCCAGTCGTGGGCGCGGATGGAAAAACCGCTAAGTGGGGCTTCATTGACGCCGATGGCAACGTTCTGATCCAGCCGGAGGAATGGGACGAGGCGGGTGAGGGTACTGAATGGAATGAGTCGGTTTTCTTCAGCGAAGGTCTCTGTGGAGTTAAAAAGGCTGGCAAATGGGGCTATATCAACACCAACGGAATTCTAGTGATTCCTAACCAGTTCGATTACGCAAGACCCTTTATCGAGGGACTTGCAAATGTCCAACTGGGAAATCAGATTGGCTTCATCAACAAGACCGGCCAATATGAGATCAACCCACAATTTGATCAAGCGGGCGACTTCCATGAAGGGCTGGCAGCCGTGCATACCGATAGCGGCTGGGGATTCATCAACAAGGCGGGAACCTATGCGATCAACCCCCGTTTTCAATCGGTTGACGTGAGAGGATTTTCAGACGGTCTTGTGGGGGTTTGCCTTGCTGGCAAGTGCGGTTATATCGACCATAACGGAACCTTCGCTATCCGACCCCAGTTTGATGGTGCGGGAACCTTTTCCGAGGGCATGGCATCGGTCGGGATCAATGGCAAGTGGGGTTACATCAATATAGCCGGGAAGGTCGTTATCAATCCACAATTCGACTGGGCAACCATGTTTTCCAACGGCCTTGCTGCGGTCGGGGTCTCCGGACGTGCGGCCACGATCAATAAGCAGGGCAGGTACGTGGTAAATCCAGGGCAATACCAGTTCAAGGATATAGAAGCGGACCTTATGCCGGTGAAAAGCAGCGACGGGGAGGGCCTGATGACCAGGGACGGCAAGTGGGTTATTAAGCCATCCAATATTCTTGAACCTGTAATGATGATCGGGAAAGTTCTTTACTTCGCAGTCGACGTCGGGGTCGTCAGGCAATTCGTAACCATCTCCATGTCGGGCAAAGTGCTGGCCGGCCCGTACAAAGGGGAGATGCTGGATTCGATGGCGCAGGACGTGGAGAATACGATCAGCGCTGCGAAATCGTTTCAAGCTTTAATCAGCGCGGAAGCGAGTTATTCCGGCTTATATCCAGCGAAAGGTTTCACAACTTCTCTCGACAAATTGGGTCCGGCTACCGGCACGCCGGATCAGAATCACGCTGGACTGATCGATGCGGACCTGGCTACGGGTTTCAAAGACGGGTACCAGTTTACCGTGACCATTCCCGCCGGAAACTCGGCTGCGGGAACTAACTTCAATTACTTCTTGGTGGCCAAACCTATCGCTGGTCATGTCGGCTTAAGCTATTGCACCGACTCCACTGGTCCCCCCCACATTGCTATGGAGGGAGAAGAATGTACGCTTGCATCTCCAAAACTAGCTCCACGCTAACAGCGGATCTCGTTTTGGCCTTATCCAGGTAAAGGAATCGCCCCCCCCGCCGGGGTATCAACAAGTTGTTTATGACGTGGGCTGAAATCCAGGAGGCTACTTCATGGGGATTACGCAGTATTATCCATGCTTGCAACGTTCTCAGTGCGATAGGACGAGGCTCTTATTGGTTATCTTCGCGCTTGTTACCACTCTTTGGCCTCTAACCGCAACCGGTCAGAATGCGGCCGCCCCCAAGTTGAAACTAGCTGAGATTGAACAGTTAGTAACGCATCATGTGCCAGATACGACGTTAAGTAACCGAATACAAAGATTCGGCTTAGATTTCGCGCCCAATCCGACAATTGTCGAATCACTGCGTTCCAAAGGCGCTGGCCCTCTGACGCTATCTGCAATCGAGAAGTTTTTCCCGCGCTCTGAAGTGCACCTACTTCAAGGTATCAAGAGATATTCTGGGCTTATTCAAGCTACTTTCGTAGTTCACTTATTCAAGCAGGATGGCTGGTTTGACACCGGCATTCCAATCACTGACGAATTAAATATTCACCTATATCCTCCTTCAGACACACGATGGGTTCAGGTCATGATCAGCAAGACAATCGTTGCCCTTCCAACGGATCCAAATGTCATATTTGTTCATTTGGTTGGCAAGGATGGGTCACAAAGTGAGACAGGACTTAAAAGAAGTCAGGACATCGTAATTCCTGAAAAGTCCATATTCCACCCTTTGAAGGTAAGAGTATTATCTTCAGACGGAGCGCCTGAAGAAGTTCATTTTAACATCGTAGTCATCATTCGGGGGAGCGGGGTACAAGCCGAGCTCAGTACGGTTCAGCAACACGAAGAACAGGCGCTGATGAAGCAGGCAGCTGCCCTGCCACCCCCAGAAGTTCAGCCCCCAGCCCCGGCCGCTATCCAAACAGTTCAGGCAACTCACTTTTCGGCTCAGGAAGTTCACACCACCAACGACGTCTGGACCGACCCGGCAACCGGATTGATGTGGACGAGGAAGGATAACGGCAGTGACGTGACCTGGCAGCAGGCTGTGGATTATTGCCGCAACCTGCAACTGGCCGATTACCGCGACTGGCGGTTGCCGACCCTCGACGAGTTGCAGGGCATAAACGACCCAATCGCTGATGTTGGCGGCTGGCAGCTGAAGAGCAACCTGCAACTGTCAAGTTGGTGGCAGTGGAGCAACTTGCCAGGTAATGCTTCCGGGGAGGCGTGGACCTTCAAAGGCCGCTTTGGGAAGTGGGGCCCCAAGGCGCTCGATTACAGCACCGACAGGCGCGCGCTGTGTGTGCGCCGTTCCGGAGAATGATGTAGGTGCCTTGGCGATTCAGTTCTCTTCGGGAGTTTTCGGGACTTCTTTGGGCGGGCTCTATAAAAGGGGACCTCAAGAAGAAACACTTTCCCCGAAACCGTAGGATGGGATATTTTTCTTGCCATCCAGCTATGCTCTGGCCAGATGGACAGCCGCGGTCGCTCCTGGATTAGGCCATGAATACGGATTCCTGCTTACCATAGCGAACCCAGCCGGCCGCCCTGGTCGGCCTGACGCCCCTCACCTCTGGAATCACAGCCGGCTCACTCCTTGAGCGGGTCTAGTCCATCTCCACAATCCCCATGAATCACTACCAGCGGTGCTCCTGCCGATGGCAATGAGCACGCATGAGGAGAACACGATGCTAGACTTTGAAGCCATCAAGAAGATCCCTGTCGCGGACGTAGCGACTGGGCAATACCACCTGCAGCTCTCTCACTAGGGAGAGTATGCAACCTGCACTTGCCCGCTGCCGACGCACAAGCAAGGCGACCGGTCACGATCCTTCTCGATCAATATCAAACGGAACTATTGGCGCTGCTTCTCCGAATCCTGCAATGCAAACAACGGCGGGAAGAAGGGCGGGGACGTCACCAATTTCGTTGCCCTGATGGAGGGATGCGGCCCGAAGGATGCTGCTGAGCGCCTCTCCGGCTGGTACTGCGTGGGGAATCCGAGTGCGATGTTGTAATGCACTCCCAAGAGGATCGAAGCGGTTGGATCAACCCGAAGGCGACCGGCTCTTGCCAAATCCTGCAGGTTTCCTATGCTTAGCCGTAGCTGCTTGAAAGGACAGCTACTTATGGCCGGACGAAAGCCCGATTATCGGGTCATGTTTGTGGAAGACAACGGGAAGGGGCGCAAGACGTGGTTCAAGGTCGGCGCGGCCTGGAAGAACGGCGAATCGAACAGCGTGGGCATCGAGGTGAACATCGGCTTGCCACTCATCCTGCACCCGCATACCAAGCTGGTGCTGGTGGAGAATACCGGAGAAGACGACACAGCCTTCGAGCCTGCGGAAACTGAACACTGATTCCCGTGAGCAGATGAGGAGGCCGAGATGGTCAACTTCGAAGCGATCAAGCACGGAGTCAGGATTACGGATGTGTGCGCCCGATACGGGATCACGCTGCGCTTCCGTGGCGAGTGGGCAAGCGCGAAGTGTCCCCTTCCTTCGCACAAGGACGGGGACAAAGACAAGACCTTCCAGGTGAACGTCGCCGGCAATTTCTTCAAGTGCTGGAGCGAGACCTGCAACGCCAAGAACGGCGGCAAGAAGGGCGGCGATGTAATCAACCTCGTCGCGCTGATCGACAACTGCTCGGAATACCAGGCCGCGCAGAAACTTGCCGAGTGGTTCCACCTCGACACAAAAGTAAAGCCCGGCACTCCTATCGAGCGCCGGGCACCTGAGAAGTCCCCGAAAGGAACAACCCAGAAGGACTCTTCAGATCATAACCAGTCGAGCGCTAGCGTCAAGGGCTACATGGCCGACGTGGATGCGTGGTTCGATGAACTCTTTAAGCGGTGCGACGATGAACCGGATGTCGATTTCTGGAAGCGGACTCGGAACGGCGTCAAAGCGCGGCTCATTGAATCCTTCAGGAATGGGAAGCGTCAAGCGCAAGGGCTTCCGACTCAATAACCGCCTTCGGCCTTCTGCCCCGTCTTTTACCGGATGGGGCATTTTCTTGCCCGTACCCGAGCTGGCTTAATTCTGAATCGATCTGCTCCCGCTCGCTGAGGAGCACCCCGATTGCCTGCTGTTTGAGCTGGGCGACCTGTTCAAGTGCTGTCATTCAATCTCCTTTGGCCGCGTTGCAGGGAAAAGGATTAGTTAATTACGAAACTTACACAAGCGGTTCAACAATACCCTTGGCATCGTCAACGCTCTCTGTCGAAAGCACATTAAGGATTGCCATTTCGTATTGTTTGCGGATGGTTTCTGTCTGCGCCTGGAGAATCGCTTCTGCCGCATCTTCGATTTCCGCGCTGTATTCGCTCTCGTGATCGTCCGAGAAAGTGATACGGTTGGAGGAATTGATGAACACACCCAGTTTTTCGAGTGCGGTCTCGGAAGACTTGATTGCCTTCTTCGCTTCCCTCAACTTTGTCGCTTCCTCTGCGGCCCCGATGCGCTTCAATAGTTCTTCGCGGGCGACATCTCGCGCCTTTTCCCGGCGCTTCCAGTTCCCATCCATCAAATTTCCCAAAAGGCGGGTTTTTGAATCCTTAAGCAGTTGTACGAATTCCTTGCGCTGCTCTTGGGTCAAAGGTTTTGATTCTTTGTTCATTTGTTTGTTGTTAATTTGCCTTTTCCCTGCTTCCGCAACAATGATGTCCCGAATGTCCCTCCGCACGCGGTGGCTTATCGTGAGCATCATGAATTGAATTATGCGCCGAAACTTGTCGGCTGCGGCGGCGATGATAGGTAGGAACAGCCGCCAGTTACGCTAGATACGCAATGCCTTCAATATCTGCTTCTCAACGTCTTTCTTCGGCGTGCCGGTGTTCTCCATGGCCCAGGCGATCGCCTTGCGCGCCGGAACGTCGTTCGCCGGCTGCGGGCGGTCATAGAGCATGACGGGATCGCTCAAGACCGGCGCATTGTCCTGCATCGTCCACGCGACGAACTGATAATTCGGAAGCTTGACGAGCGATTCGGCGATGTCCTGGTCGCCGAAATTGAGGGCAATCTTCTCGGAGTCCTCGCCGGACACCCTGAAGGAAAAGATGTGCGACGTGTTGCCGAATGCGATGCGGTCGTTGAATATTCTCCGCTCCTCGTCCCTCATCTGCTGGGTGGTCTGGGTGGCAAAGAGATAATGGATGCCGAACTTTCTTCCCTCGGCGAGCATGGACTCGAAGTCGATGCCGTCTGTGAAGTTGTGTATCTCGTCCACCACCACAAGGAATTGCTTGCCGCGCTTCTTCCGACGAAAGGATGCGAGATTGATTTTTGACAGGATGAGCGAGCCCAATACCTTTGCTGGTCGTTCGCCGATAAGGCCCTTGGGAATGCGGCACAGGAGAATTCTCTGCCGGTCCATGATGCCGTTGAAGCTCAAATGGCGGGATTGGGAAAGGAATTCCACGAGTCCTGGACGCATCATTTCCTCGATCTTGTTGAGTGGGTGGGAGAAATTCCGTGCGCGCTCCTGCGGTTTGAGATCGGCAAAATACTGCTTATAGAAATCCTGCACGAGAGGATTCTTGCTCTTCGCGAGTATTTCCTTTGAGAATTTGTCGCGGGCAAGAATCTTGTACACCGTGAGGATGGTCGGATTGCGGTCAAGCTCCAGCGTGGCGTCGGTTGCCCCGCGAAGGATGTGCGCGGTCTCCGGCCCCCAGCCCTTGCCGGAATGGGCTTCCATCAGGCTCATGAAGGCCTGTATCGCCTTTTCCTTGTCGGGGTGGTCAAAGATGCCCAGGTCGGGTGCACGGTCGTTCTCCGGGTCGATATATACGATGTCTTCAAGCCGGTCTTCGGGAATGTAATTGAACACGTCATAGATGAGATCGCCGTGAGGGTCGATGACGGCGACGCCCATTCCTTCCCGGATTGCGGCAACAATGATATTGCGGAGGAGCGTGGACTTACCTGTCCCTGACTTCCCCAATAGCCAGCCGTGGCGGAACTGCTGGCGGTCTAGGTCAATCATGAACTCCTTGTACCCCATGGTGCTGACGGTTTGTCCAATGGCGATATTCATTCTCTGAGCGAAGGATTGTCGGGGTTCAAAACCTAGCTTCTAGAAAGAAACTAAACTGCCTGGTTTTCACAGAGGCAACACCTTTCAATCCTTCGCACAAAGAACGAACCCGCCGTCCCTCCCACTCTCTAGCCGTTGCGGTGCAAGCGGGCGAGGTGGGAAGAATGACGAGCATCCCGCGCTCTCGCGCGATTAAGGTCAATTATGACTAATTACCGAACGATGTCCAGCAGGGAAAGGGTCCGCCCAGAAGGAGTATGGAGGATGGGCTCGGTTGCTCTTGTAATCATGTCGTCGTGCGATGTGAACGCCAGCACGTCGGTAGACAGCGTAAATGGCGCTCCCTTATGCAAGACCTTCATCTTCGGGTCGATGCAATTGCAGGAGCCGCTGAAGTGAACAAGAAGGTTGTTCATCGCGTCGGCGTCGCGCATGGGGATGATAACGGTGTAATACCTGAACCCCCATGCTTCTTTCATCTGGCCGGTGCCGTGGAGCGTTACGTAGGGCTTCAGTTTTTCGTAGAGAGCGTCGAAGTCCTTTTTCTTGTGTTCCTCCTCAAGGAAGAAGTGGGAGGTCTTGGTGAGGGTCAATTCAAAGGTGTCGTCCGGCTTCACCAAATTGTTGCCGCCTTTTTTCCAGCCAAGGGTCAATTTATGATCGCGGGCGAGCTTGTCTATGGCGATGTGGGCGCGGGCGCGGCGGAGGTCATGCTCGATCGTGTGGGGCGAGTGGGTTTTGGAGAACTCTTTTGGGTAGGTGTGTGGCCATTTCTCCTGCGCCAGCACCACGCCGTTTTCTGATAAGCCCGAAGCGTTCGGGAGATTGCCTTTTCCGAGGTAGGATTCCGGCCGGAAGAATATCTGATTGACGAAGCCGTTGTGATTCAACGTGGAGAGCGTGCGGTTGATGGTGCGCGTGGAGGGCTCGGTGGCGTCGCCGTAGATCAGAGGTGAGAGGTCTTTGGTGGTGAGAACCTCAAAACGGGCCAAGTGCTCAAGTATCTTGAGCTTAAGTTCGGTCGGGTAGAATAGTCGGCCCGTCGTCATCGTGCTTTAACTCAAGCACTTTTTTCGGTGCTTTGAAAGCGTAGTTGTCCACAGTGCGTTTCTGTATGTATTCAGCGTAAGAAGTCTTGCCGACTTGCGTGATGGGAGGCGGGGGCGCAGGAGTTTTGATGATTGTCGTCGTGCCATCGGCGGCGCGATAGACGCATCGTCCGACGGGGAGGTGGGGAAGCTTTTCAATGAAGGTGAGCCGTTGGGGTTGAGGTTTCTCCAGTTCTTTGATCTGGGCTTCCAGCTTGAGGCACGCTTCATAGGCGATGCGCGCTTCATCGCCGCCCTGCTCGCCCCAATACTCCTCTTGCTTCCGGAAGGATTTCAGGCGTTCCTTCATGGCCCTTATATCCGGTTGCGGGGGAGGCGGCGGCTCCTTTAGCTCTCCCTTCAGGCGAGAAGCATTATCGGTTCCCATCCTGAAAAGGAAATAGGACGAGACATTGTTGATGATGGCATCTTGGATGGAAGCATCGAGCTGGTTGAAATATTGGTTTGCGAGGGTGAGATACAGTCCGAGTCCGCCGGCCATCGCAAGTATCTCCTCGAAACCCGAGGATCTGAAGTTCTGGAACTCGTCCACATAGAGCATGAACGGCACGCTGCTGGCCGCGCGCCGGAAGATCGCCTGCTGTACCTTGGAAACGATAAGCGAGCCGAAGAGCATGGCTTCGTCTGAGTTGGGCTTCAATTTCACGAGGATGATCTTCCGTTGCTCGATGGCCTGTGCGATGTCAATGCCTCCGGCCGTTCCGAGGATGACCCTGAACGCCGGCGATAGCATAAATGATGCCATGCGCGAGAACGCGATGCCGGTGGTGGATTCTGATTTAATGAGCCGGTCGGCCTGGTCCGTCCAAAACTTCTTGAGGACGGGGTCCGATTGGATGTTCGGGTGGCGGCGGATTTCGTCGCGGAATGATTCATCGGTGAGGGCACGGTAGATGTCAAGGAATGGCCGGTTGCCCATCAAGGCAAGGGAGGAGACAGTGTAACGGAGTATCCCGTCCATCCGTATTCCCCATCCTTCGTCCATGCGCTCGAATATCTGCACGATGTCCGACACGAGCGACATCCGTTCTTCTTGGTCGGAACACGCCATGAAGTCGATGGGGACGGGCGTATTCAGGTCAAGATAGATACAATCATCGCGGCGGTGTTTCGGAACCCAATGGAGAAGGTCTGGGACCATATCGCCTTTCCCGTCGATGAGGCACAACCCTTCCCCGTTCCGCATGTCCTGATAAGCCATGCCTTTAATTAGGGTGGATTTGCCGTGCTGGGTCTTGCCCGATAGGTAGACGTGGCGCTTCCGGTCGTCGGATTTTATGAAGCGCTTCATTCGAAGTCGTCGCCCACATAGAGTTCGACAGTGTCCGGGTCAACGTGATGCTCGGCGCGCTGAAGCTCCTTAATATAGTCGTCCCATTTGTTTTTTTCTATCCTCACCCAATTGACATCATCGTAAAGAACACAACTACCGCAAATCTTCTGAAATTCATTCACAAGCTCCGGTTGCGTTGCTAACTGTGAGCGAAACATAAGCAAAGCATCTCGCAGCGGCACGTTATTCACTTGGTCGAAGAATATGATGAGTCTTACGACGAGACGATCAAAGTCAAAGAGAATACCTGGGGGAGATTCGAGTTTCTTTGCGGGAGCGGCTTGATCGACATTGATCGTGAGGTCACCGATTTTGAGGATACGTGTGGTGCCTTCTGTCTTAACTTCAATCGGCTTCAGTTCTTCAGTCATGAGTTCTCCAGTCGCCGCACCGTCCTAGCGGTAGCGTACCCGATAGGGCGAGCGTAGCGACGGGCATCCTTCTGCGGTAGCCCGGCAGGGTGGAGCGACGAAGAGCAAAAGCGATGAGGAGAGGAACAGAAGGATGCCCGTCGGTAGACGAGGGGCGGTGCGGCATACCAGTCATACCAGCGACCTCAAGTAAATAAAGGGTATATCGTCGGCGGAATATCCGGCGCGATATTTTTTCGGATACCGATAGAGGACAATTTAGGGTATCATAATTTCCACACTCTGCCCGATTAAGGGCAGAGCTACCAGTCTGTCCGCTCCTAGAGATGGATGGATGGGCTTCTCAGTCTTCCCGAAAGGGAGGAGGAGTTCAATTCCTGGAGACAGGTCATGGATTCCGATGAGAAGTGGTACTCAGTGAAGGAAGTTGCCGGTCGGTACGGCGTAAGCCGGGACACGATCAGCAGGCGGATCAAAAAGGGGAAGATTCGCGTTCTCCGGTTCCCGTCCGTTTCGCCCAAGCGAAAGCGCGGATACGATATGGACCGGATTTCAGAGAGCGAACTTCAACGCTTTGAACGCTGCAACACGACTTCCTGAAAAGGAAAGCCCCGGTGATGAGCCGGGGCTTCCCTCGAAAGGAGAAAGAGGGGATAATCAGCCCCCTCCAATATGTACCTTACGTGTAACGAGTATAGCAGGATCTCAATTGAACGGAGTGCTGAAACCCCGTGTGTGCGCAGGGGCACTCTCGCACATTCTCTCATGCGAATCCATTCCGATCCCCGGTCTCACCGCAGGTGTTAGCTACTGTACGACCAGCGTGACCGTAGCCAGTGTGACCGTCGAGGAGCCCGAAGTGCCCGTTACGGTAACTGTGTAGGTCCCCGGCGTAGTGCCGGCGTTTCCACTGCCTCCGCCACTTCCAGCGCCAATGGGCTTGACGCAACCCATCGCACCGCAGGAGACAAACAGCACGAGCACTACGAGCATAACCACCCAGTTACGCCGCCTCCGCGGAATCCCGAAGAGCAGTATCACCGCAAACGTGGTGCCGCCTGTCGCCGGCCAGAATAAGTGCTTTATCTGATTTGCACCGCTTATTTTTGTTGATGCTGTTGTGTTGATCGTCAGCGTCGAAGTTTGCGCAGTGCTTCCGCTGATTGTCACCGAGGATGGCGCGAAACTGCACGTGGCCGGATCGCTGGCAGCCGTGGGGCTGATCGAGCAGCTCAAGTTAACTGTTCCCGTAAACCCATTCGAAGGGGTCACGGAGATTGTTACAGTGTTCCCTTTCGTCGCGCCGGGTTCGATGCTGATTGTGCCACCACCTCCGCCCCCCGTAAAGGTGGGTGCCGCGTTGACGATGAAGCTCTGCTGAACCTGCGGCGCCGCCGCGTAGACGTTGTTGCCCACCTGGTTCGCGTCGATAGTGCAGGTCCCTGAGGCGATGAACGTAGCCGTGGTGCCGGAGACCATGCAGACGCCTGTGGTCGTCGAGGTGAATGTCACCCCCAGACCGGATGTGGCCGTGGCCGAAAGCGTCAGTGGAGTACCCACCGTCTGCGTTCCGGGGTTCGCGAAGGTGATGGTCTGCGCTTCCGCGTTCACGGTGAAGCTCTGCGGCACCGTTGAGGCTGCCGCGTAAGTACTGTTGCCGGACTGGTTCGCGTCAATAGTGCAGGTGCCCGAAGCGATAAACGTAGCCGCGGTGCCGGAGACCGTGCAGATGCTGGTGGTCGTCGAAGTGAAGGTGACTGCTAAACCGGAGCTAGCCGTGGCCGAGAGCGTCAACGGCTTGCCCACGGTCTGGGCCGAGATCGCCGGGAAGGTGATCGTTTGTGTTGCCAGTGTCACCGAAACAGCTGATGATGTGCCCGTGGCGCTGTTATAGATCGCAGCACTGGCGCTGTCCGGTGTGTAGCTGACCGTCAAAGTGTCGGTCCCGGCACTCAGCGATCCGGCCGGGATGTTGATCTGAGCGCTGCCGCCGCTCAGCGTCGTCACCGCCGAGGTGTATCCTCCGCCGGTCAGGGTCACTGAGCCGGTGGGGGTCGGCGTCCCCGCCATGGTCACTGTCACCGAGAGAGCCTGGA
>Ga0224555_1002053_pt1 | contig 24909 bp, 20 predicted proteins | sample 714S23034metaG_FD_180687 | JGI IMG/M metagenome (GOLD analysis project Ga0224555, IMG submission 180687) | Peat soil microbial communities from Stordalen Mire, Sweden - 717 S2 30-34 | ecosystem: Environmental > Terrestrial > Soil > Wetlands > Peat | place: Sweden: Norrbotten County, Stordalen...
AGCATTTTCGAGCAAATGCCTCTGGAACAACTCCTTGCCCCACAACCCCTTTGCTCAGATCAAACCAACGCAGACGAACTATCTCAGAACCTTCTCCCGCTGAACTGTTAATAGCTGGACACTAGTGCGCCAGCTCGCGGCCCGGCATTTGCAACTCTGGATGGACCCGGGGTTGCGGGAACAGGAACTGAAAAGAATGCGGGCCAGCAATGCCGAATGGGATTTCATGGGACGCAGCTATCTGGTCTGGTCGCTGGCCAACATGGCCCTGCGCGACCCGGCGTCCAAACCGCTTTACCTCCGTACGATGGACCAGGTCATCGACGAAACCCTGCGACTCGAAAAACAGGAGGGGATGTATTTCTTCCTGATGCCTTACGCCCGGGATCGGCATTATCTGGTGCAACCGGCGCACAGCCTGTTTTTGGACGGCGAGATCGCCCTGATGCTGGCCTCCCGACGGGTGGTGGAGGAGAAACCGGAATACAAATCCCTGTTGACTGAACGGGTGAATGCCATCGTCGAACGCTTCCAGAAAAATCCGCGGATGCTGTTGGAAAGTTATCCCGACGAATGCTGGATGTTCGACCATTGCGTCGCGCTGGATGCCATCCGGATGGCCGATTACCTCGACGGCAGCAATCATTCGGCCTTGATCCATGACTGGATTGCCATGGCGAAGCAGAAACTTGTCCACCGCGAATCGGGCTTGCTGATTTCCAGTTTCATGGCGGACGGCACGCCGCTGGCAGGTCCGGAAGGCTCGAGCATCTGGATGGTGACGCATTGCCTGCAACTGCTGGATGAGGATTTCGCCCGCGATCAATACCGGCGCGCCCGAAAGGAACTCGGCGAAATCACGCTGGGTTTTGGCTACGCACACGAATGGCCGAAATCGTGGAAAGGCGAGGCCAATATTGATTCCGGCCCGATCATTCCGGGGTTTGAAATCAGCGCCGGTTCGAGCGGCATGGCCTTTATCGGCGCCAGCACCTTCGACGATGGAATCTTTCTTCGGTCGCTCGTGGCCACGCTGGATTTCGCCGGCTTTCCCTCACGATCACACGGACAGTTGAAATACTGCGCGAGCAATCAAGTCGGCGACGCCGCCCTGCTCTACGCTGCAACGCTCGGGCCGCTTTGGCAAAAGGTGAAATCGGGGGTCAAACCATGATAAAACTTTTTTGGCAAAGACTCGGGCTCTTCCGACGGGCTGAATTCCTGTCGCCCAAGGACCTGTTGCAGCGCGCCGGGGCCATCAGCGTGCTGTTTCTGGTGGCGCATCTCGCCGGACTTCGCGAGTTTACCAGCGTGTTGAATGGGACGATCGGTTCGGTGGCCGCAGGCTGGAAGCTTTCCGGTTTCCTGGCGTTGATTTACATCCTGTTGTATCTGGCTTTCGTCATCCTGGTTCCGGTGCTGGTTCTGACCGCCATGATACTGACGGTTTGGCGGCGCTGGGTTCGCAAAAAAGAGAACTCCCCGATCAGCTACAACCTAAAACCCTGAAAAACATGATGCCGCCAGATCAGCCAACAACCGCGCCCGTTTCAACAGGCATTTGCCACTACGCCAATGCCGCTATTTTGGTTCTGAGCGCACTGTACTTTTTTTTGATCCCGGGAGCTGTCACCGTTCACGACCTGTCGGATCCCAACATCCGTGCCGCCGGCATACCCCGGTCCGCATGGAAACTCCACCGGAGTTTATCGCCCCAATTTGAGCGATGGGCCAAGGAACGCCTCGATTCCAAACGCGCGGCCGAACTTCCCACCAGCGATATTTCGGGAACTGAATGGCCACTGTTCGGAACGGTATTTTATCTCTGGGCGACGGAGTCGCTACAGGATGAGTGGGAGAAAGGCCATCCCCCCGGCGCGGTCGCACCCAAAGTTTATGCCCGTGGTGCCATCCAGGCTGCGACACGTCTGGTCATGGACCCCACGCAAGCGAACTGGGTCAAAATTCATTGGGGCAAAAATTATTTGAAAACCGAAAATGTTTTCTACCGGATGCTCGTCATCGCGGCGCTCACCAGCCACGCCCGGCTTACCGGAGACAAAGAATATCTACCCCTATTAAAAGACCGGGTGGACAGCTTGTCGGCCGAACTGGACGCCAGCCGGCATGGTTTGTTGGATGATTACCCGCACCAATGTTTTCCTGGTGATGTATTGACTTCGATTGCGATGATCCACAGAGCTGACAAAGTTCTCAACACCGACCATTCGGTATTTGTCAGCCGGGCCATTCGGGGGTTCCAGAATCAAGCGCTGGATTCCCGGGGATTGGTACCATATTTTGCCGATGCTTCGCTGGGAGAACCACTCGGTACAAGCCATGGCTGTGGCAATTCTTACGTCTCACTTTTTGCTCCGGAGATCTGGCCGGAACAAGCACGAAAGTGGTATGACCTTTACTCGCGGTATTTCTGGCAGGAAACCTGGACGTGTGCCGGCTTCCGGGAGTTTCCAAAGGATTTGCCCGCCAACAACTGGGACCTAGACGTGGATTCCGGACTGGTGCTCAAAGGTTTCGGTTGCGCCGCCTGTGCCTTTGGGGTTGGCGCGGCTCGTGTTAACGGACATTTTGAACACGCCTATCCGCTCACGACCGAGATGTTGGTCACCGCGTGGCCGCTTCCGAATGGCACACGTCTCTTTCCCCGGCTGTTTTCCAATGCGGCCGATGCACCCTACGTCGGTGAGGCCGCCATTTTATTTAACCTCACCCGTTTGCCGGCGGAAGGAGTTTCCATCCAGACCGGCGGTGCCCTGCCGGGATTCGTCCTGATTTTTTTGGGACTGCAGCTCGGATTTGGCCTGCTTTTGTTAATCGCTCCCATCCTGTCACTTTACCAGTGGCGGAAACAACGAGCTTCAATGGTTCTTCACCAGCCAAAAATACAATTTGGAATCTGGGTCGGGCTGTTGGTCGCCTGTGCCCTCTGCCTGTTCCTTGGCAAAACGCCCGTCGCGCTGCTTTTCCTGGCCTGTGCCCAACTCTTCCCCCGATATCAGCGAAAGCGCACGCCGTCATCGGAACCGTCGGCAATCAAGCCTGTTGGCACATGAAGGTGGTCCATGCATAATTAGCTTGCCGCGCAGCAAGGCATCGCGTTGGAATTTCACTTCCGGCTAGACAAATTTGCCCGCCGGGCGCGTCATACAGTCAAACATGTGCGGACTCGACCTCGAACGGCTCTACGACGAGCACGCCGAGGCGCTTTATGCCTTTCTCCTGAACCTCACCCGCGACGAGGCCGACACCCGCGATCTGCTCCAGGATATTTTCGTCAAACTCGCCCGCGCCCCGGACCTGCTGGCCAGCGCGCGGGATGAACGCGCGTTTCTCATCCGGCTGGCGCACAACGCGGCGATTGATTTGATCCGCCGACGCGGCACCCGCGCCAAAACCCGCGACCAGTTCGCCGCCGAAATTATTTCGCCTTTCGCCCCGGCCAGCGACCCGGACGAACAAACCTTTCGCGCCACGCTGGCGGAAGCGCTGGCGGAATTGCCGGCAGACCAACGCGCCGTGGTGCATTTGAAACTGTGGGAGGGGCTGACCTTTGAGCAAATCGCCGACGCGCTGGACATTCCGTTAAACACCGCCGCCAGCCGCTATCGCTACGGGTTAGACAAATTGCGCGAGCGGCTGCGTCCACTATATGAAGAACTGTAGCGGCGGTCTGTGACCGCCGCACAAAAAACGGCGACGCTCATAGAGCGCCGCTACATAAAATGAAACCGGACGATTTTGAACACAAACTTCAACGCCAGCCGCTGAAGGCAATTCCCGCCGAATGGCGCGGGGAAATTCTGACGGCGGCAGATGAGGTAGGGACAGCCCGCCGGGCTGTCCGCGGACGCCTCGGCGAGGCGTCCCTACCCAATTGGTTCTCAACTCTCAACGCTCAACTTTCAACCCTCCTGTGGCCTCATCCCAAAGCCTGGGCGGGTCTGGCGGCAATTTGGATTTTGATTCTGGCGGTGAATTTTTCCATGCGTGACCAATCCCAGGTCCTGGCGGAGAAATCTTCACCGCCATCACCGGAAGTCATCGTGGAACTGAGGCAACAGCAACGTTTGCTGGCCGAATTGATCGGCCCCCGTGACACAAGCGATGCCGACCGGTCTAAACCATTGGTGCCGCCGCCACGCAGCGAACGCGCGGAGATGGTGGCGGTGTAAAATTACCGGGGGGACGAGATCCACCGGCCCCTGAATTTCAAATCAAAATGGGGGCTCGTGTAACTCGCTCCTCCGAGAAAAATTTATGGACGAAAAACCAAAAAAAACCTGGCGCCATCCCCAACGCCTCCTTTTCAAACTTGCGTGTCTGGGCACATTAATCGCGATCTTTCATGCGGAGGAAAACTGGCGCGGCTGGCACGCGTGGCAGAAATTCAAACAGGCATGGGAAGCCAAAGGTGAAAAATTTGACATGGCTGACGTGACCCCGCCGCCCGTGCCGGAAGATCAGAACTTTGCGTTGACGCCGATTGTCGTCAGCAGTTACGAAGCGACGTTGGACAAGGCCGGTCATGAAGTCCGGCCACGGAATACGAATGTCGTTGACCGGTTGAGCATGATCACCTGGCGGGATAACCATTGGGCAAAGATTCCCCAATCCGATGGCTGGCAGGCTTCAAAAAAATCCGATTTAAAGGCGTGGCAGGCCTACTTCCGTTCGCCACCGCCGACGAATTCGGTTGAAACCAACTCTTTTCCCGTCGCCCCCCTGCCGCAATCGCCGGCGGATGACATTCTGCTGGCGCTGAGCAAATACGATTCAGCCATCGAAGAAATCCGGCAGGCCAGCCAGCTTCCGTATTCGCGGTTTCCGTTGACTTACAACAAAGAAAATCCCGCTGACATCCTGCTGCCACATCTGGCCGCGCTCAAATCTTGCGCGCAGGCTTTGAATTTGCGCGCGCTGGCCGAACTGCAAAACGGCCAGAGCGGAAAAGCGCTCGCCGATGTGAAGCTTTCATTGCGCCTGGTTGATTCCATTCACACCGAGCCGTTCTTGATTTCCCATCTGGTTCGCATCGCCATATTGCAGAATGCATTACAATCGGTTTGGGAAGGCTTGGCGGAACACTGGTGGTCGGAGGAACAACTGGGCGCGCTCGACGCGGAACTGGCGAAGTTGGATTTTCTGGCCGATTACAAATTGGGCATGCGCGGGGAATCGGGACTTCAAGGTGGCATCATTGAATGCCTGCACCAGCATCCAGAACAGATGATGGATATTTCCCGTGATAATTATAACAGCCGCAAAATGCCCTTCCCGGCGCGAATCATCTGGCAAATGATTCCCAGCGGTTGGTTCGATCAAAATCGGCTGCGTTGCGCCCGCATGATGGTGGAGTTTTTCATTCCACTGGCAGATGAAAATCAGCGGACAATTTCTCCGGCCTTGACCCGACGCGCCAACGCGGCATTTGAAGCCGACATTAAACATCGCAGTCTCTATAATATTCTTGAACGCATGCTGCTCCCGGCACTGGGCAACGCGGTGGAAAAATTTGCCCGCGCACAAACGTCCGCTGATTCGGCGCGCACCGCCATCGCGCTGGAGCGTTACCGGCTCGCACACGGCGAATATCCCGAATTGCTCGATGTGCTCGTGCCGCAGTTCATCGCCAAGCTGCCGCACGATGTCATCAACGGCCAGCCGCTGCATTATCGCCGCACTTCGGATGGACAATTTGTTCTCTACTCGGTCGGCTGGAACGAAACGGATGACAGCGGTGAGGTGGTTTTCAGAAAAGGTTCGACCCCGGGCGTGGACATCAGTCAAGGCGACTGGGTCTGGCGGTATCCGGCCAGGTGATTTTTGATTTACGATATACGATTTACGCGTTGCGTTGAATTGTGGATGGATTCGTAAATCGAATATCGAATATCGTAAATTCCGCCAGAGTCTCGTTACCTCGACTCCTACATTTTTAACTGTGTCCATCCCGCCTTCGTTTCACTTCGTCGTGGCAAGCCGCGTCCATCTGTGGTTCAATTAGTTTGTGAACATCACGAATCTGAATCCCGACACGGATATCGGGGCGAGCGCCTGGCTGGTGGAGGTGGATGGCCACCGCATTTTGCTCGACGCCGGGATGCACCCAAAACGCGAAGGCCGCGATGGGCTGCCGCTGTTCGGAAAGGCCGGCAACGGAGATTTGGATGCCATCGCCATTTCGCATTGCCATCATGATCACGTCGGCACGCTGCCGGTGGCGGTGCGGCATTTTCCCAAGGCGCACGTGCTGATGAGCGAGTTGAGCTATTTCATCGTCGAGCGCGTGCTGCACAATTCGGTGAACGTGATGACGCGCCAGCGCGACGAACTGGGGATCCGGGAATATCCACTCTACACGCACGACGAAGTGGACGACATCGCTCCGCTGTTTCAAGGCTTCAAATACAACCGTGAAGTCGAATGGGCGGCGTTTCACAAAACCCGCGCGGGATTTGCCTCGCCGACGCTGGAATTTTTTGACGCCGGCCACACACTGGGTTCGGCGGGCCTCCTGGTTCGCGGCAAAAAGGAGACGCTGTTTTACACCGGCGATGTGTGCTTTCACGACCAGACGATTTTGCGGGCCGCGCGGTTTGAAGACGTGAAGGCCGACGTGCTCATCATGGAAACGACGCGAGGCAACCGCGCCACGCCGCCGGGTTTTTCGCGCGAAGGCGAAATCGAGCGGCTCACCGCGGCCATCCAGCGGGCGCTCAAACGCAAGGGCTGCGTGCTGATTCCGTCGTTCGCGCTGGGACGCACGCAGGAAATCCTGGCATTGCTGGCGCTGCTCATGCGCGCGGGGAAATTGAAGCCCCAGCCCATTTACATCGGCGGGCTGGGGCGCGTGTTCACGGAAATTTACGATCTCGAAGCCCACCGCACGCACCGGCAACACACGAACCTGCAATTGCACGAGGCGCTGGAACTCATCGTGCTCGAAAAGGGCCACGCGGAAAAAATGAAGCTCAGCGGCGGGCGTATTTTTGTGATTACCGCCGGCATGATGAGCGAGCACACCGCCGCGCACGACCTCGCCGCGCGCATGATCGGCGATGAGCGGCAATCCATTTTCTTCGTTGGTTATGCCGACCCGGACACGCCGGGCGGACGGCTGAAAGCGGCCAAGCCGGGCGAAACGTTCGTGTTCAGCCCCAGCGCCGGCCAGGTCGCGCGCAAATGCGAACTGCTGGATTTCGATTTGACCGCGCACGCGAACCGCGGGGATTTGCTGGATTTCGTCGGGCAGGTTTCGCCGCGCGCAATTCTGCTCGGTCATGGCGGCGATGATTCGCGCCAGTGGTTTGAGGAACAAATCCGCACCCGCCACCCCAAAATCAAAATCCTTCAGCCCCAACCAGCCAAAACGGTTGCGGTGTGAAAAACGAAAACCGCCGGGCGAAATGAATTCGACCGGCGGTCGGTTCGTTTTGCGCTCCAGGTTTAATGCCCGCCGTTGACGATGTTGGCGAGGTTGAAGATCGGCAGGAACATGCAAATGACCATGCCGCCGATGACAACGCCCAGGAAGACAATCAGCATGGGTTCAAGGAGCGACATGAGGCCGGAGAGCGTGGTTTCGATTTCCTCGTCGAGAAAGTTCGAGACGCGCTCGAGCATGTTGTCAATGTTGCCGGTTTGTTCGCCGGCGCTCAGCATGCGGATGATCATGTTGGGGAAAATCGGGTTCTTGCCGAGCGCGGCGGAAATGCCTTCGCCCCGTTCAATGTCCAGGGCGGCGGTCTTGATGGCCTTTTCCATGACGACATTGCCCACGGTTTGAGAGACAATTTGCAGCACTTCCAGGATGGGCACACCGCTGCGGATGAGCGAGGAGAGCGTGCGCGTGAAGCGAACCAGGCAGATTTTATGCGCAATGGGGCCGAAAACCGGCAGCTTGATGCGGCGGGAATCCCAAAACAGGCGTCCCGGTGTGGTCTTGATGAAATGAAACCAACCCCAGATGGCCGCGGCCGCAAGGATGATAAACAGGAGAAAATATTTTTGGACGATCTCGCTGAGATCGATCATGAGCTGCGTCGGGCCGGGCAGGGTCGCGCCGAAGCCGGAGTAAACGTCCTTGAAGGTGGGGACGACTTTCACCAGCAGGAAGATCGTGATGGAAATCGCCACGACGGTCACGGCCGACGGATACATCAGCGCGGTCTTGACCTTTTTGCGAAGGCGTTCGGAATTTTCCAGGTAAGTGGCCAGTCGTGCGAGAATTTCCGCCAGCAAACCGCCTTTTTCGCCCGCTGAAACCATGGAAAAGTAAAGGCGGTTGAATGTCTTTGGATGTTTTTGCAACGCCTCGGAAAAACTTTCGCCGCTTTCAACGCGCGTGCATACGTCCCGAATCACGTCGCGCATGACTTTGTTCTGCGTTTGGTCCGCCAGCGCCTGCAATGACTGCACGATGGCAATGCCGGCCTCAATCATCGTCGCCAACTGGCGGGTGAAAACGACCAGGTCGGACAGCGCCACTTTGCCGCCCTTCATTTTGCCCCGTTTGGAGATCTTTTCCTGGATGGACACCACCAAAAGGTTGCGGTTAAGCAACGCGGCGATGGCGGCTTGTTCAGTTACAGCTTCGACCGAACTGTTGATTTCCCGGCCGGTGGCCGTCTCCCGGGCTGAATAAGCATATGATGGCATATCTTTGATTTCGTAATAAAACCGCTCGCAAAACTCGCCCCAATCGCAATCCTGCAATTGGGCTTCCGCCGTCTGACAAAGCACAATTTGTTCCAGTCTGGCTTGCAAAAATCCGATGCAGCAGAATCCATAACGTCCGAAGCCCGGCATGGTTATAAATGTCCGAACTTCACACAACCACTGCACATAATTGAACTGGAAACATTGTCAATTAATGCAACTTGTTGGTTTTAAGAATGTTACAATAATCTGGTTCCTTAAAAAAAATGTTGTAAAAATTATGGCATTCTCCTATTTTCATTGCAATTGCACCATTTGGTGCCGGGGCAAATGGGTTTTTGCCCTGAAAGTGCGCAGGCACAAAACAAAGAGAAAACAATCAAACAAACAACATCGGAGGAACCAGATGAAGTTTAATAAATGGACAGTAGGTCTCGCGGCAATCGGGGTGATCAGCCTTGCCTCGGCGGCTCGCGCAGACGAAGCAAAAATGAGCCAGGTGCAAACCGCGCTCTCGAACACCACGCTTAGTGGCTATGTGGATGTATCCGCCCAGTGGAATCCAGGCCAGCAAAATGGATACTATGGCGTTATGGGGAATACCCCTGGATATGCTTATGGCGGGATTAACAAAGCTGACGGCTTTAATCTGAATGCCGTTGACTTGGCCCTTGACAAGCCGATGGATGAAAGCTCGTGGGCCGCCGGTTATCATGTTGAACTCATGGCCGGCCCGGATAACCCGACCGCACTGAATGTTGGCACTGTTGATGGAGTTAACGGTGGCCCGATCGTGAAACAGGTTTCGAGTCCTCTCGTGGGAATTCGCCAGGCCTATGTCACGGTGCGCACACCGGTGGGCAATGGTATTGACTGGAAGCTGGGTGTGTTCGACACCATTATCGGCTATGAATCCACCAGCTCACCGCTCGATCCGAACTATACCCGCTCCTACGGCTATAGCATTGAGCCATCAACTCACACGGGAATTTTGGGCTCTTATAAGGTGGGCGATTGCCTCACTATTACCGGCGGAGTGGCCGATGGTTCCAATGTTGGCACAATTGTTCAGCCAATCAATGGCCGTGCCGCTTTTGAAACCCAAAAGGCCGTCATGGGCGCAATCGCCCTTACCGCGCCGGATAGTTGGGGCGCGCTGAAAGGTGCAACGCTCAATTTGGGCGTCGTCAACTCGGCTGATTCCGACGTGGTGGGGAGACAAACAGTTCCGTTCCTTGGCGGGACCTTTGGCGCGCTGGGGCTGAATACTTTTGGCACAACCAGTTGGTATGCGGGTTTGATGATCCCAACACCTGATTCAAAATTGAAGTTCGGTACTAGTTTTGACTACCTCGAACTGCACAACAGCAGTGCTGCCAATAAATCCGACGACTCCACCTGGAACGTCGCCGTTTATGGCAATTTGCAGGCCACTGACAAGCTCAGCTTTAATGTGCGCGCTGAGTATTTGGATGACAGCGCCGGCCTTATTTATGCAGGTTACGGCCCTCAAGCGGAAGAATTCACATTCACCACCCAGTATCAACTGTGGGCGAACGTGTTGAGCCGCGTGGAACTCCGCTGGGATCACGTCGAACACGGGACTCCCTTCGACGTCAGCACCGCAACTGGCAATCCCGTCCATGCAAATGCATTCATGCTCGCACTTAACCTGATCTATCAGTTCTAATTTAATTGGAACACTCAAGCCCCTTCCGGGAAAGCCGGAAGGGGCTTTTTATTCCCTCCTGAGATTTCGCAGCAGTCCCGCAGTGCGGGATCAGTCTGCTCATTTTTTCCAAGGAGAAAGTCAGAGCCGACTCACGTCGGCTGCTACATCTGCATTTCAAAACTTGGCTTCCTTCGCGCTTCGGCTGATAATCCGCCCGCCAAATGCAATTTATCCGTGACATTTACACGGCGAAACACGCGGCCGGCCGGCCGGTCATCTCCTTTGAATTTTTCCCGCCGAAAACCGGCGAGGGCGACCGCAATCTTTTGGAAAAGCAAATTCCCGCCCTGCTCCAGGCCAAACCCGATTATTGCTCCGTCACCTACGGCGCCGGCGGCAGCACCCGCGACAAAACGTTGATGATTGTGGATCGCATCCAACGGCAGCATGGTCTCACGGCGCTGGCGCATCTCACGTGTGTTGGACACACTCGCGGGCAGGTGCGCGAGCTTTTGGAAAAAATCCGCGCGCTCGGCTGCAAAAACATTCTCGCGCTGCGCGGAGATCCGCCCGACGGCGGCGAATTTCAGCCGCTGCCCGGCGGTTTCAAATTCGCCGCGCAACTTGTCAAGTTCATCCGCGAGTCGGGCGATTTTTCCATCGGCGCCGCCGGTTTCCCCGAAGGCCACATAGCGTGCCGGGACGGCAAACACGCCGATTGGCGGCATTTGAAGGAAAAAACGGACGCCGGCGCGGATTTCATCCTCACGCAGTTGTTTTTCGACAACGCCGACTATTTTGAATTTCGCGATTACGTGGCCGGCAAACTCGGCGTCCGCGTCCCACTCGTGCCCGGCATCATTTCGATTTTGAGCGCGGCGCAAATCACAAGATTCACGCAGCTTTGCGGCGCGAAAATTCCGCCGCCCCTCCGTTCAAAACTCGATCAATTGGCGGGCAATGACGAAGCCGCCACGGAATTCGGCATCGAATACGCCACGAAACAGTGCGAAGAATTGCTGCGCGCCGGCGTCCCGGGACTGCATTTTTACACGTTGAACAAATCGCGCTCGACCGTGCGGGTTTTGAAAAATCTCAGTCTGGCCTGACGATTTTCGATTTACGATATGCGATTTACGCGACAACCCGAACTTGTTGGGCGACTCGTAAATCGCTAATCGTATATCGTAAATGCTCAAAATAAATTGTTCGCCATGATCCCGATGACACTCAACGGGCCCTGGTCTTCCAAACCATCGGCCATTTTATCCAGTTTTTGCAGCGAGAGTTTGACATTTTTGTAGAATTCCTGGTCGTTGACGAGTTTGCCGACCGTGCCTTGTCCCTGATTGACCTTCTGCAAAATTTGGTTGAGATTTGTCATTGAAGCGGTGGTCTCGTTGTAAAGCGTTTCGTCGGTCACCAGCCTGCCGATGGTGCCCCGGCCGGCGCTGACGCCGCTGACGACCTGGCGCACCTCGGCCACGGAGTCTTGCAAATTGGTCACCGTCGCCAGCGCCGAAGCATAAAGCGAATCTTGATAAATGAGTTTGCCGACCGTGCCCTGCCCGCTCGCGATCTGGCCGGAAATGCTTTCAACGTTGGAAATGGCGCCGCTGATGTGGCCGCTGTTCTGTTTGACGAAATCAACCAGCGGACCCATCAGATTATTGATGGTGTCGGGCGTGAAGCTCTTGGTGAGGTTTTGAATGCCGGTCGTGGCCCCGTCGAGTTTGGTCATGATGGCATTGAGGTCGGGCTGCTCCTCGGTGACGAGCACCGTCCCGCCAACCGCACGCGGCGCGTCGGGCGTGCCAAAATCAATGGCAACAAAATTCTGTCCCATCAGGCCGGCGAATTTGATGACCGCTTTGCTGTCCGTCTTCACAACAACACTGGAATGAAGCTTCATCGTGACTCTGACCTTGTTGCCGGCCAGCGCAATTTTTTCGACCCGGCCGATTTCCACCCCGGCCATTTTAACGCTGCTGCCAACTTTCAAGTCCTGTACCGTGTCGAACAAGGCGTTAAGGCGGTAGCCCCCGTGGATTGATTCCATGCCGCCCAGCGTTTCCATGATGAGGAAGGCGGCGACAACGACGAGGACGGCAAAATAGCCGAGATTGGTTTCGAGTGAGTTTTTCATAGATTTAAAATCAAGGTTCGCGTTTAAAGTCGGCGTGCAAAAAACTTTGGACGAGCGGGTCGTTGAAGCGCTTCACTTCATCCGGGGTCCCGATGGTGAGAATGCGGCCTTCGTTGATGACGGCAATTCGGTCGGCCACGCCAAACGCGAGGTCGCGGTCGTGCGACACCACGAGTGACGTGACGTGAATGCGCCGCTGGAGCTGAAGAATTTCCTCGCCGATGACCACGGACGAAAGTGGATCGAGCTCGCTCGTCGGTTCATCGTAAAGAATCAGTTGCGGCTCGATGACCAGTGCGCGGGCGATGGCGACGCGCTTTTTCATGCCGCCGGAAAGTTCACTGGGCATTTTGTCCTCCGCGCCCTTGAGGCCGACAGTTTCAAGCATTTCAGCGACGATGCGCGCGATTTCCTCCGGCGGCTTGAGCCGGTGCTCGCTCAGGTAAAGCCCGACATTTTCGCCGACCGTCAGCGAGTTGAGCAGCGCGCCGGACTGGAATACCATCGCAAGCCGGTATTGGCTGGTGATTTCCGGCGATTGAATGGATTTGCCATTGATGAGGATTTCGCCGGCGTCGGGGGGTTCGAGCCCGATAAGTTGTTTGAGCAACACACTTTTGCCGCTGCCGCTCGGCCCCATGATGACAAAAATTTCTCCGGGCTGGACCTCGAAATCAAGACCCTTGAGCACTTCCTGCCCGTCAAAACTTTTGCGCAGGCCGCGCACCTGGAGGCTGACGCCGGAATGGTTGTTGGTTGACCCGTTCATTATTTCAACAGAATCCGCGTGAGCATGTAGTCAAAAATCACGATCAGGACGATGGAATTGACGACGGCTTTTGTGACCGAGCGGCCGATGCCGCGCGGCCCGCCGATGGTCGCCAGGCCTTGATGGCACGAAACCACTCCGATGATCAACGCAAAGCAAAAGCTCTTGAACACTCCATTGACCACGTCTTTCACCTCCACCACATCGCGCAAGTTGGCCCAAAAAGCCTGGAACGGAATCGCGATGTGGCTGTTGGTGTCGGCCACAACCGCGCCCCCCAGCCAGCCGACCAGGATGCCAAAAACCACCAGCATCGGCAGCGCCACCGCAAGGGCCAGCAGCCGCGGCAGCACCAGGTAATGAACTGGGTTGATGTTCATGGTGCGCAACGCATCAACCTCCTGATAAACGCGCATGGAGCCGATTTCGGCCGCCATGGCCGAGCCGATGCGACCGGCGATGAGAATGGCCATCAAGACCGGCGCCAGTTCCTTGGCCATCGCGATGCCGACGATGCCGCCGACGGCGCTGGCCAGGCCGCGTTCGACAAGCACCGGGCCGGTTTGCAACGCAATGACCGCGCCGATGAAAAACGACAGCACGCAAACCATCAGCAGGCTTGCGTTGCCGATTTCGTAGAATTGATCGAAAACCTTCTGCCGCTGCCGCCACGCCAGCGGCAGGGACAACAGCGTGCGCCAGAACAGCAGAATAAGCTCGCCAATGTTTTCAAACATAATTTATTTCGCCGGATGCTCTGCCGGGGTGTGCCATTTGAGCACGGGAACGTAAAACAGCCGCATTTTTTCCATTTCCGAATCCGATTGATACTGGAAAAACCCGAACAGGAGCGAGCATTTTTTCGACGCGGGCGTTGTGTCGCGGCGGTACAGGTTCCAGAGCAACGACTGGCTGGCGGCGCCGGCCTTGGGGTTGTCCTCCGAACGCCACAACGACCACAGCGGCGACCAGTTGCGCTCGACGCCCCGGTTGTTGGGCAATGCCGATTCAACCAACGCGAGAATTTGCAGCCGGCGGCTGCCATTAAAATCGTGGTGCCAGGTGAACAACGGCCAGAAATCAACGCGTTGCCGCTCTGCGCCGGTTTCGGTGTTTTTTTCCGTCACATTCGAAAACAGATAAAACAAAATGCGCGTGCGTTCCCGATCCAAGCCCTCGGTATGCAGGCGCTTGTATTTGTAAAGCGGCCAGAGATAAAAATCGCTTTCCAACGTGTCGTTGTGCGAACGGCTGAACAAAGGGAATGCGCGCGTGGTGGTTTTACCCTCGCCGCGGGCGACAACGACGAACGGCCAGGGGCCCTCCCATTCGTGGTATTTTTTCTCGCGGTCGTCAATCCAGGTGAACAACGGCCAGAGCACGGAGGTGGAATCGCGTTGGGGAGAGCGGACCACGCAGTAAGGCGGCAGCGTCGCCCGGAGTTTTTCCGGATTGTCGGTGCCGATGCCGTTGTTCTGGTGAAAATAGACCGGCCAAAGGGCGAAAAATTTGTCATGCCCGCCGATGATTTCCGTTTCGCCAAAGCCGTTGGTTTTCGTGGTCACGTCCTTGTGTTCGCTGCCGATCAGCGGCCAGAATTGCCACCCCTGCAGGCCATCGCCGTGCCGCAGATGGAAAAACGGATAAAGATAATTGTCGGTAACGACGTCCCGCTTCCGCGACTCGCCATAAATGGGAAACAGGACGAAGAAAATTTCGTCGCGAAACAGCCGGTTTTGGAGGCGGCCATAGAGCGGAAAGAGCGCGGTATAATTTTCATCCGGGTTCGACGAGCGTTGCTGAAAATAGACTGGAAAAAGCGTGAAGCGTTTTGCGGTTGAATTATCAGGGTCCTGGCCGCCGGAAAAACTGAGCAGTTGCGCAAGCTGCCAGCGGTATTCCATTCCATAGCATTCATAAGTCAGCACCGGGTAAAGCAAATCGAATTCTTTTGATTCGGTTGCAGGATCGGTGTCATAAGACAGCAGCGGTGGAACGGCCCATGTTTTTTCCGAATCTTTGCGCTGGTCATAAAAAACCGGCCCGGCGGCTTCGGTGCGTTGACCCGAATCCAATGTCAGCTCAAATTGATCGAAGATCGGCCCGGCACGAAAACCCTCCCCGGCAAAGGCGGCGGATGGAAAACCGACCGCCAAGCCCAAGCAACAGATTTGCAAACGATGAATGAATATTTTGGACCGGGGGAACATGTTCGTGCCCTTAAACCGGAAGAGTGAATTATGACAAAGTTTTGACAAGTTATTTAGCCCGCTGCTTTATCGTTATTGAAAACAGAATTTGCTTGTTTTCAAGCTGTTAGATGTTAGGTTTAACATTGATATTGACTTCCTGCGAATTTTCTTTATGCTTTTTACACAATTGAGGTTTTACCTCGGTTCCTCCTGACCCGGTGTCGACGGCGAGTTGTCGGCACTGGGTTGTTTTATTAACGGACGCCACCGGCCAAGCAAATTCAACAACGCCGGCAAAAATGTCAGCCCCGCAATCATGCAGGTGGCAATCCCTGTCGCCATGACGCACCCCAGACTGTAAATGCCGCGATGTTTGGCGAGAATCAGGCTGCCGAAACCAGCGATGGCTGTCAACCCGGACACCAGCACGGCCTTGCCGGTGCTCCGCGCCAAAATGCCCGGCGTGCGTTCCTCGGCGAAACGGTTCAGGATATGAACCCCGTTGGTCACGCCGATGCCAATGACCAGCGGGAGGGTCATGATGTTTGCCAGATTGATGGGAATGCCGAACCAGCCCATCAACCCCACCAGCCAAAGCGTACCGATGCCCACCGGCAGCAACGACAAAATCACCGCGCCAAGGCTGCGGAAGTGGAAGAAAACCATGAGGGCAATCGCCGCCAACGAATACCAGGCCGCCTGGACATAACTGTCTTTGAGCAGGGTTTCGTACTCGTAAAGTTGAACCGGCGTGCCGGTGACATTGGGATCCACTTTCCGCAATTCAGTGACGAATTTTTCCTGCTTGTCACGCTGCCAGACATCGTCCCGGGGGTAAACCTGCAATAACAATTCCCCCGTCACACCCACGAACCGGTCGCGCAATGCCGGGGGCAAATCCTCGACCTGCAACGGCGCGCGGTTGTCCTGCTGTTGCAGGACTTGAAACGTCTCGATCAGGTCGGCAAACAGAGCGCGCTGGAACTGCGCCAGTTTGTCCGCGTGCTCCGCGAGCGCCGGGGTGTCGCCTCGCAACATCGTCTTGCGCAAATCTTCAATCGCCTCCCGCAGGGCAACCAGTTGCCGGGTCAGATCCGGGTCGCTGTTGCCCACTTCTTCCAGCGCGTTGCCAAGATATCCGTAAAGCCCGTACAGCGTCCGGCTCAGTTCGAAAACATCCACCGGACGGGTGTCCGGCGGGTTGAACTGGAGCGATGCGATTTCCTGTTTGATTTGTCCGACCAGTTCTAATTTTTCGTTCTGGTCCGCCAGAAAATCCCCATAAAACGGCGGCTCAATATCCGCCACCGTCGGCAGTTTTCGGATTTTGTCCGCCAGCTCCACCGCGTTGGTGAGTGAATCCGCAATAACCGCCCCGTAAAGCAGGGATTTGTCCGCCGACTCCAGCAGTTTTTGCTCAAACATCACCGATGGCAGGCTGGGGCTTTGCATTTTGATCAGGTTGTAATCGAAATAGACTTTGCGCGCCCCCAACACCGCCGCCACGCACAATCCCGCGGTGATACCCATCACCAGCACCGGCCGTTGCAGCCAGATGTTTTCGATGCGTGCGCGAGTGGCATCCTCGGTCACCTGATGGTCAATCACATTTTGTTTTCCGCGCAATAGCATCGCCGGCAGCATCGTCATCATCGGGATGAAGCAGAGCAGCAGACCGCCGCCGCAGATGATGCCCATTTCCTGGATGCCCTTAAAATGCGTAAAGGCCATGGCCAGAAACGCGCCGGCGGTTGTCAGGGCGCCCGTAAAAATCCCCTGCCCGGTGAACACCATCGCCTTGGTCAGCGCCGCCTCCGCCGTTTTGCCATGGCGCAATTCCTCCTCGTAACGCGTGATCAAATGCACGCCATAATCAATCCCCAGGCCGATGAGCATCGGGACAAACGTGATCGTCAGGATGTTCAAATGCCCGATCGTCAGCGTGGTGAATGCCAGGGTGTAGCCCAGCCCGATCACCAGACAAATCGTGGCTTTCACCGGCCGGCCGATTTCGTTGTAGCCGTAGATGAAAATCAACGCGCACAAAATCAACGACACGATGCTGGCCAGCGTAATGTCCTTCTTCGATTGCGTCATTTCGTCGTAATCCAGCACCGGCTCGCCGGTGATCCCCACGTTGAGGCCGGGCACCTCCGCTTGCGTCTGTTTGACCAGTTGGCGCAAACGATCAATCACATAACCATCCACCTCGTCCTGCGTTTGCCGGCCCCGCTGGCGCTGCTGATTCACGGTTGGGCCGTTCGTTTTCGCGTCGGGCGAGTGCGTCGTCACCAGAAAAATCCGGCCGTTGGCAAAGGTGATGTAATTCGATAGCACGCCACTTCCGCTGGTGTCGAACAAGGCGATGACATTGGGCGACGGCGGCGTGCCGGGTCGTTGCAGGGAATCGGTGGCCTGGGTCACGATGCGCGTCAGCGCGGGCAGCGACTTGATCAGTGAGTCCGTGTCGGCGTTGGCCTCGCGCGGTGCGGTGCGGAACGCCGTGTTGATCTGCTCAAAAAATGAGACCAGGTTCGTCGTTTGGGTGAACTGCCGGGCAAATGGCCGGGCGGCCTGGAGCATGGTTTTCATCTCCACCAGGTTCGTCTCCGACGCGTAAAGCAGCCCCTTGGAACCCATTATCATTGGGTTCTGCGCATAAAAAACGTCGAGGAACAAATTCGTTTCCTCCTGCATTTTGGCGGCAATGCGTTCGACAAACTGCCGGCTTTTTTCAATGTTGTCGCTTTCCACCACCACCACCAAATCCCCCTGCTGGGGAAATTCCTGCTGGAGCCGGAGATAATTCTGATGATATTTCTGGTTGGGCCCGACCAGATTGTCCCGGTTCATGTCGGCCTTCAGAAAACCGATCGTATAAAGCACGCACAACAGGAACAGCGCCACCTGGGGATAAAAAAACCAGCGGGGATGACGGCATACCGCCACCGTCAATTTGGCGAGCAGCCGCGCGAGAAAACTGTCAGCGCTTAATGCCTTCATGCTTCGTGGCTGCGCTTGGGGTTCATGCCTTTACCGTATCATCGGGAAATTCGGCGTTGGAATAAACTTCCTTCACGTCGTCATGCTCTTCCAGCGCCTCAATCAGCTTGTTGACCGCCGTGATGGCCGCTTCGCCGGCCAGCGGCAGGGTAAGGGTGGGCAACCATGTGATTTCCGCCGCGTCGCATTTGATGTTCGCAGCCTCAATTTGTTTATGCACGGCCTCAAAATTTCCCGGTTCGGTCAGAATTTCATACCCCTGCGGTTCGGCCTTGAAATCCTCCGCGCCCGCTTCGAGCGCCGGTTCCATCAACTGATCTTCGCCTGCCGCTTCGCGCGACACGATGATTTGCCCTTTCCGCTGAAACAACCGGCTGACCGATCCTGGCGTCGCAATGCTGCCGTTGTTCTTGGTCACGATGCTGCGAATGTCCGACGCCGTGCGATTGCGATTGTCCGTGCTCACTTCGACCAGCAGCGCCACGCCGTGGGGTCCGTAAATTTCATAGGTCAAATCCTCGAAGTTCGCGCTTTCCCCGCCGCCGGTCCCTTTCTTGATGGCGCGCTCGATGTTGTCGCGCGGCATGTTCGCCGTGCGGCATTTGAGCAGCACCATGCGCAGGCGCGGATTCATGCCCGGATCGCCGCCGCCGATTTTGGCGGCGATGGTGATTTCGCGTCCCAGCTTGGAAAATATTTTCCCGCGCTTGGCGTCAATCGCACCCTTGAAGTGCTTGACCTTCGCCCATTTACTGTGTCCAGACATGGTTGATTGTTGGTTGGAGCCTGAAGGTTGAGGATGGCAGACCGATCCTTCCCCGGCCCTCGCTTCCTCCATCAACTCGCCGCCTCCACATAAACCGCCGTGCCGTAACACAGCACCTCGGTGATGCCCGCCGCAAGCTCCGTCGCGTCGTAACGCACGCCGATGACGGCGTTGGCGCCGAGTTCTCCGGCATGGGTGAGCATCCGGTTGAAGGCGTCTTCGCGCGTGCGTTCGCAAAGATTGGTGTACAGTGAAATGTTCCCGCCGAAAACCGCCTGAATGCTGGCGCCAAAATTTCCGACGATGGAGCGCGACCGCACAATGATGCCGCGCACGACGCCGAACGATTTGATTACGCGATAACCAGGCAGATCAAATGTCGTTGTCGTCAATGGATGTGTCAGACTCATAAGCCAACGATTGAACACGACGGCGCGCGCCGACAAAAGCGAAAAGTTCCGGTGGTGGCGCCCGGTTGCGTCCTTTACGGCGAAAGCCACGAAAACGCCGGCAAATTCCGCAAGCCGGTGAATACCAGCACGGTAACGAGAAGCGCCCACAATATCATGGGCGACACAATGAATGCGACCGGTTGGTTCCGGATTTTTTGCATGACCCACCATACGCTCTGCGCCGTCAACCCCGCGAGCATCAGAACGAACAGCGCATTGTCCTGCAGCGCGCGGAGCAGATGGCCGTGCAATAATTGATACGCCGCCCGCGTCGCACCGCACCCCGGACAGTTCAAGCCGGTCAGCGAATGAAACAAACAAACGGGATAAAAACCGTGCTTCGCCGGATCGAAGAAAAACAGAACTGCGCCCGAGCCCAGAACTGCCGCCACCAGCACGACCACCGTGAAAAATGCGAGCGACTGCGGCGCGGCAATTTTCGGCGGCGCGGGTTGGGATTCAGCGCGCATGGTTCAGGTTCAAAAAGACTTGAAATGCCATTCAAAGTTTTCCGGGTGGAGTGCAAGCTTGAGCAAGGCCAGCCCGAATCCCAAAACCAGGCTCGCCGCCGAAAGGATCAGTCCGGCAATGGCCACGCCGCGGCCTTCGTAAAGTTCGGGATGCCGGTTGATTTGCGACAGTCCGATGAGCGAGAAGACCAGTCCGAGGATGTTGAACGGACATCCGCAGCAGCATGTCACCGACAAAATGCCGAAAATCAGTCCTGCCGTTGCAAAGGAATTGGTTTTGGGCATTTGGCCCGCCGTTGAAGCCCCCGGAAGGGGCGGCCTGATTGTCGGCGGAATGGGCGGCGCAAAATTTCCCGCAATTTCCGGCAGCGCGCCGAGCGGTTTCCATTCCGTCGCGCCGGGAGCAAGCGTTGGCGTCTGCGCGTTGGCGCGGCCTTCGGCAATCCACTGCCGTAATTGCCCGGCGGCCACCGGGCCGTATTCCCTGCCATCGGAACCGATTATTTTGTACATACGCGCTTCCTTATTCGTCTTCGTTGTCACCAGCCGCACGACCGACATCTGCACACACGCCGCGCTTTGCTTCGGCGACAAAATCCAGCAATGTTTTTGCCGTGGGACTGGTGAAACTTTTTTGTGCTTCCTCGACTGCCGCCCGCAAATTTTTCCCGCTGCGGAACAGGGCGTGATAAAGCCGTTTCAATTCCAACCGCTGTTCCGCCGTGAAACCCGCGCGGCGCAGGCCGATGACGTTCAATCCGCAGATTTCATTGCCGCGTAGCGCCACCGTGAACGGCGGCAGGTCCTGGCTGATCGCCGATCCGCCCTGCATCAGCGCGAGCGTCCCCACCCGGCAGAACTGATGCACGAGGCTGTTGCCGGAAAGGAACGCCTGGTCCTGCACCTCCGCATACCCGGCCAGCAACACGCCGTTGGCAATGATGGTATGGTCGCCCAGCCGGCAGTTGTGGCCGATGTGGCAGTTCGCCATCAGAAAATTGTGCGAGCCGATGATGGTTTCCTCGTCCGGCTTGCTTGAGCGATGCACCGTGGCGTGTTCGCGGATTACGTTGTGGTCGCCAATGCGCACCCGCGTCGGTTCACCCTGGTATTTCAAATCTTGCGGCTCGTCGCCAATGACGCAGCCCGCATGGAACACATTGTGCGTACCGGCCGTCGTCAGGCCCGTGAGATAAACGTGCGGCCCGACGACGCAGTCCGCGCCCAGTTCCACGCCCTCGTCAATCACGGCATACGGCCCGACGCAAACGGTCGAATCCAGCTTGGCCTTCGGATGAATGATGGCGGTTGGATGAATCACAGGGTAAAAGTGGCTCATTCGGCTTGATTGCCAAGTTCAAAATACCGAGTTCGCCGGGCAATAAAACAATTCGGTGGGGCGAGCGTTCTCGCGCCTGCGCCGCCGTAGCGGCTTCGTCGCCGCGAAGGCGCGAGCCGGAAACCCGGATTGATCAGCGGCTCGCCAGTAGTCTCGCCCCACCGTGCTGAAGATACTTTGTGCCTTCGCGCCTTCGTGGTAAATTCCACGGGTCGAAATGAACGTCACAACCCAATCTGAACCGGCGACAATTCAAAATTCGATGTTTGAAATTCGAAATTTGCCCGAATTGCTCGCGCCCGCCGGCGGTTGGGATTGCGCCCGCGCCGCCGTTGAGAATGGCGCCGACGCCATTTATTTCGGACTTGAAAAATTCAACGCGCGGATGCGCGCCGACAATTTCACCGCCGCCGATTTGCCGAAGCTGATGGAATTTCTCCACCGGCGTGGCGTGCGCGGCTTCGCGACGCTCAACACGCTCGTCTTCGAGAACGAGCTTGCCGATGCCGAAAAATATCTGCGGATGATGATCGCCGTCGGAGTGGACGCGGTGATTGTGCAGGACGTGGGCATTTGCCGGCTCATCCGGCAACTCTCGCCCGATTTTCCGATTCACGCCTCGACCCAGATGACCATCACCAGCGCCGCCGGCGTGGACTTTGCCCGTGAACTCGGCTGTGCCCTCGTCGTGCTCGCGCGCGAATGTTCAATCAAGGAAATCGAAAAAATCCAAGCCGCGCAAGGTGGGGCGGGCAGTCCCCTGCCCGCCGCCGAATTGCCCTCCAATGCCGGCGCGCAGGGGACTGCGCGCCCCTCCCAGTTGCCCTTGGAAGTTTTCGTTCATGGCGCACTCTGCATCGCCTACTCGGGCCAATGCCTCACCAGCGAGGCGCTGGGCGGACGTTCGGCCAACCGCGGCGAATGCGCGCAAGCGTGCCGGATGCCTTATGATTTGGTTTCCGATGGCAAACTCGTGCCGCTCGGCGACCGGAAATATCTGTTAAGCCCGCAGGATCTGGCCGGGCTGGAGGTTTTGCCGGAATTGATCCACGTCGGCGTCGCCTCGCTGAAAATCGAAGGCCGGCTCAAATCGCCGGAGTACGTCGCCAATATCACGCGCATCTACCGCAATGCGCTCGATACGCTGAGTGACAAGTGGCAGGTGACAAGTGGCAAGAAACAGCCGGCGCACGATGCAACCCCTTGTCACTCGTCACTTGTCACCCGTCACGATCAATACGACATGGAAATGGCCTTCTCCCGCGGCCTGCACACCGGCTGGTTCGGCGGCACCAACAACCAACAGCTCGTCCATGCGCGCTTTGGCAAAAAACGCGGCGTTTATCTCGGCGAAATCGCGCGCGTGTTGCGCGATGGCGTTCTCATCCGCCTCGAAGGCCCGTTGAAGCCGGGCGACGGCGTGGTGTTCGATGCCGGCAAACCGGAGGAAAACGAGGAAGGCGGGCGCGTTTATGAAATCGAAGCGCGACGGGATGAAACATTGCTTGGCTTCGGCCATGGCGATATTTATTTCTCGCGCGTCCACGTCGGTGACAAGCTGTGGAAAACCAGCGACCCGGAACTGGACCGGCGATTGCGTCAAAGCTTCGAGGGCGATACGCCGAAATTTCAGCGGCCCATCGAAATCGAAGTTCATGGTGTCGCAGGCAAGTCGCTCATGCTCATTGCGCACGATGAATTCGGAAATATCGCCAAAGTCGAATCCTCCCTGCCGCTGGCGAAAGCCGAAAAGCAACCGCTCACCACCGAACGTTTGTGCGAGCAGCTTGGCCGCCTCGGCGGCACCCCGTTCAAACTCGGCGAATTGAAAAATAATCTGTCGGGCGAAGTTTTACTGCCGGTCAGCGAGCTGAATCGTCTGCGCCGCGAAATCGCAGCGGAGTTGGAACGATTGCGCACACAGCCAAAACGCTGGACGCTGAACGCTGTGGGTGGCACAGGCGTCACGCCTGTTGTTTCCGGCGTCGCGCCGGAAACCGGGCAGCGAGGTCCGACGGCTCCATCACCGTCCCGTCACCCGCAATCCACGTCTCACGACGAAATTCGGCGCGACGCCGAATTTAACCCGCGTGACGCGGGTTCCACCCTCATCGCGCTCGTCCGCAACCTTCCCCAACTCGAAGCCGCGCTGCAATGCGGTGTGACCACCATTTACTGCGAATTCGAAGACCCAAAAAAATATCACGAAGCCGTGACACTGTTCCACAGCGCGCGCAGTTGCTCTGTCTCTCAACCCTCAACCCTCAACTCTCAACCAGGTATTTTCGTCGCTCCCCCGCGCATCTTCAAACCGGGCGAGGAATGGGCGCTGGAGCAGGTGCGCTCCTGCAACGCCGACGGTTATCTGGTCCGCAATTACGATCACCTGACGTTCTTCGCCAGCGACCGGCGCATTGGCGATTATTCGCTGAACGTGGCCAACCGGCTGGCGGCGGATTATTTCAAAAACCAATTCGGCCTGGAACGCGTCACCACGAGCTACGATCTGAATTTTCAGCAGCTCGAAGCGTTGTTGCAGGCCGCACCGCCGGAATGGTTCGAGGTGACCATCCACCAGCACATGCCGATGTTTCACATGGAGCACTGCGTCTTCTGCGCGTTTCTTTCCAGCGGCACGGATTACCGGAACTGCGGCCGCCCATGCGACGTGCATGACGTGCGGCTGCGCGACCGCGTGGGCGCGGAGCACCCGCTCAAGGCCGACGTGGGCTGCCGCAACACGGTGTTCAACTCGCTGGCGCAGACCGGCGCGGAATATGTCTCACGGATGATGGAACTCGGCGCACGCCATTTCCGCGTGGAATTCCTCAACGAAATGCCCGAGCAGGTAACCCAGACGATTTCAAAATACCGCCGGCTTTTGCGGGGCGAAATCACCGGCACCGAACTCTGGCGTGAATTGAAACTGATGAACCAGCTTGGCGTCACCCGCGGACAGATGAGGCGTGAAACGTGATGCGTGAAACGTGAATCGTAATGAGCCTCTCACGTCTTACGTTTCACGCCTCACGTTTCCCGTTTCCCGTTTCACGAATAGAAATATCCCTTATGCCGAGCTCGGCATAAGGGCTATTTTCTGTAGCACTTGATAATGCCGAGCACACGGGACGATTCTTCAAATCATTGAGGAATCGCCCCTTTTTTCTTTTTGCAACTCGGCATTATTCGAGCGTCATTCCCCCTGTAAACCTCAACCAAATGAAAGGAATGACACTTATGAATGCTCTGTTTAGAGCATATTAAATAATACTATAGCCACAAAGGGACTGCGGCGGCATAGTGGGGGGCATGAAAACATTGTCTGTGGATCTGCGTGAACGGATTCTGGCTTCCTATGATGCGCGCGAAGGAACACGCGAGGAGACAGCGAACCGTTACCGGGTATCGCTGGGCATGGTCA
>Ga0224555_1002054_pt1 | contig 24906 bp, 22 predicted proteins | sample 714S23034metaG_FD_180687 | JGI IMG/M metagenome (GOLD analysis project Ga0224555, IMG submission 180687) | Peat soil microbial communities from Stordalen Mire, Sweden - 717 S2 30-34 | ecosystem: Environmental > Terrestrial > Soil > Wetlands > Peat | place: Sweden: Norrbotten County, Stordalen...
TGCGGGTTCAGGCCCACCGACTCCACCCGGCCGACGGCGACGCCGCGGTAGGTGACGTTGGCGTTCTTGTAAAGCCCGCCGCCTGCGACGAAGTCGGCGCTCACCTGATAGGTGCCGATGCCCAGCGTGGCCGGCAACCGCAGGTAGAAGATCGCCATGATGGCAACCGTGATCACCGTGACCACCCCGAAGATGGCCAGTTGGGCTTTGATCAGACGGTCCAGCATCAGTTGTTCCCTGCCGGCGTACCCGGTGGAATCTTGAAAGGGTCGGCGGCCTGCCCGGATAGGTTGGCCATTTCCCCGAGTAGGAAATCCGGCGGGTTGAGGATGTCCTTCATGTGCAGCATGTTCGGGTCCAGCGGCCATGACGTGGTGAAGAACGTCTCACCCAACCGGCGCACCGTGAGGTCGAATGTGGTGAACACGTTGAGGTAGTCACCGCGCACCGCCTGCTTGATGCCGAAGTTCGGGAACGGGAACGTCAGCAACAATTGCATCGAGGTGACGAAATTCTTTCTGTTGTCGGCCAGCGCCTTGGTGTTGGCGTAGATGCTCTTGACGTCCTCGGCGAAATCCAGTTTGGTCTGCGAAAGCACGTGCGACGTGACAGTGGCCAGTTTCTTCAACCCGGCGAATGCTTCGACGATCTTGTCCCGATTCTTGTTGAGCACGAGCAGCGCCTCGGGAAGCGAATCAAGCGTCCGCCCCAGGCTGTCCCTGTTGCTCGCCAGAATCGTCGAGAAGCGGTCCAGGCCGTCGATGGCGGCAACGATGTCGTTGACTTGGTTGTTCAATCCCGCTGTCAATTCGGCCAGGTGCGGCACCAGATTCGCGAACTGCGTTCCCCGGCCTGCCACCGCCTCATAGGTCTCGTCGGTGATCTCTTGCAGCGCACCCAAATTGCCCTTGTTGACCACCACGCCGAGCGCGGAGAACACCTCCTCGGTAGTCGGATAGCGACTGGTGCGGGTCTCTTGGATGGTCGAACCGTCGGCCAGCCTGCCGACCGGCGGCTGAGTCGTCGGGGCAGCCAGTTCGACGTGCTGAGAACCGAGCAGCGAGGTTTGCGCCACCCGGGCGATCGAATTTGCCGGCAACACCACGTTGCGATCCAGTGCCAACTTGACCGCGGCGAAGAAGCTTCCGTCCGGACGCTGCATCGCGTCGATTCCTGACACGCTGCCCACGGTGACATCGTCAACCATCACCGGTGAGTTCTGCGGCAGTGTTGCCACATCGGCCAAATCGACCGTGATCGAGTAGGAGCCGGGGCCGTGACCCGCCGTCCCGGGCAGTAGGACCGAGTTCAGTCCGCCGAACTGGCAGCCGGCCAGCACCGCGCTACCGGCCGCTAATGCACTGCCGCGCAGCCAGATCCGCTTCATCGTCCGGCTCCCTGCTCTGCCGGCAGCGGCGCGGACGGCGCGTGCGCGGCCGGGGCCGGGCCCGGCAGTGGACCGAACGGCCCCGACGCAGGCGCGGGCGTACCGGGCGCGGCACCAGTGGTCTGCGTCTGCGGGACCAGTAAGGCCTGCAGGTCCGCCGGGTTGGGCGGATGTGCACCCGGTGCCGGTATCCATTTCAAGTCCGGAATCGGTGTCTGCGCCTTGGCCTGGGTGGCCGGCGTGTCGTAGATGATCTGACCCTTGTATGCGGTGATCGAGTTCAGCGGGTGGAACATGATCGGCGGGTAGTTGAATGTCAGTCGACGCAGCGGTGGAGCCAACCGTTCCCGGCAGATTTCGGCACGCTTGTAGTACTCCGGTGCGGACAGCCCGGCCGCGGTCTCGAACGATCCGCCGCAGATGAACTGGACCGGGTTGGAGAATTCGGGGATCGATATCAACCCGTTCAATGCGCCCTGGGCGGGGTCGTAGATGTTATAGAAGTTGGCGATCCCCGGGCCGGCAACGTGCAGCACCTGCTCGATATCCTCGCTCTGATCACTCAGCACCTTCGTCAGGTCGCTGAGTTTGTTCACCGTACCGATCAGTGTCGAGTTGTTCTGCTGCAGAAAGCCTTTGACGTCCACCAGCGCCTGGTTCAGCGTTCCGAGAGTCTGATCGAGATGGGTTGAGCTCTTGGCGAGCACCTGCGACACCGACGCCACATGCCCAGAGAACGAGACGATCTGTTCGTTGCTCTTCGACAACGCGTCGACGAGCACCCCGAGGTTTTTCACGGTGCCGAAGACATCGGTGCGCGAATCCCCAAGCCGGCCTGCGGCTTGCGAGAGCTCGCGAAGCGCGGAGTGGAACGAGTCGCCGTTGCCGTTGAACGTATGCGCCGCTTGATTGATCGCTTTGCCCAGCGGACCCTGCATCTGCCCGGCCGCGGGACTCAACTGCTTGGCCAGATCCGTCAGCGACTGTTTGACCTCGTCCCATTCCACTGGCACCGCGGTGTTCGACAAGTCGATGCTCGCCCCGTCGGGCATCACCGGCCCGCCGGTGTAGGCGGGGGCGAGCTGGATGAACCGCGCCGCAACCAGATTGGGCGCCATGACGATCGCGCGGGCCTGCTGGGGGACCTTGACGTCGCGATCTACCGACATGGTGATTTTCACATCGTTTGCACGCGGTTCGATCGACTCGATCTTGCCCACCGGTACGCCGACAATCCGGATTTGGTCGCCGGGGTACAGCCCGACCGCGGAGGTGAAGTAGCCAACGATCCTGTTGCCGTCACGGGCGGGCCACACCAAGAAGGCGCCGACCGCAAGAAATACGGCGAGCAGCACGGCCAGCATCAGCCGCAGTCCGCGGTGACGCTGCTGGATCGCTGAGTAAAGGGTCATGGCGACTGCGGCCTCAATCGCCAGCGCTCCTGGACCAGCCCGCGCAGGTAGTCCGCGAGGCTGGACGGGAGCTTGCCGGGTTGGAATACGGCGTCGAACATCGTCGCCACCAGCGGTCCCGGTAGCACGCTGAAGACGTTCACGTTGAACCCTGGACCGGAGCCGACCACCTCACCCAGCGTGGTCGCATAGGGCGGCAGCCGTTTCAGCGCTTCGCTGATGTAGTCGCGGCGATCGTTGAGGTCGTCCAGCACCACGTTGAGCTTGCTCAATGCCGGGCCGAACTCCTTGCGGTTGTCGGCCACGAACCCGGAAAGCTGTTGGGAGACACCGTCGATCCCGGAGATCAGCTCTGCCAGCGCGGCTCGGCGCGCATCCAGCGCGCCGAACAACTGGTTGCCGTCGACGATCAGCTGGTTGACCTGCCCGGCCCGCTCGGCGAGCACGGCCGTCACCGATTTGGCATGCGCCAGTAGGCTTTCCAGCGCCTCGTCGCGTCGGTTCAGCGTGCGCGAGAGGGCAGTCACGCCGTCCAGCGCACCGCGTAGCTGCGGGGTGGCATCGTGCAGCGCGTCGGTGAGAACCTGCAGCGACTTCTCGAATTGCGCCTTGTCCAAGTCGCCGGCGTTGTGGCCCAGGTCCTCGAGCGCGGAGCCCAGGGCGTAGGGCGTCGTCGTTCGGCTCAACGGGATCGTGGTGGCGATACCTGTCCCTAACGGAGTCACCGCGATCGCCCGCTGACCGAGGATCGTTTCGGTGCGAATCGCCGCCAACGACGCGTTTCCGACGGTGACGTGGCGATCCACGGTGAACGCGACTTTGGCGGTGTCCCCGGCGAGCGCGACCGATTGCACCTGGCCGACCTTGATACCCGACACATAGGCGGCGTTTCCGGGGTTGATCCCGCCGGCGTCGGTGAAGTAGGCCGTGTAGAGCCGGCCCTGCGGCCAGAACGGTAACTTGGTGTAGCCGAACGCGACCAACACGATGCACAGCACCAGGGTGACTCCGAAGATGCCGGTGCGGAGCGGGTCACGGTCGCGACGGTCAGCGTGACTTGTTGACAAAAGCGCACCTCCCCTTGCTCGGATCCGGCTGGCCGCCCAGCGGGATCGAGATGTCACTGCCGGCCGGCCCGTTGATCTTGATCGTCACCGAGCAGAAGTAGATGTTGAAGTAGGCACCGTAGGCGCCGAGCGCAGCCAGCCGCAGGTAATCCTCGCCGAGTTGCTCAATGTCGTTGTTCACCTCGGGCAACCGATCGTTGAGTTCGGTGGCGATCGGTCGGGTGTTCTCGAGTACACCTTGCAGCGGTCGGCGTGAGCGTTTCAGCAGATCGGTCAGATCCGACGTCGTCGACGCGAGTGGCGGGATCGCACCGGCCACCGCGTCACGGCCCTGGGCCAACCCGGTGATCAGTTTTTGCAGCTGGTCGAGGCTGGCCGAGAACTGCGCTCCCTTGGCGTCGACGGTGGTCAGCACGGCGTTGAGGTTGTCGATCACATTGCCGATGGCCTGGTCGTGGGCACCCAGCGTCGACCCGAACGCGTTGGTGTCGGCCAGCAGGTTGGACAGCGCTCCGCCCTGGCCCTGCAGCAGGTCGATCACGTAGCTGCTGATCGTGTTGATCTTGTCGGCATCCAACCCTTTGAGCACCGGGCGCAGGCCGCCGAGTAGCGCGTCGAGATCCAGCGCCGGCTGGGTGTGTCGCTGATCGATGGTCGCGCCCGGCCGCAGCTTGCGCAGTTCGCCAGGGCCTGAGGTGATTTCGAGGAACCTGTCCCCGACCAAGTTTTCGTAGCGGATCACCGCCCGCGTCGACGAGTACAACGTGTAGCGCTTGTCGACGCCGAAGGTCACGTCCACGCTGTTGTTGGGATTGAGCTTGAGCCCCTTGACCGAACCCACCGGCACCCCGGCGATGCGGACCTTTTGGCCCGACTTCAACCGCGTCGCATCGGTGAAATTGGCGTGATAGGTATTTTCCGGCCCGAACCGGAACTCACCAAAGATCACCACCAAGCCGAGGGCCACCAACAGCATGGTCACGGTGAAGATGCCGACCTTCACCAGCACCGAGCGCTGCGACTCGTACTCGGCCATCAGAAGTCGTCCCGCTCTGCGAACGCGCCGTGGAACAACCACTGCAGCGTCGACGGCGCGTCCACCTGCATTTCGGTGAACGGCTCGTATGGGATGTTGGCGTTGTCAGTCACCAGGAACGGCGCGCGATACCAGGAACCGCTGGTTTGCTTGGTGGGTAGGTCGGGCAGCCCGCGGCAGTTCGGGCCGCCGGAGGCATTGACGACCGGCAGGCTCTCCGGATAGGTGTACGCGGGCGCGCCCAAGATGAAGCTGGACGAGGTGAACAGGCCGGCTTTTCTCACACCCAGGATGGGCGCGAATTCCTGGATACCTCGGTTGATGGCGCCGAACAGGCAGCCGAACTCCGGCGAATAGTCGGCGGTGACCTTCAGCGGTGCCCGCAGCCGTTTGATGGCGTCAATGAGATCCTGCTCGGCCGGCGCAAGCGTGTCATAAGCGTTGTTAGACAAGCCAATCGCCGACAACAGCGTGGTATTCAGATTGCTCTGCTGATCCACGACCGTCCTGGCGATGGTAGGCGTGTTGTTGAACACGGTGACCAGGTCGGGGGCCGCATCCGCGTAGATATTGGCCACCGCAGCCGTTTTCCGGAAGTCCTGCTGCAGGGTCGGTAGCTTCGGGTTCAGTTGTTGCGTCAATGTATTCAGCCCCGACAACGCCCCGCCCAGGTCCTTGCCGTGTCCGCGAAGACCTTCGGCCAACGCACCCAGCGTGCCGTTCAATTCGACGGGATCGATCTTCTGTAGCAGGCCGACGAGCGACTGAAACAGCGTGTTGACTTCCAGCGACACCGCCGAGACCGCCAAGTGCGCACCCGGGCGCAGCGCGGTGGCCGACGGCGACTTGGGCGCAATGAACTCCACCGACTTGGCGCCGAAAATTGTGTTGCTGGCAATGTGTACCGAGGCGTTGGCGGGAATGTAGTGCAACTCGCCGCCGTCGATGGCCAACGACAACTGTGCCTGATCGCCGGTGTAACTGATGTCGTCGACCTTGCCGATCTGAATGCCGCGGTATTTGACCTTGTTTCCGCGGTCCATCTCCAGCCCGACGCGCGGCGCGGTGAGTGTGACGGCATCGGTCGGGGAAAACGCTGCGGTGTAAGAGAGGTAGATCAGCGCCACAAACGCGAGCAACAGAGAGGCCAGTAGCGCCGCTGCCAGCCTGACGTGAGTGCGTTGCGCACCGGTGCTTGCCATCGTTCCCCCCTTCGCCTATTTGCCCGGTTCCTCTTCATCGCGCTGCGCGCTCTGCATCGTCGGCGGCCTTACCCGGAGAGGTTGAAGTTACCGGATGCGCCATAGACAGCCAGCGAGATGGACAAAGTAATAACGACGACGACGATCAGCGACGCGCGCACCGCCTGACCGACTGCCAGACCGACACCTACCGGACCGCCAGAAGCGTTGTAGCCGTAGTACGTATGGATCAGCATCACCCCGATCGACATCACGATGGCTTGCAGGAACGACCAGAGCAGATCGATGGGAATCAGAAATGTGTTGAAGTAGTGGTCATACAGACCGGCCGACTGTCCGTTGATGAATACCGTGGTGAACCGAGCGGCGAAAAACGAGGCCAGCACCGCAAGCGAGTACAGCGGGACAATCGCGATCAAACCCGCGATCAGCCGGGTGGACACCAAGTAGGACATCGACTGCACGGCCATCACCTCGATGGCGTCGATTTCCTCGGCGACCCGCATCGCGCCCAGCTGGGCGGTGGTGCCTGCGCCGATGGTGGCAGCCAGCGCGATGCCGGCCACTATCGGGGCGACAATGCGGACGTTGAGAAACGCCGACAAGAATCCGGTCAACGCCTCGATGCCGATGTTGCCCAGCGACTCGTAGCCCTGTACGGCGATCACACCACCAGACGCCAGCGTCAAGAACGCGGCGACACCCACCGTCCCCCCGATGAGAACCAATGCGCCTGTGCCCATGGTCATTTCGGCGATCAGCCGGATCGTCTCTTTCCGATACCGAGTCAGCGCATTCGGGATGTAGCGCATCGATTCGCCGTAGAACAGCGCCTGCTCGCCGAAGGCGTCGACCGGCCCGGCGAACCGGGAGAAGAAGCGGCGGATACGCACCGTGGCGTCGTAACTCATGTGCGCCGCTCTCCCCCGCAAGCGGGTGGGGGTACCCCCAGCCGCCCAGCGGCGAGGGGGCGTACCCCCACAATCCCGGCCATGCCGGGATCTTCGTCATCGTCGCGACTCACCTTTTCACCGGGCCAGCACTCGAACACCGATCGCCGTCATGACCACGTTGATCACGAACAGGCAGATGAACGAATAGACCACGGTCTCGTTGACGGCGATTCCGACGCCCTTTGGTCCGCCCTTGACCGTCAGCCCCCGGTAGCAGCCGACCAAACCGGCGACGACGCCGAACAGCAACGCCTTGAACTCGGAGAGCAGCAGCTCGCCGAGATGGGTCAGCACAGTGAGGCCGTTGACGAATGCGCCCGGGTTGACGCCCTGCAACATGACAGAGAAGACATAGCCACCCGCGATGCCGATCGCCGAGACCAGCCCGTTGAGCAGCAACGCGACGAATGTCGACGCCAGCACCCTGGGCACCACCAGGCGCTGGATCGGATCGATGCCCAGCACTCGCATCGCGTCGATTTCCTCGCGAATGGTGCGCGCGCCCAGATCGGCGCAGATCGCGGTGGCGCCCGCACCGGCCACCACCAGCACGGTGACGACGGGCCCGAGCTGGGTAATGGTTCCGAATGCGGTGCCCGCCCCGGACAGGTCGGCGGCGCCGATCTCGCGCAACAGAATATTGAGCGTGAACGCCACCAGAACCGTGAACGGGATCGCCACCAACAGGGTCGGGACCAGCGAAACCCGGGCGATCATCCAGGTCTGGTCGAGGAACTCACGGAATTGAAAGGGTCGACGGAACGTCGCGCGGAAGGTCTCCAGCGCCATCTCGACGAAACCGCCCACGGCCCGGGCCGGGACCGCGAGCTGTTCGATCAACCTGGTTCCCTTCTCCCGCGGGTGTCTGCAGGTTCAGAGCGAAGTCTCTGCGTCCCCGGTTGGCGGCGCCTGAGCTGGTTTCTGAGCCGACGGCGGTCCGCCTGAGCCGGCTCATCGTAACTAGAACACGTTCGGAGTGTCAAAGAACGGCTGAATTAGACAAATGTTAGTAGTTGTGCCAGGTCAGAGCCATTGTGATGCAGGTCATCCTGGAACGTGTTCTAGTTTGCCCAGAGGATGTAACGCGTCTCGCGACTCGGAGTGTCAGTCCACTAAGCCGGTCGCCGCGAAATTGCGGTTCGGATCGCGTCCAGCAAAGTAATCCTGCAGCGCGTCGCTGAGCTTGCCGGGTTCCCATGCCTGCGCGTCCGTGGCGAACCGATGCTCGACGCTGGGCGCCGACATCAGCGTCACCTGTGGGCCGTACACGACGAAAACCTGGCCATTGACGTCTTTGGCCGCCGGAGACGCCAGGAAGCGGACAAGGGTCACCACATGCTCGGGCGACAGCGGGTCGATCCCGCCGTCGGCGACCTCGGGCGCTGCACCGAAGACGTCGGCGGTCATCGCGGTCCTGGCCCGCGGAGCGATCGCGTTCGCGCATACCCCGTACCGGCCCAGCGCCCGGGCCGCCGTCAGGGTGAGCGCCGAGATTCCCGCCTTCGCGGCGCCGTAGTTCGCCTGCCCGACCGGGCCGACCAACCCCGCCTCCGACGAGGTGTTGATGATGCGACCGTAAACCGATCCGCCGGCCTCTTTGGCTTTGGACCGCCAATAGGTGGCGGCGTTGCGGGTCAGCAGGAAATGCCCGCGCAGATGCACGGCGATCACCGCGTCCCATTCCTCGTCGGACATGTTGAACAGCATCCGGTCGCGGGTGATCCCGGCGTTGTTCACCACGATGCTCAGGCCGCCCAACTCGTCGGCGCAGCTGACCAACTCGTCGGCGGTCGCACGCTGGCTGATATCGCCGGTGACCGCGACGGCCTTGGAGCCGGCGGTGGTGATCCCGTCGATCACATCGGAGGCATCCAGCGCGGCGGCGATGTCGTTGACGACGACAGTCGCGCCGGCGCGGGCCAAGCCAATCGCCTCCGCGCGGCCCAGGCCCGCAGCCGCGCCCGTCACCACCGCGACCTTTCCGGACAGATCGGCCGCATTCGTGCTGCTAGTCAATTTATGAATACCTCTAGTCTTCGCGTACCAAGGCAGCTCGCGGGCATTCGGCGATCGCCTGCTCCGCCAGCGCCTCCTGATCGGCCGGAATCGGGTCGGTCTTCACGACCGCGTAGTCCTCGTCATCGAGGTCGAAGATATCCGGCGCGATTCCCAAGCACACCGCGTTGCCCTCACACCGGTCGCGGTCGACTATCACCCGCACGACACTCCTCCTTGAACGTGGCTTTCAATCGGTATGCCCACCATACGACCAGTCCCGTACGGGTCCGGGAGGACGGTCGCTGGACCCTCAGACTAGAACGTGTTACAACCAGGGAAGCGAATGGGTAGCCGTTGATGCAGGCTGCCGCACAACTCACCGACTATTGGAGGGCGGCCGGAATGCGCATCAGTTACACCCCGGAGCAAGAGGAGTTGCGTCGCGAACTGCGGTCGTACTTCGCCACGCTGATCACCCCGGAACGCCGTGAGGCCTTGAACTCGACGTCCGGTGAGGTCGGCGAAGGCAACGTCTACCGGGAGACGGTGGCCCAGATGGGCAAGGACGGGTGGCTCACCCTGAACTGGCCCAGCGAGTACGGCGGCCAGGACCGTACCCCGATGGACTCGCTGATCTTCACCGACGAGGCCGCGATCGCCGGCGCTCCGGTGCCGTTCCTGACCATCAACAGCGTCGCGCCGACCATCATGGCCTTCGGCACCGAGGAGCAGAAGAAGTTCTTCCTGCCGCGCATTGCGTCAGGGAATCTGCACTTCTCCATCGGCTACTCCGAACCCGACGCCGGCACCGACCTGGCCAACCTTCGCACCACCGCGGTGCGTGACGGCGATGACTACGTGATCAACGGCCAGAAGATGTGGACCAGCCTGATCGCGTACGCGGACTACGTCTGGCTGGCCGTGCGCACCAACCCCGAAGCCAAGAAGCACCGCGGCATCTCCATGCTGATCGTCCCGACCAGCGTCGAGGGCTTTTCTTGGACGCCGGTGCACACCATGTCGGGTGTGGACACCAGCGCCACCTATTACCAGGATGTCCGCGTCCCGGTGGCCAACCGGGTGGGCGAGGAGAATGCCGGCTGGAAGCTGGTCACCAACCAGCTCAACCACGAGCGGGTTGCGCTGGTATCGCCGATGCCGATCATCATGGCCCTCAACCAGGTTCGCGAGTGGGCGCAAAATACCAAGGACGCTGGCGGCGCGCGGCTCATCGACTCGGAGTGGGTGCAGCTCAACCTGGCCCGGGTACACGCCAAGGTCGAGGTCCTCAAGCTGATCAACTGGGAGCTGGCGTCGTCGGCCGAGGCCTCGCCGTCGCCGGCGGACGCCTCGGCCGCCAAGGTATTCGGCACCGAACTGGCTACCGAGGCCTACCGGCTGCTGATGGAGGTACTGGGCACTGCGGCGACCGTGCGTCAGGATTCGCCCGGCGCGTTGCTGCGCGGGCGGGTCGAGCGGATGCACCGGGCCTGCTTGATCCTGACCTTCGGCGGCGGCACCAACGAAGTGCAGCGCGACATCATCGGCGTGGTGGCGCTCGGCCTGCCCCGAGCCAACCGATAGCGAATTCTGGAGAACCCATGGACTTCTCAACAACCGAGGCCGCGCAGGACCTCGGCGGTCTGGTGAGCACCATCGTGGACGCGGTGTGCACACCCGAACATCAGCGCAAACTGGACGGCCTCGATCAACGGTTCGACCGCGAGCTGTGGGGCAAGCTCATCCACGCCGACATCCTGTCCACCGCAGCACCAGAGTCGGTGGGCGGAGGCGGTTTCGGTGTGCTCGAGGAGATCGCGGTTCTGGTCGCCCTGGGCCGCCAGCTGGCCGCGGTGCCCTACCTGGAATCGGTGGTGCTGGCGGCCGGCGCACTGGCCCGGTTCGGTTCCGCGGAACTTCAGCAGGAGTGGGGCGTGCCCGCGGTGAGCGGCACGAAGATCCTCACGGTCGCGCTGGACGGCGAAATGGGTGACGGGCCGGTGCAGGCTGTGAGTTCCGGCGACGGCTACCGGCTGTCGGGCACCCGCACCCAGATCGGTTACGGGCCGGTGGCCGACGGCTTCTTGGTGCCGGCCGAAACCGATTCCGGTACGTCCGTTTTCCTGATCGCTGCCAGCGACCCTGGCGTCTCGGTGACCGTACTGGACACCACCGGGCATGGCAGCATCGGGCACCTCCGGCTGGAAGGCGTCGAGGTGGATCGGCAGCGCATCGTCGGCGGCGACGACGTCGTCAGCTGGATCGCGACGTTGGACGTGTTGGGCCGCACCGCATTTCAGCTCGGCGTGCTGGACCGCGGCTTGCAGTTGACCGCCGAATACGCGCGGACCCGCGAACAGTTCGACCGCCCGATCGGCAGCTTCCAAGCGGTGGGGCAACGGCTGGCGGACGGCTACATCGACGTCAAGGGGCTGCGGCTGACGTTGACACAAGCGGCGTGGCGACTCAGCGAGGATTTGCCCGCCGACACCGAGGTCGCCACCGCGGCATTCTGGGCGGCGGATGCTGGACATCGGGTGGCGCACACGATCGTTCACGTGCATGGCGGCGTCGGCATCGACATCGACCACCCGGTGCACCGCTATTTCCTGGCCGCCAAGCAAACCGAATTCGCGCTGGGCGGCGCCACCGGGCAACTGCTCAAGATCGGCCGCGAACTGGCGGACACCCCCGCCTAGCCGTGACCCGTCCGGCGACGATGCGGACCGCGCAGCGGGCCGAGAAGGAGGCGGACTATTGACCGAAGACCTACCCACCGTCACCGACCTGCTGAAGCCCCTGGCCGAGGTCGACGATCGGGGGGTCTACTTCGAGGATTCGTTCGTCAACTGGCGCGATCACCTCCGGTACGGCGCCGCGGTAGCAGCGACGCTGCGCGAGCGACTTGACCCGGACCGGCCCCCACACGTCGGGGTGCTGTTGGAGAACACTCCGTTCTTCTCCGCGGTTTTGGTCGCCGCGGGGATGTCGGGAATTGTCCCGGTGGGCCTCAACCCGGTGCGCAGAGGCGGGGCGCTGCATCGTGACATCGACCATGCCGACTGCCAGTTGGTGCTGGCGGACACGAATTCGGCTGCGACACTGGGCGACACCGACCACATCAACGTCGACTCCGCCGCGTGGGCTGACGAGGTGGCCGAACACCGCGACGCCGAGATGCGCTTCCAGTCCGCCGGGGCCGACGACCTGTTCATGTTGATCTTCACGTCGGGTACCAGCGGCGAGCCGAAGGCGGTCAAGTGCAGTCACGGCAAGGTCGCGATCGCCGGGGTGACGATGACCGATCGGTTCAGCCTCGGCCACAACGATGTCTGCTATGCATCGATGCCGCTGTTCCACTCGAACGCCGTCCTGGTCGGATGGGCGGTAGCGTTGGCATGCCGCGGCTCAATGGTGTTGCGGCGCAAGTTCTCTGCCTCACAGTTCCTGCCGGATGTCCGCCGGTACGGCGCCACGTACGCCAACTACGTAGGCAAGCCGTTGTCGTATGTGCTCGCCACACCCGAGCGGCCGGACGACGCCGACAATCCGCTGCGTGCGGTGTATGGCAATGAGGGCGCACCCGGGGACATCGAGCGTTTCGCCTCCAGATTCGGGTGCCTGGTCATCGACGGGTTCGGGTCGACGGAGGGCGGAGTGGCGATCGGCCGCACACCGGATACCCCGGCCGGCGCACTGGGCCCGCTGCCCGACGGCATCGAGATCATCGACGTCGACACCGGTCTGCCCTGTCCGGTCGGGGTGATCGGCGAGCTGGTAAATGCTGGCGGCCCAGGCCGTTTCGAGGGCTACTACAACGATCCCGAAGCCAATGCACAGCGGATGGCCGGCGGCGTTTACCACAGTGGCGACCTGGCTTACCGCGACGAGGCCGGGTATGCGTATTTCGCCGGCCGCCTCGGCGACTGGTTACGGGTCGACGGCGAGAATCTGGGGACCGCGCCCATCGAGCGGGTGCTGGCGCGCTATCCGGACGTGACGGAGGTGGCGGTGTACGCGGTGCCTGACCCCGCCGTCGGTGACCAGGTGATGGCCGCGCTGGTGTTGGCGCCCGGCGCCGAATTCGACGTCGACAAGTTCCGCGCGTTCCTCTCCGAGCAGACCGACCTCGGGCCCAAGCAGTGGCCGTCGTACGTGCGGTTCAGCGCGAGTCTGCCGCGAACCGCAACCTTCAAGGTGCTCAAGCGGCAGCTGTCGGCCGAGGGCCTCGACTGCGCCGATCCGGTATCGCCCATCCGCCGGTCGTGAACCGCCCGGTTGACACCAGCTTTCACGAACTGTCGGAAAGCCTCCCGGCGACGATCGGTATCGCTGTCGCTGCTGTCGGGGCCAAGCCGGTCTCGTTGGGCGCGTGGTCGTCCGGCGTCGCATGGTCGACGATCAAGGTGCCGTTGGCGATTGCGGCCCTGCGCGCAGGGTCGGATAACACCGAGCTGGTATTCAAGACGATCACCCAATCGGATAACCCCGCCGCCGAGGAGCTGTGGTCCCAACTGGGCGATCCCGCCGAGGCGGCACAGCGTGTCCAAGCCGTCATCCGCGAGGCGGGCGACCCAGCCACCGTGGTCGAATCACGGCTACTCCGCTCTGAATACACGCCATTCGGTCAAACGCAATGGTCCCTGACCCACCAAGCACAGTTCGCCGCCGGGTTACCGCACATTCCCGACGCCTCCCGCGTCGTCGATCTGACACGCAAACTCAGCACCGGCCACCGTTGGGGACTGGCCGCCAAAGACGTTGCCGCAAAAGGTGGTTGGGGTCCGGGAAGAGCCGGTGACTATTTGGTCCGCCAGTTCGCGATCGTCCCGACCGGATCCGGCACCGTAGGCGTTGCACTCGCGGCCGAAACCTACGACGGCGGATACGAGGCCGGAGTCGATGTCGTCAACACGCTGGCCGACTGGCTGGTCGACCACCTACCTGAGCTAACCCAGGATTGACGGCACAACGGCGTCGATCAAGTGCGGGCCGGGTTCGGCGAAGGCCGCGCGCAGGGCGTCGGTGAATTCCTCGGCCGTGGTAGCGCGCCGCGCCGGAACTCCCAGGCCCTCGGCAATCTTGACGAAATCCATTGTGGGACGTGATAAATCGAGTAGATCCAGCGCCTTGGGACCGGGAGCCGAACCGGCTCCCACCCGCTGTAGCTCGATTCGCAGAATGTCGTAGGCGCCGTTGTTGTAAATGACGGTAGTGACGTCGAGGTTTTCCCGCGCCTGGGTCCACAGACCCGAAATCGTGTACATCGCAGAGCCGTCGGATTCCAGACACAGCACCGGCCGGTCGGGTGCGGCGACGGCGGCGCCCACCGCAGTCGGGATGCCGAACCCGATGGCCCCGCCGGTCAGGGTCAGCCAGTCATGCGCGGGCGCGCCGGCGGTCGCCGCGGTCAGCGGCACACCGGACGTGTTGGACTCGTCGACGACGATCACATGTTCCGGCATCAGTGCGCCGACCACGTCGGCCACCGCCGCGGTCGTCAGCGCGCCGGTCGGCAGTTGCGGACGCGACGGCGCTGCGACAGCGGCAGCCGTGCCGGGCGCCACCTCGTCGGCCAGCGCGGTCAACGCCTCGGCGGCACCGTTGTGTTCGGCGAGCACGTGGACTTGGCAACCCTCCGGCACCAGATCGCTCGGCTTGCCCGGGTAGGCGAAGAACGACACCGGCGACGCCGCCCCGGCCAGCACCAGATGTTTGGCACCGTCAAGTTGGGCCACAACGGCCTCGGCGAAGTAGGCGATCCGGTCGACGGCGGGGACCCCGGCGCCGCGTTCCAGCCGCGTCGGGAATGTCTCGCAGTAGCAGCGGGCACCGGTGGCCGCGGCGATCCGGGCAGCCGCCGTCAACCCTGCGCTGCGGGTGGCGTCGCCGCCGATCAGGAGCACGGTCGGTTCGTTTGACCGCAACACCTTGACGGCCAACGCAACCGCGTCGGTGTCGACACCAACCGGCTTCGGCGGCTGCGGCGATATCTCATCAGCTTGCGCACCCTCGGTCCAGGAAATGTCCGCCGGCAGAATCAACGTCGAAATCTGTTTGCCGGCAACGCTTACTGCAATGGCCTCGGCGGCATCGGTAGCGACGTTGGCGGTGTCGGCCGTCCGGTGCACCCAACCCGAGACGCTGCCGGCGAGCGCATCGATGTCGGATTCCAGTGGGGCGTCGTATTTCTTGTGATAGGTGGCGTGGTCTCCGACGACCACCACCATCGGGACCCGGGCGCGACGGGCGTTGTGCAGGTTGGCCAGACCGTTTCCCAATCCGGGACCCAGATGCAGCAGCACCGCCGCCGGTCGGTCGGCGATGCGCGCATAGCCGTCGGCCGCGCCGGTGGCGATGCCCTCGAACAGAGTCAGCACGCCGCGCATCTGAGGCACTGTGTCCAATGCCGCGACGAAGTGCATCTCGGAGGTGCCGGGGTTGGCGAAGCACACGTCGACGCCGCCGTCGACCAGGGTCTTGATCAGAGCCTGCGCGCCGTTCACGGATGCACCTTTCGATCGAGTGAGAAGACACGCTCGGCATTGCCATGCAGAAAGTCGCGACGGGCTTCGTCGCTAAGGCCGAGTTCATCGAGGCCCGCCAATGCATGCGTGTGCGCGATCATCGGATAGTTGGTGCCGAACAGAACTTTGCGTTGTCCGGTACCGGTTTTCATGAACCGAACGAGTTCCTCCGGAAACCTCCGCACGGTGTATGCAGAGGTATCGATGTAGACGTTCTCATGCTTGCGGGCGACAGCGACCATTTCCTCGGTCCACGGGTAGCCGATGTGCCCACACACGATGACCAACTCCGGAAAGTCCAGGGCCACCTGGTCGATGTAGGGAATCGGGCGTCCGGTCTCCGAAGGCCGCAGCGGGCCGGTGTGACCGACCTGGGTGCAGAACGGCACGTCAGATTCCACGCATTCGGCGAACAGCGGATAGTAGCGGCGGTCGGTGGGCGGGGCGTTCCACAGCCAGGGCACCACCCGTAAGCCCACGAATCCTTCACTGACTCGGCGCCTAAGCTCACGGACCGCCTCCATCGGACGATCGAGGTCAACCGTCGCCAGACCGGCGAACCGGTCCGGATGGCTTGCGACCCATTCGGCGACCTCGTCGTTGGAGACCAGATCCTGTCCGCCCGGACCGCGCCACGCGCTCAGCAGGCCCAGTCCGACTTCGGCGGCGTCCATCGCCGCCACGGTCGCCTCGATCGGGATGTCGGTCTCCGGCATCGACCCACCGGTCCAGCGCCGCAGCGAGGCCAACATATCGCTGCGCAGGAATCGCAGAGTTGGATGCTGCATCCACACGTCGATCGTCATCGCGGTTCGAGCGTAGCCCGCCGCGAGGCGCCTAGATGGCCAGTGCGGCCCGAGCGCAAGCATCCGTCCGCCGTACGTGCCCGCCGCCGAACAGCACAACATGCGCGAGCAGCGCAAAGAGCTGGTGCAGCCCGATGCGTTTGCGCCAACCCGGTCCCAGCGGGCACACCCGCTGATAGCCGTCGAGAATGGCGTCATAGTGCGGGCAGCCGAATAGCGCGAGCATCGCCAGGTCGTTCTCGCGGTGACCACCGTGCGCAGCCGGATCGATGAGCACCACCCCGTCGGCCGTCCACATCACATTGCCGCCCCACAGATCGCCGTGCAGCCTCGCCGGCGAGTCATCATCGTCGAAATCGCCTGTTCGGCAACGAGCCGCGACCGCGTCGACCGCGGCACAAGTCGAAGCGCCCAGACGCGGCGCCGCGAGCTCGGCCATCGGGGCCAACCGCTCGTCGGCGTAAAACTCGCCCCAACGTCGGTGCGGCCGCAGCGACATCGGCAACGGCTGTGACAGCGGCCCGAAGAATCCGGGCCCGGCCCATCCATCGGGACCGGCACCGAAGCCCGCGGCGCCCGCGGCGTGGGTAACGGCCAGCCGGCCACCGAACTCGGTTGCCGCTTGCGGGCTCGGATTCACTGGATCAAGCCGTTGCAGCGTCAGGCTCGTCGCGTCCACAGACACCACCGGCACACAGGGTACCCCGCCGTAGACCGCTGAAAGCCATTGCAGCCCAGCGGCTTCGCACGCGAAAAAGTCTATTGGTGCGCCTGGGTGGCGCTTGACGAAGTCGGTCACATGACCGGCACGCTCAGGCAGTCACGTGAGCGGCGTGCACATCGTCGGCCGGTCGCGCCTCGGTCTGCTCCTTGGCCCACCGGTAGTCGGGTTTGCCGGCCGGCGAACGCTTTACTTCGTCGACCAGCCAAAGGCTGCGCGGCACTTTGTATCCCGCGATCTCGGCCCGCACGAACGTATCGAGGTCAGACAGCTTCGGCCGCGACCCGGGACGGGCCTGCACGACGGCCGCCACGTGCTGGCCGTAGCGCGGATCCGGGACGCCGACCACCAACGCGTCGAAGACGTCGGGATGCCCCTTGAGCGCGGCCTCGACCTCCTCGGGGTAGATCTTCTCGCCGCCACTGTTGATCGACACCGAGCCACGGCCCAGCATGGTAACGGTGCCGTCCTCCTCGACCTGTGCGTAGTCGCCCGGGATGGCGTAACGGACGCCGTTGATGGTCTTGAACGTCTCAGCGGTCTTCTTCTCGTCCTTGTAGTAGCCGACCGGGATGTTGCCCTTCTTGGCGATCAGACCGCGCACGCCGGACCCCGGCTTCACCTCGTTGCCGTCGTCGTCGATGACGACGGTGCGGTGATCGATCGTTACCCGCGGGCCGCCGCTATGCGGTGCATCCTTGGCGACGATGCTGGTGCCGCCGAAGCCGGTCTCCGAGGAACCGATCGAGTCGGTGATGACCCGGTTGGGCAGCAGTTCCAGCAGCCTCTCCTTGATGCTCGGCGAGAACAGCGCCGCGGTGCTGGCAAGCAAGAACATCGACGACAGGTCGTACTCGTTCCCTTTCTCCTGGTGCGCCAGCAAGGCGTCGAGCAGTGGCCGCGCCATGGCGTCGCCGGTGAAGAACAGCAGGTTCACCTTGTGGTCGTGGATCCTGCGCCACACCTCGTCGGCGTTGAATTCCGGTGCCAGAACGGTGGTTTGACCCGAGAAGATCGACATCCAGGTGGCCGACTGGGTGGCTCCGTGGATCATCGGTGGAATCGGGTAACGAATCATCGGCGGATTCGCCGCGGCGGTCTTAGCCAGGTCGTGCTCGTCTTTGATGAATTCACCTGTGGCGAAGTCAGTTCCGCCGAACAGCACCCGGTAGATGTCCTCGTGGCGCCACATCACACCCTTGGGGAACCCGGTGGTGCCGCCGGTGTAGAGCAGGTAGATGTCGTCGGCGCTGCGCGGGCCGAAGTCGCGCTCGGGTGAGCTGCCGGCGATCGCGGAGTAGAACTCGACACCGCCGTAGCTCTGGTGGTCCCCGTCGCTGCCGTCCTCGACCACCAGGACCGTCTTCACGTTCGGGGTGTCCGGTAGCACGTTGGCAACCCGGTCGGAGTACTGGCGCTCGTGAACCAGCGCAACCATGTCGGAGTTGTCGAACAGGTAGCGAAGTTCGCCCTCGACGTAGCGGTAGTTGACGTTGACCAGGATCGCGCCCGCCTTGACGATGCCCAGCATCGCAATGACGATCTCGTTGCGATTGCGGCAGTAGAGGCCGACCTTGTCGTCCTTCTTCACACCCTGATCGAGCAGGTAGTGCGCGAGGCGGTTGGCCTTCTCCTCGAGTTGGGCGTAGGTCAGTTGCTCCTCACCGCAAATCAGGGCAACACGGTCGGGGACGGCGTCGATGGCGTGCTCCGCCAAGTCGGCAATATTCAGGGCCACGGACCCTAAACTAGAACGTGTTACATTTCCTGACAAGTTTCAGGCCGGCGCGCAGGAAGGCGATCACCCGTGAGCGAGTCAGAAAAAAAGGCCGACGCCCTCATTGAGCAGCGCGGACACACCTTGATCTTGACGCTGAACCGTCCTGAGGCACGCAATGCGCTCTCCACCGAGATGCTCTCGATCATGGTCGAGGCGTGGGACCGCGTCGACACCGATCCCGACATCCGGTGCTGCATCCTGACCGGGGCCGGCGGCTACTTCTGCGCGGGCATGGACCTGAAGGCGGCGACCGCGCGCCCGCCCGGCGACTCGTTCAAAGACGGCAGCTATGACCCGTCACGCATTGATGCCCTACTCAAAGGCCGTCGGCTGACCAAGCCGCTGATCGCGGCGGTCGAGGGGCCGGCCATCGCCGGAGGCACCGAGATCCTGCAGGGCACCGACATCCGCATCGCCGGCCAAAGTGCCAAGTTCGGTATCTCGGAGGCCAAGTGGAGCCTGTATCCGATGGGCGGCTCAGCCGTGCGACTGGTGCGGCAGATTCCCTACACGGTAGCCGCTGATCTGCTGCTGACCGGACGGCACATCACCGCCGCGGAGGCCAAGGAGATCGGCTTGATCGGCTACGTCGTCCCCGACGGGGAAGCACTGACCAAGGCGCTCGAGATCGCCGACGTGATCGGCAATAACGGGCCGCTGGCGGTGCAGGCGATTCTGCGCTCGATCCGGGAGACCGAGGGCCTGCCGGAAAACGACGCGTTCAAGATCGACACCCAGCTGGGCATCAGTGTGTTCTTGTCCGAGGACGCCAAGGAAGGCCCTCGCGCGTTTGCCGAAAAGCGCAAGCCCAACTTCCAGAACCGCTGAGGCCCAGGGCCTGACACATCTGCCACATCAGCCTCTCGGCCGGCTGGCTTACGATTTGCCCGTCTCTGAGCGACAACCACCCAATTGTTGTGCGATCGCCCGGTGGCGCCAATGCGTTGTCGCTCGGAGGCGGGCACAACATGTGCCCCCACCCCCAGAGACCGATGGTGCTGATGTGACTTGCCCCTGCGCGGCGGCGCAAAGGCGTTAGCCCAGCGGCGCGCTCGGGGTAAAGGCCACCGGCATCTTCTCCAGACCGGAGACGAAGTTCGCCGGTCGCAGCGGCAGCGCGGCATCCGACGCCAGCCGCATGTCCGGAATACGTTGCAGTAGGCGGGTCTGCATGATCGACAGCTCTAGCCGGGCGAGTTGGTTGCCCAGGCAGAAGTGCGTCCCGAAGCCAAACGCGAGGTGGTTGTTCGGGTAGCGCTCGATGTTGAAGGTTTCCGGATCGTCGAAGACCTGCTCGTCGAAGTTCGCCGACTCGAACAGCAGGATCATCTTCTCGCCCTGGTGCAGCTGGGTGCCGTGGAACTCGTTGTCGGCGGTGATCGTGCGGGCCATATTCTTCACCGGCGCCGTCCAGCGCAGCATCTCTTCGATCGCGTTGGGCAACAATTCCAGGTCGTTGACCAGACGCTGGTGTTGATCGGGGTGCTGCAGCAGCTGCCTCGTCCCGCCGGACAGCGTGTGACGGGTGGTCTCGTCGCCACCGATCAGCAGCAACAGGACCTCGGTGACGATCTGGTGGTCCTCCAGCCGTGATCCGTCGACCTCCGCGTGCACCAGGACGCTGACCAGATCGTCGGTCGGTTGCTCCTTGCGCGCCGCGATCATCCCGTTCATGTATTCGGTGTAGGCGGCGAAGGCATTCATCGTGATCTGCATGTCTTCTTCAGCTGCAGTGCTGCTCAAGGTGCTGACCAGATCGTCGGACCATTTGAGGAACATCTCGCGGTCCTCCGGACGCACACCGAGCATGTCCCCGATGACCGCCATAGGCAGCGGCGCGGCAAGGTCCCAGACGAAGTCGCACTCGCCGCGCTGACACACCGCGTCGATCAATGTGTCGCACAGCGAGGTGATCTTGGACTCCAGGTCTTTCACCCGCTTGCGCGTGAACCCGTAATTGACGAGCTTGCGGCGCAACAGATGTTGCGGATCGTCCATCTCGATCATCATCTCGACGCCCGGTTGGTCGGGCCGGATGCCGCCGGCGTTCGAGAACAACTCGGGTTTGCGTTCGGCCTCGATGACGGCCTGATACGTCGCGGCGGCGGCCAACCCGTTGCGGTCCCGGAACACCGGCTCGTTCTCCCGCATCCAGCGGTAGACCGCTCGGGAGTCACCCGCGTAGAAAGCGCCGTCCGTCAGATCGACATCTGGTCTGGTCATCGTCATGAGATCTCCTGAGCGTCGCCGAATGTCATTTGTACCTGGTCAGCAGAGCTGGACAGCATCGCGCGTTTCGGAAGACCCAGCGACGCCAACTCTTTCGCGTAAGGATGATCGCCCAGCCGGATACGCACTCCACCAAGCCGGGTCCGCACACCGTCCAGCGTGTGCTCGAACGCGGTCTCGCGGGTGACCCCGTCGCGGTGCGAGTAGCTGCGCTGCGCCTGCTGGCGCGGGGTCAGCCGAATCGGCAGGCCGGGACGAAAGTCCATGCCGATAACCAGTTGCCCGTCGACAGTGCAGTCGAACCCGAACCGACGGCCTTCTCGAATGGTGAAGTCCGCCATGACTTTCGGGTAACCCCAGATCTTGGTTCCCGCCTCAAGCGTGAACGCCTGGTCGACCGGCAGGTGATGGATGAAGGCACCGGCCGATTGCAGGGCGCGCGGCCCGCTCGCGTTCGAGTCCGGAGGGTTGACCATCACGCTCGTGCCGAACTCGTAGTACTGGCCCAGGTCGCCGTCGATGTAGTGCATCAACATCAAGACCACGACCGCGCGCCCGGGCAGGTAACGGCAGACCTGCAAGCCGCTGTAGTCAATCAGCTGCTGAGCGGCGTCGGCGTCGACCGAGAACATCGCCATGTGCTGATTTGCCTTGCGAATCTGCACCGGCATGGTGATCACCGTGCCGGCGATGGTGTGCTGCGAGGCTGTCATCGGGTCAATCTAGAACGTGTTCTAAGTCCTGGCAAGAAGGGGTCAGATCAGGCTCGCCACCTCGTGGACCTGCTCAGTACTCCGACCCGATACCACCATCATGGTGACGCCTGCGGCTTCCCAGACCTTGATCTGCTTACGGACGTAGTCCACGTCGCCGACGATCGCGGCGTCGTCGATCACCTCGTCGGGGATGATTTCCGCGGCCTTGTCTTTCTGGTTGCTGCGGAAAAGCTTCGTCACGTCGTCGACTACCTCGGCGTACCCCATCCGGCGGTACACGTCCGCGTGGAAGTTGGTGTCCTCGGCGCCCATGCCACCCATGTAGAGGGCGATGTAGGGCTTCATGGCCGCGAAGGCAGCACTGCGGTCGTCGGTGATAACGATGTTGGCCGTCGCGCAGATCTCGAAGTCCTCTCGGCTGCGGCGAGCGCCGGGCCGGGCGAATCCCTCGTCGAGCCACTCGTTGTACGTGTCGGCCATGCGGGGCGTGTAGAAGATGGGCAACCACCCGTCGCAGATCTCGGCGGCCAGCGCGACGTTCTTCGGCCCTTCGGCACCCAGGAGAATCGGGATGTCGGCGCGCAGCGGGTGAGTGATGGACTTGAGTGGCTTGCCCAGCCCGCTCGCCCGCTCGCCGGTCAGCGGTAGCGGATAGTGCGGACCGGCGCTGGTCACCGGCTTTTCCCGGGCCCAGACCTGCCGGATGATGTCGATGTATTCCCGGGTGCGGGCCAACGGTTTGGGAAAGGACTGGCCGTACCAGCCCTCCACGACCTGCGGACCCGAGACGCCAAGACCAAGCATGTGCCGGCCACCGCTGAGGTGATCCAGGGTCAATGCCGCCATCGCGCATGCCGTCGGGGTTCGCGCCGACAGTTGGATCACCGATGTGCCCAGCCGCACCCGACGCGTCGACGAACCCCACCACGCCAGCGGCGTGTACGCGTCCGATCCCCAGGCCTCGGCGGTGAACACCGCGTCGAAATCAGCCGCCTCGGCCGCGGCCACGAGTTCGGCATGGTTCTCCGGCGGATGAGCGCCCCAATATCCCAGCTGGAGTCCAAGCTTCATGAGTGCCGCCTTTCCTGCAGGTCCGAGCCGTACCTTGAATCCATTCTTAGAACCTGTTCTACTCGATGCCGTGACCACCAGCCAAAGCAGCCCGGTGCAGATCGATACCCACCAGAAGCCTCTCTCGGCACCTCTGAGGCTGTCATTCGACTACACCCGTTCGGTCGGACCCACCCTCAGCCAGTTCTTCACCGCCCTGCGTGAACGACGCATCCTCGGTGTCCGCGGCTCGGATGGCCGGGTCTACGTCCCGCCCGCCGAGTTCGACCCCGTGACCTACGAACGATTGACCGAGATGGTACCGGTGGCCAGTGTCGGGACCGTGCTGTCGTGGACCTGGCAGCCCGAACCGCTCGAGGGCCAACCGCTGGACCGGCCATTCGCCTGGGCACTGATCAAGCTCGACGGCGCCGACGTTCCGATGCTGCATGCCGTTGATGTTGGAGCTGCGGGTTCCGCTTCCATCCGCTCCGGGGCGCGGGTGCACGCGCACTGGGTCGACGAACCGGCGGGCGCGATCACCGACATCGCCTACTTCGCACTGGGCGACGAGGCCGAACCCGCTGACCATTCCGCCGAAACGACCGATGACCGTGAACCGGTGACGGTCCAGGTGGCACCGAGCAGCATCGAAATCCAGCACACCGCTTCGCTTCCCGAGAGCGTGTTTCTGCGCGGTCTGGAAGAAGGCAAGCTGCTCGGCGCCCGCACCGGCAACGACGGGAAGGTGTACTTCCCCCCGAAGGAAGCAGACCCGGCGACCGGCCTCGAACTCGACAACTACGTCGAGCTGCCCGACACGGGCACGGTCACGACGTTCGCGATCATCAACATCCCGTTCGCCGGCCAGCGCATCAAGCCGCCGTACGTCGCGGCCTACGTCCTGCTCGACGGCGCCGATATCGCGTTCCTGCACCTGATTCAGGAGATCGACGCCACCGAGGTGCGGATGGGCATGCGGGTGCAGGCGGTGTGGAAGCCCCGCGATGAATGGGGCCTGGGCATCGACAACATCGAATACTTCAAGCCGACCGGCGAACCCGACGCCGACTACGACACCTACAAGCACCACCTGTAAGAGGGAATAAACGTGACCGATCGCGATGTAGCTGTCGTCGGATTCGCCCATGCGCCGCATGTGCGACGCACCGACGGCACCACCAACGGCGTCGAAATGCTGATGCCGTGTTTCCACGCACTTTACGAAGAGCTCGGACTCGAACAGACCGACATCGGCTTCTGGTGCTCCGGCTCATCGGATTACCTTGCCGGCCGCGCCTTTTCGTTTATCTCCGCGATCGACTCGATCGGGGCGGTGCCGCCGATCAACGAGTCGCACGTGGAGATGGACGCCGCGTGGGCGCTTTATGAGGCCTACATCAAGCTGCTGACCGGAGAGGTCGATACCGCGCTCGTCTACGGCTTCGGCAAGTCCTCCGCCGGCACCTTGCGCCGGGTGCTCGCGCTTCAGACCGACCCGTATACGGTCGCGCCGCTATGGCCGGACGCGGTATCAATGGCGGGATTGCAGGCCCGATTCGGCCTGGACGGCGGCAAGTGGACGGCCGAGCAGATGGCGCAGGTCGCGCTCGACTCCTTCGCCGCTGCCGGGCGCACTGATGCGGAGAAGCCGGCGAAGAGCATCGACGAGCTGCTGGACCGGCCGTTCTTCGCCGATCCCCTTCGGCGCCACGACATTGCGCCGATCACCGACGGCGCGTCGGCGATCGTACTGGCTGTCGGCGACAGAGCCCGCGAGCTGCGGAAGAACCCCGCGTGGATCACGGGGATCGAGCACCGCATCGAAACCCCGGTCCTCGGCGCCCGGGACCTGACCACCTCGCCGTCAACGGCGGCGTCGGCCAAGGCAGCGACGGGCGGAGACACCAGCTCGATCGAGGTGGCCGAGATCTACGCGCCGTTCACCCATCAACAGCTGATCTTGACCGAGGCCATCGGTCTGCCCTCGTCGACGAAGGTCAACCCGTCCGGCGGTGCATT
>Ga0224555_1002056_pt1 | contig 24893 bp, 21 predicted proteins | sample 714S23034metaG_FD_180687 | JGI IMG/M metagenome (GOLD analysis project Ga0224555, IMG submission 180687) | Peat soil microbial communities from Stordalen Mire, Sweden - 717 S2 30-34 | ecosystem: Environmental > Terrestrial > Soil > Wetlands > Peat | place: Sweden: Norrbotten County, Stordalen...
GGCGAAGAGTGCGGCCTCTCGGTGTTGTAGTAGACTCTCCAGCGTTCCGCCAGCACCTGCGCTTCCTTCAGCGTGTAGAAGATCTCCCCGTTGAGGAACTCGTCGCGCAGCTTCGAATTGAAGCTTTTCACTGGTACAAAACATCGGGCAGGCCAGGTCCGCAGATCTGTTTATGCAAAATCGTCGGTTGACGACATCAGGGCGATGCGCTCGTTGACATCGTTCTGGATGGTTTGTCGGCAATCCGGACATTTCAATTCCTCTCTGAAATCGTGAACAAAGCGCTCGCTACGTCGGGTTAGCCGGGGATTTGGGGGTTGGCATCCTCGTCGCACAGGGTTCTCAGCGGGGGCCGGGACGGACCCTTCCTGACCCGCCGCACTGTTCGCAGGTCCGGAGGGACTCCGCTTCGGCAGCCGCGATGCGATCCCAAATGGCTGTGTTCCCACCGCTGACATAGAAGCGGAGGCCGCCGAATTTCTCCTTAACCTGCAGCACCTCGAATGGCTGGCCGGTCTCTTTTTCGCATTCGGCGACCAGCGGCTCTAGTTCCTCGCAAAGCGACCAAACGAGGTGAAACCAACCATCCCGCACCTGGAAACCAAGGGACATCGACGTACGCTGCACGTCACCATCGGTGTCAAACCACTTGGGCCAACGGTCAACCAGCCTTCGCTCCAGTTCAGGACTCATCATGGTCCTCTTCGGGTGCACCGTGAACACCGATAGTGCAGATCAGGAGAGGTTTCTGTGCTCGTGCCGGTCAGATTCATTGATGAGCTGATCTTTCTTATGAGGTCCTTGCTGCGCAGAATGCAGTGATCGGCCAAAATCACGTAACGGTCTTCGCTTTTGTCAAAGATGACCCGACCACGCGGGTACTCCTCGTACTCAACATCGGCTGCAACCCGACCGCTTGACTGAAACTCTGCCCAGACGTCGATATGACTGCGGGAGTGTGTCAGGCAGTCTCCGTATTTCTCGGCTGCGGCCAGAGTGCTGCTGTCGACGAGCAAACTGCCATCAGCGAGCAGCCAGAAAATACCGACGCGCGACTCGAATGTCCCGGGGGTCATAATTGCTGCGCGTGGCCCTCCGCGCGGAGCGCATCGAGACAATCCCTGAGCTGCTGAATCTGTTCCTTCGCCGTGTCGCGAAGCTTGACTATCTTACCGGCGATTTTGTCGCTGGTGGACTGGATGGTTGTTGTCCAGGTCTGCATTTCCTCCAGTCCCTTCAGTTGCTTCTCCAGAATGTCCACGGCGTTTTCGATGCCATCGAGGTCGCCTTGGCCCTTGTTCTCCGCGACCTTCTGCCGGAACAGAAGCGCCTTCGCCACGCTCACGGCGGCGGACAGATAAACATCGGTGCCCGGATCCATCGAATCCCAAACCACGTACAGGTCATGATCGATCCGGGTGAAAGGCTGCAGACCTTGGGGGGCACTGGCCTTGGCGAACACGAATACCCCAACGTCAGCCTCACGATTCTTTCTGGCGTCTTCGATCTCAGCTCTGGCGCTCACAAGACTGTAGCTTTTGTCGTCCTTGGCCTCAAAAACGATCCGTTGTCCTGCCGCCGCTGCCTCTGCGGCCATCTCAATCAGCGCATCCCCTTTCTTGCATTTAGCAATCCTGCCGGTCGTCTTGCCAACTGCGGTGAACACGTCGCCCACATGCTAATAATACCTGTGTAGACTGTCATGCTGTCTGTATGCAGTCTCGCCAGGCCCGCTGAATCGCACCCGTCTGCCTGGCGTCCCGCCTCTCCCCACCCTTCTTCGCAGTCCCCCCTGACCCACTGCCGGTTCTCTCGTTTTGCGACCCACGACATTTACTTCACTTTTTTCTTCGGAGGAAACTTATGACTTCCGTGCACAACCGCTGGTTGTTCGCCCTGCTGTTCCTGTGCATGCTGCCGTGCGTCACGCCTCGAGCCGGCGCCCAGAGCGTCTATGCTGCCATTCATGGAACCGTCACCGACTCCAGTGGCGCGGTGATTCCCGGCGCCAAAGTCACGGCGACCGATACCAGCACCGGCATCGTCGCCACCCAGACGACCGACGGCAAAGGCTACTTCATCTTTCCCCAGCTCACGCTGGGCGGCCCCTACACCCTCAAAATCGACAAGCAGGGCTTCCAGTGCTTCCAGGCCACCGGCATCACCCTGCAGCTCAACGATAACCACGACGTGGATACCACCCTGAACACCGGTTCCGTCGCGCAGACCGTCCAGGTCAATGCCAACGCCCTCCAGGTCGACACCTCCGAGCAGATCGAGCAGCTGCCGCTCCTCGGCCGCGATGCCTCCATCCTGCAGAAGCTCACCCCCGGTACCGTCGAGTCCTCGGATCGTTTCGGCAACTATTCGTCCAACGGCAACCAGACCCAGATGAATGCCTTCCTGCTCGACGGTGCCGATATCAACGACGGCCCTCTCCAGGAGCAGGGACTCATCGTGAATCCCGACGCCCTGAACGAAATCACCTTTGTCACCAGTTCGCAGAATCCTGAGTACAGCCGCAACTCCGGCGCCATCGTCAACGAGACGCTCAAGGGCGGCACCAACACCTTTCACGGCGACGGCTTCGAGTATTACCGCGACACCTTCCTCAACAACGGCGACTACTTCTCTCTGCCCGGGCAGCGCCCAATCTTCCACCAGAACCTCTACGGTGGCACCCTCGGCGGACCGGTGCTGAAGAACCGGGTCTTCTTCTTCGCCGCTTACCAGGGCTATCGCAACGCCACCGCCGCCACGCAGCAAACCACCGTTCCCACCGACGCGCAGCTCGGCCGCAACGGCTCCGGCTACGCTGACCTGAGCGGCGATACCAACGAAATCAACGGCACCAACTCGGCCGGCCTCAGCTCCAACCCCCTGCCCTTCGCCATTCAGGGCCCTCACGGCACATGCCCCGCCGGCATGGCATGGAACGCCTGCTTCCCAGGCGCAACCGTCTACCTTCCCACCGGCGATTTCAACACCATCTCCTCCAATCTGATTTCCACATACGTGCCCTCTCCCAACATCGGGAACAAATACAACTTCAACGCCGGCAGCGGCGCCGCGGAAGATCAGGGCGTCCTCCGCGCGGACGTTCACGTCAGCAACCGAGACCTCCTGTGGGCATCGGCGATCTTCCAGTCCAACCCAGCAGCGCTGTGTTGCCTTTCACCGGTTCCAATCTTCCCGGATTCGCCGAGAACAACGCGCGCCACTTCAAAATCTTCAACGCTTCGTGGACGCACACTTTCAACCCCACCACGCTCAACGAGCTCCGCGCCGGCTACTACCGCTTCAACTACGCCGCTGTCGAGCCCGCCCAGGTCATGCCGCCTTCGTCGCTCGGCTTCGCCATTACCCCTCAGGACGCGGCGGCCGCCTCCATCCCCAAGATGACCGTGACCGGCCTCTTCACGCTGGGCTTCAGCAACAACGGACCCCAGCCGCGTCTGGACGAGAACCAGGAATACTCCGACAACTTCACCAAAATCCTCGGCAATCACAACATGATGTTCGGCGCGCACGTCGAGCGATTCGCCGTGCATAACCCCTTCTATGCCGCGATGAACGGCAGCTACGGCTTCAACGGCTCCGGCAGCTACACCTCCGGCGATCCCCTGCTCGACTTCCTCGTCGGCATCCCCTCCTCCTACGGTCAGGGCTCCGGCGCCGATATCGACGCACGTGCCTGGGAGATCTACGGCTACGCGCAGCACAACTGGAAGGTCTCCAGCTCCGTAACCTTCAACTACGGCATCGGCTACGACATCCAGACCCCCAACAGCAACCTGCAATATGGGGACGAAGGAATCATTTGTTTTGCTCCTGGAGCGCAGTCAAAAATCTTCCCGACCGCGCAGGAGGGCCTGCTCTACCCTGGCGATCCTGGCTGCAATAACCAGGACGGCGCGACCGCGAAATATGACCACCTTGCGCCCCGCATCGGCTTCGACTGGTCGCCGTCCTCGCAAATCGGCTGGCTCACCGGTCCTGCCGGCGAACATAAGCTGGCCATCCGTGCCGGCTTTGGCCTCTACTTCAATCGCGACTCCGAAGAGGAGCAGCTCCAGAACCTGGAGGACCCGCCGTTCGGCATCAGCAGCCTCGGCGCCAAAGATGTGGGCGGCAGCCCGAGCTTCGCCAATCCCTTCACCGACATTGCAGGCCGCGCCGGTAAATCCGAAGCCAACCGCTTCCCCTACACCTTCCCCACGGCGGGTCAGACGATCGACTTCTCGCCGTTCCCGCCCTATGAACTGAGCGGAATCGATCCCACCTATGACGTTCCTTACGTCTACAACTTCAACGTCAACATCGAACGCCAGCTCCCTGGCAACCAGGTGCTCACCGTCGGTTACGTCGGCTCTCTCGGCCGCCGCCTGGCGCGCGGCTATGAGGCTGACAAGGAAACCCTCGCCGGCCACGCTGACGTGGTCAACACCTGCAACACCATGACCGCGGCGGCCGGCGGCGGCGAAACCGATTGCCTCAACTTCGCCCAGACCCTGTCCCTCAATGCACCCCAGGACTTCCGCGATACCTCCGGCAATTTCCTCTCCGTCGGGCACGTCTACACCGACGGCACCTCGAACTACAACTCCCTCCAGGTGAGCCTCAACAAACAGGCCAACCATGGCCTCTACTACATCGTTTCCTATACCTATGCCCATGCCCTCGATAACGGCTCCAGCTTCGAGAGCTCAGGCTTCGGTAACGGTAACGACATCGCCGGCACCAACTGGGTGCCCGGGTTCAACCAGCTCAGCTACGGCAACTCCGAGTACGACGCCCGTCACACCTTCCGCGCCGGCTACGGCTATCTCGTTCCTCTCTTCCCCGCCTGGAAGCAGCACTACCTCGTCAACCAGGCGATCGGCGGCTGGCACCTCACCGGCATCACCACCCTGCAGTCCGGCAATCCCGTCTCCATCGGCGAAAGCGGATTCAACCGCTCCCTCTGGTGCAATGGCGCGGAGCCCTACTCCTTTTACGAGTGCCCCGACACGCCGATGACCTCCACCTTCAACATCTCCCACACGAACCCCCGCGGGGCGAACAATCTCTGGTTCGATCCGACCATCTTCTCGCCGGAACCCCTCGGCACCTTCGGCGATGTGAAGCGGAACTTCTTCTCGGGTCCCGGCTTCAACTACACCGACATGACCCTCTACAAGAACTTCCCCCTGGGCAAGGCCGACAGCCCGCGCTATATTGAGCTGCGGCTGGAAGCCTTCAACGTCTTCAACCACGCTAACTTTGCTCCGCCCGACGGCAACCTGAGCGATGGCTTGCCCAGCCAGGGCGGCACCTTTGGCCAGATCACCTCGGTCGTGGTCCCGGTTCAGGACGGCGGCAACGGCGATCCCCAGCCCGGACGAGCCGTCCAGCTCGCCGGCAAGTTCTACTTCTAGCCAGAAACACAAAAGCGGAGTCTCAGGAATATCCGCCAGCTTTTATTCGGGGCCGCTGCGGCGGCCCTTTCCTTTTGCTTTTTCCGTCGACCCGAACCTCGGCCGCCGCACCCTGTCCACACTCCGAATTACAATTCGCTACGGTTAACCAGTCAGATGGATCTCCCCGATTACCGAACCGTCGCTCAGGCAATTCCCGCTGTTGCGCCAACGGTTGTTAATCTTCCTCGAACTTACAGTGTTCCCAAGGAGAGAGCATCAGCTCCTCCGGATAAGCGACATCGCCAGGAAGCGATGGGTCCGCGAAGAGAGGGGCAGAAACTTCGCGCTTATCTCTAAAGATCCCAATGTTGCGGATTTCGTCGTATCACTGGATTGGGTCTTGCCCTTCGATCCGGCCTTCAGAAGCTGGATCAACTCGATACCCACAATGCGCCCGGGAACACCGGAAAGCAGACTCTGACAGTTCCAGCCGCTTCCGGATCAGAGCGGACGCACGAATAATCTCCAGCGCAGCCGAATCCTCTCCAGCCCAGCCAAGCGCTCTCCAGCGCAGCCAAGCGCTCTCCAGCGCAGCCAAGCGCTCTCCAACGCGGCCAAGCGCTCCCCAGCGTAGCTGAATCCTCTCCAGCCCAGCCGAACCCTGTCCAGCACAGCTGAATCCTCTCCAGCACAGCCGAATCCTGTCCAGCACAGCTGAATCCTCTCCAGCCTGCGAACACATCGACCTCCAAAAACCGCTCGGCATCCCCTGGCCCAACTTCTTACAGAAAACGGCCAGGTTCACCCCACAGCAAGCAGCGGAAGCCTTTTCCGCTCAAACATCAAGAGTCTGATTCTCGCGATCAACTCGAAAGTACCTTGTTGTCGAGCACGCCCGTCCCATTTTGAAACCTCCCACGTCCACCGGTCCAAACCCCTCTGGGGACCGCCAGGTTCACCCCACAGCAAGCAGCGGAAGCCTTTTCCGCTCAAACATCAAGAGTCTGATTCCCCCCGCTCAACCAAAGGTACCCATTCGAAACCGGCCTGTCCCGTTTTGAAAACGCGCATCCCCAACACAGCCCCGCTTCCACCCGCCGCGTCATTCCCCGCCATCCCATCAGGCCCCGCATTTCCCTTGCCGCCCACACACGCCTTTCAGCTACACTGAGACCTTCCGCGATGAACCCCTTCTCCATGCACGTCGACAATCTCGCGTCGGTCAAGGACGACATGGTGGCCTTCATCGCTGGTCACGGCATTCGCCGCGTCCCCGCCCACGCCGGCGACGACCTGCCCGTCATTTACTGGGAAGACGAGAACAACCCCGACAGCTGGAAAGACTTTGTCGAAACCGCCAAAGCCGCGGGCGCCGCCTTCATCACCATGAGCGACATGGTCCTCGAAAAAGAGGACGTCGAGCTGCTCATCGAAGAAGTCCAGGAAGAGGACTACGAAATCCAGGCCACCACCGGCGCCTCCGAACTCGACGAGGCCCAGTCCCTCGTCACCCACATCGGCAAAGTCGGCCACCTGCAGCTCGGCTTTCCCCACCAGGGCTTCATGTTCGTCTTTGAGACCTCCACCGAGTGGTACGAGCGCTACCAGCAGCTGCTCGAATCCGTCGGCGACCTTAGCAACATCGTTTTCGAAGATGAGGACGAAGACGACCAGCCCTGAGTTTACGGTCCCGCCCCCTCCGGATGAAGTCGCCGGCGCTGCAGACGTCGCTTCCGCTCCAGCCGCGATCTCAAGTCCAGGTCCCGCTCAGCGCTGGATTCTCAACCCCTGCCTCACCGAAGAAGCCGCATTCCTGGCCCGCACCGCAGGCATCCCGCCGATCGTTGCCGAACTCCTCATCGCCCGCGGCATCGCCACCGCCGTGGACGCCGACCACTTCCTCCACCCCCACATCGGCCACCTCCTCGACCCCTTCACCATGCTCGGCATGGATCGCGCCGTCACGCGCGTCCGCCAGGCGATTACGGCGCACGAGCTCATCCTCATCTACGGCGACTACGACGTCGACGGCACCACTGCCACCGTCCTGCTCAAGACCGCCATTGAAATGCTCGGCGGCACCGTTCGCTTCCACATCCCCCACCGCCTCCGCGAAGGCTACGGCATGCAGCGCGAAATCCTCGAAACCGCCGCCCGCGAAGGCGTGCGCCTCGTCATCAGTGTGGACACAGGCATCCGCGCCTTTGCGGCCGCCGACGCCGCAACGGAACTCGGCCTCGACCTCATCGTCACCGACCACCATCTGCCCGAGCCGGAACTCGGCGTACCGCGCGCCCTCGCCGTCCTCAATCCCAACCAGCCCGGCTGCGGCTATGCCTGTCGCGACCTCTGCGGCGCCGGCGTCGCCTTCAAGCTCTCCCAGGCGCTCCTCGAAGCCTGGGACCTCGACCGAGCCCGCACCAAAATCCTCCCCTCGTTCCTCAAGATGCTTGCCATTGCGACAATCGCCGACGCCGTTCCACTCCTGGGAGAAAATCGCGTCTTCGTCGCGCTCGGCCTTGCTCAACTCCGCCGTCCCGTCGGAGTCGGCCTGCGCGCGCTCATGCGTGAAGCCCAGATCGACACCGCCCGACGCCCCCTCACCCCCATCGATGTCGCCTTCCGTCTCGCACCCCGTATCAACGCCGCCGGCCGCATGGACATTGCCAGCGAAGTCATCGAGCTCTTCACCACAAAGGACACCGCCCGCGCCGGCGATCTCGCTGCCAAACTGGAGCGCCTCAACCAGGAGCGCCGTGCCGCCGAAGCCGCCATGCTCGCCGAAATCACCGCCCGCCTCGACGAGCCCTGCTTCCGCGAAACCCGCTGCATCGTCATGGACGGCGACAGCTGGCACCGCGGCGTCATCGGCATTCTCGCCTCGCGCATCGTCGAGCAGACCGGTAAGCCCGCGCTCGTGGTCACGCGTGAAGACGGCGAAGCGTACGGCTCTGGCCGCTCCATCCCAACGTTTCATCTCCTTGAGGCGATCGAGAGCTGCCACGAAATCTTCACCCGCTTCGGCGGTCACGCCCACGCCGTCGGCTTCTCCCTCCCCGCCGATCGCGTCGAAGAACTCCGCGCCCGCCTCGCCGAATATTCGGCAAACCACCTCCGCGAAGAAGACCTCGGCAATCCCCTCGAGTGCCACGCCGAGCTGCAGCTCGATCAGATCAACCCTCAGCTCTTCTCCTGGCTGCGCCGCCTCGAACCCTGGGGCATGGGGAATGAAGAACCCATCTTCATCGCGCGCAACGTCCGCCTGATCGCGCCCCCGCTCTTCATGAAGGAGAAACATGTCCGCCTGCGTGTGAACCAGGGCACGACCTTTTCTGCTGTAGGCTGGAACCTCGCCGCCCGCGTCCGAGAACTCAACCTCGTCCCCGATTCGATCGTCGATCTCGCCTGGCGCCTCCGCGAAAACGACCACCCCGAATTCGGCGGATTAGAACTCGAGATCGCCGGCATCGCACTGGGCCAAAACGCGAGTTAACTTACTGACCACTATCTTTTCTTGAAACATAGGATTGCGCTTCTCGCGCTATTCTCCCATAATCCTGTTTCTGGGAGGATATGGAGTCGTGCCCTCTGCCGCAGGCAAGTCCAAATCGCGAAAATTGTGGCTCCTGCTTCCGGTCGCAGCGATCGGATATCTCGGCTGGCGCACTTATAGCGATGAACAGCTGCTTCATACTTATCAAAAACAAACTGTATTTGATGAAGGGCCTGAGCTTAGTCAGGTTATAACGGAAATCAAGAAACAGATCGCGGTTGAGCAAAAGACGACTGCCGGCGCAAATCTGGCTGACACCTGGAAAATCCACGATATTGATCTTGAACTGAGCTTCACCGTGAAACAGGAACGAACTTCCGAAGGTCAGGCTGAAACAAAACTTATCGCGGTGACCGACACGCGCAACATCAGCGCCGAGCGCGTCCAGCGCGTAACATTCCATCTCCTTCCCGTCACCCAGAATTTTTCTCCTGTCGGCCCGACCGGCATTACCACTCCACCGCCGCCAAATCACGGAAAGGCACACCCATGAACCCGCGACTCAAAGCTATCGGTCTATCCATAGTTGCTGGTTTCTGCGTAGCCCTCTGCTCGCCGCATGCTCAGGCAGACGCGGATAACGTCAGTGGACTGATCGACGTCTCCATTTACGCCGGCAACAGCGACTACCTGCAATTTACGGTTCACCACCCCAAAATTCCGCAGCTCTATGTCATGCGCGAGGTCCTGTGCAGGGTGAACCTCGTCAAAGCCTCCGGTCTGCATGCACCCAAATCGTTCCAGCTCACCAGCGTTGAGCCTCACTACTTCGACTTCGAACCGACGGACGCGGTCATATACTTCCCCGTCGGCGAACCCTCCGTACATTCGGTGACCGCCATCGTCTGCATGGCCAACGGTGTCTACCCTCAGTTCAGAATCAGCGGAATGGGCAAGGCTCCTGCTGCTCCCGCTATCGAGATCACTGGCTTGGCCGCCTTCGCTTCGGGGTCACCCGGTAAACCACCGCTACAACTTCAAGTAGAGGATGGCCTGCTGGTAAGCTCAACCGCCGCTCGACAGGAAAACCCCAACGAATGGGATATTTCCAGAACGCACTTCGAGGAGATCCTGAACCAGCTTCCTGACAAGACATTGGCCGAGCCGAAATCCACCACCCTCGTGAAGCATTTTCAGGAACAGCTTTCCTTCGCTCCTAAATCTGCGGTCACCGAGGGCTCGGTTCACGTCGAAGTACTCGGCTCGATCCCAAACTCTTAGAATCGCGGGTTCCTGCGCGCGAAATCGGAGTGTCGCCCAGGGTTTCGGCGGATTAGAACCCGAAATCGCAGGCCTCGACCCGACCGGGTCTCACCCTCAGCCCTGGGTGCCCCATGTCCCTGCGGTTGGAGTCATGGGAAGCGCGCAGCACAAGGCGCAATCCGTCCCCCCTCCTTTGGGTGCCTCATGTCTTTGCCGTTGGAGACATGGGGAGTCGCGCAGAGCGCAAACCCTCCAAATTCACACTCCGCACCTCGACACCACTCCCCGCGCATCTTACTGTTATCCCATAGAGCTTCCATGTAACCAGAATCGAGGTCTGCCAATGACCGCCGCCGTCGCCACTCTTCCCGAAATCCTCAGCGACCAGGAACTCAGCCAGATGAACGCCTACTGGCGCGCCTGCAACTACCTCTGCGCCGGGATGATCTATCTCCACGACAATCCCCTGCTGCGCGAGCCGCTCAAGCCCGAACACATCAAGAAGCGCCTGCTCGGCCACTGGGGCTCCGATCCCGGACAGACCTTTCTCTGGGTCCACCTCAATCGCCTCATCCGCAAGCTCGACCTCGACATGATCTATGTCTCCGGCCCTGGCCACGGCGCGCCGGCAACCTTGTCGAATGCCTGGATGGAAAGCACCTATTCCGAGGTCTACCCCAACATCAGCCAGGACCTCGAAGGCCTGCGCAAATTCTTCCGCCAGTTTTCGTTCCCCGGCGGCATCGGCAGCCATTGCACGCCGGAGACGCCAGGCTCGATCCACGAAGGCGGCGAACTGGGCTATAGCCTCTCCCACGCCTTCGGCGCCGCATTCGATAATCCCGACCTCATCGTCACCTGCGTCGTCGGCGACGGTGAAGCCGAAACCGGCCCCATGGCCACCTCGTGGCACAGCAACAAGTTTCTCAACCCTGTGCGCGACGGCGCGGTGTTGCCGGTGCTCCATCTCAACGGCTACAAGATCGCCAATCCCACAATCCTCGCGCGCATTCCTCACGAAGAACTTGAATTCCTTTTTCGCGGATACGGCTGGGATCCGCACTTCGTGGAAGGCGACGACCCGCACACCATGCATCAGCTCATGGCGGCCACTCTCGAGCACTGCATCGACCACATCCGCTCCATCCAGCGCGAGGCGCGCGACCAGGGCAGGCTCGTGGGAGCCGGTGCCGGATGGCCGCGCTGGCCTATGATCGTGCTGCGTTCGCCCAAAGGCTGGACTGGCCCTAAGGAAGTCGACGGCCACAAAGTCGAAGGCTTCTGGCGCGCCCACCAGGTCCCCATCCTCGAAGTCCCCGAGAACCCCGAACACCTCCGCCTGCTCGAAGAATGGCTCAAGAGCTATCGCCCATGGGAACTCTTCGACGACCAAGGCACGCCGGTCCCGGAGATCCGCGCGCTAGCTCCCGAAGGCACGCGCCGCATGACCGCCAATCCCCATGCCAACGGCGGCATCCTTCGCCGCCCGCTGCACATGCCTGATTTCCGCAACTACGCCTGCAAATTCGAGAAGCCCGCCACCCTCTACGCCGGGCCAACCGAAATCCTCGCTCACTTCCTCCGCGACATCATGCGCGCGAACCCCGACAACTTCCGCGTCTTCGGCCCCGATGAAACCGCCTCCAACCGCCTCCAGGCCATCTACGAAGCCAGCCCCAAAACCTGGATGGAGGACATCCTCCCCGAAGACGCCGACGGCACCGAGATCGCCCCCGCCGGCCGCGTCATGGAGATGCTCAGCGAGCACACCCTCGAAGGCTGGTTCGAAGGCTACGTCCTCACCGGCCGCCACGGCTTCTTCTCTACGTACGAAGCTTTCGTTCACGTCATCGACTCCATGTTCAACCAGCACGCGAAGTGGCTGGAGAAGTCGAAGATGGAACTCCGCTGGCGCGCCGCCGTCTCCTCCCTCAACCTGCTCATCACCTCCGTCGTCTGGCGGCAGGATCACAACGGCTTCTCCCACCAGGACCCCGGCTTCCTCGACGTCGTGGCCAACAAGAGCGCCTCCGTCACGCGCATCTATCTGCCACCCGACGCCAACTGCCTCCTCAGCGTCGCCGACCACTGCCTGCGCTCCACCGACTACGTCAACGTCATCGTTGCCGACAAGCAGCCCCACCTCCAATACCTCAACATGAACGACGCAATCCTCCACTGCACCAAGGGCATCGGCATCTGGAACTGGGCCAGCACCGACGACGGCGTCGAGCCCGACGCGGTTCTCGCCTGCGCCGGCGACATTGCCACCATGGAAGCCCTGGCTGCGGCCGCGATCCTGCGCGAGCGCTTTCCGGACTTAAAACTCCGCTTCGTGAATGTCGTCGATCTCTTTCGACTCCAGCCGCAGAGTGAGCACCCCCACGGCCTCTCCGATGCCGATTTCGACTCGCTCTTCACGCGCGACAAGCACGTCATCTTCAACTTCCATGGCTATCCGCTGCTCATCCACCGGCTTACCTACCGGCGCCACAACCACGACAACTTCCACGTTCGCGGCTACAAGGAGAAGGGCAACATTAATACGCCGCTCGAGCTGGCCATTGAGAACAACGTCGACCGCTTCAACCTCGCCATCGACATCATCGACCGCGTCCCGCGCCTGCGCAACATCGGCGCCCATGCCCAGGAGTGGCTGCGCGACCAGATCACCGAGAGCATCAACTACGCGCATACCTGGGGTATCGACAAGCCCGAGATCCGGAACTGGACCTGGCCACAGTGACTGAGTCGGTGAGCGAACGCGTGAACTACGTCGTGACTACGGTCAGCAGTTCCAAATGGAACCTGCCCCGCCCCGCCCTGAATGACTTCGTCGCGACGGTCAGGATTCCCAAATGGAACCTGCGCCGTTCCGCCCTGGACGCCTTCGTGCCTACGGCCAGAGTTTCCAAGTTCAACCCGCGCCGCGCGGCCCGGCCGCCAGGTTCACCCCACAGCAAGAAGCTTCTGCCTCTTCCATCTCACTTGTCGGTGACCGGTCTGCCTGTCCCAATCCGAAAGTACCGTTGCCCGATCCATTTTGGGAAGAGCGCGGGCACGCGCAGGACCCCCAAACTGAACCTCCGCCGCCCTGCGCCGCGGCCAAGTTCACCCCACAGCAAGAAGCTAAAGCCTCTGCCATCTCACTTGTCAGTGATCTGCTTCGCTGCCCCAGCCCAAAGGTACCTTCTCTCGACCCGTTTTGGGAAAAACATCATCCCCCGAAATGGAAAATCTCCTCAGCTTTTTCAGCCGTGCCGCTCATCGCGAACCGTCAACCCGGCTTCAGCCCCTGAGGATCCCTTCTCTGCATTGTTCAGTGAACTTCAGAAACAAAATACCCAATCCGTGAGGGGACATTGAGCACAACCGAAGAACTCGTCCTCGCCGTTAACAGCGGTTCCTCGTCGCTGAAGTTCGGCCTCTACCGCCATCCGCCTGGCGACTGCAATCCGCAGCTCATGCTCGCCGGCGGAGCCAGCGGCATCGGCCATCCCAACGGCCGACTCGAAATACAGGACGCCGCCGGCAAAAAGCTGCTCGACGAGGCCTACAAGCTCAACTCCCAGGGCCACGCCCTCAAGGAGATCCTCGGCCAGATCGAAAAGCAGGGCCACGGCCGTCCCGCGGCGCTTGGCCATCGCGTCGTCCACGGCGGCCCACACCTGCGCGCGCATCAGATCATCGACAACGCGCTGCTCGAGAAGCTCGTCGCCGCCACGCAGTTCGCTCCCATCCACATCCCGGCGGCCATCGCGCTCATTCGCGAGACGGAAAAGCTGCTGCCCGAAGCAAAGCAGTACGCCTGCTTCGACACCGCCTTCCACAGCACCATGCCGGAAAAGGCCCGCCACTTCCCCCTCCCGCAGCGCCTCTACGACATGGGCATCGAGCGCTACGGCTTCCACGGCCTCTCCTACGAGTCCATCGTCACCCGCCTCGGCGCTGCAATCCCAGCCCGCGTCGTCTGCGCGCATCTCGGCTCCGGCGCCAGCCTGGTCGCCCTGAGCAACGGCAAATCCATCGATACCAGCATGGGCATGACCCCAGTCGGCGGCATTCCCATGGCCACGCGCAGCGGCGACTTCGACCCCGGCGTGGTGCTCTTCCTGATGCGGACCGAGCAGCTCAACGCCGACCAGCTAGAGTCGCTGCTCAATCACGACTCCGGCCTCCTCGCGCTCTCCGGCGGCGAGTCCGACATGCGCCTGCTGGAAGAATCCGCCGCAAAGGGTGACCCCAAAGCCCGCCTTGCCATCGCCGTCTTCGCCCACGCCGTCCGCAAAATGGTCGGCGCCTATGCGGCCGAACTTGGCGGCCTCGACCTGCTCGTCTTCACAGGCGGCATCGGCGAACACAGCACAGGCGTCCGCAACTGGATCTGCGACGGCCTCGACTTCCTCGGCATCACCAGTGGCGACCCGGCCCTTTGCCCCAAGGTCCGTGTCCTCTCCAGCGAAGAAGAGCTGCAAATCGCCCGGATCGTCTGCCGCCTCCGCCAACCCTAGCTCTCAAACAAAGTACGGCTAAACAAGTCCCCAAAGGCACAACTCCAGGCATATCGCTCCAGGGTATCCCCTCCAGGACCTATCCAATCCAGGACCTATCCCCTCCGGGCCTATCCCCCTCCATGACTTATCCAATTTAGGGTACTAATATACTTGACTCAGTGAGCAGAATCGTCTAAAGTCGTGACATGGAAACGATCAAGACCCTTCAGGAAGCCATCATCTACTTCTCAGACCGAGACAACTGTATTAAGTACCTGTCGGCGAAGCGCTGGAAGAACGGCGTGGTTATCTGCCCGAACTGTGGCTCCAAAGAGGTCCGCTTCCTGTCTACCCGCCGCATCTGGGAGTGCAAGTCCAAGCACCCCAAAAGACAGTTCTCCATCAAAGTAGGAACGATCTACGAGGACAGCGCCCTTGGACTGGACAAGTGGCTGACGGCAACATGGATGGTCGTGAACTGTAAGAACGGCGTATCCAGCTATGAGATCGCACGGAATCTGGGAGTGACACAGAAGTCGGCATGGTTCATGCTGCACCGCATTCGGCTCTCCATGCAGGATGACAGCAGCACAAAACTCTCCGGACAGGTGGAAGTAGATGAGACCTTCATTGGTGGCAAAGCTCGCAACATGCACAGAGCAGTCCGCGCAAGAAGGATCACGGGCACGGGCGGCGTGGGCAAGGTTGTAGTGATGGGAATGTTGGAGCGCGGCGGCAAGGTGAAGGCCATGGTGGTGGAGGACCGCAATCGGGGCACGCTTCAAAGTGGCGTCATTCGGAACATCGCAGCCGCCGCAGAGATTTACACAGATGAACTTGCTTCCTACTCGGGATTGGAAGAGACGTACCAGCATCAGGTCGTCAACCATGCCGAAGAGTATGTTCGCGGAAAGGTCCACACGAATGGCCTAGAGAACTTCTGGAGTCTGTTGAAACGTGGCCTGAATGGAACGTACATCAAGGCAGAACCGTTCCACCTGTTCCGCTATATCGACGAACAGGCGTTCCGCTATAACTACCGGGCGACGAAAGAAAACCCGTTGAAGGACATTGATCGTTTCAATGTTGTTTTGTCGAAAGCTCCGGGGCGTCGGCTGACTTATCGGCAGGTAACCGGGAAGACTGAAGGCGCGGACTGACCACCTGATACGTAGACAGTAGTAGAACTTTCGGCAGTCACGGCGTGGTATATCCTCCAGGCCCGCACAGCCGTTTGGACAGGATTTTCATGAATCCCCCAACGTGCATCATGATGTCAAATGCCTGCTGCTTGTCATAGGTATCTCTGCCGTGCATTGCGTGATTCCTCCACGCATTCTTGAAGTAGAGGAAATTCGTGGCCGCTTCGCCGAAGAACTCCTGATCCGTCCTATTCTTCGAGGCTCTTATCTCTCGCTCACACTCGTTTATTACTGTTTGCCAGTTTGGATTAGACGGAGTGAAGTTCAACGCGGCGACCAGCGCTGCGAGAGGCACTTCGAGAGCGCGCATAAGATGCAGAACAGTGGCAGTGGGCTGGTCTAACGCAAAACACTTTCCGGCGTTGCTCACCTCCGGAACGGCTGAAGGAAAAGCGTTCATTGCCGCCGTTGTTAGTTGGACATCATCGTAGAACGAGCGTTCTTCAGTAGGAATGCGAAAGAATATGTGCTCGCATAATTCGGCCTGAGTCTCCCCAACAAAAAAAGCTACCATCGCTATCACTACCGCAATGTCGTTATCGTCTCCCTTCAGCCAAGTATCGAGGAGGCGATCAATCTTTTGGGATATTTTCGATAATTTGCACACGTCCGCCGATTCCTTGACATCCTTAAGACCCTTGCGTAATTTGCTCCTAAACTCAAGGTCGTCAATTCCGCCGCCAATAAATTCAGTATGCGGAACACTCAACCATAACAGGCTCGTTAGGATTCCGGCAGCAGTGTAGCGCATCATATCGTCGATACTCCAGAGTCGCCCATAATCACACGTCTTCAGGAACTCTGTGTCGAGTATATACGTACCCAAGTGCGGTATTGTCACAGTAACAACTTCACGGCATCCGATGACGGGTGGGTCGCTTTCATTTGTCATTACGATTTCCTCTGAGTGAGTGCATTGGGGGCAGAGAACGAGGGAAAACATTACTGGCTGCGGCTATAACGCCACTGAGTAATGTGCGGAGCTAAAGGGAATTGTGGAGGAAGTTACGAAGAGACCGCAAACTCCATAGCGACCTGACTACTCTTTATTCTTGTCTCTCTTCTCTGGCTTTGGATACCGTTTGCCGGTCTTCGCTTTCTTAGCGGCGGCAATGCGTCTCTTCAGTTCCTCTGGCGACACGGACATAATCTTGTCGATTGCTTTGTCGAACTTCTCGAACTCTTCGGATGGTTTGGAGGTCATGTGGTTACCTCCTGCATTTGAAGAGGACCAGAGCCGGTTTTTGGGCCTACCTTAAACATTTTTCTGACGGGTTCGTTACAATCTGGACCCAACAGCTTCACCTCTAAAATGCAAAACGGCAAAGCCATTGTTGAACGAGCGGAGAAATCCCACATGATTGTTTCATTGATGCCCGTCAGTTCCATTACTTGCGTTACGCCGGAACGTGACGCCGACTCTATAGACGCTATCTTGAGCAGCCTGCTCGCCTGATTAGTAAGCCGCGCTATTTTTGAGGTTCGCTCCTGTACTCCGCTCCGCGCCTGACCGGAAACCCACAGACCCTCGTAGGCAAATCCATTGAAGGGCTTTCCCGTGCTCATGCTTTGAATGCGGAGAGATGCTGATAGGTTGACAGTCTCACCTTGATTGACCACTTCAAGATAGAGATTAGGACTGTTATCTCCCCGGGGGGTCAACTCTAGATTCAGTTTCGGCGGCGTATCAGCGATGTTTACTGGCACGGGAAAGGTGGACTGTCCGGAGGTCGCTGCCACCCCATGAGGGAATTTCCAGAAGAGTAATTGTGCGGCCACAATTAACGCTGCCAAGGCCACGAGTGCCCATTCCGTTACGGGCATGTGTCGCAAATGGGCGACGAGCGCACAACAAAGTCCAATCACAGGCGGCAACCATTTCGGCCAAGTGGTGACGAGGTACCAAGCGGCATTGTCCTGCAATCCCTCCGCCCGTCTCCTGAGCCACTTTCCCATGCCCCAAATGGTCGCAGGGCATAGCCGATACAGTCAATTGTTGTGTAAATTCGCCACCTCCTCAAGATTTGTTTTAAGGAAGCGGTCTGATTTTGAGGCTGGGGGGGGCGTGATCAGTAGCCGAATTTTCGCAATCCGGCTACTGAGTCAACTATATTATTGCCCAATTTGGGCCCATCCGATCCAGGCATATCCCTGGAACCTGCAGAAAACCACACCCCGCCCGATACTGGACGGCCAGGTTCACCCCACAGCAAGTAGCGGAATCCTCCCGGCTCGTCTCGTCAAGCGATTCCATTCCGTGCTCCACCCGAGAGTACCGTGATCGGAAATCTCTTGACCCGTTTTGGGAGATCGCCTCCTCCGCATGATCTGATAGTCCTGCTGGGCGCCCCCCGGTCCATACTGGTGCGGATGCTTTGATCGAGATCCGTTGCCGTGATGACGATCCTGTCGCCGTCGGCTTACCGCAAGGGGTGAGGTCGGATGATCGCAAGAGCCTTTTGTGTCAGAGTACAACTGCAAGTCGCTTCCCCAGCCTTGGCAAAAAACCACTTCCCGCCCAATACTGAACGGCCAGGTTCACCCCACAGCAAGTAGCGGACTCCCTCCGGATCGCCTCGTCAAGCGATTCCGCTCCGTGCTTTACCCGAAAGTACCGCGCCTGGTACCGTTGACCCGTATCGGGAAGCGCCTCTTCCACCAGGACCTCAAACTCGTGCCCTCCTCGAAGGCTCTCAGGCCGAAGCAGCGCCTCCCCGCTGCCTTCCCCAAAAGTTGACGCTGCTTCTTCCAGCCACCAATAATAAAGATTCGTCTTCAGAGTCAGTTTTCCCACAGACGCGGCCCCCGGCCGCCCGCAACCACGCGAAAGAGGAATCCCCGACGTGATGAAATCCAGGGCTGGACAAGCGCGATGAGTACCGCAATCGCTGGACCGCGCGAATACCGAGCGCCGAGTTTCTGGCAATCTACCAACGGCAAAAAAGCAGTCATGGCGGTGACGGGAGCGATCCTCTTCCTCTTCGTCATCGGCCATCTCGCCGGCAACCTGCAGATCTTCGAGAGCCGCGAGCGCCTCAACGCCTATGGCCACCTCCTCAAAAACCTCGGCGAGTTGCTGTGGATCGTTCGCGGCGTCCTCATCGTTTGCGTTGGGCTGCATATCTGGGCCACCGTCCAGCTCGCCTTGCGAAATCTGAAAGCCCGTCCCATCGGCTACAAAAAGAAAAGGTCCGTCGCCTCCAACTACGCCGACCGCACCATGTACTGGAGCGGCCCCATCATCCTTGCCTTCGTCATCTTCCACCTGCTTCAGTTCACCGCCGGCACGCTGCACCCGGGCGCCCCCGCTTTCAGCGACGCCGACATCTACTACAACGTCGTCGCCGGCTTCAGCGTCTGGTGGGTCTCCGCCTGGTACATCTTCTCCATGATCCTTCTCGGCTTTCATCTCCGGCACGGCATCTGGAGCGCCTTCCAGTCTCTTGGCGCCAATCATCCCCGGCACACTCCCGTGCTCAAACAGGCCGCGCTCTGGATCGCGATCGCCATTACCGCCGGTTACATTTCAATTCCGGTCGCCGTGCTGGCCGGGTGGGTGAAGTGATGACGGGTGAGGTAACCATGCCAATCCAACTGGACGCAAGAATTCCCACCGGGCCGATCGAACAGGCCTGGGACAACGCCCGCTTCGAGATGAAGCTCGTCAACCCCGCGAACAAGCGCCGTCATAATCTCATCGTCGTCGGCTCCGGACTCGCCGGCGGCTCCGCGGCCGCCACCCTCGGCGAGCTCGGCTACAACGTCAAGTGCTTCTGCTTTCAGGATTCGCCCCGCCGCGCGCACTCCATCGCCGCGCAGGGCGGCATCAACGCCGCCAAGAATTACCAGAACGACGGCGACAGCATCTACCGCCTCTTCTACGACACGGTGAAGGGCGGCGACTTCCGCGCTCGCGAAGGCAACGTCTACCGCCTCGCACAGAACAGCGTCCACATCATCGATCAGTGCGTCGCCCAGGGCGTGCCCTTCGCGCGCGAATACGGCGGCACCCTCGACAACCGCTCCTTCGGAGGCGCGCAGGTTTCGCGCACCTTCTACGCCCGCGGCCAAACCGGCCAGCAGCTCCTGCTCGGTGCCTATCAGGCGCTCGAGCGTCAGGTGGACTCCGGCCAGGTCACGATGATTCCGCGCACCGAGATGCTCGACCTGATCGTCGTCGACGGCCAGGCCCGCGGCATCGTCACCCGCAATCTCATTACCGGCAAGCTCGGAGTGCATCTCGCCGACGCGGTCATTCTCGCCACCGGCGGCTACGGCAACGTCTACTATCTCTCGACGAACGCGAAGGGCTCCAACGCCACCGCCATCTGGCGCGCGCACAAACGCGGCGCACTCTTCGCCAATCCCTGCTTCACACAGATTCATCCCACCTGCATTCCCGTCTCTGGCGACTACCAGTCCAAGCTCACCCTCATGTCCGAGTCTCTGCGCAACGACGGCCGCATCTGGGTCCCAAAGCAAAAAGGTGACAAGCGCAAGCCCGATCAGATCCCCGAAGACGAGCGCGACTATTACCTCGAGCGCAAATACCCCGCCTTCGGCAACCTCGTCCCCCGCGACGTCGCCTCGCGCAACTCTAAAGCCGTATGCGACGAGGGCCGCGGCGTCGGCGAAACCGGCCTCGGCGTCTACCTTGACTTCAGCGACGCCATCAGCCGCCTCGGCGTCGAGACGATCCGCGAGCGCTACGGCAACCTCTTCGACATGTATCAGCGCATCACCGACGAAGATCCCTACAAAGTCCCGATGCGCATCTACCCCGCCATGCACTACACCATGGGCGGCCTCTGGGTCGACTACCAGTTGCAGAGCACCATCCCCGGCCTCTTCGTCCTCGGCGAGGCTAACTTCTCCGATCACGGCGCCAACCGCCTCGGCGCCAGCGCCCTCATGCAGGGCCTCTCCGACGGCTACTTCATCATCCCCTATACCATTGGCAACTATCTCGCGAGCGCGAAACCAAAGCCGGTGAAACTCTCCGATCCCGCAGCCCAGGCAGCGCTCGCCGCCACCGAACAAGGCGTCGCAAAACTGCTCTCCATCAAAGGCAAGCGCACCGTCGACTCCTTCCACCGCGAGCTCGGCAAAATCATGTGGGACGACTGCGGCATGTCGCGCAACGCGAAAGGCCTCGAGGAAGCCATCGGAAAAATCCGCGCCCTCCGCGAAGAATACTGGCAGAACGTCAACGTGCCCGGCTCCGGCGACGACCTCAACCAGAGCCTCGAAAAAGCCGGCCGCGTCGCCGACTTCTTCGAACTCGGCGAGCTGATGTGCATCGACGCGCTTGAACGCAACGAGTCCTGCGGCGGCCACTTCCGCGAGGAGTACCAAACCCCCGACGGCGAGGCGCAGCGCGACGACGAGCACTTCAGCTACGTCGCCGCATGGGGCTGGACCGGCCCCGGCAACCCGCCCGAGCTCAACAAGGAGCCGCTGGAGTTTGCCTACGTTCACCCGAGCCAGAGGAGCTACAAGTAATGAGAGTAAAACTGACCATCTGGCGCCAGAAGAACCCAGCAACCCAGGGCAAGTTCGTCAGCTATCCCGTCGAGGTAGCAAACGGCGAAATGTCGATGCTCGAATTGCTCGACGTCCTCAACGAGACCCTCATCGAAAAAGGCGAAGACCCCATCGCCTTCGATCACGATTGCCGCGAAGGCATCTGCGGCATGTGCGGCTTCATGATCAACGGCGTCGCACACGGCCCCATGCCCGCCACCACCATCTGCCAGCTCACCATGCGCCACTTCAAAGATGGCGAAGAGCTCGTGCTCGAACCGTGGCGCTCCGCTGCCTTCTCTTTCGTCAAGGACCTGGTCGTCGACCGCCGCGCCTTCGACCGCATCATCCAGGCCGGCGGCTACATCTCCATCTCGACCGGAAGCGCCCAGGACGGCAACAACATCCCCGTAGGCAAGGAGATTGCCGACCGCGCCATGGACGCAGCCGCCTGCATCGGCTGCGGAGCCTGCGTCGCCGCCTGTCCCAACGGATCGGCCGCGCTCTTCACCGGCGCCAAGATCGCGCACCTTGGAATTCTCCCCCAGGGCAAGCCCGAAGAAGATCACCGCGCCGTCCGCATGGTCGCGCAGATGAACGTCGAGGGCTTCGGCAGCTGCACCAACATCGGCGAATGCACCGGTGTCTGCCCCAAGGAGATCCCCCTCGAAGTCATCGCGAAGATGAACCACGACTACCTGCTCGGCGCATGGAAAGAACGCAAAGAAGTGATCAACGCTATCGCCCCGGTCACCGACTGGACTTTTGAGGGGAAATAGCTGCTGTCTCGGCTTCAGCGGTCCGCCTAATTGCGTAAACCTTCACTTCTGGATTCTGGCGGAGGAGTCGATTCCTCAATCAAATTCCCAAAGAAATATTGGCCACACCGCGGACATTTCGCGTCATATCGCGTCCCCGGCAGGTACGGCCCATAAAGGTTCGCGATAACAGCATTTCCGCACCCAAAGCATTTCACTTTGTGCATAGCCGATACCCCCGTAAGGTCGTCACCGCCCCAACCGTCACCGACTTGGATTTCGCAAAGAAACAGCCCACAGGCTTCTCGCCAGAGGGCTTGCTTTCAGGAGCGCCGCCACAACCTCGGGACTCTGAGCGATAGCCAGGAGAAAATCGCGATGGCGCCCGTTCGGGTTACTGCACCTTTGCTCCCATTCGCGGAGTGTGTCTATCGGAATCCTGTAAGTATCCGCAAAAGTTTCCTGAGTCATACCGAGCCGCTCGCGCAGCTTCTTGACATTCACCACCTTCGTCAGTCCCCGCATGTCCGTCGGCAGCGGCTGCGCATCCGGATCGGATAGTGCCGCAGCATGAATCTGCTCCGGCGTAAGAGCGGCGACTTTTGACCAATCGGTACCTGTGTCGGAGAGTGGATCTCCGACCTTACGGATGATCGTAACGATATCAGTCTTGTCCATCATTCACGGCCCTCCAAGCGTGCCTCGCTCCAATCAGTATGCGCAGATAGTATCCAAATTTCCACAAGATTCAAGCACGACTCGGGAGAGATGCGATAAACGTGCAAAGGCATTACGAAAATCGCAGCAATGGATGCTTTTCACGGAACGCGCACAAGAGCACGACAGCCTGTCTTTATCCGAACTGATTGTTGATGCCGCAGCAGCCTCATAATGGAGATGGGGCTATTTAGCCCCTGAGAAGGGCTTTAATCGTATGCGCGACACAGTATCTCTCGACGATGAATTGGTACGAAAGGCAAAGGAGTATAGCGGCGTCTTCGAGATCAGCGCCCTGCTCAGTGCAGCACTCCTGGCGTTGATCGAAAGAGAGGCTTCCCGCAGTCTGGCGGCACTCGAAGGCACGATGCCCGAGCTGAAAGATGTACGGCGCCTCAGGGTGGGTTGAGGAAGCCGCCTTTTCTTCGACCCCATTGCTACAATCCCCTTACCGGAAAATCCAGCATGAAGCCTCTGCGGCTGTTTGCCATCCTTGCCCTTAGCGTTCCTCTCGCAGCTCAAACCAAACCCACCCCAAAGCCTGTGACCCATCACGCCGCCAGTCCCGAAGCCGTCCACCGCTCCGCCATCGTCATCGACACCCACGCCGACACGCCCCAGCGCATGCTCGACGACCACTACGACCTCACCGATCCCCTCGACGGCGGCTATCTCAACTTTGCCTCCGCCAAACAAGGCAACCTCGGCGCTGAGTTCTTCTCCATCTGGGTTGAGCCCAAGCTCTACGAAGGCCATTACGCCCGCCGCACACTCGAGCTCATCGACGCGGTCCTCCAGCAGGCCGCCGCTCACCCCGACAAAATGATAATGGCCTACTCCCCCGAGGACATCCTCCGCGCCCATCGCGAGCACAAGCTCGCCGCGCTCATGGGCATCGAAGGCGGCCACTCCATCGAGGACTCCCTCGGCCTCCTGCGCGACAACTACCGCCTCGGCGTCCGCTACATGACCCTCACCTGGTCCAACTCCAACAACTGGGCCGACTCCTCCGGCGACGCCGACGACCCCACCGTCCACCACACCCAGGACGGCCTCTCCGACTTCGGCAAAGACGTCGTCTACGAGATGAACCGCCTCGGCATGATGGTCGACATCTCCCACGTCTCCGACAAAACCTTCTGCCGAGCCGTCATCACCTCACGCGCACCGGTCTTCGCCTCGCACTCCGCGGCGCGCGCCCTCACCAATGTCCCCCGCAACATGACCGACGACATGCTCCGCGCCGTCGCCCGCAGCGGCGGCCCCAATAGCAAGGGCGGCGTCGTCATGGTCAACTTCTACTCCGGATTTATCTCCGACGCATGGTGGCAAGCCTGGAAAGCTCGGGCCCCCGAACGCAAAGCCGGCGAGGACGCACAGATCGCGCAGTGGAAATCCGAAGGCAAGACCATCACCTACGAGATGACCGACGCCCTCGACAAGCAGTGGGCCGCCAAGATTCCCCGCCCACCCCTCAGCGCTCTCATCGATCACATCGACCACGTCGCGAAAGTCGCCGGCATCGACCACGTCGGCCTGGGCTCCGACTTCGACGGCATACCGTCCTCGCCCGAAGGCATCGACTCAGCCGCCGACCTGCCAAAGATCACCGCAGCCCTCATGGCGCGCGGCTATTCCGCCGAAGACTGCCAGAAGATTCTCGGCGAAAACTTCCTCCGCTTCTTCCGCGAAGTCCAGGCAACAGCAAAACAACTCCAGGCCCAGTCCGCACAACGGCCAGCGATCACCGATCAGCAGCCCTTCAAAAAGTAGCTCCGCATAGAACAACCACAGTTTGCGGATAGACTCCCCGGTACGCCGCTGGGCACGTCTTTTCCCGGATTATAGAAAAGTTGTCACGTGGAAACGGCATGAGCCTGGATGCCTCACATCCTTGAGGTTTTGGGATGTGGAATCGCGTCAGCACGACCGCCTTCGCGGTTTCGGGCACGAAAACGTTGTCCAGCCGGGGACTTACTTTACACATCAGACCGGGGACATGGTTTACAGTTTGTTCCGGTTTTAGGGTTGTGCTGCCGATCCTT
>Ga0224555_1002058_pt1 | contig 24882 bp, 19 predicted proteins | sample 714S23034metaG_FD_180687 | JGI IMG/M metagenome (GOLD analysis project Ga0224555, IMG submission 180687) | Peat soil microbial communities from Stordalen Mire, Sweden - 717 S2 30-34 | ecosystem: Environmental > Terrestrial > Soil > Wetlands > Peat | place: Sweden: Norrbotten County, Stordalen...
TGGCTGCGGTCGAGGACTGACAGGTCCAGGTTTGGAAAGGTCCTCTGCTCGTTGACCGTGAAGTTCTGATGGATCGCGTCGGCATGCTTCTTGACCAGGTGGAGCGCGTTGGGGTAGGTCCTGCAGATGTGAGATCTCTCGTCGTAAGAGGCGTAGGAGACGGGGACTCGGCTGGTGACGAAATTGCCCCCGGTGTGGGTGATGTCCAGCCTTTGAAATTGCAGTGAGTCCGCAAGCTCCTTCGGGCAGTCGGGTATTGAAAGCGAACTGCGGTTGACCTTCACGACGATTGGGGAAAATCCAGTCATTTACGATGTCTCTGATTCTGGTTCGGCATGGTTTTCACTCCGCCCGCCTGCTCCGGCCGGGATCACAAGAAAGTAGTCCCGGATGCGATGCGGGTTGACTGCGGTGAAGGGATCGTTGCTGGTCTCCTTGACTCGTTGCAGCAGCTCGACGGTGCGGGAATCGTCGGCGAACCGGCTCACGCGGCCCTGGTAGCGCTGCGGGCTGTCCGGCAGCGCGTATTTGTAGGCGGCGGTTATGTAAAGGTACTTCTTGGCCCGGGAGCAGGCCACGTAGTAGAGGCGGCGCTCCTCCTCCAGCTGGTTGCGCTCGAGCCCGAAGCCAACGGACGGCAGGATGGTTTCAATGTTGCCGATCACGAAAACGGCCGTCCACTCCAGCCCCTTGGCTGAATGGATGGTGGACAAGGTCAGGCCGCGGCGCCTCTCCCTCTGGTCGGGGCTCGACACGATCTCCCCGATGAAGTCCTTGACCAGCCCGATGTAGCTGGTGGACAGGTCGATGATGTAGTCCTGAATGTCCTGAATGTGATCTTCCATCCGGTCGGGCAGCTGGTTGCTGCCGGCGATGCGGAGCATCTTGGGCGGGATGTGGAAATAGCGGGCGTAGATGTTCTTGAAGACAGGCAGGACCTGCTCCAGGTAGACTCTGACCTCTCCGCGCGCGATCTTGCTGGCATCCAGCATCTCCTGCCAGAAGTTGAGCAGGCTCTCCAGGCGCTTGCCGTGGCCGAGCGAAAAGACCGGCGGCTGTGTCCACGTCCAGTTGCCCTGGTTGGACTGGAGGTCTTTGATGATCACCTCCGTCATCTTCTCCCCGATGTTCGGGATGGCCGGCAGCAGGACCTCCCAGGCCAGCCAGTCGTAAGGGTTCCCCAGCAACTCAAGGAAGCTGATGAAGAACTGGATGTGCTTCAGGTCGGTGAACTTCATTCCTCCCTCGCGCGTGAAGGGGAGGCCTGCCCCGATCAGCTTCTTCTCCAGCGGAGCGGCGATCGAGCCGATCCGGAAGAGCACGGCTATCTCCGAAAGGGGAACCTGCTCCTCGGATACCAGGCGCTCGATCTCCTGGACAACCCAGTTGGCTTCGTGGCTCTCCTTGTTGAAAATGGCCCTCTTGGGCTTAATCTCGCTGCGGGGTCCGCGGCTTATCAACGTCTTGTGAAAGGCCCCGGCACAGGTTGCGTTGACGGCGTTCACGTAGGCGACCACCGGCGGGCTGCTCCGGTAGTTCTCGTCCAGCACGACGACGTCCGCCCCAGGAAAGTCGCTGGCAAATCTTCGTATCTTTTCGACCTGAGACCCCTGGAACGAGTAGATCGACTGGGTGTCATCCCCCACCACGGTCAAGCAGGAGTCGGGGGTGATCAGCTGCTTTATGATTGAGACCTGGACGTTGTTCGTATCCTGATACTCGTCAACGTAGATGTGCGGGTAGCGCATCTGCAGCAGGCCTCGGACCTCATCGCTCACCTGCAGCGTCCAGAGAAACTTGTGGAGCAGATCGTTGAAGTCGAAAACTTGGTACTCGCGCTTCAGCCTGTCAAAAGCGGCTGCGGCTCCCTTGACGTATTGCCGGATTTCTTCTTCCCGCCTGCGAACCTCCTCCTTGGTTCCCTCCAGGAAGGAGTCCTGCAGGTTGAGCTTGGTCTTGCGCTCGTAGAGTTCGAGCACATCTGACCCGCTGACATGGAGTTCCCGGAGGAGGCCGGTTAGATCGGGGTTCTGGCTGTTGAACCGTTCGGCGGCCTCTTTTCGCAGGCGGACGGCGTGGTGCTCGGGCAGCACCTTGAAGTCCGGCAGCAGGCCCTTCGCGCAGCACTCCTGGCGGATGAAGCGGTAGGCCAGGCTGTGGAACGTCCCGCTGATGATGGAAGACTGGTGGGAATCCAGCTTGCTCCGCACCCGCAAGGTCATGTTAGCCGAGGCCTTGTTCGTGTAGGTGAACATGAGCACCTGATTTGGCAGGACACCGTGGCTCCGTATGAAGTGGCTGATGCGCTCGGTGAGCGTTTCGGTCTTGCCTGTGCCCGGGCCGGCCAGCATCAGCAGCCGCTTGCTGTCCCGGGTCACAGCATTTTGCTGGGATGGGTTTAAATCCATTGTGTTTGCGTTAGGTGCGGTTCTGCATCCATTTCTCCAGATAGATGTCCAACCATTCGTTCCACCATGGGTTCTTGGGCCTCAGCTTGATTTGCTCCAGGAGCTCTGCGGCGTCCGGAGGGTTCACATCGTTGATGTACTGGATGCCCCAGGGCGTGCATCCCAGCAGGGTCTCGATCATCTTGTGGTTCACACCGCGGTTTTTCGTCAGCCGCAGCCAGTTGCAAGACCACATGGGCGAATCCTGCACCGCGGACAGCAATGGCCCTGTTTCAACGTCCGGGAACTCCAGCGCGGTGATGATGGCGATGTAAGGCTGGTTCCCAAAAACGCTCAGCACCTTGGCCAGCTCCTCCCGCTTCATCTCCGGTGTCGCGGTCCTGGTCTTCAGCCAGTGAAAACAGTGCGCGGCCCAGGCATCGTGGTCCTTCAGGTTGTAGATGTGCCGCAGCATCTCCTTGTAGGTATCATCCACAAAGTGGTGCTCGAGCCACTTGATGGCCCAGAACGGGTTGTTGAACATGGCATGGACGGAGTTCTCTTCCGACTGGCTGAGGACTTCCCCGTGGCCTATCTGGTCCGACAACATGTGGTATTGGTACTCGGGATATCCGGCAAGCAGGTATTCGAGGTTGAGATCAGGGGTTGCCGATGCCTTGTAGGCGCTGTACACGTAGTAGATGTGATCGTGCAGGATCGTAAAGAGGCTGGGGGGCACCTCGTAATTGTCAGGTATCCGAAATATCGCTACCGGCATGATCTTCACCGCCTGGTAAAGGTCGTCTGCAAACCTGGCCGCGGTGCCGGCCTCGGCGTTCTTGATTGCGGACGTGAGCTCCCCCGTAAGGCGGCTGACATACCCATCCAGCCGGGCGATGTCCCCGGCTCTCCTTGGGGCTGAAGCGTCCGAAGGCAACCCGTAAAAAGCGAGCGGGATCTTGAGGATGGGCAGCGGCTGGCCTTGGGTGGTCTGTGGTTCGTCCATGATGCCTTATTTGTCGTGGAACAGCTTGTTGAAAGCGTTGTACATCTGAACGCAATCCTCGTAGTTGCGAATCCATACGGTGAGGTGTTCCCCGTTGGACGCATCATTGACATCGTAGGGATAGGTGCCAACCAGCGCCATTCCCCGCCTGGTGGTGGTGTTGACCGCGATCAAAACTTGGGAGCGGATGGGATACTTGGCCTCTCGAAGTTCGGCTTTGTTGAGATATTGCTTGAGGAAAGACTCGGGGTTGTCCAGCGGGTTGTAACCCGTGGCGTCGGTGCCGATCAGCACCTTGACCTGCGTGGTCGCGGATATGGCGCTCAGGTATTCCACAACCTCTTTCTTCGCCAGCTGGTGCCCCACGAAGATGACGCCTTCGGGCTTGATATTGTACATTCCCAGAACAATATCGTTGGCAAACTCCTGGCTGGTCTTCCCACCCAGAAGTTCGGAGCCGTAGTAGAGGCATGTTGGCGGCTTGGGCTGCTTGGCCAGAATTTCACCGAGGTGCCTGCTGAAATACCAAGCGGTGATGCCGAACAGCCCGGAGCTCACCAGGACGATCCAGACAAAGCTCCAGAGTGGAAACCGCGCGCGGGGTTCTGCGGGTGCGGCGGCCTCGGTTCCATCATTGTTCTCCCCACCCTCCAGTTTATCCATCGCCTGCTTGATTTGTTCCGGTTCCTTGCGGAATATGGCTTCCCCGAGGTTCTTGCAGTCTTGATGGTCAGCTCCCAGACGGGCCTGGTGCTTTGCGAGAACATCCTTTGGGTCCTTGCTGCCCGACTTCTGCTGGATAGCTCGCGCCGTCGGACTTCCCTCCAAGGAAGGCCCGCTTCCTGGATTCTGTGCATCGTTACTCATGGCATGGTGCTGTCCTATTATACGGCCACAAGGTGTGTTCGGCAGAATTCACGCGGAGAACCATCTTTCCAATCCAATACACCCTCCCCGCCTTACAATATAATCATGAAAGCGAACATGGCTCTTACCGGCGAGGACATTAAGGGGTTGCAGATGGTCTACGCCAAGGAACTTAGCTCTGCCTTGCCCGTTTCCGCCGGCAGCCTGCGGGCGGGGGTGATAGGGACGACCACCCCCTCGCGACAACCGGTCCTGATCAGCCTCAATCCGATCGCCGGGGAATCAGTGACCTCGCGCGATGGCCTCTACCTCAGAACTGACGTGGCTTTGAACTGCTTGAGCGCAGGCGAGGGCGTCCTGGGGCTGGTGGAAGAGATCATAATGTCGCTGCCCGACGATCCGGCCGACCCCAAGGGAGCGTTTGCCTGCACCACTTTGGATCAAAACTTCTGCCGCTTGAAAGGGCTGTTCGGGGACCTCCAGCGGGCTGAAATTGTTCAAAAGGTGGGCGACTACGGCCGCTTCAAGCAGGTTGCGGCGGATAACATCGAGCTTTTGGCCAGGGACTCGCGAGATTACGTCGCCAAAGCCGTGGGCGATGCCAAGACGATGGAAAATGGCCTGTCCCCGGCGGATTTCGAGACGGTTCAGTCGTTCAACCACCTCCGCCGGGTCATGAGCAGCGTGTTCAAGCTGCCGATTGACGATGGCGAGGTTTACCTCGATGCCAAGCCCCAGGAGGCCCGGTCGCTGGACGACACGGAGCAAGGCGGCATGAATCGCGTTTTCGCCGGAATCAGCTATTCCGGCACCCAGCGGCCCTTCTTCCTGAAGTACGTGCCATACTACCTGCTCACGATGAATGGATCCATGTTCCTCAACGCGCTGAGCCGCCCCCGCCAACTGTCTGCGGTAACATCCCGGCCGGGGCCCCTGGCGCTGCCGAAGCAGGTCGCCGCGGCTTTCGGCGTCCCCGAAGGCGCCAGTGTCTCCTACCATTCCGTTTCCCGCTACGGCGAAACCAACCAGCGCGAGAACCCAGCCAAGAAGGGCGTCGGCCCTCCGATGAAGTTCTACTACAGCTACGAGGACAAGGGCGTCACGCGTGTGCTGACGATGGACCGCAGGCAGCACTTCTTCGTGCAGCTGGTGAACCGGTTGCCGGTGGAGATCCCCGCGGGGGTCATCAGCAACCCCGAGCCGGTCAAGGCAAAGTACATAATGTATGATTACAAGAACAAGGCCTACATCTACGAGGCGGGCCGGACGCGCCACGCCTTGCCCCAGTCACAGCACCAGAAGATTCTCCAGCACAATGCCAAGTTGGTGGACATGGCCGACCCCAACGCCCCCGTGCATCTCACGCACATGGCGGATGGCTCATTGGATACCGTCATGAACCGCCTGTTCAACGACCTGGCGGCCAAGGCCGTATCAAACAAGAGCTACATCGTTGAGTTCCTCCCCAGCGCGCACCGCGAGCGGATCAAGCTCATGAAGGAGTTGACGGAAAAGCTCCGGCCCGACTTCGAGAGGGAGCAGTCGTGCGTTGAGGCCATTCGCTCGCAACTGTTCGAGGAATTTGCCGCAGGCCGGCGGCAGAAGGATACGATTGAGGATGCCTGCCGGAAAGAAGCCCTGAGGGGCTTCCGGGCGCTGGTGGCTGAAAAGCGCGTCGCGATGCCCCCGGAGAGAGGCCTGAGCATCATCGAGAACGCGGCCGATGTCATCAACAGGAAGTTCGGCGCGATGTACCAGTCCAAGGCCGATGAGTTCGCCAAGGCTGGGACCGCGCGCGCGCTCTACCGGAAAAAGGTCGAGCCGTTCCACTCCGTGTTCAAGAGCCTCACCGCCAAACACAACGGGTTCTTGAACATTACCGCCGCTCTGGAAGAGCTGGGACCGGCCAACCGCACCGCGTTCGATGCGCTGTTGCTTGACGTGAACGATCGGATGGCGGCTCCTGGTGGCCTTCGGGACACCTTGGAGGCGACCTACTGGGGCGGCGTTACTCAAAATCTCATAGACCTCAACTACGGCCCGGAAGGCATCCACGCCGACGGGTCCTACATTGGGCGCGAGGGCCTTCCGAGGAACAGCCGGGAGTTCGTGGAGTACTTGAGCAAAAACGCCCCCGAGCTGGCGTCAGACCCCGTGCAGGTCGCAAACCGCCTGAGCAAGACGTTTGCCAGCTTCGAGTTCCATGTGTCGCCCTACCACTCGCTGCCGTGGCCGAACCTGTACCGCGAAAACGATCTGATGCGGAAAACCGGGCAGCCTGTCAACACGGTGCGGGATTCGCGCACGCTCAAACCCAAGGAGCTCCCCGTGGACATCGTGCTGGCGGTGGATGTGGTAGGCCAAGATGGCCAGTCCTCAATCTGCTCAATCCCGATGACAGGAAAGGGACCTCGGGACGCGACGCGCAGAGTTGATCGGAAGAGCCAAGAGCCCCGGCGAGCCGATCCGGCTCCAGTGGAGGCTGAGCCGGCTGAGATCGCAAGCATGTCGTAGAGGCCTCGCCCGTTTCGCCGACTTTTTTTGACCACTCACCCATTGTCCCCGACTATACCGGGTCTCTCCCACTGCACTCAAGCTCGAAGTCCACCTCCGGTTACAAGATCGTTGACCCGGCAACTGGACGTTCAAATCCGCGTGCGCAGGGGAGTGCAGCAATTTGTTCCGGCAGCGATGCTCAGTCTCGCTGCTCCTGCTCTAGACACGTCTTCGCTTGCCCATATTCAAACAATTCATCAATTCGGTCGTTGACTGGTCGCGGCAGCAGCCTGGCGGGGTTGGACACCCGTCCGGGGCGTGGAGCGGCAGTTCGCTGAATTCTGGGCCGCGTTAGATCGGGGCCGTCGCCTTCGGGGCTGGCGTTGATTTCAATTTTTGGCCAGGGCCGACGTGAGGACCAGTCGGAGCGAGGCGCATCAGTTCTTGACGGATGCCATTTCACCAGCTAAGAAAACTAACCATGAGCAGTCTTTGGGACATGCCGGGCGTCCCGCATAAAGGCTGGACGTGCCAAGGTGTCGAAGATGTTCGAGTCGATGGCGAGACACCGGAAGAAGCATATTACAGAGTCTGCGAAATGTGCGGTAAAGAACGCATTCGGTTCGTGCATACTATGGCCCACCCCGGGTTTGATCGGGAGTTGCGTGTGGGATGCGTCTGTGCGGAAAGGATGTCGGATGATTACACAGCGCCCAAGGTGCGGGAGCGAGAACTGAGGAACCGGTCTGCGCGCCGGGCGAAATGGCTGGCACGGAAGTGGAAGACGTTGCGCAAGGGGCATCCTTGGCTCCAAGCTGGTGATTTTCACATCGTGGTATATTCGGAAAATGTGACCCAAAATCGTTTTCGCCTGTGCATCAACCAGAAACGTGGCCAGCGGACGTATGGTTCCGAGGAAGCCGCAAAATTGGCGGGCTTCGATGCAATCGAAAAGATGAAACAGCGCCGCCGACGGGCAAGTTAGAAACTCGAACCTCTGAAAACACAAATTGAAAATCGTGGGGCCGTTGGGGCTGAAAACAAAGGGATCGAAATTATCAATCCGAGACGGGTAGCCGTTTCCCTTCAGTGTACCAAAAAAGGGCCGGCGTACCGAGTTGAGAGCGGCCTTTGTTCTTTCATGAAAGGCCACGGTTGGAACCTCTATGGCATGCAGAACGACAGCCCGCTCCCGCTCAAACTTTCTGTCAACATCACCCATACGGGACGATGATCCACATCCACGCGTTGCTCCACATAAATCTGGGCTGCGATATCCCGGCGAGCAATCCGGCGTTGAACGGCAGAGCACACAACGCGAAGCGCGCGACCGCAGGCTATGATCCATTTTATCCGGCAGCGGTGCAGCAACGCCCCCCAGCGCGAACATCGAAAGCCCCTCCGTGGTTTGCGCCAGGCTCGTCCAGGCGCTCACGCGGGTAAAACCCAGTTCGCGAATATGCAGCGACGCGTAACCTACCCCTGTGGCATCGTTTTGAGCAGGGGAGTGGCCTGCGGCAACACCTTTTTGTCAGTCGAGTCATTTTCTGATCGGCTGGTACGGGGACTGACTTCGCCAATTCAAGCCGGTTCCACTTCGCTCCATTCCAGCGCCACCAGTGACCAGTGCCACTGGCCCGCGCCTCCATTCCGCGCCGTTCCACCGTCTCAAATCGTCGAAGACAGGCAGGCCCCGGTGCCGGAGCGCGTAAGCTTCCGCCAAGTCCCATAAGCCGGCAGGCCATGCATCAAGGCCGTCCCCAAGCTTTCCCCGCACCCCGAAATGCCAGTCCGACCTCTTGATGCCGGGCCAGCCGCTGGCCTCACGCCTGCCCGCCAGCCACCCCAGGCGATGGCCCCCCGTCTCACCCGGCCGTCAGAAGTCGACAGCGCGGCCCCGCGGCCCGACCACCCGACCACAGGCCGTTGCTGACGGCGTGCAGGTCAAAGCCGCTAAAGACCGCGCAGGAAGCCGGAATCCGTTTCCCGGATTTTCTCACCCACGCCATTTATGATGCCTATGTGACCGTGCCCTCCCGGTCGCGGCCTGCCAAAATGAAGCCGAGCGGTTACCCGTGAACGCGCTACCCACGCTCCCATGATCCAGTAATTTGTGGCGGTGCTGATTTAAAGTTTTTTCTTGCCTCCTCCATCCGAGACCCTCATACTGCCCGCTAGCCAACGGAAAGACCTGAACAGTGCCGCAAACGACATACGATGAAAAGGCAGCACGGCGGAGGCAGACGGCAATGAAACACACGCGCCTGAGAGGATTCCGTTGGATATCGGGAACGCACCCACATCGGGCACTGACGCTCGGCCTTCTCAGCGACAGGATCCGGGGACCGGAGGTGGTTTCCCTTTGCAAGACAATTCTCTTTGCATGCTCAACGTAAACAATTAACTATTCCGTTTTTTCAAGCTCAAGTCCCTTTAACAATTTCGGTGCGACTGCAAAAAAATGGCGACAGTGCTCTATTACTGCGTCACAAGCGGCCTCGACGTCCTCATTCATCAGACGTTTCAATTCGGTTTGGCTGGATATACCAAGCCAGGAATTGAAGGATATTATACTTCCTATTCCCGTAATTGGCATGGACCACCCCCCATGAAACCTAGGAAATTTAAAGGTGGCCTCGCTTGAGATGCCATGGGAGTAATCGATCAGGCTCGCGTTTCGTCCAAACCAAAAATGGGTGCGGATAATCCATCCAGAGAATTTCATCTCGAAGGAGAAGTCCTCATCCTGATCAGGGCAGGGTGGTAATCCGATGCATTCGCTGCCAAAGGCCGCCTGGAACTTGTCGGCCATAAATGTTCGGAGCTTCTTCTTGCTTGCGGATTTTCTCTTTTTACCTTCAGTTTTCCCTCCAAAGATTTCTTTGGCACTTTCCTGGTTGCGAAATGTATCAAGTCGCGAACGAAGCGACTCTTCCTCCTCTGAGCAGCTTTCACCCAACGATTGAATTGCCTCCGAATGAAACCGTTTAAGAAGGCTTTGCGCTAAAATGAGTTGATCACTTCTGTCGAGTTGATGCATGAATTGGTAAGCCTGCCACGCCGGGCCAGCTTTGAATGTGCGAAGCCTCGGGAACGATTCTGCAATCTCCCTCTCCCATTCCGATGTCGCCCAAAGGTAATACCTGATCGCAAATTGCCGTCTCAGTTCACTGCTTCGGACCAAGAGATACAAATTCCTCTCAATGAGCGCGCGGTCGGCATGAAGCGCCACCGAGCCAATATAGAGTTCGGTTTCCGTCCGATTTACGTAAACAGAGATCAGGATGCGATAATCCCTGTATTCACCTGCCAGGAGGCTCCGCAGCGCCGTGAGGAGTGCGGTCGTGAAGTGCCTCATTCCCATCTCAACACGCCGAGTGTGGTCAGGCCACCATTCATCGTCAACAAACAGTTCCCGGCTTTCCTCTGCGCCAAAAAGTTGCTTTATCTCTTGGCGAATTCGGGTGATGAGTTGTGAATCCCGCTTCTCGTATTCGGCCTCTTCCGCCGACGAAACAAACTCGATAACGCGAGCCTCTTTTTGAAAAAGCTCATCAAAACCTTCCGGCGATACCATATTTCGTTTTTCTGGGAGCATGGGATCAAACGATGTCTGACAAGACAAAGCCACGCAGGGCTGAGGATGTCAACCGCCAAAGCAAAGTTGAAGGGGCCATGCCGGATGACGACACGGGAACGAGCCGCAAGGAATCCTCTGCGGCTTGACGGTTGACAAGCGGCATGAACACCGGCATAGTTGGGAATATGACACAAAGCACCGTTACCGTCGGTTCTCCCACGACACAAAAAAAGTCCTATGGTCTGCGCGGTATTTTAGCGGACATGAGGGAATTTAAGAGGCTTGCCAAATTGCAGGGCGGTCTGGTGCCACAATCGGCGGTGGCAACGGCCCTGGGTGTCAACCGTCAGCATGTCCATCGCGGTGTTGCCGGGGAGAAAAGACCTGTCCAAACCAATATGCACACCCTGGCTTGGCGCGAGCAACCGTTCCGTCTGGGGATCGTCCTTGCGCCGGAGCTCATCGCAGAACGGCCCGGTCGCATTGACAACACAGCGGGCCTCCAAGTGATGTTCCCCTCCCGTCTCCTCATCCCTGAATTCCAGGCTGGAGACCATTCCGGCTTCATCCTTGGACAAGCGCAGGACGCGGGCCTAATTCAAGAGGCAGGCGCCGCGCTCTGTTGCGGTTTGCGCGAGGTTGACGAGCAGGCGGCTATCGTCAAATTGACCATCGTGGTAAAGCACACCGCCGCGCAGGCCGTCGCGCTGTAGTGTGGGGATGCGCGCGAGCACCTCTTCCGAGGAAAGCAGCACCGAGGGGCCGAAGCCATATTTCCCGGCCAGCAGGTCATAGACTTTGAGGCCAATGCCGTAGAACGGAACCTCCCACCATTGATAATTGGGCACCACAAAGGGCAGGTCATGCACCAAGTGCGGCGCGTTGCGCATAAGTATCCCGCGCTCCTTGAGCGCCTCCATCACCAAGGAAATGTTGCCCTGCTGGAGGTATCGAATCCCGCCATGCACCAGCTTGGTCGAACGGCTGGAGGTGCCTTTTCCAAAGTCGCTTTGCTCCAGCAACACGACCTGATAACCGCGCGCCGCCGCGTCCACGGCAATACCCATGCCGGTGGCACCGCCTCCGACCACGGCCAGGTCCCACGGTTGCCGGGTTTGCAGAATGCGCTGTAGGAAGGTCTCGCGGTTCATCGGTCAAGAGGGTTGGAGGATCAGTGCAAACTTGGCGACACCTTGAATTCGGTTCGTTCCTCCCAATCACGCGCCCGTTTCAAGGCCTCCGCCCAGCGGCTGCGCCGATGGGCCACTTCGTCCACGCTGCGGCTTGGCGAGAACGTCCGGTCCACCTTCCAGGCTGAATGCACCTCCTGGCGGCTTTTCCAAAAGCCGACGGCCAGGCCCGCCAGATAAGCCGCTCCCAATGCCGTCGTCTCGACGACCTTTGGCCTCACCACCGGCACGCCCAGGAGGTCTGCCTGGAACTGCAACAACAGGTTGTTGATCGAAGCCCCGCCGTCCACGCGCAATTCACTCAAACCAAGCCCGGAGTCTTCCTTCATTACGTCCAGCACGTCGGCCACTTGGAAGGCAATCCCCTCCAGGGCCGCGCGGGCAATGTGGCCTGCGGTCGTGCCGCGGGTCAGCCCAGTAATGGTGCCCCGCGCAAACTGGTCCCAATAAGGCGCCCCCAAACCTGCAAACGCCGGCACGAGATAAACCCCATCGCAATCCGGCACGCTGGCCGCCAGCTCTTCGATTTCGATGGAGGAGCGTATCAGACCCAGACCGTCGCGCAACCACTGCACGACGGCGCCGCCGATAAACACGCTGCCTTCCAGCGCGTATTCCATCCGGCCCTGGTTCCAGGCAACCGTAGTGAGCAGCTTGTGACGCGATGGCTTGGGTTGTTCGCCGATGTTCATCAGCATGAAGCAGCCGGTGCCGTAAGTGTTTTTTGCCAAACCCGGACCGAAGCAATTTTGGCCGAACAAGGCGGCTTGCTGGTCGCCCACCAGGCTGGCAATCGGCACTCGCGCATCGAACAAACCGGCGGCGGTTTCGCCATAGATTTCGCTGGAGGAGCGCACCTCCGGCAGCGCTTCGCGCGGCACATCCAGCAGTTTCAATAATTCTTCATCCCACGCGCCGGTCTCCAGGTTGAAAAGCATGGTGCGGGAGGCGTTGCTGGGGTCGGTGATGTGAAGAGCTCCGCCGGTAAGATTCCAAATTAACCAACTGTCCACCGTGCCGAAGGCCAGCTCGCCGCGGCCCGCTCTCTCCCGCGCGCCAGGCGCATGATCCAGCAGCCAGCGCATCTTGCTGCCCGAAAAATAGGCATCAATGACCAGGCCGGTTTTGCGCTGGATCATCTCCTCATGCCCGGCCCGCTTCAGATCCTCGCAGAAGTTCGCGGTGCGCCGGTCCTGCCACACGATGGCGTTACAGACTGGTTCGCCGGTGCCGCGGTCCCACAGGACCGTGGTCTCGCGCTGGTTGGCGATGCCAATGGCCGCCAGATCGCCCGCTTTGATCCCAGCCCGGGCCAGCGCCGTGCGGGCGACCTCAAGCTGACTGGACCAGATCTCGCGCGGGTTATGCTCCACCCACCCGGGTTGGGGGAAAATCTGTTGAAACTCCTTTTGTGCGGAGGCGCGGATGGCGCCTCCATGCTCAAAGACAATCGCCCGGGAGCTCGTTGTCCCCTGATCCAAGGATAGAATGAAAGACATAGGCGAGCGTTACAAGAGGGTTGACTCCCGCGCAAGGCTTATGTTTTGCTGCAGGAACTAACGCGCTACTGGGCGTTGCTGTTGTTGATTCTCTATGAGCAGCGCCGAGATCGGGAGTATTGCGCCCGTATTGCCGAGAAAGCAGCGCAGTCCTTCACCTGCGGCGACCACCGGGAATGCACCTGCGGTCTGCTCGAAACCGTTAGGACTCCCGGCCAATTCGTCTGACGCCTTTACCAATTGGCCTGAGCTGGTCGCACTGGATCTGAACAACTGCGCGGCAGCCTGGAATTAAGCGATCAGCAGCCGGGCAGATTGCTGCCAATTGGCAAATTCGTCCGGAGCCTCGAATAGGATAGAAACTCCCGCGTTGATGAGATCTTCTAGCGGAATGCCGGCTTGGACGTGCCGGGCGGCGACGAGGTCCGTGGGTGTTTTTGTATAGCGGGGCACGTTCGGCAGAAGCTGGGCGATCAATGCATTCACCTCTAGCGCCAGTGATTTCAGAAGTTCTTCGGAGCAGCGGAGCCTGTAATCCTGGCCAGGCGTGAAGGTGCTCGTGAAATTCTGCCACGCAGCGTACATCTTCTGCACCGTGGGATGCTGGCGTTGCTGGTCCGAAAGGGCAAAATACGATGTCATTACCCGCGCGCCGTTTGGCGGATGCGAGTTGGATGCCAGCGTATACGGGGGAAAACCTCGCGCACGCCCCAAATCCACTATCGATGCAAGATACGCGGGCCCGCAGACGTAGCTTGCAAACAGATCACAAAAGATCTCGGCCAGCCACAGTGCGCCCCAAGAAGCTGCAGCACCGTCAATTTCTTTGTCACGGAGCGCCTTTTGGTCGGGCGAAATGGGCGCATGCTGTTGTTTTAGCTGGGCGAAATGCGTCTTCACGATGGTTGACAAATGCTGACGAAAAACTTCATCCCTCGCGAACACGCTATGACCAAACTCATGATAGATGCCGGGCACTTCGAGAATGGTCTCTAACAAGTAGGGCGGACCAAAAAACACGGGTATGGCAAAAAGGCCACGATATTCCGCCAATACCGCCATATCCCGGTGCAAACAGGTGAGAATGTCCTCGATCCAGTCGAGCCGAAGCCGCTGGCACAAATGGAGCAGTACTTTGCGGACTTGGCGCCCGCGCGGCCCCTGACATTGCAGCCCTGCGACATAGTGATTTGCCGTGGGAATGATATAGCGGGACAGATCATGTGAAAGCTTGTCGGCGCGTTTTTCGAAGTTTGGATCGTTCAATGCCAGCAGGGTCTCAAGCAGCGTGAGTTTGATATCCGCCCGCTTATATTCCTGATCCAAGTAGTTCAGCAGCACAGCATGCTCCGGATTGGCCGCTCGCAATTGGCGGAGCTGTTCCTCCAGCCAGTTGAACAGCAAATCTAATTCCGCCGTCTTTGCGATCCGGTAATAAGGCATGCCACATCCTTGGGCTTAATGGGAGTAAAGTTGGTTAAATGCGGCTGTCAACTCTTCATCCAGAATCGCCAGAACAGCTTCCAGCGTGGGGATGGAAGCCGTGGGCAACGGTGCAGGCTGGGCCAGCTGCGTTTCGAGCTTCGCCAATTCCTCCAGCCATTCGTTCAACTCGAATTGGCCTTCCAGAATCCGCGTGACCACGACGCTTAATTCTTCGCCGCCTTTATCCTTGTCCAGTTTTTCACGCAACCGGCTTATGAAATCCCGAAGTGTTTCCTTTGCGGCGCGGATTTGCTCAGCGTTAAATCCGAGATCTGCGGCCCGGCCCAGTGATTCGCTCTGAACCATGAGCAGGGCTTCATTCAATCGCTCCAGGAGGATTTGTTGCTTATCGAGCTTGACGGACATGAATCCCAATAGACTCATACGTTTGCTCCTTCCAGTTTTTGGTTTGTTTCATTTGTCTCGTCGTGAGTTTCATCCTCATCCTGCTGCTGGCTGACGAGCGAGGCCCGCAGCGCATCATCATTCCACCGAATGGTTACCGGGACGGAGATCTCGATGTCGGGAGCATTCCAGTTCAAATGTGTCAGCCGGTACGCATCCTCTGCCAGGGCGGCAATGTCCATCGGTTGAGAGCTCTCCACCAGATTGAGCAAGAGCGTTCCTGCCGTGCGCCCGTCGGTCTTGTCCCAGGACCCCGGCCTTCCCGTCGTTGAAAGCAGGACACGCTGCTGGTCCAGCACAAGGTAAGTGCCGGGCAGCGGATTGAGCAGCTGATTCGCGGGCGGCTCCACTTTGGTGAAGAGTCTCACTGGGAAATGGCTCTTTCGAATTTCAACGACCCCGACCGGGCAGGCTTCCGGCAGAATCTTGTCGTGGATCAAATTTGACACCGCCTCCTTCAATGCCTGGCTCTCCCGCTTCCACCACCGGCCGTCTCGGTGAACCACGACACTGCCAAGGGGGTGCCCCCCTGCATGTATTTCCCGCAGCGCGGATTCGATCTTGGTCCGAAGCTCCACCTTGTCCAAGGACTCCTGCTTTCGGCCGCGTTTGATGGCCGAACCGAACGACGTCAGGACATTGCGCCCGCCCTTGCCGAACAGGAAGTGATAACTTACCCGGCCGTGCAGAGTGTCAATCCCGATGTAGACATCGGAATTCAGGCTTTCAGCCAAAACCCATGGCTGCACGCCGGCCGCGGTCAGGACGCCGAGGGCGAGGTTCCTCACGCGACCCATTGCCCGCATCGGATCACCGGTGTTCGCGATCACCTTCAGCACTTTTTCGGTTACACACTGCGAGGGCATGCCTTTCAAGACTTCCTTAAGGTTTGGATGGACGCTATCGAAAAAACGATCCCAAAGTGCCACGACTGCCAGGAACATTCCCTGTTGTTCGGCCATTACGGTTTTGAGGGTCGAGAGGAGTGAGGAACCGCTGCGCTCGCCTTGTCCGATTTTGTAGGAGCGTCGTGCGACGAGATTCATTTTAGCACCGGTCTGTTTAAGAATCTCAAGTTCAAGCTGCTTCAAAAATGCCTCGCGGATCTCGCGTGGCAACCCGTCGGGGTAAAAGAACACCACGTCGGGTAGTGGTTCGTTGAAATAGGGACCATGCTGATAAAGCATGGGCACCTTGTTGAATCGCCAGTTTGCAATCGCCTTCTCAATATCCGGGAGAACCGCATTCATCGCGTCGGTTTGAGGATACGGTTCGAGAACGTTGCCTTTTCCAAATTCCAGTTTAGGCGGAAGAAAAATGCTGCGTTCGCGCGTCAGCAGTTCGCCATCTAGGGTGAATTCCCGTCCCGAGTAGCTTAGGCCCTTCAGTTCGCTTAAAAACGATTGAATTTCCCGGACTCTCGCCTCCGGCGTCATCTGCGGCTTGATCGAGCATGTGCGCAAGCTCTCATCTTCCGTGGTGAACACCGGGAACATTCGCGACGCCGGCGCTGTGAGGTCTTTCTTTTTTCCCCCGCTGTCAAAAAACACGGCCGGATCATTTGGGTCCAGGCGAAGCCTTGGGTAATGCTGGGCGTAGAATTCCAAAACAGTCTGGTTCAGATCCTTGATTCGATACTGGCTGATACTTTGACCGGTGGGGCCGGCGTATCGGCATGAATACTTGGCGGAACCGTTATCACGCAGGAATGTGGCGCGTTCTTCAATGTCGATGTCCAGATCTAGATGCCGGGTCAAAACCTCATCGCGTTCAGCTTGATTGTATTGGCTAAGCGAACGCCGGCCGATGTATTTCGTGCGGATGTCCGCAGCCAGCAAAAGATCCCCGTTCTCAAGCAGAACCACGCCGAATTTGAATCCGCGATAGGCATTGACGTGATCACTCATCTGACGCTCGTTTTCTGGAAGAAGATGGAAATACAAAGTCCACTCGGTCCGCCAAAACTTGAACTTGAGTGAGTTCAAACGATCGCTGATCACGCGCTCCACCATCTTGCCCGCCAAATCGCGCTCTTCGAGCCGCGCTTGCGCGGGGTCAATCTCAAAAACCCGATCCGTCACCTCAATGCGAAACTCCTTGTCCGCGATGCCGGGCAATGAAATCACGCGGCCGACTTCAGTGGCCGCATCCGCCGGAATGATGAAGCCGGGAAAATCGAAGCGTGAGGTTGTGAACACCGGGCACTTCAGCACGTCATGCCACAAATCGTCGGCCCACGCCTGGAGGCGGATCGGGCGATAATTATCGTTCGGCAATGCGTCCAGGACGCGCAGCACACGCAACTTGAATGGCAGCCCCTGCAGCCCGTTAATGGGAAACAGAGATGCTGCAAGCAGCTTCTGATTAGGCGACGTTTTCATATTGCAAACTTTCACGGCAAACGCCTTTGAAGGCGCATTCCCTACACGACCCGGGCCAGCCAGCATAATCAAGATCTTCCAGGCGTAACAACCCGCCCTCAAAGTTTTTCTCCCAGCGCCCGGCGAGGCCCACGCTGTTCTGCACCATGAGCAGTACCAGCGGAACCGATTTCTCATCCAGGCGGTGAGTCCGGATTTCCGGGATCTGTCCGCCCAAGTAAACCAGCTGGCTGGAAACCAGCTCCAGCGGCAAGTGCATCGAAAGGTGCGGCCACAATTGGTAAACACAAACCTGGAGTTCGTTCTGGCTTATGCTTGAGTTGTTCTGGTTTGGCGCCTTTCCAGTCTTCCAGTCGTAAATTTCGAAAAACTTTCCGCTTTTCTCGATCGCCAGATCGACTTTCGCAAGTATTTGAACACCGTCCAGAGTAAAACCGGGGGCCTCGGGTCCGAATACCGGCGGTTCAATCCAGACATTATCAGCCGACCGGACTTTGGCACAGATACTCGCGGCGCCTTCTGCCCAGTCCACAAATGTCCGAAATCCGCGTGCCGCATCCTCAAAAACAGTTCCGGTCGTGACACCATCGGGCATGCTGTCGTATTCATGCTCCACCAGGGCCAAACCACCCTTATCAATGAGCGCCGAATGGGTGCGAAAACGCTTCTGCTCGGAAAACTGCCATTCACGCGCCATCTTGTCTTTTAACTCCACTAAAGCCTGGTCGGCCGTCAAACCGTTTCGGTCGCGAATCGCCCCAAGAAAGCGGGCAATGGCCCAATGCACGCATTCGCCCTCCCACATGCGAACGTTTTTCAACTTTTTCAACATTCCCAACCGTCTTTGCATCGGGTCGGGCGCATTGACCCGGGCGCCGGCCAGGTAATGGAAGTAGTATTTGCGCTCACACGTCTGGAGTATTTGGTCACGGCTCACCGACCAGCTCGGCCCGTTCCGGACATATCCTTTGGGTTTCCAGCTGTTCATATTGGTGACGGCTTTAAAAAGGCCGGTCCACTCAGTCCTTGGGATCGGTCGGGCTTTGCGCCTCCAGCTTTTCCAGCAGCAATCGAAGCTGGTCATCGGAAAGCTGATTTAATTCTCCCCCCTCACGGGTGGCCAAACCGGTCTGAAACAATCCATCCGAAATTCCAACCTGGCAGTCTTCGAGCAGTTTTAAGATTTCCTCTCGTGTTTTGTTTGCAAACCGGCTGACTCGCGAAAACCCGCCGCGCGCGCCTGCAATCCGCTTGAGGTCCGCCACAAATGCATCGACATTCACGCCCGCCGCTCGCAGCCCGCGCGTTACTTGATCGCGGCTCTCGCCGTCGGCGCTGGCGAGAAAAAGATACAGCCCTTCCACGCTTTTCTGATGGTTATTGCTCATATCGCTTTTTCCTTTCGATTCATTATCCTCAATACTCTTGTCGCTGCCTCTTTCAGATGGCGTCGCAGTTCATAAATGCGCTTGGCCCCAAATCCGGTCTTTTCCGCAACCTCTTCCACCGTTTCCGCCCCGCCCGCATAGGCTTGCACTATTCTGAGCAATTCAGTGCTGCCGACGATCTTTTCATCCGCGGAAAGTTGTTCGATGAACCTGCTGCAGAAATCGGCGCTGGCCAGCTTTGCGGCCGGGTCGGGCGCCTCTTCCAACTGGGCATCGAAAAACTCTGGGGACTCGGCGCTGGTCAGTTTGTCGCCACTCTTCCGATGGATCCTCCAAAGAATGCTGCGAATGGCGCCCTTCAATTGAACAACGATCTCAAAACGCGGATTTAACTTCCGGTCGCCTGTTGCAAAAGCAGCCACCGCATCCTTGGCGACATCTTCGATGCTCATTCCGTTTGGGAGGGTTGATCCCTCTCGCCAGCCGTAAACCATGGCGGCCCAGCGACGGGCGAATTCCAACAGTCTTGGGCCCGTGTTCTCCCAATCCAAGGCGCTCAATTTACTAATGGTTTCATCATCCATACATGTCTGCTCAATGTTTTAGGCTAACAAATCGGGGCCTTTGGGGGAAAATCTTTCGTTCAGCTCATTTTTTTGACCCCGGAGAGCATACCCAGTCTAGCCATAGTGAATGAGCGGATATGCCAACCGTCGCATGTGCGGCGACCGGCAAACCGGGGTAATCAAAACGGACAGACACAATGAATATTACACTTAACGATCCCACGACGGGCCAGTGCGACGCACCGGCACATCAACCCAACACCTGCCAACCCGCGCCTAAATGGGCGGCGGTGGTGAACGACGCTCTGGTGCTATTGCCGCAGCATGTCACCGCCAGGTTGATCAAAGAGGAGGCTGGCATTCCGGCTGAATTTACGCTCGTGCGCGACCATGGTTCGCCCAACGACCTGCCGTTCGACGACGAGGCCAATCTCGATCTCTCCGAAGGGAACGTGTTTTACGCGTTGCCGCGTTGTGAGGTGAAGCCGCCGACTGGCTGCGTTGCACCGCCCAAACTGGCGTTCGTCATCAACGATCACCCGGAACAATCCCTCAATCCTCGCCAAACTGGACGTTCGCTTCGCGAATTGTTCGGTTTTGCGCCGCCCGTGCGTCTTTTCCGCGACTACGAGTCGCCCATTGACACCGCCATTGGCCTTGACGATGTCGTGGTCTTTCCCGAGGGCCCGGTGTTTTACACTCGCCGCGCCGAGATTGGTCTCACCATCATCGTCAATAAACAGACGTTTGGTGAAGCCGACGGCGTGAAAGAGCGCATGACCGGGCGTCAAATAGCCAGCCTCGTCAGTCCGCAACCCGATAAAACCGAGGTGAGCCGTCGCCAAGGAAAGGAATGGATTCCGGTGGGACTTGATGAAACCGTCAAGATCAAGGGCTGCGAGGAATTCGCTGTGATCCGCACCAACGTAGTCGGCGGCTTCGAGCCGGCGCGCGTTCAACGCGAAGTCGCTTCACTGCGTGAGAACGGCGGTGACGTAACTTTTTTGGAATCACCCATCCCATGCGCGATATATCACCGATTATCGGCGCGCAAGGGCTACCCGCACCTCAGTGAAACGGACGTGCTGGTTGCGATTCCATCCGCCTATCCCGGCGTGATGCTCGATGGAGCATATTTGCCGGCGGGGTCCCCCTTGCTGGGCCGCGTGGAAGGATCGCCACAAGGTAATCACATCCAGGCTCTGAACCGAAGTTGGCAATTGGTGAGTTATCACCCGCACAATGGGGGCGGGGGACCGGCATGGAACAAAGACTGCCATGGATTGCACACCTACTACACTGAAATCCTCTCGTGGATTCAACGAGCCAAAGTTTGATGAAACCAATTCGTCTCATCCATGATGGCCGGGAAGCTCTGTGGCGCATCACCGAGGCCGAACGGGAGAAACTGTTTCGCATGCTCTTCCATCGCTATCCCAATAGCGAATGGGGAACTTTCTTCCGGTTCGGCTACCGGCGCACACGTTGGGGCATTTTGGTCACGTGGGTTGATCCCCTTAAGCCGGAGGCCGGGGATCTTGACCGGCACAGTCCCCTCGTGGAGTTCCGGCCGGCCTACATCCGCCGCGCCTTGGCTGCATTGGAGTCCGATGAACTTGGCGTTGGAGTGATTCACTCTCATCCTCAAGGCTGTGCGCCAGTCGCGAGCAGCGCGGACGACGATATGGACCACTACTTCGCCGACGAATTCGAGCGCTTTGGCAATGGCCGGCCGTATGCCAGCCTCATTGTTGCCCGAAACGCGGAACGGAAACTTTCATTCAGTGGCCGGATATTCGACCGGGGAGAATGGCTGCCGGTGAAAAAAGTCCTCGTTCCAGGGGAGCAATTGCTTAGCGAAAACGCCTGGGAGGACTCTGATCGTCTTTCCCATGAACCCGAAATCCTGAACGGGACGACTCAAGAACGCCTCGCCCAGCTTCTTGGCACAGACGCACCACGCCGGCTTCGACATGCCGTGGTTGGCGTGATCGGATGCAGCGGAACGGGCAGCCCGGCAATTCATCTGCTGGCACGGGCCGAGATTGGCGAGCTTGTTTTAGTTGACCCCGGACGATTTAAACTCTCTGGTCACCAGCGCAATCATGCCAGCCGTCATGCCGACCTTACCGTTAAACCAGGGCCATGGAAAATTGCGCTCGCCTCTCGCCTTGTTCAGGAGGTCTGCCCATCCACCAAAGTAACCGGCTTCGTGGGCGACCCCCTTGACGAGGTTGTGCTCGACGAGCTTCTTCGTTGTGATCTGATTCTGGGTTGCAGTGACTCGAATTATGCCCGTGCAGCACTGGGTGACATCGCCACACATTATCTTGTGCCCGTGCTTGACCTCGCAGTCCAAATGAGGGCGGCCCACGGCATCCTCCAAGAACAAGTCGGCGAGATCGCGCTTTACGCTCCGGGTCTTCCCTGTCCTTGGTGTAGGGGAAGGGTTGATGTCAACGGAATTCGTTATGAAACCGCAACCGAAGCTGAGCGGATGTTCCTGGCTGATGCAGCAGCGGACGCCGAGCGACGTGGCGTTGACGGAGCACAATACTGGGGTGGAACACCTCCCCCGGAACTCACTGTGGGTTATCTGACCACGACGGTCGGTGCGATGGGCGCAGGCTACGCGCAAAACATGTTGCTCGGCTCGGCAAAACTGCCTCATTCGCGGTTTCAGTTTGATCTTGGTTTCTCATCGCTTGGAGTCGTCTCCGACGAACGGCCGCCACGCCAAGCTTGCGCCTGCCGGAGGTCAATCGGTCGCAGTGATCAGGCTCGCGCCGACCGCAGCGTTTCGCGCCCAAGTCATTGGCCCAAACCCATAATATACTCCTGAAAAATGCAGCGACCGCTTTTTGGCAATATTGCGACCATCTGGAATTATTGTCCGAGAGACAATTACAATGTGGTGTCGCGCTAGCATTACTCTGTTAAGTTGCAGCCCTGTTTACCTCGTAAAACAGGCTCTGGATCTGCAATCTCTAATCGAGAGCACTTAACAGAGTAATACTAGAACAACTCCAGCGATTCAGGATTTTGCTCCACCACTCCTTTACACCATCAAAATAAAATGCAGGTTTCACAATCTGATTTGCCTCACGAATCAATAAGCCCAGCGGACCAGAAAATACATCCCGGCGAGGATAATCGCCCACCCTACCAGCGAAATGGCGTAGGCCATCCAAGACAACCGACTGCGGCGCCATTGCTCCATCGATGTCACGTCCCAGTACCGGAAGAAGTGAGGGTCATGCCGGGCCAGGAGTCGCACCAACATGATGAAGGGCAGGAGGCAAATAATCCTAATACCTTGTTGGGCGCAGATCTCACCTTCAGGGGCGCCAGTCGTCGCAATTTCATGCAAACAGGGACTTCGTTTGATAGTTCTTCATCGCCTGATCGCATGCCGCGAGGTCGAAGCGCACAAACCTGCCGATCTTCACAAACGGCAAAATGCGGCGGCTCATCAGCTTATTAACGTGCCGGATACTGCACTTGAAATGCCGGGCAATTTCCAATTTGTTCAGCCACTGGATTCCGGTCGGATTGATGTTTTCTTCGGGTTGCATAAGAGTTTTGAGATCCATCGTGATTATTTTGATTTTATTTGCGTGTCTTCCGGTCTCGTTCCGGAGATCCAAGTGACCCGGACAACTTCTCCGACAGCCGGAAGCAGAGGACGCCAGCATGCTGGCATTTCGCTATGCCCGTGGATTTCGATTGGTCCCAGCATAAATGGTTCGTGCGCGATGCGAGTGAAGGCTAGACTAACGAGCGTCTTCGGCTTCTTCATCGATGGCGGCAATCGTCGTAAAACGCTCCTTTCCAATGCTGCCAAAGCTTGTAGTCGCGGATGGAACTATAATCGGTCGCGTACGTGGAAGATTTTCCCGCCGGCTTTAAGGAAACTTTGGCCTCTGAAACTACCTTGTGTTGCCTGCTTGCCACTCTACTTGTGTTTCTGCAATATCTTGACCAGGTTAAAGAGCGGAAGGTACATGGCGATGACCATGGTCCCGATTATGCCTGCCAAGAATATAATCATCACTGGCTCCAGTGCCGCAGTGAACCTGGTGACGGCGTCGTCGAGGTCTTCCACGTAGTATTCATTCAGAGCGGCCAAAACTTCCGGCAGGCTGCCGGTTGCCTCGCCCGCCTGGATGTTGCCGGAGATGGTCAGTGGAAACACCTGCTCGCGCTTGAATGCTTCCGATAAAGCAATGCCCGAAGTTTGGATGGCATAGCGGATGCGCTCCAGGGCCTCCGAGAACATGATGTGGCCGGCGGCTTGCTGGCAGAGAAAAAGCTGCTTGGGCATGGTCACGTTGGCCGTGGAGAATTGGTGCAGCAGCTGCAGGATGCGCAGGCAGGCGCCCTTGGAAATCAGGTCGCGCAGCAGTGGAATTTTCAGGGCAAACCTCTGCATGCGCGGGTTTTCGAATATGGCCTTGCGCTTGAGGAAGAGGAGGACAGGCACGGCCAGCACGCCCACCACGGACAGGGGGCTGGCGCGCAGAAAGTTTGAAAACATCACGATGATCCGGGTGACCAGGGGAAGCTCAACTCCGGTGCCTTTGTAGAGGTTCGAGAGGGCTGGCACGGCCATGATCGAGAAGACCATCACCGCGCCCAGTGCCATCAGGAGGACGATCACCGGATAAATCATGGCGTTCTTCAGCTTGCGGAGGACTTTGTCGGAGCGTTTTAGCGCCTTGGACCGCTCGCGCAGCGCGACGGGCAGCTGGCCCGATGTTTCGCTCGCCTGCACAATGGCGACGTAAACCCCATCGAAGACTTGGGGGAAATTTGCGAAGCCCTGGGAAATGCTCTCGCCATCCATGATGCGCTTGCGCGCCTCCATGATGACCCGGCGGAACCTCTCCTTCGGGGTTGAGTCGGCCAGGATCTGAAACGCATTGGCCGTGTTCACCTTGGTCTGCACCATGAGGGCGAGGTTGTTGGAGAAGGTGGCCAGCTCCCGTTTGCTCGCGGGGTTGCCTATCTCAATTTTCCCCTTCTTCAGAGCCGCCCAGAACGGATTTTCCCGCATCTCAATCGAGATGAGGCGATACTTCTCCCTCTGAAGCTGGGCGGCAGCCTTGCTCTGGCTGCTGGCATAGACGATCCGCTTGGTAATCTGCTGGCTCTCGTCCCTGACCGTGGCCAGATATTGGTTCGAAAACATGATTCAGTGTTTGTTTGCTGCGTTGTTGAACGTCGCGCCATAGGCGGCAACGAGGTCTGTTGTCAGGGTGTGTATCTTGCTGATCCTGTATCCCAAGATGGTCGACTCCATCAGTCCCTTCTCGGCCTCTTCCATGTTGGACCGGTAGAAGTCGTCGCGCAGCTTCCCGCCCAGGTCGCGCTGGATGATGTAGTCTTTGACCGCAGTCAGTTCTTGATCGCTGAATTCGGTCCTCCAGACTGAGGAAACATCCGCCTCAGCCTGCTGTATGGATTTGGCCGGTATTTGCAGCGCCGTTCTGGAACGCTGCTCCCTTGGCTGGTGACCTTTGGCGTAATCCTCGACGAAGTCATCCCCGTAAACCGCCTTGATGAGGTGCAAGGTGGCTTCGTCCCCTGGCACCCGGTATTTCGTCGCATCCGCGAACTGCTCCATGAGCAC
>Ga0224555_1002062_pt1 | contig 24829 bp, 26 predicted proteins | sample 714S23034metaG_FD_180687 | JGI IMG/M metagenome (GOLD analysis project Ga0224555, IMG submission 180687) | Peat soil microbial communities from Stordalen Mire, Sweden - 717 S2 30-34 | ecosystem: Environmental > Terrestrial > Soil > Wetlands > Peat | place: Sweden: Norrbotten County, Stordalen...
CCTCGCCTCTATCGTAGGCCAGCAGAAATTTTCGGCGCAGATCATCCCCATATGGCTTCGCCATCGATTCACTCGCCGCAGAGTCTCGCCAATTGGAGTCTACACTATTAAGGAAAATGCTCTAGTGCGCAGTCGGGGCCGTTTCAACGGCTTCGGGGCTGGGGGCCGACTCGTTGCCGGCGGTGCTGACGGCGGTGACGCGGTAGGTGTAGGTGTGGGCGGCGACGACGGTGGCGTCGTGATAGGCTGCGACGCCGACCAGGTCCGGGGTGAGGAGCTGCCAGGCGCCGGACGAGTCCTCGCGCCGGTAGACGCGGTAGCCGGCGACGCGCGGCTCGACGTCGGGCTCCCAGGAGAGATCGATGGCAGGGTGCTGGGCGGCGGCTTCGCCTGCGAAGCCCGGGGTCCCCGGCGATCTTTGATCGCTGGGGTAGAAGAAGCCGGGAACCGCAACCAGGCCGGCGGGAACTTCGGGTGGGAAGACATCGCGCACGGGAACCGTAACGGCGGCGGACGGCGCGCTGCGCAGCTCCAGCGCCTGCCCGCTAAGCTCGACCGTGCGCACGCGCTGGGCGGTGTAGCTGTAGGTGCGGCCGATCAGCGCGGTGCGGTCGCGGGTGCCACCCGCATCGATGTTGCCGGCCTGGAAGCGCAACTCCGCAGGCTCCTTGGTCTCGCCGGGCAGGCCGGTCTTGCGCGCGGGAGCTGCAGTGGTTGGAGCTGCCGCGGGGGCCTCCACGGTGGTGCGGTCCAGCTCGACGGTCTCGCCGCTGCCGGCTGCGGGCCGCCAGCGCAGCAGGGCCCCAGGCTTGGTGGCTTCGCCGCTAAAATCTTCAATCGACCCCGGCGCCGCGCCTGCGGCTGCGAACACGGGCGCCGATGGTCCCGCCGTCCGGCCCGCCGCATTCAGCAGCTCGACCCGGTAGGCGAGCAGGCGTGCAGGTCCCACGGTAAGCGGCGCGGGCAACGGATCCACCGCATCCGACGGGCCGGGAGTCACGGACAGGCGTTGGACCTCTGCGCAGGGCGGCGCTTTGGACGCGGGCTGGGCGGGTTGGGCCGGTGCGGCGGGCGGCAGGTTGCGGCAGATGACCGCCGTGATGGGGCCGGCGATGAGCAGCTTGTCGGTGGTGCGCGTGGGGGTGGTCCAATGCAGCGTGACCGCGTCGCCCACCCGGGTCGCGGTGAGCGCGGTGGCCGCGACCACCTCGGGCAGCTTGAGCGATGGCGACAGCGGCGGGCCCGGGCTGGCGCACCCGGCGAGGCCGGCGCACAGGGCCAGCAGGGCTGCTCCGGACCGCTTGCGATCGAAAACAATCATCCAAACAGAGGCTATAGCATTTCTCGATCTGGCGTAGCCGCTTACGAAATTCCGAAGAGCAATTGACCACCGCTACGCGGGCCGATGACGCCTCCTCGCTTTCGCGAATCCCGCGTTCCACGTATACTACGTGCAGCACAGTATTGCGTGAGGAACGGAATGTCCCAAATCCAAAAACAAAACGTAACCGTGAGCCTAAGCACCCACATCATTCAAAAGGCCCGGATCCTTGCCGCGAAGCGCTCCACCTCGATCAGCGGCATGCTGGCCGAGCAGATTGAGTCGCTGGTAAACAGCGACGAGAGGCAGGAACGAGCGTCGGCATCCGCCATCGCCCGGATGGAGCGCGGGTTGCATCTGGGCGGGCGGCGCCTGGCGAGCCGGGGAGAGCTCCATGAGCGCTAAGACTTTCGTCGATACCAACGTGCTGATCTATGCGCATGATGTCGACCAGAAGCAGAAACATCCGGTCGCACGGAGGCTCTTGATCGATCTGCTGCGAACGCGGACCCTGGTGCTGAGCCCGCAAGTGCTGCAGGAGTTTTACGTGAACGTCACGCGCAAGATCGCAAAGCCGCTTACGAAACGCGCTGCGCGGGAGATCGTGGACGACTTCAGCGTATGGTCGATCGATACAACTGCATCGGAAATCGCCACCGCGTTTCGGATCGAGGACGAATCCAGAATTGGTTTTTGGGATGCCCTGATATGCGCATCGGCGCTCAAGTCCGGAGCGAAGGTGATTCTCTCCGAGGATATGAGCCACGGCCAGACCATCGCGGGAATCCGGATTCAAAACCCTTTCCGGTGAAGGAATCGGATTCGCGGCGATTTCTGCACGCCGCGCGCGCGGTCGCGGTATCGTGGATGCGGCCGAGTTTTGCGGGCGCGAGGGGTTGTGAGGTTCGAGATGAAACTCCGGGGTGTGGGTGTTCTGCTGATGTCAGTCCTTGCCGGTGAATTGGGAATGCGGGCGCAAACGCCGCCGGTGGCAACGGTGGCCGTTGCGCCGCCGATGGGCTGGAATAGCTGGGACGCCTACGGACTGACCATCACCGAAGACCAGTTCCGCGCCAACGTGCTGGTCCTGCGGAACGAGCTTGCGCCCGCGGGCTGGAACTACGCCGTGATCGATGAGGGCTGGTTCCTGGAGAATCCGCAGGACCGGCCGCATCCCGACCAGCTCGTCTATGCCATCGACGCGAATGGGCGCTACGTTCCGGTGCCGGCGCGATTTCCTTCGGCGGGGAAGGCGATGCCGGCGCAGATGCAGGCCGGCGTGGCTGCGGGCGGGACGCCGTACAAGCTGCCGATGACCACGGAGGCGACCAGCTTCAAGGCGCTGGGCGACTGGGTGCACGCGCAGGGGCTGAAGTTCGGGATTCATATTGTGCGCGGCATTCCGCGCGCTTCCGTCGAGCGCAACCTGCCGCTTGCGGGCTCGGCGTTCCACGCGGCCGACGCCGCCGACACCGCGGACGCCTGTCCGTGGGACCCCACCAATTGGGGCGTGAAGGACAACGACGCGGGGCAGGCGTGGTACGACTCGCTGCTGGCGCAGTACGCGGGCTGGGGCGTGGACCTGATCAAGGTGGACTGCATCGCGGCGCATCCCTACAAGGCGGATGAGATCCGCATGATCCGGCGCGCGATCGACCAGGCGGGACGGCCGATGGTGCTGTCGCTGTCGCCCGGGCCGACCGCGCTCGAGAACGCCGACGAGGTGGCGCAGCTTGCCAACATGTGGCGCATCTCCGACGACTTCTGGGATGTGTGGACGAGCGATCCGGGCAAGGCCTTTCCGCAGAGCTTGACCGGCCAGTTCGCCAAGGTCGCCGCGTGGGCCCCGTACACCAAGCCCGGCCACTGGCCGGATGCGGACATGCTGCCACTGGGCCACCTGGGCCCGGTGCCCGGCTGGGGTCAGCCGCGCGACACGCGCTTCACACCGACCGAGCAGCAGACGCTGCTGACGCTGTGGGCGATGGCGCGCTCGCCGCTGATCCTGGGCGCGAACCTGACGCAACTGAGCGACGCCACCTTCAAGCTGCTGACCAACAAGGATGTCATCGGCGTGGACCAGACGGCGACCCGCTCGGGCCAGGTGATGCACGACGGCGACATCATTGCCTGGACTGCCGATCTGCCTGCCGACCTGCACGGCGATGCGCCCCGTGGCTCGATTGCGCTGGCGCTGTTCAACGTGGGCGAGTCGCAGGTGGTGGTCGACTCGAGCTTCGAGACCTTCAACATCGACCCCACGACCTACCGCGTGAAAGACGCGTGGAGCGGCAAGAACCTGGGCAAGCTGAAATCCGTTCCGAACCTGACGCTGGAGCCGCACGCGTGCATCCTGTGGCTGCTGAAGAAGTGAGCAGGTGGTAGCCTTCTCCTCGTGGACGCGTTAGCCATTTCGCCCAGCACGCTGGCCTCGCTGGTGATTGCGCTGAGCTTCGCCGCGGGCCTCAACGTGTACGCCACCGTGTGCACACTTGGCGTGATGGCGCGTTTGCATTGGGTGGTGCTGCCGGGCGAGCTGGGAGGGCTGGCGAACCCATGGGTCATTGGGGTCAGCGGAGTGCTATTTGCCGGGGAGTTTTTCGCCGACAAGATTCCGGGCTTCGACCTGATCTGGAACGCGCTGCACACTTTTATCCGGATTCCGGCGGCCGCGCTGATGGCGTATGCCGCCAGCTCGCACCTTTCGCCGGAGCAGCAACTGCTGGTGACCTGCGCCGGCGCTGGCATCGCCGCCATTGCGCACAGCTCCAAGACCGCCGCACGCATTGCGGTCACGCCCAGCCCGGAACCGGTCTCGAACATCGTCCTTAGCAGCGCGGAGGACGCCGTCGCTATCGGGCTGACGTGGGTCGCGATGCACTATCCGCGGACCGCCGGGATCGCCGTGGGTACATTGAGCATCGGACTGATTGCCGCGCTGTGGTGGGGCTTCTCCCGCATCCGCGCAGCACTGCGGCGGCTGTTCCGCGATCCCAGCGAAGCTTAGTGACACGCCACTCCAAATTGCACCGCAAAGTGCAGTACCATTCAGACAGCGACAGGCGAAAGGAGACGAGTTGCGAACCTTCTCGACCATTGGCCACTCGTCCCACACCGCTGAACACTTCCTCGGCCTGCTCCAGCAACATCGCATCGAAGTGCTGGTCGATACGCGATCCGCTCCCTACTCCCGCTATTCTCCGCACTTCGATCGCGACGAATTGCGCGACTCAGTCACCGCTACAGGGATGAAATACCTGTACCTCGGCGATGTCGTTGGCGGACGCCCGAGAGAGGAAGCCCACTATGACGAGCATGGCCGCGCGCGCTACGGAAAGATGGGCAAGGACAAGGAGTTTCTGGACGGGATTGAACGTCTCGAACGCGGCGCGGACGAGTTCCGCGTAGCGTTGATGTGCAGTGAGGAGGACCCCGCGCATTGCCACCGCCGCCTGCTGATCGGCCGCGTGCTCATCGAGCGCGGAGCGCAATTGCAGCACATACGCGGCGACGGCAGCCTGCAGGAGGAGCAACAGGTGGCCGAGTCCTCAGGCAAAGCACTGGTTGAGATGCAGCCTGCATTGTTCACCGAAATGGACGAGGATAAATGGAGATCTACAGCATCGGTTTTACCCAAAAATCAGCAGCCCAATTCTTCGGTGCGCTAAAGTCTGCCGGCATTCGCCGCCTGATGGACGTTCGGCTGAATAACAAGTCACAATTGGCCGGATTTACGAAAAGCACTGATCTCCCTTACTTCTTGCGCGAGCTGTGCGGCGCGGACTACGTCCACGAGCCTCTGCTTGCCCCCACACAGGAAATGCTCGAAGCCTACAAGAAGAAGAAGGGTAATTGGGCGGACTACGAAGAGTTGTTTCTGGCACTCATGACCAAACGCGATATTTCGAATACCTTGGATCCGAAATGCTTTCAGGAGCCGACGGTTCTCTTGTGTAGCGAACCCACCGCGGAAAAATGCCACCGCCGCTTGGTGCTTGAGTACTTGCAACGCCATTGGGATGGGTGATAATTCGGCATCTCTAAGCTGAGCTGTTCAGAAGATGCCAAGTAAGGAAATAATCTGTCTCGCGTATTCAACGAAACTAGGCGGTAACTGTTTCGCTGGAATCGAACTGTCTACGGGACTGTGGATACGGTCGATAAGCGGCGAGATGCACGGGACGCTCTCATACAACGATTGTTGCATGTCGTCCGGAAATGGCAGCTATGTACTGCCCAATGTTCTCGATGTCGTTGGAATTGAGTTCTTGACCGCGCAGCCAAGCCAACATCAGCCGGAAAACTGGAGAATCGCCGGCACAGAATGGCAATGGCTGCGCAAAGCCAACCCCGCAGATATAGAAGTCTCAAAGCGGCGCCTCACAGACGACCCGGAGATGTTTAGGGGCTATGAGCGTTATGTGACCGAGGAAGAGGTTGGTCTTCGTCCGCCAGAATCATCGCTAAGGTTAGTCAAACCTGAAAGCCTTTGGTGGAAGCCAAAGATCGGCAAGCACGGTCGCCGCGGCTAAAGGGCGTCTTCACCTTCTCAGGAGCAACATACGAACTCCCTTTAACTGACGGTCAGTACGAAGCGAAACTGCCGATGGATCGAACCACCAAGGGCATGACAAATGATGGAACCGATGTTCTGCTAACCATCAGCCTGAGCGATCTTGACGACGACTGGGGCCGTTATTACAAGCTCATCGCCGGTGTAATCGAGATTCCCAAATCAACCATTTGATTTGCACATCTCTTCGCCGTACCATCGCCCTGAGTGGAATCCCCTAAAAAAAGCTCGAAGCTGAATGCCGCCGCGGACGGCGCCACCGAGTCCGACCGGCTGGTCGCGGCGACGCGGATTGACGACGACCAGGCGTTTGAGCTGAAGCTGCGGCCGACGCGGCTGGCGGAGTTTATTGGGCAGACCAAGGCGAAGGAGCAGCTGGAGATTGCGCTGGAGGCGGCGAAGTCGCGCGGCGAGGCGCTGGACCATGTGCTGCTGTTCGGGCCGCCGGGGCTGGGCAAGACCACGCTGGCGACGATCATCGCGAATGAGCTGGGCGTCGGCTTCCAGCAGAGCAGTGGGCCGGCGCTGCAGATCCAGGGCGACCTGACCGCGATCCTGACCAACCTGCGCGAGCGGCAGGTGCTGTTTCTGGACGAGATCCACCGGCTGCAACCGGTGCTGGAAGAGAAGCTGTACACCGCGCTCGAGGACTACAAGCTGGACATCATCATCGGGCAGGGGCCGGCGGCGCGCACGCACGTGATGGAGATCAAGCCGTTCACGTTTGTGGCGGCGACGACGCGGCCAGGGCTGCTGAGCTCGCCGCTGCGGTCGCGCTTCGGCATCCTGCTGCGCCTCGAGTTCTACACCGACGACGAACTCCGCTTCGTCGTCCAGCGTTCGGCCGAAGTCCTCAACGTGCCGGTCGATGAAGAAGGCGCGGCGGAGATTGCGATGCGCTCGCGCGGGACGCCGAGAATTGCAAACCGCCTGCTGCGCCGGGTGCGCGACTACGCGCAGGTGCGGGCCGCGGGCGTGATCGACCGCGCCACGGCGCAGGCGGCGCTGGCGCTGCTGGAGGTGGACGCGCACGGCTTCGACGAGCTGGACCGGCGGCTGCTGCGGACCATCATCGACAAATACGACGGCGGGCCGGTGGGGTTGAACACGCTGGCCGCCGCGCTGGCCGAAGAGCAGGACGCGCTGGAAGAGGTGTACGAACCGTTCCTCATCCAGATCGGCTTCCTCGATCGCACGCCGCGCGGCCGCGTCGCGACGCGGCTCGCCTACGAACACTTCAACATCGAAATGCCGCGGAAGTACGGGCTGTTTTAGGGCCGGTGCTAGAATTCGCGGCGAGGTTCAGTGCGAATGAAAGCCTTCCGCGAACTCGTCGCCGTCCTGGGCCTGTTGTCCGCGATCTTCGTGGTCGTCTTCAACTACCGCGAACTGCCGCAGAGAATCCCCACGCACTTCGGCGTCTCCGGCGTGGTCGATGGGTGGGGAGACAAGTCCGCGCTGTGGCAGATCGTCGCGCTGTCGTGCTTCCTGTACATCGTGTTGACCCTGGTGCGATTCCTGCCGCCGAATGCGATGAACTTGCCGGTGCGCGAGGAGCAGCGCGCCGCGGCCGTCCCGATTTCGCTGGAGATGATTGGATGGGTCAAGGCGGAAACGACCTGCATGCTCGCCTTCATTGTGTGGTCGGCGGTGGGCGTGGTCCAGGGACGCAGCCAGGGGCTGGGCGCGTGGTTCCTCCCGGTCACGATGGCCACTATCTTCGGGACGATTGCGTTCTACCTGGCGCGGATGCTGCGGCTCGGCAGAGCGAAGGCGGACGAACGATGAAGAAGAAAAACGTTGGCAGCAGCTTCGACGACTGGCTGCGCGAAGAGGGCCTCTATGAAGAGACGACTTCCGTGGCGATCAAGCGTGTTCTCGCCCGCCAGATTCGTCACAAGGCGGTTCAACAATCGCCGAAGAGTCATCCGTCAAACCCGGCCTCCGCGAGCCGTCGAAAGATTCGTCTTGCTTAAGGGCACGGCTTCAGCCGTGCCGTAGCGGCTCAGGTGGAGATGGAGCTTTAGCTCCTGAGGTCGGTTTCTCTGCCCGATTAGGAGCCTAAAATCATCGGGGCTTTCGCCCCTGAGGTCGCGCAGTTACTGAGCGCCACCGCTGCCGAGAACCTGGAGGGCATTATCGAGTTCCTCCACTCCATCGGCAAGTCTAGTTCTCCGACGGCTTCTCCAGATGGTCGATCACCACCACATCGACTGGGGCTTTTACAGACTCCAGCTTGAGCCCAAGCTGCTCCTGGACGGCGGTGAAAAGTGATGGCCCCTGAGCCGCCCCCGATGCAGCACTGCCTCCCGTGGCTGCGGCGCTGTCGTCCGGAGCCCACGTCAGCGTAAAGTCATAGCGTCCGGTCAGGCCGGTACGGTCCAACACCTTGCGGCCCAACGCGTCGGACAGATCTTCTGCCAGGAACTCGATCAGGGCTCCGCGGCCCGTCTCTCTTCCCAGGCTCGTGTTCAGCACTCCCGGGTTGCCCGGCATGCCGTCGGGATCGTTTGGCTGGGGCTTGGAAGCCGTCATCTTCGGGCCACCCTTCGCCACCACCAGCGCATACACCGGCAGCGTGCGGGTCTCGTGGTGGACCTTCAGCCCGAAGCGCTCCACAAGGATCTCCCGAAACATACTCAGCCGCTGATGATAATTCAGCTCTCCCAGAGTGGCCATGTCCTCTGCCGCGATTCGTGCATCGATGTTCCAGTGGTCGCTGGTCGTCCACTTCGGCTCACCTAACAGCTGATCGCCTTCCTGCAATTCGAATGCCTGCAGCAACAGGTCGTGAAGCTGAATGTTGGTGGACGTAAACCCATCAGGGTTCATCCCCATCTGGGCGTCCGCCGAGTCGCTGTGGTTGGGCTTAACTGAGATCACGTCGAATGTCAGCGGCTTGGCTGTGTTCTGTGCGGAATTACCTTGCGGGCCGTTGGCGGGAGCGGTCGTCTGCTGAGCCGCCGCCAGCGGTACCGCCAGCAATATGGATCCGACCGCCGCACGTATCGCTTTCATCGCAGAACCTCCAGCCGGAATCAGTGGTTGCTTCTACGCGCCGACGGTGGCGGGCAGAATATCTTCGACGTCGACCCATGCCGTCGGATAGTTGCCGGTGTAGCAGGCGGTGCAATAGCTGGCGGGCGACATGCCGCTAGCCGGCTCGCCCTTGGTGCAGGAGTGGGTGAGGCCGACCAGCGACAGGTAGGCGAGCGAGTCCGCCTCGATATACTTGCAGATTTCGGCGACGGAGTAGTTCGCCGCGATGAGGTCTTTCTTGCTGGGCGTGTCGACGCCGTAGAAGCAGGGCGAAATGGTGGGCGGGCAGGAGATGCGCATGTGCACTTCAGTGGCCCCGGCGGCTCTTACCATCCGCACAATTTTTCTGGATGTCGTCCCGCGGATGATGGAGTCGTCGATCAGGATGACCCTCTTGCCTTCGAGCAGCGAGCGGACGGGGTTGAGCTTCATGCGGACGCCGAAGTCGCGGGTGCGCTGCTCGGGCTGAATAAAGGTGCGGCCGACGTAGTGGTTGCGGATGAGGCCGAGGTTGAAGGGGATTCCGGATTCGGCGGCATATCCCAGCGCGGCGGTGACGCCGGAGTCGGGGACGGGGACGACCAGGTCCGCGGCCACGCCGGACTCGCGCGCAAGCTGACGGCCCATCTCCTCGCGCGACTGCTGCACCCAGCGGCCGAAGATACGCGAGTCGGGGCGGGCGAAGTAGACGTGCTCGAAGATGCAGGAGGCGTGCGGCACCGTCTCGCGCGCAAAGCGGCGGCTGGTGACGCCGTCCTCGGAGACCATGACGAGTTCGCCGGGCTCGACGTCGCGCTCGTACTTTGCGTGGAGCAAATCGAAGGCGCAGGTTTCTGATGCAAACACAAATGTGTCGGGTGCGCCGCCGCTGCCGGCGATGCGGCCCATGGAGAGCGGGCGGAAGCCGTGCGGATCGCGCGCGGCGAAGATGCGGTTGCGCGTCATCATGACAATCGAAAACGCGCCATCGACCTGCGAGAGCGACTCGGCAATGCAGTCCACCAACATGCTTGCGCGCGAGTGCGCGATGAGCTGGACGATGATCTCGGTGTCGGAGGTGGTCTGGAAGACCGCGCCGTCGCGTTCGAGACGCTGCTTGGAGTTGCCGAGGTTGACGAGGTTGCCATTGTGCGCAATCGCGATCAGCCCCTTGGTGGACTCGACCGAGATCGGCTGCGCGTTCAGCAGCGCGGAGTCGCCGGTGGTGGAGTAGCGGGTGTGGCCGATGGCCATGGTGCCGGGGAGCTTGGCGAGAACGTCGTCGGTGAAGATCTCGGAGACCAGGCCCATGCCCTTGATGTCGGTGACATCGTGGCCGTCGGCGGCGGCGATGCCGGCGGACTCCTGGCCGCGATGCTGCAGGGCGTAGAGACCCCAGTAGGTGAGGCGGGCGGCGTCGGGATGGCCGTAGATGGCCATGACGCCGCACTCTTCGTGGAGTTTGTCGAAGGGCGTGGCGTCTTCCTCCTCTTCGCTTGTCATTCTGAGCGGAGCGAAGAATCCCGGCATTTGCTCTTCGCCCGCAGTTGCACTCATTCCAACCGTCTCGCTTAAGGGCACGGCTTCAGCCGTGCCGCAGCAGCCCGCCGAGGAACGGGGCTTTAGCCCCTGAGGTCCGGCTCTCTCCGCCAACGCCCTGACCATTTCGCTCATGCGGTCACCACCTCCGCGGCGAGCTGGGATTCGAGGGTGGAGGAGTAGGCAGGATGAAGACTCTCAAAAGCCTCCGATATGACCGGCTCATGCTCCCACTTGATTTCAATCCGGTCAGCGATGGTCTTGCCAATTGGGAGCACAACGTAATGCGAAGAATTCTGCTCGATCCGCTTCACTACCGCATCGAAATTCTCTTGGCTGCAGGTTATGACAATCGAAGCTGCATTTTCCGCGAACAGAGCTTCCGCCGCACTTTCATCGCCACCGTCAGAATGGAGGTATGCTTCAACACCGACGTGATTTGCAAGGGTAGCTTTCGCAAGGGTTACGGCGAGACCACCGCTTCCAACATCTGTAGCAGAGTTGATGAGCCCCCTAGCTGCGAGGTCTTGGAGCATCTCATTGCAATACGCGGCAGATTCAAGGTCGATTAACGGCGGCCTGCCATAGGGGTCGCAGCCAAGAGAGCGGACAAGCTCCGAGCTCCCGAGTTCCCGACGCCAGTCCGCATTCTGCTGATTGAATTGGGCAACGATCACATAGTCGCCGACATTCTGAAACCCGCTCGGCACGGCCTTAGAAACATCCTCCAGCAACCCCACAATCCCAATCACCGGCGTCGGGTAAATCCCCTCACCCTTGGTCTCGTTGTAGAGGGAGACGTTGCCGCCGGTGACGGGGGTGCCGAGGGCGGTGCAGGCTTCGGCGATGCCGTCGATGGCGGCGGAGAGCTGGGCCATGATCTCGGGCTTCTCCGGGTTGCCGAAGTTGAGACAGTTGGTGGCGGCGACGGGCGTGGCGCCGGTGCAGGCGACCTTGCGGGCGGCTTCGGCTACGGCGTGCATGGCGCCGAGTTTGGGGTCGAGCCAACACCAGCGGCCATTGCCGGCGAGGGCCATCGCCAGCCCGCGTTGCGGCTTAGTTGTCAGTTCTGAGTTCTCAGTTCTCAGTGCGCCATCCGCATCCCCCAACTGAGAACTGACAACTGACAACTGAGAACCGCCTTTGATGCGCATCACGCCGGCTTCGCCGCCGGGGCCTTGCACGGTGTTGGTCTGGACCATGGAGTCGTACTGCTCGAAGACCCAGCGCTTGTCGCAGATGTTGGCGGAGGCGAGCAGGCGCTTGAGGTCGGCGGTATAGTCGCGGGGCTTTTGTAACTCTTCGAGTACCCAATCCGGAGGGGCTGAAGGTACTGGTGGCTTCCAGGTGCCGACGGGGCGGGAGTAGACGGGGGCGTCGTCGGTGAGGGCCTTGTTGGGGATCTCGGCGACGAGGGTGCCGTGGTGGGTGACGCGCATGGTGTCGTCGGCGGTGACGATGCCGACGATGCTGGCGTCGAGGCCCCACTTGCTGAATACTGCCAGCACTTCGCCCTCGCGGCCCTTGGCTGCCACTAACAACATGCGTTCTTGGCTCTCACTCAGCATGATCTCGTAGCTGGACATGCCGGTTTCGCGCTGGGGGACTAAATCCAGTTCGACGGTGAGGCCCAGCTCACCGCGCGCGCCCATCTCGCAGGTGGAGCAGGTGAGGCCGGCGGCGCCCATGTCCTGAATGCCGAGGACCGCGCCGGTGGCCATGGCTTCGAGGCAGGCTTCGAGCAGCAGCTTCTCCATGAACGGGTCGCCCATCTGCACGTTGGGGCGCTTCTGCTCGGAGCCCTCAGTGAACTCCTCGCTGGCCATGGTGGCGCCGTGGATGCCGTCGCGCCCGGTCTTTGCGCCCACGTAGATCACCGGGTTGCCGACGCCGGTGGCCTTGGCGTAAAAGATCTCATCGGTGCGCACCAGGCCGAGCGCGAACGCGTTGACCAGCGGATTGCCGCTGTAGCACGCCTCGAAGCGCGTCTCGCCGCCGAGGTTGGGCACGCCGAAGCAGTTGCCGTATCCCGCGATGCCCGCGACCACGCCATTGACGATGGCGTGGTTTTTGCGGCGCAGCGCCTCGTCGGGCTCGGCCTCGTCCAGCGGGCCAAACCGCAGCGAATCCATCACCGCCAGCGGCCGGGCGTTCATCGTGAAGATGTCGCGCAGGATGCCGCCCACGCCGGTGGCCGCGCCCTGATACGGCTCGATGTAGCTGGGGTGGTTGTGGCTCTCGATCTTGAAGGCGCAGGCCCAGCCGTCGCCCACGTCGATGATGCCGGCGTTCTCGCCTGGCCCCTGAACGACAGAGCCGGGGCCTTCGGTGCGCGTGCCGCGAGTGGGCAGGCGCTTCAGGTGGACCCGGCTGGACTTGTACGAACAATGCTCCGACCACATCACGCTGAAGATTCCCAGCTCGGTCAGGCTCGGCGTGCGCCCCATCAGCCTTTCGATGCGCGCGTACTCGTCCGCCGTAATGCTATGCGTCTTCAGCAGCGCGGGAGTGATCTGCGCTGGCGTGGGTGCGGGGGTTGGGTCGGCAGCTTGCGCCGGAGTTGCGAGGTCAGGCTCAGCTCGGGTGGGCATAGCGCGTTAATACGATTGTCGCATGTTGCAATCCCCACTACCATGCGCTGCCGATTACCGCTGATCCAAATGGGTTAGCGCATTCCGGATTTGCCGCCGCCTGGATTTTCCTGCGCTTTCGGGTGGCTTTTGCGTTATTCTTGCCGATTGCGGAGGAGCAAGGAGAAGCAAATGCTGGAATCCGCACTGCGCACGACCCTCGCGGCCATCTTCACCCTGGGCCTCATCGCCACAACTTGCTCAGCGCAGACACCGTCCCCATGCGGCGTGATGGCCAGCAGCATCATGTGGTATGTGGTCGGCGGAGGCCCCCCAACCACCAACGCGCCCTTCAGCGCCACCATCCGGACCACGCACGAACAGAAGTTTGTCGACGGAAACGTCATTCACGGGCAGGTCATCACGCATGCGTACCGGGACTCGGCCGGCCGCTTTCGCAGCGAAACGACGATGGGGCTCTGCAATATCGGCCTCGACGGCCAGCTTCGACCTCCCTTCACTATCAGCGTGGATGACCCTACGACCCGGACCTCGATGTCCTGGGAAGTGAACGGGGCAGGCGAGAAAGTCGTCCGCGTCTACCACGAGCCCGATCCGAAGACGGCGGCGGCCGCTGTACCGCCCCTCACGGAGCAACAGCGCCAGCGGAATGCGCAACTGCAGGAGCATTCGCGCAAATACACAAGCAACGAAAAGCTTGGCAGCAAGATGATCGGCGGAGTGATGACCGACGGCAGCCGGCAGATCACCACCATCCCCGCCGGCGAGCAGGGGAATGACCGGCCGATCGAGTGGGCTGATGAGGACTGGGCCACGCGCGACAACACGATGACGATGCTGCGCATCCAGGACGACCCCCGCGCCGGCCACACTGTCACCGAGGTGACGGAGCTGATCCAGGGCGAGCCCGATCCCTCGCTCTTTGCGCCTCCGCCCGGTTACAAGCTGGAGGAGCAGGTGAGGACGGACAAGCCCGTCGCGGCGGCGCAGTATTTCTGAAACCCGCCCATGCGCCTCGAAACCGCGCATGAATGGGGCACCCGGCGCTATTCTGGCCGGTTGCGGAGGAACAAAATGTCCGCGTTGCGCACCACCCTCGCCACTGTTTTTACCCTGGGCCTCATCGCCACAACATCCCCGGCGCAGCCATCGCTGTGCGGCGTATCGGCCATGGGGCTCATGATCTACGGAGGCCATGCAAAGACCGGCGCGCCCTTTAGCGCCACCATCCAGACCACCCACGAAGAGAAGTTCGTGGATGGGAACGTCATCCACGGACAGATCGTCACCCACTATTACCGGGACTCCGCCGGGCGCGTGCGGGGCGAGACCTCGCAGGGCTGCAATATGGGGGCCGACGGCCAGTTTCGTCCGCTCATCAACGTCAGTATCAATGATCCGGTCGCCCGCATAAACTACGGCTGGCGCGTCAACGACACCGTCGAAAACGTCGCCCGCTTCTACCATCAGGCCGATCCGCAGCCTGCGACCGCCCCTCCGCCCCTGACGGAGGAGCAGCGCAAGCAGAACGCGCTGGTGCAGGAGCATTGGAGCAAGAACACCCGCCACGAAAACCTCGGTACCAGGACCATCGCCGGCCTCCTGTGCGACGGCAGCCGCCAGTTCACTACCACCCCCGCCGGGGAGCAAGGGAACGAGAAGCCCATCGAGGTGATGGAAGAGTTCTGGACCGCGCACGACACAGGAATTGTGATGCTTCGCATCGACGACGACTCTCGCGGCATCCGCACCACTACCGAGGTGACCGCCCTCAGCCAGGGCGAGCCCGATCCGTCGCTGTTCGCGCCCCCGCCGGACTACAAGCTGGAGGAGCGGGTAATAACGACCAAGGTCGTCGCGCCGGCGGCGCAATAATCCCGAGACCCCACCGATGCGCGATGAAACCGCGCGTGAATGGGGCACCCAGATGTAAGACCTCATCCGCAGGGGGCGGTGGCGATGGGACGTTCCAGCGATGCGCGGTCCCACTTTGCGGCGTCGGCGCAGGCGGCGTAGGTGGTTTCGAGGAAGCGCATCACGGCGTCTTCGGGCGAGGGGCTGGTGCGGACGTCGTCGTAGCGGAGGATGAATTCGCCGAGGGCCGGGTCCCAGGCGCCGGGGTGGATAGGCTTGGCGGCGAGGGCGTCGGGGACGGGAGCGGCGTAGCAGTAGAAGGCGGCGGCGCCGTAGCCGCCGTTTCCGGGCCAGAAGCCGGCCGAGATAACCTCGTGCGAGTAGGCCTCCTGCTGCATGGGGTCCGGCCGCGAAGGCCCGGCGCACAGCCGCCCGCTGAACCGCGTAACCGCCAGGTCGAAGCTGCCCCAGAAGAAATGCACCGGGCTGATCTTGCCCTGGAAGCCGGTGGCGAAGCGCTTGAGCAGGGTGTCGACGCGCATCAGCACCTGGTGGAACCGCTCGACGGCGGCGGGGTCGTAGGACTTGTGCTCGGTGTCCAGATCGAACCGGATGGGCGCGGGGACTTCCACCGGCATGGGCCAGATCTTCGCCTCGACGCCCAGCCCGGCGAGCGCCTTGCGGTATTCCGCGTAGAAATCCGCCACCGTCCGCGGCCGCAACTCCACCGCCGCCCGCTTCCCGTTCCCCATCCGCAGTTCCAGCAGATGCGCGCGGAAGTCGAATTCGATCTCCAGCACGTCGCCGCGCCAGGGCATGGGCGAGGTGGTGAGGCCGCGCGCGCTGACGTACAGCGGCACGTTCCACCAGTGGTTCTGCAGCGGAGTCAGCGCCAGGCGCGTTTTGCCGACGATCTGCGTCCCCATGTGCAGCGTGTCGGCGGTGTCTTTCCAGTCATCCCACCTGAGTTCCGGCCAGCTTTCTCCCATCGGCTCACCCTCCCCCGGTGGAAAAGAGGATAAACCAAACTCCATCTGCGTTTGCGTGTGCAAGGCCACCGATAGCGGTCGCAATAGCTAGTTTCCCGCGCCGGTCGGGGCTGGCCAGTCCGGGCTGGCCAGCGCCATCGTCCAGATGGGGCCATCCTGGAAGAACGGGCCTTGTTCGCGCAGGAAGGTTGGAGCGTTGGCACCCAGAATCCAGATCTGAAGGTCCGGCGGGTGTTTGCCAATCAGCGTCGCCACCACGCCCGTCACTCCTCCCAACTGGATCTGGATGTTGTAATGCAGGGCCTTGCGCTGCGAGCCGAGGAACATGAAGGAATCCTCGCCACGCGGAGAGATCGCGAGCTTGACGATGCGCAGCTCGGGAGTGGCGACCAGCATGGACACCTTCGTCTCCAGCGTCTCCGGCCGGATGTTTTTCACCACCAGGGAGATCATGCCATTGGCCAGGTCCGTCGGAAGGCTTATCTGCTGATTCTTCACCTCGTCCTTCCCGTCCTTGCCTTTGGATCGCGTCGTGACTTGCCCATGGGGGACGTCGATCAACATGTCCATCGGCTTGGGGAAGGTGGGACCCGTCTGGATATGGTGATCGGTGATGAGCCGGAAGGTGCCGCGCTGCGAAAACACCGTGACGTCGTCGTCCATCGAGCCATCTTTGAAACGAAACATCAGATGCGCCGTGACCCTATCACCGCGCACGGTCTGGAAGAGGTCTCCCACCGCTACCACGCTGCCGTCCTGCGCGCGCAGCGAGAGAAAGCCACGCACTGTTCCCTCCACATAGCGCACCGGTATGGGTTGCGCGGATGCGCTGCAAGCGAGCGCCGCCGTCAGGAACCAGCATCCGGAACGTAACGCCGCCTCATGCCAACGGGAGCTCATTCTTCTTCAGATGCAGAAACGCAGGAGACAAGGTCGCTGCCGACAGAATTGATGCCGCCGACCGCATCAGCCGCGGTAATATCCGGGAGTACGAGGTAAGCCATGCCGCACGCTGCCGAAGAGGCAATATCGCGCGATCGAACCCAGCCGGTTGCGGACCTTCCGCGGGCCATTCCGCGCGGGCGGCGCTGGCTGCTGTTCGCGCTGTTCTTCTCGATCTGCTGCGGGCTGGGCTATCCCAGCCTCAATCGCGTGGACTGGCGGCAGGCGCCAGGCGGACTGGACGACGTGCTCACCTACAGCGCACTGGTCACCTCGCCGCCCGCGCCCGACCTGGACCAGCACATGCAGTTCCGGGTTCTGGTGCCGTATCTGGCGCGGCCCATCTACCGGGTGGCAAAGGGCCGCATCGGCACGTGGGACCCCATCATGTTCGGGCTGCTGGTGGTCGACTCGTTCTTCACCGCGTTCACGGCTCTGCTTCTGGTCACGGTGGTCTGCGGCCAGCTCGGGAGTTACACGGTGGGCCTGGGCGCGGCGCTGCTGTTCCTGCTCAACTTCGCCGTCTCCAACCTGAGGCTGGCGGGTTTCGTGGATGCGGGCGAGGCCTTCTTTCTGATGCTGCTGGTGTGGGCGCTCTTTGAACGGCGCTACTGGATGCTGCCCATCGCCGGCATCCTGGGCGCCACGGCCAAGGAGTCGTTTGTCCCGTTCCTGATGGTGTTCACCCTGGCGTGGTGGCTCTCGTCGAGAAGGTCGCTGCGCCACCCGCTGCCGGCGGCTTTATGGATAGCGACATCCTGGTTCGCCGCGCTGGCTGCGCTCGCCACCCTGCAATGGAAGATCACCCACGTCTTTCGCTCGCCGCTGCGCTTCGGCCTGGAGATGCACGGCAATACCGCGTACGTGGCGCACTTCCTCAGCTCGTTTCGCGACCGCAACTTCTGGTACATCTTCTTCTGGCTGCTGCCGCTCGGGCTGTTCCGGCTGAACCGCCTGCCGCGGAACTGGCGCATTGCGACGGCGGCCACCTGCGTCACCGCCTTCGCTCTGGATGCCTACTATGGCGGCGCACCGGGGACCATCGGCCGGGCGCTGTTCAGCATCGCCGGCCCGCTGCTGAGCGCCGCGGTCGCGTTGCTGCTGTTCACTCGCCCGCCCGCAACCCCAACCGCGCCAACAATGTGACCTGGACCACGCAAAACCGTTGCAGCACGAGGAACCTGGCTTGCGTCTTTCTGCAGATTGCTACGTCTAAATGCCAGTTCGTGGGGATTGCGGTATCCTAATCCGCATCCCGGATGCACTACCGGGTCCTGTTGTCCTGTGCTGTGGCACGACACGAGGTGAAACACCCATGAGTACGTCTTCGCCGTTCTCGGCGTTTTGCAAGTCTTTCCCAGTTGTTCTTCTCCTCCTTGCAGGCACGATCCCCGGTTCCCCCTGTCTGCACGCCCAATCCGCCGCACCCGCCGCAAAGCCGCCCTCCTCCACTCCCGCTTCCGGCTTCTCCATCGAGACTGAGATGCTGACCTATCGGGCGCTCGAGTCCAACGGCGAAGCTATCGCCTGCGACGTCGCCGCCTATCTCTACGGCACCAAGCCGGATTTCAAGAGCCTGCCCAGCGGCGCCATCTGCAACGTCGGCGCTTCCAGCGGCCCCTCCAATATTGGCATCGTCGTGCTTCCCTTCGACCGCGCCGTCTTCAACGACTTCCAGATCTGGCGCTCCGACATGCAGACCATGGCTGAGTTTCAAGCGCGCGGCGCCAACGCCTGCACCGCGGCCGCCGCGGCCCCGCCAACCCCTGAACCCGGCAGGGGCCCTGCCGGCGTCACCGGTCGCGGCCTCACCGCCACGGCCACCACCGCCACTGCCGCCGTCGGAGGCGTGATGGGGGCCATGACTCCGGCCGGCGCCATACTCTCCACCGGCCAGGGTGTGCTCGGCCTGTTCGCCAAGACCCAGGCTGCCGAACCCGTCGGCGGCACCATTGAGGACCAGGCCTTTATGAACGACGTCGGCCGCGAGCTCCGCGCCGTCAACCTCTCGGTGGTGATGCCGGACGTCTACACCCCCTACGCCCTCACCTCGATCGACCCCGCGCGCTCGCCCTTCGTCATCGCGCTGGACAAGCTGCTCCACCTGCGCGACTGCCTCGCCGCCAACTCCAAGTCCACGGAAGACCCCGACGTCAAGGACATTGACGGCTTCCTGGCGTCGCTCGCCGGCGGGCCGGCCCCGGCCGCAGCAGCCAGGGCGCCAGCCACGTCCACTTCTGCAACGACGACTACGACTACCACCGCGTCCCCGACCGCGTCCCCGACCACGCCCTCACGGCTGGAGTCCGCGCTGAACGCCGACGGCCTCGCGCAGCGCCTGGGCGCCGATTCCCAAACCGGCAAGATTCCCGCCACCGCTCCGCAGCACCTGCTGATGGTGAAGGCGCTTGAGTCCGGCGGCTCGGTGAACCACAACAGCAACATCTTCGGCACCAAGATGAGCTACAGCGGCGGCTCGGTGGGCACCTACGCTCTCTTCAACCTCGGCGGCCAGCTCGAGTGTTCCGGCAACGTTTACGACTACGCCGGCCCCATCGCGTCAGCCGACTTCCAGAAACATCTCAACAGTTACAGCCCCGACCCCGGCAACCAGGTCATCTTCCAGCGCGGCGCCTGCACTCCACTGCGCTAGAGCGCCGGATCCAACGAACTCCGCAAGCCATGGGCGCCCCACCCTCTCAGAAGGTCGAGAATGTGGGGCGCTGCGCGTCGCTTGCTTTTTGCGGCACACCGGATTTGAATGGTGCCCATGAACTCTGAGGAATTCACCAAGTCGCTCGCCGGCGATGCCCCGCCCGCCGAACTATCCGCTCCGCTGAAGGCGCTGTGGTGGGACGCCAAAGGTGACTGGGCGCAGGCCCACGCCCAGGTGGATGAACTGGAGACGCGCGAGGCCATGGCGGTGCACGCGTATCTGCATCGCAAGGAAGGCGCGGCGGGGAATGCGGAGTACTGGTACGCGCGCGCGGGCAGTGCGCATCGGCGCGCGACGCTCGCCGCCGAATACGCGGCCCTCCTGGAAGCCCTGCTGGCCTGACATTGAGACTCAATCACTTCGCCGCAATCCTCGGAATCCGCGAACTCCACTGCTCAATCCGTTCCCGGTCGGATTCGGACAGCGTCTCCTTTGGAATGCGCACGAAGCGATTTGGGGATAGTAAGAAGAGGAAAGCGTCAGCCATGTCAATGCAACTGACGAACGCGCCCCATGTGTAGTGGGAGGTTAGCTTCCCATTGCTCTCGTCGCACGCTATCCCCAACTCGTCGACCGTGAACACTTGGTCGTTGAGAGTCGCCTGCTCTTCGGCATATATGCGCCTGAAGTAATTGTTCTGGGAGCGCCTGGTCAGAGGCTTGCAGGCGACCACAAAAAGAACAACTACCGCATAAGCCGTGAGCGCAGGAATGCGCGTCGCACGGAACTGAACTCCTAAACCGAACGCCAGGCAGATCAATGCAAGGATGACGTACTCCCACCAGAGATACGTCCGCACTACCTTCGGCTTTGCAGCAATTACAGCCTTGAGAGCGGCTAAGTATTGCTCGCACGTGATGGTCGGCTTGATTTGCACGGCGCAGCCAGAGTAAACCACGGATCGCGAAACGCAAGCCCCTTATCTATCGATCTTGAGGATGTGGTTGCTCCCTCACTTCCCCGTGCTGCCGAAGCCTCGTTCGCCCCGCGCCGCCTCGCCCAGCTCCGCGACCTCTTCGAAGCTCGCTTCGATGCGCTGGACGATGCGCAGTTGCGCGATGCGGTCGCCCGGCTTGATCTCCACCGGCGCTGCGCCGAGGTTGGTCATCACCACCTTCAACTCGCCGCGGTAGCCGGGATCGATGACGCCGGCCAGCGTGGTGACGCCGCGCACCGCCAGCCCCGACCGGTCCTCGACCAGCGCGCCGTGGGTCGCCGGAAACTCCATCGCAATTCCCGTCGGCACCGCCTGCGTCGAACCCGCCTGCCCCGCCCGGGCGAGCGTCACGCCTGCGCTCGCATACACGTCCGCCGCCAGGTCGCCGAACTCCCCCACGTGCGCATAGCGCGGCACCTGCGCCGCCGCATCCAGCTTTTTAACTTTGATGTTGACCATGTCCCTGCAATTCTATGCGCTGGTCTCATGTGCGTTGGCCAAGGCGTTGGGGCAAGACGAAATGCGGGGATTCTTCGACTGCGTTCTCCGCATGGTGCGCGGAGAACTTCGCTCAGAATGACAGGCAAGTGGGGGGGCGCGCGATGGGGTTGGAGCGATCGCCGTCCATCCGTCTAGAATCGAAGCCAATGCTCGCCCGCCTGAAATCCTTCTTCAACCCGGCTACACCCAACCCGCTGCGCGCCCCCGCCCGCGTTTTCTGGGTTGGATTTCTGGTGCGCGTCCTTTATATGACGCTGGCGCACACCTACCGCATGCGCGTGCTCGACGACCACTTCGAGTTCGGCTGGGAGATGGGACGCATCGCGCGCGCGCTCGCGACCGGCCACGGCTTCGCAAGTCCGTTCAACGGCTCGAGCGGCCCCACGGCGTGGACGCCGCCGCTTTATCCGCTGCTGCTCGCCGGGGTCTTCAAGCTCTTTGGCGTCTACACGCTGAAGTCCGGGTGGGTCATCCTGACCATCAACAGCATCTTCTCCGCCGCCACCGCACTGGCCATCTACCAGATCGCGTGGCGCTGCTTCGGGCGCGCGCCTTCGGCAAATCCTGCGCAGCAGCCGGACGGCCTGAAGATCGCACTGTGGTCCGCGTGGCTGTGGGCGCTCTACCCCGCCGCCATGCAGTACGCCGTCAAGTGGGTCTGGGACATGTCCCTCACCGCCTTCCTGTTCACGTGGGTGTTGGTGGTGGCGCTGCGGCTGCGCGGCGTGGGCGATGACCCTCGACCCTCGAACCTCGAACCTCGAACCTCACTCTGGCTTCTTTTCGGAGCTCTCTGGGGCCTCGTCGCACTGTCCAACAGCTCGCTGCTGACGTTTCTGCCGGCGTGCGGGCTTTGGGTGGTGTGGCCTGCGCTGCGCGGCCGCGCCCGGCTCGCCCCCGCGCTGCGCAGGGTCACGCTCGCGGCGGTGTGCTTCGCCGCGGTCATCAGTCCGTGGGTCATTCGCAACTGGGAAGTCTTCCACGCGTTCGTACCCATGCGCTCCAACTTCGGCGCCGAACTCTACGAGGCCACCCTCTTCTCCAACGACGGCTTCCCCTGGATGGCGACCCTCCCCATGGCCGAAACCGCGCCCGAGTTCCGCCGCTACGAGCGCCTGGGCGAGATCGAATTCAGCAGCCAGCAGGGCGAGCGCGCCAAGGCCGCCATCCGCGCCCACCCGGATCTGTTCCTGAAGAACGCTCTGCGCCGCGTCTACTTCTTCTGGATCAGCGTGCCCCACCCGCTGGACGCCGGCATCGCCGTAGAAGCCATCCGCCGCATCAACTTCGCCTTCTTCAGCTTCGCCGGCTTCCTCGGCCTCGCGCTCGCACTGCGCCGCCACATCCCAGCGGCGTGGCTCTTCTTCTGGGCCTTCACCGCCTATCCCATCCTGTACTACTTCGTCACCGTGCAGGCGCGCTTCCGCCATCCGCTTGAGCCACTGATCTGCGTGCTCTCCGTCTATCTTTTTCAATCCACCGACCGCACCCGAACGTGGTCGTGGCAGAAACCCGCGAGCGGTCAACTATGAAGAAAGTCCTGGTAACCGGCGGCTCTGGATTCTTCGGCGGCATCCTCAAGAATCGATTGCTCGACGAAGGGTTCAGCGTGGTGAACCTCGACCTGGTCGCCGACCCCGACCAGCACGAACGTCTGAAGAGCATCCTCGGCGACATCCGCGACGCCGCCGAGGTCGACCGCCTCTTCGCCACCGAGAGCTTCGAAGCTGTCATGCACTGTGCCGCCATGCTCGCCCACGAGAAGATCGCCGACCGCGACCTGTGGGCCTCCAACGTCGACGGCACCCGCAACCTGGCCGAGGCGGCGCGCAAGCACAGAGTAAAGTCACTGATCTTCACTTCGACCAATTGCCTGTGGGCGCACAACGCAGGCCGCCCGGTCCGCGAAGACGATGTACCCGCGCCGGTCGAACTCTACGGCCGGTCCAAACTCGCCGCCGAGCAAATTCTGAAGGAGTACCAAAACGATCTCGCCATCATCACCATCCGCTGCCCGACCATCATCGATAGCGGCCGGCTTGGCCTGCTCGCCATCCTCTTCGAGTTCATCGACGAGGGCCGGCGGATCTGGGTGGTCGGCGACGGCGGCAACCGCTACCAGTTCATCTACGCCCAGGACCTCGCGACCGCCTGCCTCCTGGCCATGGAGCATGGACACTCCGACCTGTTCCACGTCGGATCGGACGACGTGCCCACCCTGCGCGAGGTCTACGAAGCGGTGATCCGCGCGGCAGGCACTGGAGCGCGGGTGGCGCGCCTGCCCAAGGCCCCGACCATTGCCGCCATGAAACTGGCGCACAACCTGGGCATCTCTCCGCTGGGACCGTACCACTACCGCATGATCGCCGAGGACTTCGTCTTCGACACCGCGCGCATTCGCCGGGAGTTGGGTTGGAGACCGACGTTGACCAACCAGGAGATGATGGTCAAGGCGTACGAATACTATTCGCAGCGCCGCAAGGAGATCGACGCGCGCGCGGGCGAGGTGTCGGCGCACTCGCGGGCAGCCAAAATGGGAGTCATACGGTTGCTGAAGTGGATGTCTTAGATCACGCCCGCCCCGCGAACTCCCGCGTCTCCGTTGCCACCTTCACCTTCTCGCCCTGCTTGATGAAGAGCGGCACGCGGATTTCGAGGCCGGTCTGGAGCTTCGCCACCTTGGTCACGCTGCCGCTGGACGAGTCGCCCTTCACGCCCGGCTCCGTCTGGGTCACATCCAGCTCGACGAAGATGGGAAGCTCGAGGCCAATCGGGTTGCCGTTGAACTTGCGCACCTGCAGCAGCACACCCTCCACCAGAAACTCCATCGCGTCCCCCAGCATGTCTTCGTTCAGCGTCAGCGTCTCGTAGCTCTCCTGGTCGAGAAAGTGCGAGCCCGCACCATCGGTGTAGAGATACGACACGTCCACATAGACCAGGTCCGGCTCCTTGAACTTGTCGCTCGCCTTGAAGCTCTTCTCGAAGACCGCGCTGGTCAGCAGGTTGCGCATCTTCAGCCGCACCAGCGTCTGCCCGCCGCGCGCGGTAGGCGTGTTCACCTCGACATCAAGGCAGGCGTAGGGCACGCCTTCGTGCTCGAACACGCTCTTCCGCTTCACATCAATTGCATCGATCAGTGCCGCCAACGCATCTCCTCCAACCCGCTGCGAAATCCATTCAAGTATAAGGGGCTGCGCCGCGGGCAGGGTCCCGCGCTCGATTGCCGTGCGAGCTGTGGGGCGCTCGACGGAGAGCGCGAGCCGCTTAGCGTTTTCGCTTGGGGATGAGTTGGATCGGTTCCGGAGGATCGGAGGGCTCGACCCAGCCGGCTGCATCCCCTGGTATCTGACCCGGTTGGGAGCAACCAGGAAATCGCGGCACCGGCGATCCGAAACCCGGCAGAATGACGGCTACGGGCCGCTTTGCCAAAGGTCGATCTGCATGGTGCGCAAGAGCTTGTCTGCCTGATCCACGTAGGCCTTGATCCGGTTGGGATGCCAACTGTCTTGCCGGATGAGTTCCATCAGGAGTTGTAGAGCCTCAAGCTTGTCCCTGGTCCGGTGGTTCAGGCTTTCTTCGTCTTGGATGAGGTACGGCAAGCCCGGTGAGTCCATCTATCCTCTCACAGACGCAAAGTAAAGTTGCACCATATTAGCCCTTATCGCGTGCATGGGCAGCACCAAATCGCCATGGGGCCTCTGTCTCCACCCCCCATCCCGGATGTTGAAGCACATTAGAAATGTCCCCTTGCTACCTCGATAGAAGTGTCCCCACGTAGAGTGCCTTGCAGGTGGAGGCGCGGAGCTTGGGGCGGACGAGATTGAGCGATCGGGAGTTGCGGCGTGGCG
>Ga0224555_1002063_pt1 | contig 24824 bp, 25 predicted proteins | sample 714S23034metaG_FD_180687 | JGI IMG/M metagenome (GOLD analysis project Ga0224555, IMG submission 180687) | Peat soil microbial communities from Stordalen Mire, Sweden - 717 S2 30-34 | ecosystem: Environmental > Terrestrial > Soil > Wetlands > Peat | place: Sweden: Norrbotten County, Stordalen...
GTCATGGCTGATCCTCTCCCCTCTGAATGTGGTCCTGTCAGGGAACCCACTCCAGAGTAACGGGGATCAGCCCGCTTTGCGTGTCAGTCAGGCGTGAAGAGCTACCAGCTATTTTGGACAGCAATGGGATTAACCAATGATTCCCAAGTATCTGCCAAATCGCCTTCTCGGAAGGACGCAATGCCCACCTGGCAGATACTGGACAAATCTGCATTGGCAGTCTCGACATCAATCACCACAAAATCCATCCCCTCTCATCTCCTTACGATCAGGAGAAGGGTAAGTTTTGCTGGACGGGCGACTTTTCTTTTCGAGCCTTCCCCTTACCCCTAGATCCCGCTCTGTTCCGAGGTTTTGCCTTTCCCGGAGACTTACTCTTATCTGAAGATTTAGCCTTACCAAGAGACTTAGTCTTACTTGAAGATTTAGCTTTACTTCGAGGTTTAGCTTTACTCGGAGATTTTGCCTTGGTTGGAGACTCCGTCTTACGTGCAGCTTTCACTTTGCTCGGAGTTTTCGCTGGCTCGGAGTCAAGAAGACTAAGTAGTTCAGATTCATTTATTACTCGAACCCCGAGCTCGCGTGCCTTGTCGAGTTTTGACCCGGCTTCCTCTCCGGCCACCACGTAGCTGGTCTTCTTGCTCACTGAGCCCGCGGTCTTTCCGCCCGCAGCCTCGATCTTTTCCTTCGCCTCGTCGCGCGTCAGCGTCGGCAGCGTTCCCGTGAGCACAAAGGTCAGGCCGGCAAGCTGCGCGGAGCGCTGCTTCTTCTCTGCAGTCATGTTTACGCCGGCATCCGCCAGCCGCTTCACCAATTCTCGATTTGATTTGTCCGCGAAAAACTCCAGAATCGCCTGCGAGATGCGTGGGCCTACCTCTTCCACTCGTTCCAGCTCTTCGGCAGAGGCCGCCATCAGCTCTTCGATCGAGCCAAACTCCTGCGCCAGCAGCTCCGCCGTGCGCTCGCCGACAAATCGGATGCCCAATCCCATGAGCACGCGCGCAAGTCTGGATTTCTTGGAACTCTCGATCTGCTCAATGAGTGTCTTGATCGCTTTCGGGCCAAGGAGCGCCTCTTTTTTCGCGATTTTCTGCTGTGTCTTTTTGTCAACCCGGACAACTTCCTTTTCGAGCGACCCCAGTGCCTTCTCGTCAAGCGAATAAAGATCGGCGACGCTCTTGACCAGCCGCTTTTCCGCCAACTGCTGCACCACCGCGTCGCCCAGCCCCTCGATGTTCATCACCTCACGGCGGCCAAAATGCAGCAGGCTTTCGCGCAGCTTCGCGGGGCAGTCCACGTTCACGCAACGCCAATCCACCTCGCCCTCAGCGCGGACAACCCGGCTGTGGCACTCAGGACAGTCCAAAGGGAAAGAGAACCCACGGTTCCCGCGCGGATGGTCGGCGTCTTCAACCACCTCCACCACTTTCGGAATCACGTCGCCGCCGCGCTCCACCTTCACCCAGTCTTCCAGCTTCAGTCCCAGCCGCTCGATAAAGTCTGCATTATGCAGCGTCGCTCGGCTCACCGTGGTGCCGCCGATGAAAACCGGCGCGAGCTCGGCCACCGGCGTCAGCTTGCCGGTACGGCCCACCTGCACGGTAATGCTCTTTACCTGCGTCACGCCCGCTTTGGCAGTGAACTTGTAAGCAATGGCCCATCGCGGCGCGCGGCCCGTGTAGCCCAGCCGCTGTTGCGTGGCGTGCGCATCTACCTTCAGCACCACGCCGTCGATCTCGTAGCCCAGCATCGCCCGTTTGCTCTCCGCGTCGTCGATGAACTTGATCATCTCTTTGACCGAGCTGACGAGGCGGCGATGCGGATTCACGCGAAAGCCAAGCGTTGTGAGCGCGTCCAGTGTGGCCGTCTGGCCGGCTGCAAAGTACTCTCCGTCCACGAGCAGAAAGTACGCGAAGAACACCAGCCGTCGTTTCGCGACAATGGAGGAATCGAGCGTGCGCAACGTGCCCGCGGCCGAGTTGCGCGGATTGACGAACGCCGGCAGCCCCTCGCGCTCGCGCTCTTCATTCATTTTGACGAACGCCGCCTCCGGCATAACCACTTCGCCGCGCACTTCGAATGCCTGCGGTAATTTTGCCTTCTTCAGCCGCTCGGCCGGAATGCTGAGCGGAATACTGCGAATCGTTCGGATGTTCGAGGTGACGTCCTCGCCGGTCTGCCCATCGCCGCGCGTCAGGCCCATCGTGAGCCGAGCTCCGCCGCTCCCCGGCTCGTAGCTGAGCGCCACGCTCAGGCCGTCTAGCTTGAGCTCGGCCGTGTATTCCACCGGTAGCTTGCCGGCCAGTTCGCGTACGCGGCGATCCCAGTCGGTCAGCTCTTCAGCCGAATAGGCGTTGTCGAGCGACAACATCGGCCGTGAGTGCTGCGCCTTCCGGAATCCCTCGGCTGGCTTGCCGCCCACGCGCTGCGTCGGAGAGTCAGGAGTCACGAGTTCCGGATGCGCCGCTTCGAGCTTCTTCAGCTCGTTCATCAGCGCGTCGTACTCTGCGTCCGAAATCTCCGGCGCATCGAGAACGTAGTACAGATGCTCGTGGCGCCGCAGCTCCTCGCGCAGTTTCTCAATCCTCTTCGCGGCGCTCGTCTCGGCCATAGCTAAGAATTATAGTGATCCGCGCACTTGACTCCGCTAACTTGCTAACTCGCTAACTTGCTGACTTGCGGGCCTGCTGCTTAGTTTCCCGCCTCTTTCAGCCCGCGATCCTTCAACATCGGCTCGATGCTCGGCTCCCCGCCCAGCCACGCGTCGTACATCTTCTGAAGGTCCTCTGTGTTGCCGCGCGAAAGCACCATCCGCCGGAACCGGTCGCCGTTGGCGCGCGTCAATCCGCCGTGATCCTCAAACCACTGGAAGGCATCGTCGTCCAGCATCTCGCTCCATGTGTATGCATAGTAGCCGGCCTGGTAGCCCTCTTCCCAAATGTGCAGAAAGTAGCTGGACCGGTAGCGCGGCGGCACGTAACTGACCGACAAATGCGTCCTCCTGAGCGCCGCTTGCTCAAAAGCGTCGGGATTCTGGAGCGGTGCGCTCGGCGGCAGCGTGTGCCACTCCAGATCAAGCTCCGACGCCGCCAAAATCTCGGTGAAGTCATAGCCCTGGTTGAAGGTCTTCGCCTTCACTATTTTGGCCGCCAAGTCGGCAGGCATCGGCTCGCCGGTCTTGTAATGCCGAGCGAAGTGCGCAAACACCGCTGGATAGCTGGCCCAATGTTCATTGAACTGCGAAGGAAACTCGACGAAGTCGCGCGGCACCGCCGTGCCCGACAAGCTCGGATACTCGGTGTCGGCAAACATCGCGTGCAGCGCGTGACCAAACTCGTGGAACATCGTGGTCACATCGTCGAAGCTGAGCAGCGCCGGGCCGCCCGGAGCCGGCTTCTCGAAGTTAGCAACGTTGTACACCACGGGCAGCGTGTTGCGCAGCTTCGATTGGTCCACCAGAGAGTCTTCCCACGCCCCGCCATTCTTGTTGTCGCGCTTGAAGTAGTCGCAGTACCACAGCGCCAGCGGCGTGCCATCGGCTTCAAAGACCTCAAACGCGCGCACGTCGGGCTGCCACACCGGAATGTCTTTGCGCTCTTTGAAGGTGAGTCCGTATAGCTCGTGCGCCGCGTAAAAAACGCCGTCCCTGAGCACAGTGTCCAGCTCGAAGTAGGGCTTCACCTGCGCCTGGTCATAATCGTATTTCGCCTTGCGCACCTGCTCGGCATAGAACTCCCAGTCCGCCGGATCAGGCGTGGACTCTTCGCTTGGAAAATCGCTCAGCGCCTGAATTTCTTTTGCCTCGCTCGCCGCCTTTGCCGTCGTGGCCGGAACCAGCGCATCCAAAAAATGAATCGCCGCTTCCGGTGTCTTGGCCATCTGGTCGGTCAAATTCCATGCCGCGTAATTCGGGTAGCCGAGCAGCGCGGCCTTCTCCGCGCGAAGCTGCGCCAGCCGCGCAATGGTCGAGCGCGTGTCATTCGTGTCTCCGCGTTCCGCCCGGTTCCAGGAGTGCTCAAAGATCTCCTTTCGCGTGGCGCGGTCGCTTAGCAAACTCAGATCGGGTTGCTGCGTAGTGTTCTGCAACGGCAGCAGCCAGCCCTGCTGTTTGCGCGCCTTCGCTTCCTCCGCTGCCGCAGCCTTCTGCCCTGCGCTCAGCCCGGCCAGCGTCGATGGGTCCGTCGTCGAGTATGAGCCCGCCGTGGTCGCATCCAGCAGCTTGGTCATGAACGTGTTCTCAAGCGTCGATTCTTCCTCGTCGAGCTTTTTGAGTTTCTCTTTGTCGGAATTCGACAGGTTTGCCCCGGCCTTCACAAACTGCTGGTAGTCGTACTCCACCAGCCGCAGCGATTCGGCATCGAGCGAGAGCGACGCGCGCTGATCGTAGATCGCCTTGATGCGCGCGAAAAGTTTGGCGTTCAGGTTAATCGCGTCTTCGTGCGCCGCGATCCGAGGAGCTTCGTACGCCTGCGCCTTTTTAAGTTCGGGATCGAGATTCGCTTGCGTCACGCAGTTGAACGCGTTCCACGCGCGGTCGAACAACTGCCCCGACCGCTCCAGCGCCACCAGCGTGTTCTCGAAAGTCGGCGGCGCGGGATTGTTCGCAATCGCCTCAACCTCCACGAGCTGCTGCGCCATGCCTGCGTCAATCGCCGGCTGGTAATCGCTTTCCTTGATCTTGTCGAAGGGCGTTGCCTGAAAGGGCAGCGTGCTGGACGCATAAAAAGGACTGCTCGGTCCGAATTTGCTCGCTGTACTTTTTGCCTGCGCGCCACAGATTCCCGTAGCGGCAACAAAAAGAAGAAGGCTGATTCCTGTGCTTAAAATTCTTCTCTTCCACAGTTTCATTTGCAAATGCATCATGACGGTATGGGCCCCTCAACAGCCAAAAACAACCACCGTCGATTGTAGGTCAATTGAGCGGCGACGGCGAGCAGGTCCTAAAATAGAATCACAAGCCCTCCGATGCGCGGATCAGAGAATCTCTGGCCGGCATCAATGAATGTTTTCCCGGAGAACAAACAAGCAATGCCACCCCCTGCAACCACCGCTGAAACCCGCGCGCAATCCGAGAGTCTGGATCAACTCGCATCCGTTGCCGTGAACGTCGGCCTCGGCCTCAAGCCCGGACAAGAGCTCGTGATGACTGCGTCTGTCGACACGCTGCCCTTGGTTCGCTGCATCACGGAGCACGCGTATCGCGCCGGCGCCTCGCTCGTCACCACGCTCCTCACTGACGACGAGTCCACGCTGCTGCGCTATCACTTCGCTCCCGCCTCGAGCTTCGACCGCGCCGCCAAGTGGCTCTACGACGGAATGGCCGAGGCCTTCAAAAGCGGTGCCGCCCGTCTCGCCATCGCCGGAGCCAATCCGAATTTGCTCTCCAATGAGGATCCCGATAAGGTCGGCCGCGCCAATCGCGCCCTCTCGCAAGCCTATCGCCCGGCCCTCGAACTCATCACGCGCCACCAGATCAACTGGACCATTGTTGCCGGCGCCACGCCTGCGTGGGCCGCGGCTATGTTCCCCAACGACGCGCCTGATGAAGCCATGGCGAAGCTTTGGGCGGCGATCTTCGCCACCACGCGCGTCAACACGCCCGATCCAGTCAGCGCGTGGAAGACTCACGACGCGGAACTGCACAAACGCGCCGCAATCCTCAACGAAAAGCGCTATTCGGCCCTGCAGTATCGCGGCCCCGGCGTGGATTTCCGCCTCGGCCTCGCCGACGATCACGAGTGGCTCGGTGGCGGCACCACCGCGGGCAACGGCAACTACTGCATCCCCAACATGCCTACCGAGGAAGTCTTCACCACGCCGCACAAAGACCGCGCCGACGGCATTGTCACCGCATCAAAACCGTTGTCGCATCTGGGGTCCATGATCGAGGGCATTCAGGTCCGCTTCGAGCACGGCCGCATTGTCGAAGCCCGCGCCACGCAAGGCCAGGAGGTGCTCCAGAGACTCATTGACACCGACGACGGCGCGCGCCGCCTGGGCGAAGTGGCGCTCGTTCCCCACTCTTCTCCCATCGCGCAAAGCGGCCTTGTCTTCTTTCACACGCTCTTCGACGAGAATGCCGCCTCGCACATCGCGCTCGGCCAATCCTATTCGTCGTGCCTGCGCAACGGAGACAAGCTCTCGCCCGAGGAACTCGCCGCCAAAGGCGCTAACACGAGCCTCATTCACGTTGACTGGATGATCGGCTCCGCTCAGCTCGACATCGATGGCATTACCGCAACAGGCGCTACCGAACCGCTCATGCGCAAGGGAGAGTGGGCTTAGCAGGACCCACGCACACATGGAACCGGTCACTCACTTTCTTACCGGCGCTTGTTTGGGCCGCGCCGGATTCAATCGCAAAACGGCCTACGCCACGCTCGTTGCAGTGTTGGCCGCCGAGGCCGCCGACCTCGACGTCTTCTGGGGATTCGGCGGCCCGGTTGACGAGCTCAAGCATCATCGCGGCATCACGCACACCTTCTGGGCCGTGCCTGTGGTGGCAGGCGTCGTGGTGGGCGCAGTGGCCCTGCTTCATCTCTGGCGCACGCGAAACAAAAGCAAGGGTGCCTCATCCTTATCATCCGCGCCAGCCTCTTCCCAAGGTGATGCTCTCGTCCAAGACTCAAAGGCGCCCCCGGCGCCGCCCGCCGCACAGCCCATCCACTGGGGCTGGCTCTATCTCACCGCCTGCGTCGCCGCGCTCAGCCATCTCCTGCTCGACTGGACTAACAACTACGGCGTGCGGCCATTCTTCCCCTTCAATTCCCACTGGTATGCCGGCAGCTTTATGTTCATCGCCGAGCCGATTCTCTGGGGGCTATTTTTTCTGGCGTTCGCGATTCCCTGGATACTCGGCCTTGCCGATCGCGAGATCGGCGCGCGCCGCAAGCCTTTTCGAGGTCAGGGCTGGGCCATCTTCGCTCTCACTGGAACGTTGCTCCTGGGCTGCCTGCGCTGGGCCGAGCACGCGCAGGCTCTGGCCATGATCGACAACACGAATGTGGCCTCCGAGCCAGTGACGCGCATGGCCGCCGAGCCTTACCCGGTGAATCCTTTCCACTGGCACGCGATTCTCGAGACGCCCGACTTTTATCAGACCGCCGAGATCCGCACATGGTCCGGCTCAATCGACAGCGACGCGCAGCGCGATGTTCTCTACAAGCCGACGGACACGCCTGCGGTTGAAGCCGCCAAACGCACGCCGCTGGGCCAGGTGTATCTCGACTGGGGAACTTGGGCCGTAGTGCGCGACCTCGGCCCCGAGCCAATTCCAGGCCCTGTGCCGGGCCTCGACCCTCCGCAACTGCCTCCGAATCGTACCTGGACGACAGTCGAATTCACCGATCTGCGCTTCGACTACGCGTTCATCGGAACCCGCAGCGCCTCCGCGCGCTCGCCCCTTGCCGGCTGGGTCTACATCGTCGACGGCCGCGACGACGCAGGCGAGGCCATGAATGGCCGGGAACAACGGTAGAAGATTTGTTCCTGCGGAAAATTTTGTTCGCCCGGTGGAACGGTTTAGGTTGACCGCACGGCCCGTGGACCGCAGAATAGATGCAGTCCGCTTATTCGTGGGATCGCCGTACAAGGCCGGGGTTTCCCCGTCGCCATTCAATTGAGGTGGTCATGATCGCTTATCTGTTGGTGTTGCTGGGTGTGTTTAGCCGTTATTTGGTTGCGGGCCACTTGCCGCTGTTGAACTTCACTGCCGTCACGGGCTCGCTGCTCTATTTCGGCGCTCGCCGCTCCTGGCGCGAAATGCTGGCGCCCCTTGCCGTCTTCATGGTGAGCGACTTTTGCCTGACCACCTACACCTACCACTACGCATTCCATTGGCAGAGCTATGGGATCACTTGGACTTGGTACTTGGCCGTCATGGTCCTCGGCTCCATCCTGCTCAAGAAGCGGACCACCTTCGCCCGCGGCGCGGCCGGCGCTCTTCTGGGCCCGACCTCCTTCTGGCTCGTCTCCGACTACAGTGTTTGGGTTAGCGGATTCAACGGCTACCCTCACACGCTCGCCGGGCTCGGTGCCTGCTACGTGGCCGCGATCCCGTTCTATCGCAACGACCTTGCCGCGACTTCGATCATGCTCGCGGCGGCGCTCGGTGCGCCTGCGCTGGCACGCAGATTCCGCCCGCAAGTGGCCAGCGGCGCGCCGAACGCGGCGTGATTCCAGACCACTTCAGTATCTATTTCAGGCTTGCGTTGGATTGACAGTCGCGGCTGCAACAACCGACCGTTGTAAAGGTGCGCCCTTCCCTCGCGCATCGGAGGTCGAACATGCAGATGCGATTCCCTGTCCGCAGAAGCCTTACGCTCACAATCTTTTTGTGCGTGCTGGCCATCATCCCGCTCTCGGCTCAGCAACAGAACGGCAGCAAGCAGAACAGTGGAACCAAGCCCGCGACCGGCAGTGAAAAGGCCGAAGTTCGCGTCGAAAAGTTCAACGTCAAGCAGGAATTCGGCCCGCAGGCCACTTCAAAGCGTGGCGAAAAGTTGACCGCGGTGACCCCGCCAGATCAGGGCAACGGCGGGAAGGGCCAGGGCGCGCCCGACGCGACCACCCGTCAGGAGTTTGGCCCAACGGTCCACGGTTCGCGTAAGGACAGATCGGCCGCGGCCAACCCGGCGGCAAGCCGCAGTCGACGAGCGCTCAGAACACGCAAACAAGCGCTCCGAAATAGGATTAGTTCCCCAGAGCAACGGAAGTTTTGCGGTTCGTAGCCGCTCCAACTCGGCTGTTCCCCGGCTGGCGTCTTACCCTTCCAGCAATTTCCCGCTGCGCTTCTTCCGCATCCACCACCACGCAAAGCCAATCACAGCAAGCACGCCCACAGCGATAACCGCGGGCACCGCGTGGCGCGCCACCAGGTCAACCGCGCCCGGGCCCAGCTTGAGCACCAGCAATGACAGCGCCAGCCAGCGCAACATTCTCCCCACAAACACAGCCACAAGAAAATACGGAATGCGCATCTCGAACACGCCCGACGCGAAGATGAACATCTTCCACGGCGCAGGCGGCGGCATCATCGACGGAATCATCACCGCCAGGAACTCCTGCCGCTGAAAGCGATCGCGCATTTGCTCGAACTTAGCCCGGTTTACCCGCTTGAGCAGGAACAGCTCGCCCCCGGCGCGGCCCAGCCCGTAAGGCAGCAGACCGCCCAGTGCCGATCCCGCCGCCGCCATCAAGCAATAGACCCAGAAGTGGCGCTTGTCGTTCCACACATAGAGCGCCAGAATTGCGTCCATGGGAACTGGAATGCTCGAGGAGTCCAGCACGGCAATCGCGCCGACTCCCAGGATTCCCCACTTCATCAGCGTCGGCAGAAGCACCAGCTTCCATTCCCCCACCAGATGCGCAAAAAACTGCTTCAAACGCTCTCCCCTTCCGGCCTATCCTGCGTCAATTCAATAGGAACCATTGTACGAGGGATGCTACTGCTCAAATATTTCACGGGGATGAGAGAATAGATAGGAAGGACTCAGACGGGGAGCGGGGGATTTGTGTGTCCCTGAAGACGCTCCAGAATCTAGAATGCCCATCAGCCAACCGCCAGCCGAAGTGAACGAGCCCGAGGGATCCCCCGAGGCATCCATTGCCCCGAGCCCGCAAACGGACAGTTCCGCGAAGGAGCCTTCCGTTCCCGGTGGGTTTCTCGGACTGCCCTTGAACCCCAAGGGTCCGCTGGAGACCAATGGGTCCGGTCCCTCCCCTCTCCGCGGTTCGCGCTGGGTCGACTACGATACCCACGAATTGCTGGAGATGATCGGCGAGCTCGAAGACGAGCGGCGCTGGTCCCGCTTGCGCGAAGGCTTCTGGCTCGCTCTTCTCTTTCATATTTTGCTTTTCTCGGCGATTACCTGGATTCCGACCTACATCTTCAAAGTGCCCAGAGTCGTTGACCCCTTCGACGCGATCAAGCAGCGCAAAGACCTCACGTACCTCGACCTGCCGCCTGACGCCCTGCGCGAGACCCAGCCCAAAGTTGTGCCCAAGCCGCTCAATCATCCGCTCATCGACAAAAAGACTCTCGACGAGCTGAATCACGAGTCGCCGCCCACGCCGCCTCCGCCTGCCGCACAGCAGGCTCCGGACCAGTCCAGGCCGCAGCCTTCGCAACCGATTCCGCCCAATCCGCAGTCACAGGTTGAAGCGCCGCGTCCTGCAGCCGTTCCGGCCAAGCCCAACTTCGCCGTGGCTCCGCAGAATCCCGCCGACCAGCTTCGGCAAGATATGCAGAACGCCATGCACGGCCATGGCCAACAGCCCGATATGCCTTCAGGCGGACTGTCGATGCACCCTGGCGCGGGCAACGGCGTGCAGGTTCTTTCCGACACGCAGGGCGTTGACTTCAGCAACTGGCTCGCGCGCTGGCACTACATTACGCAAATGACCTGGGATCCGCTTATCCCCGACGAGGTCAACCCGCCCATCCTCAAGTCGGGCGTGGTGGCCATCCGATTCAAGGTATTGCCGAACGGCCAGGTCACTGACATGCAGTTGGACGGCCGCTCCGGCGACACCGGCCTTGACCGCGCAGCCTGGGGCGCCATCAGCGGCTCCAGCTATCCCAATCTGCCTCGGAACTTCCACGGCCCTTATCTCGAGCTCCGCGCATATTTCCTCTACAACACCGAGCCGCGGTAACAGCCGTCGCGTTCCCGCTCTCAATTCTTTCGTCACCCTCCTGGAAGACTTGCATAAGTGTAACCTATGGATTACAATATCAATCAGTGGTCCGAATCGACTGGGCACAGTGCAAGTTCGTCGCACCGAAGAATTCGCGGTCTGGCTGGGCGGCCTTAGGGACAGACAGGGTCGCGCGAAGATATTGGCGCGGATCGATCGGTTGGAAGATGGAAACCCCGGAAAAACGAGAAGCGTTGGTGCAGGCGTCGTCGAAATGAAGATCGATTTTGGTCCCGGCTACAGGGTCTATTACATCCAGCGGGGACAGTTGCTGATCCTTTTGCTTTGCGGCGGCGACAAAAGTACGCAAGCCAATGACATCAAGCGGGCGAAGGCCCTCGCGATGCAATGGGCCGAAACGGAGCGATGAGATGTAGAGTCGCTTTGTAGTTAAGCGGGTTCGCCCGCAAACACTCGAAAGAGGTGAATAAGCCATGCAACGCACTCCCCTGCAAATCCAACAGGCGATCAAGACAAAGCCGTACGATGCGGCAGAATTCCTGACCGATCCCGAGACGATCGCCGCTTATCTGACAGAGGCGCTGGAGAGCGACGATCCACGCTCCATTGCAAAGGCGCTAGGGGCCGTGGCGCGGGCGCGGGGAGGAATGGCCCAGCTTGCGCGCGAGACTGGCGTCACCCGCGAATCTCTTTACCGCGCGCTCAGCGAAACGGGCAACCCGGAGCTGGGCACGGCTCTCAAGGTCATGCACGCGCTGGGAGTGCGGCTTTCAGCTTCATTGGAGGCTTGAATTCGCTCAAATCTGTTCCCGCGATTCAAGGATCAACGGCCTCCCCGCGAGCACGGCCCAAGCCGTCATGTTTAGGTGAGGCTTATGTTGCCTGCCGCCCAAACGGGAGCCTGATGCGCAGCACGCGTTCCCGCGCGCGTTCCTCAGTCAGATTCTGCAACCGTGCGCGCAATAGGCCGTCGAGCGAGATCATGCCTACAAGCTTCCGGTCCGATTGCGGATCGAGGACCGGAAGACGCGTGAACCCCGACTCTGCCATGCGATGAACAACCACTCGAAGCGGTTCGTCGGCAAACGCCACCACCATATCCTTCACCGCAATGTCGGCCAGCCTCAAGGCCCCTCCCTTGCCCGGTGCTTGATCGAACAGCTCGAAGAGCTTGGTGCGCGTGAGCACTCCCAGCAAGCCCCCTTCACCATCGACCACCGGGAACAGGTGTTGGCCCCGGGGATGCTCCGGGCGGCGAACGAGGTCGCGCGCTTCGTCCACAGTTGCATCGCCGGGCAGCGCCACGACGTTGGTGCCCATCACTTCCTTCACAAACAGAATCTCGAATGGATCGAGCGAGTACTCGCGGCTCAGATGATATCCGCGGCGCGAAATTTTCTCGGTCAGAATGGATCGCTTGAGCGTAAGCACGGTGAAGAGATGGGCAAGAAAGCACGCCACCATCAGCGGCAGAAGCATGTTGATGTCGTGCGTCAATTCAAGGGGCAAACACGATGCCGGTGAACGGCGAGCGCATGGTGCCGCCCAGGATAGCCCCCATTCCCACCAGCGCCCAGAACCCGCCGCCAAAGTGCGGCAGGAACATCCCTTCGATCCCCCCCCAGCGCGGCGCCCATCATCAGCAACGGCGCAAGTACGCCGCCCGAAGTTCCCGAGCCCAGCGAGATCATCCAGATTGCCGACTTGACCAGAAGAACCCCCAAAAGAATCTTGAACGCTACATCGCCCTGGATCAGCATGGCGATGGTGTCGTATCCAACGCCCAGCGCCTGCGGGAAGATCAAGCCCCCGATCCCCACGAACAGGCCGCCGATCGCCGGCCACCACATCCAGTGAATCGGCAGCTTCTTGAACAGGTCTTCCGCCCCGTAAACGCCCAGCGTCAACAACGCCGAAAGCGCGCCTGCGGCAATCCCGGCAAACACGCAGCCGGCCAGTCCTGCGGGGCCGATGAACACGGGATGGCCCGACACCGGAAAGAGCGGTCCCAGGCCGAGAATGTAACGCCGGACGGCGCACGCCGCGGCGCTGGCCAGCGCCACGGGGATAGCGCTCCGCGGCTTCCACTCAAACAGCAATAGCTCCACCGCCAGCATCACCGATGCCAGCGGCGCGGCAAATGTCGCCGACATTCCCGCCGCGGCTCCGGCCACCAGCAGCGTCCTGCGCTCCATGCTCGTCAAATGGAAGAACTGGGCGATCATCGAGCCGAATGCGCCGCCGGTCATGATGATCGGCCCCTCGGCGCCAAACGGTCCGCCTGATCCAATCGAAATGGCCGCCGACAGCGGTTTGAGGATGGCGAGGCGCGGGCGAACGCGGCTGCCATTCATCAGAATCGATTCAATGGCCTCCGGGATTCCGTGACCGCGTATTTGTTCCGAGCCGTAACGCGCCATCAAGCCCACAATGAGCGAACCAACGATTGGAACCGCTATCGCGTAAATTCCCAGATGATTGCCGGCTGGGGAAACAAACGCAGTGCTGATTCGCTGGTAGTAAAAGATGTTGGTAAACAATCCGATCAGGCGAAGCAGGAACCACGCCACAAACGCGCCCAGAACGCCGATCAGTATCGCCATCACCGAGATCGGGATCACCCGGACCGTCGTCGTAAAATCGCCCAGCTCCTCAAGTGTCGAGCCGCGGTGTTTTGCGGCAGCAGCTTCAGTCATCGTGGTTCCCTTCCCCGCTCTCTTGAGGCGGCCAGAAGCTTTTTGAGCGAGTCGGAAAGCGCCATGCCTTCAAACTGCAGTTGAGGCCAGATGGAAACGGTGAGCCTGCGTAGCCAATCCTCGCCGCGCGGCGTCAGGTGCAACAGAACCTCGCGCCGGTCCTCTTCGCCGTGCTGTCGTGCCACTGCTCCCTGTTTCTCCAGCCGGTCGATCAGCTCCACTGTGCTGTGGTGGCGCAGGCACAGCCGCTCCGAAATTGTTGTCACCGTGGGCCGTGCGCCTTTCGGCAATCCCCTGATCGCCAGCAGAAGCTGATGCTGTTGTGGTTCCATGCCATGCGAGCGCGCAGCCTCTTCGCTAAAGTGCAGAAACTGCCGGATCCGGAAGCGAAATTCGGCAAGCTTGCGGTAATCGGTTGCGGAGATCTCGCTTCGTCGGACACTGGATTTGGCTGCTCGAATGCTTTTGCTCATGTTCGATCCACTGTTTCAAATATATCGTATCGCGACCTAACTTCCTCGCCCCTTCCGCAAAAACCGCAAACTGCGGTAGAATTTTCTTGTGCCCATGCGCCGCCGTCTCAACATTGCCGGCTCGCCCCTCCTCAGGCGCTTTCGCCGCGGCCGCCCCGACCGTGGGCGCTGAACCCACGCGCCGAGTAATCTATTCCTGTCGAGAGTTATGTCCGCGCGAGCCGTGCCTCGTGCAAAATGCCCGCAGGATCTCCACGGTTCTGAATCCGCACAATGGTTTCGAGCAATCATTCGCGCCAACGCGCGGATAGAAAGGCATTCCCCGATGAACAGCTTCAATAGCCGCGCCGTGCTCACCTCCGGCAGCCGCTCCTACACCATCTACCGCCTCCCTGCCCTCACCGCTCGCGGCTTCAACCTCGCGCGCCTTCCCTTCAGTCTCAAAATTCTTCTCGAAAACCTCCTGCGCCGCGAAGACGGCGTCAACGTCACCGCCGCCGACATCGAATTCCTCGCCAAATGGGACGCCAAAGCCGAGCCCAGCCGCGAAATCGCCTACATGCCCGCCCGCGTCCTCATGCAGGACTTCACGGGCGTTCCCGCAGTCGTCGATCTGGCCGCCATGCGCGACGCCATCAAAACCCTCGGCGGCGATCCTGAGCGCGTCAATCCCCTCGCCCCCGCCGAGCTCGTCATCGACCACTCCGTCCAGGTAGATGAGTACGGCACGCCTGCGGCCTACGAGGCCAACTCGCTCCTCGAATTCCAGCGCAACCGCGAGCGCTACGCATTCCTCAAGTGGGGCCAGTCCGCGTTTCGTAACTTCTCCGCCGTCCCGCCCGGCATGGGCATCTGCCACCAGGTCAATCTCGAGTATTTGGCCCGCGTGGTCTTCACCACAGAGATTGACGGCCAATTTTTTGCATACCCCGACACACTCGTCGGCACCGACTCACACACCACCATGATCAACGGCCTCGGCGTTCTCGGCTGGGGCGTTGGCGGCATCGAGGCCGAAGCCGCAATGCTCGGCCAACCCGTGAGCATGTTGATCCCACAGGTCGTCGGCTACAAACTCACCGGCAAACTGCGCGAAGGCGCTACGGCCACCGATCTCGTCCTCACCGTCACGCAGGCGCTGCGCAAGCTCGGCGTCGTCGGCAAATTCGTTGAGTTCTACGGCCCCGGAATCACCGATCTCCCGCTCGCCGATCGCGCCACCATCGGCAACATGGCCCCCGAGTACGGCGCCACCTGCGGCATCTTCCCCGTCGACGCTGAGACCCTCCGCTACCTGCGCCTCACCGGCCGCAGCGAAGAGCAGATCGCGCTCGTCGAGGCGTATTACAAGGAGCAGGACCTCTTCCACTCCGCCGGCGCGCCCGAAGCCGAGTATTCGCAGACCCTCGAGCTCAACCTCGGCGACGTCGAGCCCAGTGTTGCCGGGCCCCGCCGCCCGCAGGATCGCGTGCTTCTCAAGGATGCTGCCGCCAGCTTCGCGCAACAACTGCCTTCACTCTTGGCGCCAACCGCCAAGCCGCTCGGCTCGCGCACCGCAGCCAAATGGCAACGAGACACCGTCACCGACACCGCGATCGCCGTTGCCGCCGAAGAGAACGAGGGCTCTCCCAGTTCCTCCGCTGCACTGCCCGTCGCCGCTCAGGTCACCGCTACGGTCGCCCAAAACACAGTAAAAGCCCGCTTCAACGTCGATCCCGACCAGTATCTCGACCACGGCTCAATCGTCATCGCCGCCATCACTAGTTGCACCAACACATCGAACCCCTCGGTGATGATCGCCGCGGGCCTGCTCGCCAAAAAAGCCGTCGAAAAAGGCCTCACTGTTCCGCCGTGGGTCAAGACCTCGCTCGCGCCGGGTTCGCGCGTCGTCACCGACTACTACGAAAAAGCGGGCCTCCTGCCCTATCTCAATAAGTTGCGCTTCAATGTAGTCGGCTACGGCTGCACCACCTGCATCGGCAACTCCGGCCCGCTGCCCGCTGACGTTTCCAAATCTATCGACGAGCACGGCCTCGTCGCCGTCAGCGTGCTCTCGGGCAATCGCAACTTCGAGGGCCGCGTCAACGTCGACGTGCGTGCAAATTATTTGATGTCCCCGCCGCTCGTCGTCGCATTCGCGCTCGCCGGCCGCATCAGCCACAACTTCGACGCCGACCCGCTCGGCAGCGATCAAACCGGCAAGCCCGTCTACCTGCGCGACATCTGGCCCACGCAAGCCGAAGTCTCCGCCGCCATCGAGCGCGCCGTTTCGAGCGAAGGCTTCCGCAAGGAATACGCCACCGTGACAGATGGCGACGCCACCTGGCAGGGCCTCAGCTTCCCCACCGGCGACGTCTACCAGTGGGAGCCGGACTCGACCTACATTCGCAAGGCGCCCTACTTCGACGGCATGACCATGACGCCCGCGCCCATCACCGACATTGCCGGCGCGCGCGTGCTCGCCGTTCTCGGCGACTCAGTGACGACAGACCATATTTCGCCTGCCGGTTCCATTAAAGCCAACGGCCCCGCCGGCCAGTATTTATCGGCCCACGGCGTCAAGCCCGCTGACTTCAACTCCTACGGCTCGCGCCGTGGCAATCACGAAGTCATGGTGCGCGGCACCTTCGCCAATGTCCGCCTGCGCAACAAGCTCGCGCCCGGCACTGAGGGTGGCGTCACGCGGCTGCTCCCCGAAGACGAGCCGATGTCCATCTTCGACGCCAGCGTGAAGTACGCCGAGCGCGGCATCCCGCTTATCATCCTGGCTGGAAAAGAATACGGCTCCGGCTCTTCGCGCGACTGGGCCGCCAAGGGCCCAAAGCTGCTCGGCGTCCGCGCTGTCATTGCTGAAAGCTTCGAACGCATTCACCGCTCCAATCTCGTTGGCATGGGCATTCTGCCACTGCAGTTTGAGGCGGGCCAGAACGCCGAATCCCTCGGCCTCACCGGCGAGGAGGTCTACGACTTCAATCACTTGGCTCTTCGGCTAGATGCGATGCGCAAAGGCCAACGCATCGAAGAAACCACTCTGCTTTCACGCTACCTAAAGAACGTGAGAAATTCGGATCCAAGATTTATGTTCGTGCAAGCAAAAACTGCGGACGGAACCGTAAAAGAATTCGGCGCGACCATCCGCATCGACACGCCGCAGGAGATCGAGTACTACGAGCACGGCGGAATTCTGCAGTACGTCCTGCGCCAATTGGCCGCAAAGTAGCAGCGACCAATCCGAAAACTGAGCGCCCCACCCTCGCTGCGTCGCCCATTTGCCGCCAGGGTGGGATGGTTTTCTCGGGTGCCTATCGAATCCGCGGAATCGGAAGCTCGGGTGACGGTTCTCCGCGATCGAGCGCCCGTAGCCACTCGCGCACGCTCTCGCGAACGGTCTCGACTTCAATCTCTGCGTAAGGCGAAGGAAACGGTTCAAGCCGGCGCAATGCCGCGCGCAGCAATGATGCGGCGCCTTTAGGATTCTTCTTCTGTAAGTGGTGAAACGCTGCCGTAATTTGAATCAGCGCCTGCAGGAAAGTCTTCTCCGGCTCCTCGCACTTCAGCCAGACACCCTCCCAATGTTCATGCGCGAGAAAAAATTCGCCGGTCCTGTAGCATCGCAGCCCTTCCGCCAGCGCTCCCGAACTCCAGTCCAGGGACATCGGTTCCTCACTGCGGCTCGCTCCAGGGCGAACTGTGAACTGCGACCTGAGAACTGTGTACTAGTCCTTCGGCTCCAGCACTTCGTCCAGCAGCATGCGCAGGCTGTTGGCGCGGGCGTGGCCCAGTTGCAGATCGGCCGAAGTGGCTTGGGAAACTTCATCGGCGAGATTCAGCGCGGCCAGCACGGCAACGCGCAACGAATCGGCTGTCCGTCCGTGCGCGGCCACCGCGCGCATCTTGGCGTCGACCACCGCCGCCAGCTCGCGGATGTGCTCAGGATCCTGCCCCGAAAGATGGTAGAGCTGGTCGTAGATCTCTACCGTCACATATTCGCCCGGATTGCTGCGTACCGGATTGTTGTGTTTTTGTTCGGCCACTGCTCCCTCACAGTTCCAGTGTGTCGAGCTGCTTGAGCAGCCGCTCCACGCGCTCGCGCACCTGGTCGCGCTCGGCGCGCAGCGCGCTCAACTCGCTTTTGAGCTGCTCCACCACGGGTGATTGCGCCTGAGCCTGCGCCTCGGCCTGCGCGGCGCGAGCTTCGGCTTCAGTCGCGCGCGTTTCCAATTCCGCCACGCGCGCCTCGACCGCAGCCCGCGCCTGCCGTTCCCGCTTGACCACATCGACGGCGCGCCGTACCCGCTCCTCGAGCGCCGAAAAATCGTCCACACTCACGGCCAGCGCGACCGGTTCTTCATGCGCCTGCTGCTCTTCGTTCTGCGTCTCCACTGCCGCCTCCGATTCCGACATCGATCCCCCCAAACAGACCCCGTTTGCGTTCGAGTATACAGCGGTTCCAGAATTGATTTACCCCAAAGCCGCCGCTTCAGAGTGGCATTTTCATAAAGAAAATGCCACCTTTCACCGACCTAAAGAGGGCTCGTGAATTCTGGAACCGCTCTATATCGCCGATCAGCGTCGATTCTTCTCTCAAATCCGCTGTCGCGCGCTCAAACCCGCAGCCGCGCTCCCGCCTTGCCAACGGCTTGCACTACGCGCGCCTGGAACTCCTGCAACTCCTCCTCGCGCAGCGTGCGATCCTGCGCCTGGAACGTCGCGCCCAACAGCAGCGCATACTCGCCTTTGCCGAGCCGGGCATCGCGGAACACCTCGCGAACCCGCCACTCCACAAGCTCCGGAATCTTCAACTCGGCCATTGCGCGATCAATGGTTTCCCACGTAATGCCCTCGTCCAAAACCAGGGAAAAGTCGCGCCGCACCGGCTGATAGCGCGAAATCTCCCGCGCCACTGGCCTGCGCAAGGTCAGCTTGTAGAGCCGGTCGAGGTACAACTCGCCGATCAGCACTGCGTCCTTGATCTTCCGCGCCGCTGCCTCCCGCGGATGCAGTTGCCCAAACCACCCAACCGTCACGCCGTCAGCCACCGCGCGCGCCGCGCGATACGGATGCAGCCACTCCGGAGTCAAGCCAGCTTCTGGCGGAAAGCGGTCGAAGTACATCGCACGCATCTCGAAGCTTGCGAGCACCTGCTCCACCACGCCCTTCACGTCATGGAACTCGAACTCCCTTCCCGCGTGCAGTGCGCTCTCCTCGGGTAAACTTCCCACTGCTCCGAACGCCAGCGCTGGCCGCTCTTCCACCTTGTCCGTTATACCGCCAAATACCGTGCCCAGTTCGAACAACCGCACATCGCTCACGTCGCGGTTCAGGTTGCCCGCGATCATCGCCAGCATTCCGGGCACGAGCGAAGGCCGCAGCACGCCCGCCTCCTCGCTGAGCGGATTGCCCAGCGGAACCACTTGCCCAGGTTGCGGCGCGGTCAACGCCCCTTCTGCCGCCGAGCAGAACGAGCTCCCAATCGCCTCATGGAATCCAGCGGCCAGCAGAGTGCAGCGAACCGCCGCCTCCTTTTCCGCCCACGGCAGCGCGCGCACGCCCTCGCCAAACGCAGGCAGCGTGTTGGCAAACCGGTTGTATCCGTAAACCCGCGCGACCTCTTCGATCAGGTCGATCTCCCGCTCCAGATCCAACCGCCAGCTCGGCAGCGTGACACTCCACGACACTTCTCCGGAGGTCGGACGCACCGCAGAGGCCAGCCCGCATCCGAGCGCCGTCAGAACTCCTTCGACAGTTGTCGCAGTGATTCCCTCTTCGTCTTCCGTCGCGCCCAGAACCCTCCACACCTCGCTCAGCTTGAGCTGGATGGGCTTGCGCCGCGCCGTGCGGTCTTCCGCGGCCGCCACGCGCGCATCCACCAGCTCGCCCTCAACCCATCCACCGTTCGCCAGCAGAATCGCGCTCACCAGCGCCGACGCCACCGGCGCCGCATTGAAGTCCGCGCCACGCTCGAACCTGTGGCTCGCATCGGTGTGCAGCCCATGCCGCCGCGCCGTTTGCCGCACTGCAACGGGATCAAACCACGCCGCCTCCACGAGCACGTTCTTCGTCTCCGGCGTAATCATCGTGTCCCAACCGCCCATCACCCCCGCCAGGCCCAGCGCCTTCGTGTGATCGGCCACGACGAGGTCGTCCGCGTCCAGCACGCGGTCGATGCCGTCCAGGGTCTTCAGCCGCTCACCCTTGCGCGCACGGCGCACAATGATTCCTCCCTCAACCTTGTCCAGATCGAAGGCGTGTGTCGGCTGGCCCATCGCCAACCACGCAAAGTTCGTCGCATCCACGGCATTGAGGATCATCTTCTGCTCGAGAAGGCCGAAGTAGGTCGCCACCTCCGCGCCCGCGAACCAATCACGCGACTCGCCGATCTTAATCTCTCGCAGCACACGCGCCGTGAACCGGCCGCACGCGTCTTCTGCCTCAATCCGTACAGAAAACGGCTTAGCGGCCAGCTTCGGTGCTGGCAGCGCCAACTGTAGCGCCGGCAGCTTCAGCCCGTAAATCGCCGCCGCCTCGCGCGCAATGCCGTAATGATTCATCGCGTCCACACGATTGGTCGTAATGTCCATCTCGTAAACCGAACCATTGTCGATCGAGCCGTTCCGCTCGCTGAGCGGATAGATTCCCTCCACCGCGATCCCGCGCAGAGTGAGTTCTTCGGCCAACTGCACGTCATCGACGGCGAGTCCCGGCAAATACGCTCGAAGCCATTTGGTCAGAATCTTCATGCAAACTGCCCCAAAAACCGCATGTCTCCCGCAAAGAAGCTCCCAATCTCGCTGATCCCGTACTTCATCATCGCGATCCGCTCCACGCCCATGCCAAACGCGAATCCCGAAATCTGCTTCGCGTCGTAAGCAGGCTGCTTTTCCGCAGCGAACGCGAACACCGCGGGGTCCACCATGCCGCAGCCCAGCAGCTCAATCCAGCCCGACTGCTTGCATTTGCGGCAGCCCTTGCCGCCGCAGAAAATGCAGCTGATCTGCACGTCAGCGCTCGGCTCCGTGAACGGAAAGAACGACGGGAAGAACCGCGTCTTCACCGCCGACCCGAAGAGCGCCTTCATGGCGTGGTCGAGCGTGCCCTTCAGGTCGCTGAAGGTAATGTTCGAATCCACGCACAGCCCCTCGACTTGATGAAAGATCGGCGAGTGCGTTGCATCCGCTGCGTCGTTGCGGTGCACCTTGCCCGGAATCACAATCCGCACCGGCGGCGGCTGCTGCTCCATGGTTCGCATCTGCACAGGCGAAGTGTGCGTGCGCAGCAGCAGCCGGTCGCGCAGCGGCCTGCGTTCCTGGCCCGCCACCACGAGCGTGTCCTGCGTGTCGCGCGCCGGATGGCCCGGCGGAAAATTCATGCACTCGAAGTTGTAGTAGTCGGTCTCAACCTCCGGCCCCACGCCCACCGAATAGCCCAGCGCCGCGAACACCTGAACAATCTCATTCATCGTGCGCGTAATCGGATGCTCGGCGCCGGTCAGCCGCCGCGTCCCCGGCAGCGTAATGTCGATGGCCTCGGCCTTCAACGCCGCATCACTCGACCCGCCGCCCAGCGCCGCATCCAGCAGTCCCTCCACCACTTCCTTCAGCGCGTTGAAGCGCACGCCCAGCGCCTTCTTCGCTTCAGGCGGAGCAGCCTTCAGCCACCGGCCCGAAACCTCGTTGAGCCGGCCCTGCTTGCGCCCCAGCCATTCCAGGCGAAACGCCTCCACGCCCGCTTCGTTGGAGATGAATGTGGCATCGACGCGCGCCCGATTCTCAAGCGCGGCAAACGCTTTAGCGAGCGCAGCTTCGCTATATTCCGGTAGATCAGGTATCGCTTCGTTCGTCATGTGTAAACAGCAGGATAAAGCATTGCATCCAGCAGATGCGCGCTCACGCGCGCCTGAAGGTTCGGGGAATGCCTAATCGCAGTCAACAGCCGCGTGCGCCTGCGCGCCCGCCTCAGAGCATCGACCTAACCAGATCTGCGCTACACGCCACGGCCGCCAAAAGGGCCGAGCCCCCCAAACGCACAACGGCCCGGAGTCCTTTCGAACCCCGGGCCGCCTCTTCCGCCAGTCATATCTCTACCTTGGGTGCCCCGCCCTCGGCGTCCGCCGCGGCGGATCTTTGCGCCTAGGGTGGGATAGCTCGAAGCTTCCTTACGCTGCCTTGCTGGCCTGTGCCGCCTTGGCCTTCGCCGGCTGCGCTGCCTTGGCCTGCTCCACGAGCTTGGTAAATCCAGCCGCGTCGTGCACGGCAATGTCGGCCAGGATCTTGCGGTCCAGCTCAACGCCGGCCTTCTTCAATCCGCTGATGAACTGCGAGTAGCTCGTCCCGTTCAGTTTGCACGCCGCGGCAATGCGCACAATCCACAGCGAGCGGTACTGGCGCTTCTTCAGCCGCCGGCCCGTGTAAGCAAACTTCAGGCCGCGCTCCACAGCCTCCTGGGCCGCCTGGTAGAGCTTCGATTTGGTCAGGAAATAGCCGCTGGCGCGCTTCAGAATCTTCTTGCGCCGGTCATTCCGCTTGGTGCCACGTTTTACGCGAGGCATGTTTGTTCTCCTTTTTTGGATCCCGCCGATCCATCTCCGCCTGGTGCGGAGAATCGCAGAATCCGGTTCAAGCACGTCGAGCTCAAATCTAAGAGCTAACGGCTCTGGTTACGCGGCTGGAGGCAGGAGGCCATCACATTTGCGATGGCTGTCAACCTCTTCACTCGCTCTCGTCAAGCCTGATCTCTCGCCGTTTCCGGCGGGGGGCCAATGCAACGGCCCAATAGCATCGGCACGCCCCTCCTCCAAAGAGTCCAGGGCGCGGAGCGCCTCAGGCGTAGGGAATCATGCGCGCTACCTTCGCGTAGTCGCCGTCGGAAACAAGCAGAGTTCGTCCCAGCTTCCGCTTGGTCTTTGGCGCCTTCGACGTAAGGATGTGCCGCGTCTTCGTCTGGCCCCGCTTGATCTTGCCGGTCCCAGTCTTGCTGAAGCGCTTTTTCGCGCCCGTATGGGTCTTCAACTTTGGCATGTTGTCTCGTTTTCTCGTAAGGCGAGGCGGGAACCGCCCAGCCATCGGCCTCAAAGACAGGGATTTCCTTCCCTATCAAGACCTTAAACAGTATACCGCAAGCGCAGCTTTCCCGCGACCGGAACCCGCCAGCCCCGCTAACTCCGCCGACCCGCTCCCTTGTTCCCTCGCTCCCTGCTGCCTTCACTCCGCCGGATCATCCGCCGTGAACGCCGAGCAGCACGGCTTCTCCGTCGCATGGAAGTTCATCACCTCCACGCGCGTCCCATCCGGATCGTAGAGATTGAACTGGTATTTGCCGTCAAGCCCGATCTTCGGCGCCTGGTCGTGGCGGCCGCTCAGCCGATTCCCGTCCACCAGCACCTTGTATGCGTCGGGAACCGATGCCACGCCGATCGAGAAATGGTCCAGCACGCCCAGCGTCTGCTGCGTCATGTCTGCCGGAATCCCTTTGCCCGGGCCCGCCGCCAGCATGTACTCAATCCAGTCGTGCGCGTCAGGAACCTGCTGGCTCACCCACTCCACTTTGCCATCGCGCCCGCCCCACCAATACGGCTTGAGACCCAGCAGGTCGCGATAAAACTTGTCCTCTGTCGCGCGGTCGTGCACCAGCAGGCCCACATGGATAATGTGATGGCCGATGGCATTCGGCGCGTCCACCGGCTTCGGGTGCGCCGGCGGCTCTATGAATTGGATGGTATTGCCCTCCGCATCGAGCACATCAAACCAGCGGCTGCCGTCCGCGCCGCGCTCCACGTGCGCCGGCGTCGTCCATCCCTTGGCCGCCAGATACTTGCGCATCCCCTCGGCGCCCTCCGTATTGAGACCCACATGACCCAGTCGGTTGACGCCCTGTCCGGCAGGCAGAGGCAGCACTTCAATGAATTGCGTCGGGCTGATCGCGTAGCGGACGCCCTGCGGATTCTCGGGATCGGCCTTCTTCACCGCGCCCACTGAAACGGTGTAGAAGTGCTCGGTGACCGTCGCATCCGACGTGTACACGGCCAGGTGCGAGATGCCTGTGATCTTCGGCCGCACCGGCCCCTTCTGAGCATTGGCAGTGGCAACGGCAGCGGTCACCAATGTAGCCGCAACAAGAGCAACAAAGAAGAATCGGTTTTGCATCGCATTTCCCTCACAATTTCTCAAGCCAGATAGCCATAAATCGATTGAGCAGCCGCGCGCAAACCGGGATCGCGGTCAGGCGGCGCGTGGCGCAATCTTGATTCCGAGCGCCTTCATTACGCCCAGCAGCGTTGAAAGCCGAGGATCGCCCGTGGGCGAGAGCGCCTTATAGAGAGCTTCGCGCGTCACGCCCGCCTCTCTGGCAAGCTGGGTCATTCCCTGCGCTCGCGCCACATCGCCTAACGCAGTCGCTATCAGCGCCGGATCGCCGTCGTCGAACGCCGCTTTTAGGTACGCCGCAATGGCCTTGGGGCTGTCGAGATACTCTGCCGGCTCCCACTGCGTTGTCTTAAGCGCCATGCTCCCACTCCTTTTTGAGCCTCTTGGCTCGCGCAATATCGGCCGTCTGCGTCTTCTTCGTGCCTCCGGCAAGCAACAGGACCAACACGCTTGCACGCTGCGCGAAATATACGCGGTAGCCCGGACCGTAGTCGATGCGCAATTCGCTTACGCCTTCGCCCACCGCTTTCACATCACCGAAGCCGCCTAACGACAAGCGGCGAATGCGAATCTGAATGCGGGATCGCGCCGTTTCATCGCTCAGCCTCCGAAGCCAGCTTGCAAAGACTTCGGTCTGACGCACCTCGACCACCTGTTAATTATAATTCACAACCAATTCTTCTTCAAGACAAGCGCCGTACGGGCGGCGGGGGCTGATTTGGGTCGGTTTGGGGCCGTTTTGCGCACAAAAATCGACAAAAATCGCAAAAAATCGACGAGGATTTTGAGGTATATTTGTTGATGATAAAGGAGTTATTGCCATTTTTTGAGTTTCAGAGTGTATAAAATCACTC